>JACZDC010028522.1_pt1 | contig 16534 bp, 7 predicted proteins | sample 8641791 | NCBI WGS metagenome assembly JACZDC01 (sample SAMN15324613, study PRJNA640507) | soil metagenome | isolation source: intercropping peanut in the second line | place: China: Luxin town, Laibin City, Guangxi Province | collected 2019-07-25 | depth 10cm m
CACCGTGCCGCAATTGCCGTTTCGGCGGGTGCCGGGGGTCGACTGGCTGAACCGCGTCTTCGGCCGCTGGGCGGTGCGCCGCGCCATGCGCGTGCTGGGCGACGTCACGCCGATCTCCTGGTTCGCGGTGCCGCACCCGGGTTTCCTGGCGCAGCAGCTGGGCGAGCGCCTGTGCGTGTACTACTGCATCGACGACTACGCGGCGCACCCGGGCGTGGACAGCGAGCTGATCGCCGCACGCGACCTGGATCTGACCCGCCGTGCCGACCTCGTCTTCGTCGCCCCGCCGGCGCTGCTGGAGGCCAAGCGCGCCATCAACCCAGCCACCCGCTTCTCGCCCCATGGCGTCGACACGGCCCTGTTCGGCCAGGCGCGCGACCCCGCCACGGCGGTGCCGGCCGCGGCGCGGGAGCTCGTCCACCCGGTGGTGGGCTATTTCGGCTCCCTTCACGAATGGATCGACCTGGAACTGATCGAATGGCTGGCGCGCGAGCGCCCGCAGTGGAGCTTCCTGCTGGTCGGCCACGCCGCCGTGGACGTGTCGCGCCTGCGCGCGCTGGACAACGTGCGGCTGGTCGGCGCGCAGCCGTACCGCGAGCTGCCGCGCTGGGCCAAGGCATTCGACGTGGCGATCATCCCGTACCGGCACAACCGCCAGGTCGCGAACGCCAATCCGCTGAAGGTGCGCGAGTACCTGGCCACCGGCAAGCCGGTGGTCAGCGTGAGCCAGCCGGAGATCGACAAGTTCGCGCGCTGGGTCGAGATCGCGGCGGACCGGGACGGCTTCCTGCACGGTCTGGATCGGGCGCTGCGGGACGACACGCCGGCGGCAGCCGACGCGCGCGTGGCCGCGGTGGCCGGACAAACGTGGGACAACCGCGTGGACGAGGTGTTGCGCGAAGTATCATCGGCGCTTGCACGCAAGCAGGCATGAATCAGTGGAAACAACAGGGGACAGGATGAACGCGGGAATCGAAGGGAAGCTGCGCATCGCCATCGTGGGTGCCGGCTACGTGGCGCGCCACCACATCGCCGCGCTGCGCCGGCTCGAGTTCGTCGAGATCGTGGGCATCTGCGACATCGACACCAAGGCCGCGCAGGCGCTGGCCACCAGCTTCGGGATCGAGTTCGTCACCGGCGACTTCACCCGGCTCGCCGAACGCCACCCGCATGCGGTGTACGTGCTCACGCCGCCGTCCAGCCACGCGCCGCTGACCCTGCAGGCGCTGGACATGGGCTGCCACGTGTTCGTGGAGAAGCCGATGGCCGACTCCGTCGCCGAGTGCGATGCGATGATCGCCAAGGCGCGCGACAAGGGCCTGTTGCTGTCGGTCGACCATTCCGACCATTTCGATCCGGTGGTGATGCAGGCGCAGGCCTGGGTCAAGGCCGGGCGCATCGGCGAGGTGCTGAGCTTCGACGTGCTGCGCAGCTCGGACTATCCGCCGTACGCGGGCGGCCCGCTGCCGGGCATGGTCAAGCAGGGCTCGTATCCGTTCCGCGACCTCGGCGTGCACGGCCTGTACGTGCTCGAATCCTTCCTCGGCCCGATCGGCGAGCTGGACGTGCGCTATCGCTCCAGCGGCCGCAGCACCAACCTGAAGTTCGACGAATGGGATGCCCGCGCACAATGCGCGGACGGCGTCGGCCGGCTGCTGCTGTCGTGGAACATCCGCCCGATGCAGAACCGCATCATCGTGCAGGGCACGCGCGGCATCATCGAGGCCGACCGTTTCCTGCAGATCTGCCGGATCAAGCGCGTGCTGCCCGGCCCGAAGTTCATCGGCATCGTGCTCACCGCCTTCACCAACGCCCTGCGCGACGTGGTGCGCGTGCCGTGGAACGTGCTGCGCTTCGCCACCGGCCGGCTGCGCCCCTCGCCCGGCATCCAGCACGGCGCGCAGGCATTTGCGCAGGCGCTGCATGAGGGCACCACGCCGCCGATCAGCGCGGAGGAAGGCCGCCGCCATGTCGCGCTGATGGAAACGGTGTGCGCGCAGGCGGATCGCGAACGGCGCGACGAACTGGCCGCACGCATCGTGCCGCTGGCGCCGGTCGACGCGCTGGTGACGGGCGCCGCCGGTTTCCTCGGCCGCGCGCTGGTCGCCGCGCTGCGTGCACGCGGGCAATCGGTGCGCGTGCTGGTGCGCCGGGCCGACCCGGCCGCCGAGAGCGCCGGCATCCAGGTGGTGGTGGGCGATCTCGGCGATCCGGCGATCGTCGACCATGCCGTGCAGGGCGCGCGCGTGGTCTACCACGTCGGCGCGGCGATGCGCGGCGGCCCCGGCGACTTCGAGGCGGGCACCGTGTGGGGCACCCGCAATGTGGTCGACGCCTGCGCCAGGCATGCGGCGGAGCGGCTGGTCTACGTCAGCTCGCTCAGCGTGCTCGACCACGCCGGCCGCGATCCGGCGGTGGCCGTCACCGAAAACTCGGCGTTCGAGCCCTGGCCCGACCGCCGCGGCGCCTATACCCAGACCAAGCTCACCGCCGAAGGAATCGTCAGCGACGCGATCCGCGAGCGCGCGCTGCCGGCGGTGATCGTGCGCCCGGGCCAGATCGTGGGGCCGGGGGCCGAGCGCGTGACCCCGAACGGCACGCTGGCGCTGGCCGGGCGCTGGATCGCGGTCGGCCCGGCGCAGCAGACTCTGCCGCTGGTCTACGTCGACGATGTCGTCGACGCGTTGCTGCTGGCCGCGCACGCACCCGCCGCGACGGGCCGGATCTTCAACGTGGTCGACCCGCAGATCGTCACCCAGGGCGATTACCTGGCCAGGGTGAAGGGCAAGCTGGGCGACGAGCTGAAGCTGCTGCGCGTGCCCACCGGCGTGTTCATGGCGCTGGCTGCCGGTGTGGAACTGCTCGGCAAGCTGCTTCACCGCAGCGTGCCGCTGACCCGCTACCGGGTCCGCTCGCTGCGCCCGCTGGCCAACTTCGACATCAGTGCGGCACGCAGCGGACTGGGCTGGGAACCGCGCATCGGCTTGCAGAAGGGTTTCGAGCGGATGTTCGCGACGAACGCGCAAACAGACAACGCGCCAGCGACAAAAGCCGACGACGCCTGACCGGCCCGCCCCGCGGGTCACGGGTGACCGGCAACGACCTCGCACAACACCCGCTCCAGCCGGTCGATGTTGTCGTCCCAGCGAAAACCCCGCGCGTGTTCGACGATGCGCTCGCCCTGCCATGCCCGGCCGGTGGCTTCCAGCAAGGCGGCGGACAACGCTGCCGGATCACGCACCGGCACCAGCATGCCGGCAAACTCCGGCAGCACTTCGGGGATGCCGCCGACCCGGCTGGCCACCACCGGGATGCCGCAGGACATCGCCTCCAGCACCACATTCGGCACCCCTTCGTTGTGGCTGGGCAGGCACAGCAGGTCAGCGGCGCGGAACCAGTCGCCCAGTTGCGCATGCGGCACGGCACCGACCAGGCTGACGCGTTCGGCGCAGCCCAGGGCGGCGGCCCGCGCGAGCAGTTCGTCGCGGCAGGCGCCGGCGCCGGCGTAGACCAGGGCCGCCTGCGGCCGCTGCGCCAGCACGGCGGGAAACGCCTCCAGCAAGTCCAGACAACCCTTCGTCGATTTCAGATTGCCGACGTAGAGCAGCAACGGCTGCTCGGCGCCTAGGCCCAGGCGTTGTCGCGCCGCCTCGCGCGAACCGGGCGAGAACCGCTGCGCATCGACGCCGTTGTAGATCGTGTGCACCCGCGTCGGGTCCGCGCCCAGCGCCACCGCCTTGTCGGCCAGTGCCTGGCTCACCGCCACCACTGCGCCCGCACGGCGCAACGCCGCGCCGATCTGCGGCCGGCGCAACGCACCCTCGGCCATCACGTTCAGGTCGCTGCCGTGCACCTTGACCACGTAGGGAACGCCCAGCCGGCGCGCCAGCCAGCCCGAGGCCACCGCGTCGGGATAGGCCCAGCTGGCCAGGATCGCGTCGTATTTTTCCGCGCGCAGGCGCCGGCCGTGCTGCAGCCAAAGCGAAGCGAACCAGCACCCGGCATGCAGCGAGCGCAGTCCCGGCGGAAACACGAAAGTGAAGTGGTCACGACGCAGGCCGGGCACGTCGACCGTGCCGCGCACGCCGCCCAGCCGCTCGCGAAAATCCACCGCGGTCAGCACGTGCACCTCGTGGCGCTGGCCCAGGCGCTCGAACTGCTGCCGGTTGAACGCGCCGCGCAGCGGGTCCCACGGCGTGGGAAACAGGTTGGTGGTGATCAGCAGTTTCATGCGCCGGCCGGCTCCCGCTCGCCGCGATAGAGCGATTCGTAGCGCGCGGCCATGCGCTCCAGCGAGCCTTCCGCCTCGACCCATGCGCGCCCGTGCGCGCCGAGTTCCTGCGCGGTCGCGGGCGCCTCCAGCAGCGCGATCATCGCCGCGGCCAGCGCCTCCGCGTCGGCGGCCGGCACCAGCTTGCCATTCACGCCCTCGCGCACAATCTCGCCGTTGCCGCCCACCGCGGTGGCGACGATGGGCAGGGCGCTGGCGCAGGCTTCCAGCAAGGCCATCGAATAACCCTCGCTGAGCGAGGACAGCGCGAACAGGTCGAGCCCGGGGAGCAGTTCGCGCACGTCGCTGCGATCGCCGAGAAAGCGCACGCTCCCGCCCGGCATCGTCGCAGCGGCAAGCTGCTCCAGCTCGGCGCGCAGTTCGCCGTCGCCGATCAGCAGCAGCACGACATCGGCCACGCGCTGGCGCACCACGGCGAAGGCGCGGATCAGGTTGGCCTGATCCTTGGTCCAGTTGAGCCGGCCCACGCTGCCGATCAGCCGCGCCTGCGGCGGCAGCGCGAGCCTCTCGCGCAGGCGCGCACGATGGTCGGGAGAGGCGGACAGAAACTGATCCACGCGGATGCCGTTCGGCACCACGCAGGCCTTGCCCGGCGGCACGATGCCGCGGCGCACGGCGTCGTCGCGCGCGGCCGCGCACACCAGCGCCACCGCATCGGTGCGCGCCAGCGCGCGTCGATACAGGCCCTCGCGCCGGCGCGAGTTGCGGTTGGCGCCCATGCCGTGGCGCGTGTTGACGACACGGCCGATGCCCAGCCCGGTGCTGGCCCAGACCGCGTGGTAGTGCGCCACCGCGTTGTGGGTGTGCAGCACTTCGGTGGCGGGTGTCGCCAGGGCGCGGCGCAGGCGCAGCAGGGCGCGCAGATCCGGCCCGCGGCGCTTGCCGCAGGCGTGCACGGGAATGCCCTGGGCGTCCAGCTCGTGCGCCAGCGCGCCGGCTTCGAACAGGCAGACCACGCGGCAGCGGTGACCCTGCCGCTGCTGCATGGTCACCAAGTCGATGACCATGCGTTCCAGGCCGCCGCGGTTGAGGTTCTCGACGACGTGGACGATGTTCATGCCGCGGGCGTGGCCGGCAGTTCGGAGATGCACACGCGCCACTTGCCGCTGGGCGTGAGCGGGATGTCGTCGACGAAATGGACGTTCAATTGCAGGCTGTCGCCGACCACCTTGGCCAGCTCGCGGCGGATGTAGGCGAGCGAGGCTTCGTCGAAGCCGGGACCACGCACCAGCGACAGTTCGAGCTGGTCGAGCCGGCGCTGCACCACCTGGAAGCGCACCAGCCCCGGCACGTCCTTGAGCATGTGCGGGAAGAACTCGCCGGGCAGCAGGTGGCCGGCCGGGGTGCGGATCGCGTCGAGCAGGCGGCCATCCACGCGCTGCAGCAGCGGCAAGCCGCGACCGCAACTGCAGACGTGGTCGCTCGCGGTGGCGACGTCTCCGTTGAGGTAGCGCACGAACGGCATGCCGTAGTTGAACAGGTCGGTGATCACCACCTCGCCCGGCTCGGTGGCAGGCGCACCGGGGTGCCGCTGCAACTCCACCACCAGGTGATCGGCGTTGACGTGCAGGCCTTCGCGACGCTCGCATTCGGAGGCTATCAGCATGAACTCGCGGCAGCCGTAGGTGTTGTACGCCGGGCAGCCGAATGCACGCTCGATGATCTCGCGCTGGAACTCGTGCAGCGACTCCGCGGCGCCGATGATGCTCCGCGGCGCGGCCACGCGGCGACCGGTGTCGAGCAGCCATTGCGCCAGCCGCACCAGCGGGCCGACGTAGCCGACGATGACCTGCGGGCGGTAGTCGTCGATCGCGTCGGCGTAGCCGGCCATGTTGGCCTCGGTCATGCCGAAGCTGTTGAGCACGCGCCGGGCGAACGCCGCGTTGTACACGCGGTCCTTGAACTGCTGGAGCCGGTGCGGCGTGCCCACGGCCCCGCCCCACACGAACAAGGTGCGCCGGCCCATGCGCGAGCCGGCCCAGTCGTAGCCGCGCCACATCACTGCGGTGCGCCGCTCGTAGCTCTCGCGGGTGTAGCCGAAACGCAGCGGGTCACCAGTGGAGCCGCCGGTGGCCTTGGTCAGCACGCGGTCGTGCCAGCCCTCGGCCTGCAACGCATCGAAGTGCTGGCGGATGTCGGCCTTGGTCAGCACCGGCAGCTGCGCGTAGTCATCCAGGTTGCGGATGTCGGCGACGGCGACGCCGGCCTCGCGCCAGCGCTGCCGGTAATACGGAACCTTCTGCTCGCAGTGCTCCAGCAACCGCTTCAGGCGTTGCCACTGCAGCGCGGCGATCTGCTCCGGCGCCAGCCACTGGTCGCGCTGGTAGTCGGCCAGGTACGCCAGCGTGTGCCGCCGCCGCAGGCCGCTCTCCCACAGCGGGTAGAGCACGCGGGAAAACGCCTTCTCGTACCACGATGTCTTCATGGATCCCCCCAGGCGCGCGCACCGGCCCACGCCAGCAGACGGCCGAGCGGACGCGGTCGACCGGCGGCGTAGCGCTGGTGCAGGCTCTGCAATTGGGCAATGTCGGCGCGACTCCAGCACTGCAACAACAGGGTCAGCAACGCGTAGGACGCGGTCAGCACGAACGCGCCCAGCAGCAGGGTCGGGATCGGCCCCAGCTGCGCCGCGTGGACCAGCGAGGCGAGCCCGGCGGCCAGCGCCGCCGCCAGCACGATGCGCAGCAGCCGCAGCCACTCCAGCTGCACGCCGCTGATGCGGATGCCGATGGTCAGGTAGGAGGCGGCGATGACGAACAACAGGATCACGATGGCCGCCACCGAACCGTACAGGCCGAACCGCGCGATCAGCACGTAATCAAGCAGCATCTTCAGCACGCCAAGAATGATGGTGAGGATCAGCACCACGTTCTGCCGATCCGCACTGACCAGCAGGCTGGTGGCGCCCTGGGTCACCGTGCCCATGGCGCAGGCGAACAGGCACCAGCCGAACACCGGCGCCGCGGCGGCATAGGTCGCGCCATACAGCAGGCCGATCACCGCGCCGGCGAAGGTGCCGCCGAAGGCCACCACCGGCGCCGCCAGCAGGGCGAGATAGCTGGTCACGGCGACGAAGCGCCGGCCGCCGGCCTCGCGCCCCTGGCTCTGCGCCTTGGCCATCATCGGCAGCAGTACCGCCCCGAACACGCCCGGCACCAGCAGCATGATCCCGGTCGCCAGCTGGTAGGCGACCTTGAAATAGCCCGCCGAAGCGGCGCTGTCGAACAGGTTGAGGAACAGGATCTCCACGTCGCTGGCGATCAGGAAGCCCAGGATGATGGTGACCGAGACGATGCGCAGGTGCCGGCGCACCCGCTGCTGCAACACCTCGGGCACCGCCCCCGCGCCGGCATGCCGCGCCAGCAGGCGCCGCGCCTGGTGGCGCGAGGTGAGCAGGAACACCGCGCCGGAGATCAGGTAGACCACCAGGAACCAGAAGATCGACGCCCCCATCAGCATCGCCGCCGCCACCATCAGCAGGTTCAGCGGCGCGGAGATCAGGCTGACCTTGGCGGTGGCGTCGAACGCCTCGAAACCCTTGGCGACGGCGATGTTGAACATGTACGGCGCGCGCAACGCCACGGCGGCGGCAAGCATGACGAACTCGGTCACGCGCAGGTCGGCGGCGAAACGTGCGCCGAACAGCAGGTACAGCGCCAGCGCCAGCGCCATCACCGCGAGCAGGTGCCACATCTGCATGCGGCGCAGGTAACGCACCACCGGCACGATCAGCTCGTGCTGGTCGGCGCCGCGCAGCTCGGCGACGAACTTGATCACGCCGGTAGTGATGCCCGAGTTGGTCGCCACCACGCCGATCGCGGCAAACCAGATGAACAGGCCGTAGATGCCGTAATGCTGCGGTCCCAGCTGGCGCGCGATCAGGATCGCCGCCAGCATCCCCAGCGAGTACTCGACGTAGATGCCGATCGAGGAAAACAGGGTGTTGCGCAAGGCGCCGCTGCGAATGCTCATGAGCCGATCAGCAAGATGGTGGTGATGACGTACAACGCCACGATGGTGGCCACCGACACGGCCAGCCAGCGCATCCAGTGATCGGTCAGGCGCAGCAGCGGCACGCCCGGCCAGCGCTGGCGCGCGCCCATGTAATGGCCCACCACCAGCGCGACCAGCAGGTACATCACCACGGTGTAGCTGCGGCTGAGGAAGAACGCCGCGGAGAACAGCCCGTACAGCGACAACAGCAGGGTGAACGCGATCGCCCGCTCGCCCTGCCACGTGCCGGCCTGCGCCGACTCGACGGCCGTTTCGGGCTGGTGGCGCATCACGGTCATCATCATCCAGAAGCCGTAGGTGGTGAATGCCAGCCACAGGGTGTAGCCCAGAAACCCGGTTTCGGCCAGCACCAGTACCCAGGAGTTGTGCGCGGTGAGCTGATTGTAGTCGGTGAAGTTGCCGGGGCCGACGCCGAGCAGCGGGTTGGAGAAGAACATGTGCATGCCCTCGTACCAGGCATCCACCCGACCAAACGCCGATGACTCGTCCGGGTCCAGCTCCTGCATGCGCGAGGACAGCAGGCGCATCACCAGCAAACCCAGCACGCCGAGCACGCCGGCGGTGAACATGCCGCGGCGTCGCCACACGAAGATGCCGCCGACCACCAGCACCGCCAGCATGGCGCCGCGCGAATTGGTCAGGTAGATGCCGTACAGCAGCAGGCCCGCGGCGGCCAGCCACCAGATCCGGCGCAGGAACCCGCCCCCGCTGCTGAGGAAGAACGCCATCGGCAGCGTGGCGGCAAACAGCAGGCCCACGTCGTTGGGGTCGTTGAAGATGCCCACGTAGCGCACGCGCCCGTCCTCACCCAGCGGTACGCCGGTCCAGCCCATGCCGGTGTTCGCCTGCACGATGCTGTGCTGGGCCAGCACGCAGGCGCACAGCACGAACACCGCCATCGCGATGGTCACCCGGCGCTGCGTGGTGCAGGCGGAGGCGAAGACGAAGAACGCGATCACGATGGGGCCGAAACTCTCCAGCAGCGCAAGCGCGCCGCCGAACCAGTGGTTGGCGACCATCGACACCATGCCTACCAGCAGGAACACCGGCAACAACAGGAACTGCGGCGCGTCGAAATTCTTGCCGGCACGGATCATCCACGCCGCGAAAGCCAGCAGCAGCACCACCGGCAACAGCGGAATGCCCTCCAGCGCGGGCAAGAAATCCTGTGGCCGGACGATGGTGAGCGCGAGGTAGAGAAGGCTTAATGTGAACATGCGGCGTGATCAGGATCGAGCGCGTGACTCGGGGTGAAGAAACGACTGAGCCAGGCCATCACGATCGGTGCCGCGCCCCATGGACGGATGCACGCGTGCATTCGCTCGCCAACCCGCCCCGCACCGTCGGCGGGGCTGACACGATGGTAGCAGTCGCCGCGGGCGACAGGCTGGCACGGTGCACGTTCCGCGCACGCCCCTCGTCGAGCCCGCACCTCAGCCCCCTCCGAGGCGCTTGCGCAGACGCGACCACAGGGAACCTTCCGCCGGTCGCGGCGAACCCGCGCCGGCTTCGGGCAGCTCGGCGGCCAGCGATGCCAGCGTGCCGGTGACCACGTTCAGCAGGCGCAGGCTCACGCCGGTCTCCTTGCGCACCCGGCTGGCGAACTCCACCGCCAGCATCGAGTGCCCGCCGAGGTCGAGGAAGTTGTCGTTGCGGCGAATCTCCTCGACGCCGATCAGCTCGCGCCAGAGGCCGGCGAGATACAGTTCGCGCGCATCGCTCATCGCGTCGGTCGCGGGCTCGGCCTGCCGGCCGGGACGCTGCTGCGCCACGACCGCCGCGGCGACGGGCTCGGGCAGTTGCTTGCGATCGATCTTGCCGTTGGGCGTCTTCGGCAGCTGCGCCAGGGTCTCGATGTGCTGCGGCAGCATGTAGCCGGGCAGGCGCTGGCGCAGGTGCTCGCGCAGCTCGCGGGCACCCGCCTCGACGTCGCCGTCCATCACCACGTACAGCACCATGCGCAGGTCGTTGTCGCCGAAGCGGCGCACCGCCGCCACGGATTCGTGCACCGCCGGGTGGCTGTCGGCGGCGGCCTCGATGTCGCCCAGCTCGATGCGGAAACCGCGAAGCTTGACCTGGTGGTCGACGCGCCCGTGGAAATGCAGCACGCCATGGCGCCAGGCACCCAGGTCGCCGCTGCGATACATGCGCGCGGTGCCGCCGACGAAGGGATCGTCGACGAAGCGCTCGGCGGTCAGCTCGGGCTGGAACAGATAGCCGGCGGCCACGCCATCGCCGCCGATCCAGATCTCGCCGATGACGCCCGGCGGCAATGGCCTACCCTGCGCGTCCAGCACGTAGATCCGCGTGTTGGCGATCGGCTTGCCCAGCGGCACCGTATCGAGATCCGGGCGGATTCGCGCCAGGCTGGACCAGATCGTGGTCTCGGTGGGGCCGTACAGATTCCAGAGCTCGCGGCAGCGCCCCGCCATGTTGCGCGCCAGTGCCGACGGCAGCGCTTCGCCGCCGACGAACAGGCGCAGCTGATCCAGCGCGCGATCCCGCCCGGCATCCTGCAACAGGCGCAGCACCGAGGGGGTCACCTGCAGCACGTTGCAGCCGCTGCGCTCGATCAGGTCCCACATCCGGTTCGGATCGTGCTGCTCCTCGTCGGTGGCGATCACCACGCGCCCGCCCACGGTCAGCGGCAGGTACAGCTCCAGCCCGGCAATGTCGAACGACAGCGTGGTGGCCGCGCATACGGTGTCGTCCCGGGTGAAACCCGGCTCGCGCGCCATCGCCAGCAGGAAGTTGACCAGGTTGCGGTGAAGCACGGCGACACCCTTGGGCTTGCCGGTGGAGCCGGAGGTGTACAGCACGTAGGCGGTGTCGTCGCCGTGCACCGGCGGCAAGTTGCCCTCGCCCGCCGGCTGCGCGGCCAGTGCGTCGACGTCGAGCAGTTCGCGACCTTCGGCGACCGCCGCCGGCAGCAGTGCCGCGTCGGTGACCAGCACATGGCGCAGCTGCGCATGCTCGGCCATGTAGTGCAGGCGATCCGGCGGGAAGGTGGGGTCCAGCGGCACGTAGGCGGCGCCACTGCGCAACACGCCGAGCACCGCCACCAGCATCGACAGGCTGCGCGGCACGCAGATGCCCACGCGGTCGCCGCGACCGAGGCCGTGACGACCCAGCGCCAGCGCGAGGTTGCGGCTGGCCTGGTCGAGCCACGCATAGTCGACGCGCTCGCCACCGCACTCGGCAGCGATGCGTTGCGGCGCGGCGCGCATCTGCGCCTCGATCAGCGCGGGCAGGCCCAGCGTGCGGTCGTAGTCCACCGCGGTCGCATTCCACTCCACGAGCACTTGCGTTCGTTCCGCCGCGTCCATCAGCTCGATGTCGCCCAGCGCGCGCTGCGGCGAGGCCACCGCCTGCGCCAGGATCTGCCGCAGGTAATCGATCCAGCGCGCCACGCTGGCGGCGTCGAAGATGTCGGTGTTGTAGGTGAGGCCGCCGGAAAGTCCCTGCGCGTGCTCGATGAACCACAGCCCGACGTCGTCGGCCGCGCCGTGCTGGAATACCGGGATGTTCTGGTGTTCCAGCTCGCCCCAGCGGCCCGGGCGCAGGCGCACGTCCTGGAACGAGAACATCGCCTGGCTCAGCGGCGGGCGGCTGTCGTCGCGGCGCAGGTCGAGGTCGATCACCAGTTGCTCGAACGGCACGTCGGCGCAGGCAAACGCATCAAGCACCACGCCACGCACCGCCTGCAGCGCGTCCAGGAACGAGGCGCCGTCTTCCAGCTGCACGCGCAGCGGCAGCGCGTTGACGAAGAAGCCCATCACCCGTTCCAGCTCGGGCGTGTCGCGACCGCGCACGGGCGTGTTCACGATCACCTCGCCCTGCCCGCTGAGCCGATGCAGCAGCACGCACCAGGCGGTCAGCAACACCATGAACAGCGTGCCCTGGCCCTGCTGGCCGAGCTGGCGCATGCCCGCCGCCTGGTCCGCCGGCAGATGGATCCACTCGGTGGCACCGGCGCCGCTCATGCGCGGCGGACGCGGGCGATCGACCGGCAACGCCAGCGGCTCCAGCGTGCCGGCCAGGCGCTTGCGCCAATGCGCCAGCTGGCGCTTCAGCTCGTCGCCACGCATCCATTGCGCATGCCACGCGGCGAAATCGGCGTACTCGACCGCCAGCGGCGGCAATGCAGGTTCCCGGCCGGCGGCACGCGCGGCGTACAGCGCCGACATCTCCTCGTACAGCAGGTCGAACGACCAGCCATCCCAGATCACGTGATGCGGCATGAAGAAGAACACGTGTTCGTCCGCAGCGAGCCGGAACAGCCTCACCCGGAACAGCGGCGGCGTGCCCAGGTCGAACGGCTCGGCGATCAGCTCCTCCAGCCGCCGGGCCAGCACGGCCTCGCGCCCGGCCGCGTCCACGCCGGAAAGATCCTCCAGCGGCAACGCGATCTCGAGCTCGGCATGGATGCGCTGGACCGCGGTCTTGTCGTCCAGCTCGATCGCCGTGCGCAAGGTCGGCTGGCGCCGCACCATGTCGCGCAGCGCCTGTTCGAAGGCCGCCACGTTCATCGGCCCGCGCAGGCGATGCGCGGACGGCGCGTGGTAGACCACCTGGCCGGGATTGAGCTGCTCCAGGTACCAGACGCGCTGCTGCATCAGCGAGAGCGGCGCGGTGCCGCGATCGGCGAGCCGCGGGATCGACGGCGGCGCCGGGCGGGCCTGGGCCGGATCGGTGTCCAGCGCGCGGATCGCCGCCGCCATCGCGGCCACGCTGGGGGCGTCGAACGCGGCACGCAACGACAGGGTCAACCCCAGTTCGCGATTGAGCCGGGCGATCCAGCGCGAGGCCAGCAGCGAATGGCCGCCCAGGTCGAAGAAGTTGTCGTCCACGCCCGGCGCGTCCACGCCGAGCGTCGCGGCCATCGCTGCGGCCACGCGCTGTTCGAGTTCATCGCGTGGCGCCTGCTGTTCGCGTGCTCCGCTGCCCGCCGCCGTGTCGGGTGCCGGCAATCGCGTGCGATCGACCTTGCCGTTGGGCGACAGCGGGATTGCCGGCAGCATCACGTAATGCGCCGGCACCATGTACTCGGGCAGGCTCGCGCGCAGGTGCGCGGACAGCGCCGCCGGATCGGCGCTGGCGCCAGCCGCGCCGGCGATGTACGCAACCAGGCGCATGTCGCCGGGGCGATCCTCGCGCGCCAGCACCACCGCCTGCGCCACCGCCGGGTGCGTGGCGAGGCGGTGTTCGATCTCGCCCAGCTCGATGCGGAAACCGCGCAGCTTCACCTGGAAATCGTTGCGGCCGAGGTATTCGATGTTGCCGTCCGCACGCCAGCGACCGAGGTCGCCGGTCTTGTACATGCGTGCGTCGGCGTCGTGGGCGAACGGATCGGGCAGGAAGCGCTCGGCGGTCAGCGTCTCGCGGTTGAGGTAGCCGCGACCGACCTGCACGCCGCCGATGAAGATCTCGCCGGCCACGCCCACCGGCACCGGCTGGCCATAGCCATCGAGGATGTAGATGCGCGTGTTGGCCACCGGGCGGCCGATCGGAATGCTCGATGCGTCGTCGCCGGCCACGCACGCCCACGCGGTGACATCCACCGCCGCCTCGGTCGGGCCGTACAGGTTGTGCAGGCCCACGCCGGGCAACTGGCGGAAAAACGCCGCGGCCAGTACCGCCGGCAGCGCCTCGCCGCTGCAGATCACCTGCTTGAGGCTGGCGCACGCCGCGGTATCGCCGTGGTCGAGGAAGGCGTGCAGCATCGAAGGCACGAAATGGATCGTGCTGACCTGCTCGCGCCGGATGGTATCGGCCAGGTAGGCCGGATCGCGATGGCCGCCGGCACGCGCCATCACCAGCCGCGCGCCGCTCATCAGCGGCAGGAAGAACTCCCACACCGAGACGTCGAAACTGCACGGCGTCTTCTGCAGCACCACGTCGCGTGCATCGACGGCGAACATCTCCTGCATCCAGCGCAGCCGGTTGACCACGCCGCGATGCTCGTTCATCGCACCCTTCGGCAGGCCGGTGGAGCCAGAGGTGTAGATCACGTAGGCGAGGTGGCGGTCGTGCAGGCCGTTTGCCGCCGCGAGCGGGTTGGATGCCTCACACTCGGCCCATGCCGGCGCGGCCTGGTCCAGCGCCAACGGCGGCACGGCCGGCGCCAGCGGCGCCAACCGCGACACCAGCGCCTGCTGGGTCAGCAGCATTGCCGGCGCGCAGTCCTGCAGCATCCAGGCCAGGCGCTCGGGTGGATATTCCGGGTCGAGCGGCACGTACGCCGCGCCGGCCTTCAATATGGCCAGCAGGCCGACCACCAGCTCCAGCGAGCGCTCGGCGCAGATCGCCACGCGCTGGTCGGGGCGCACGCCGGACGCGCGCAGGTGATGGGCGAGCCGATTGGCCCGCTCGTTCAACCCGGCGTAGCTCAGCGTTGCGCCTTCATGGCTGACGGCAATCGCCTGCGGCGTGCGCGCCACCTGCGCCTCGATCAGTTCATGGATGCACTGCCCGGCCGGATAGTCGACGTGGGTGGCATTGAACTTCTCCAGCACCTTGCGCTGCTCGATGTCGGCCAGCAGCGGCAGCCGACCGAACGCCGTGTCGTCGTCGGCGGCCATCGCCTGCAGCAGGGTCTGGTAGTGCCCCAGCCACTGGCGGATCGTGGCACCGTCGAACAACTCGCGGTTGTACTGGCATTCCAGGCGCAGCTCGCCATGGCTTTGCACCGCGTTGATCGCCAGCTCGAAGTTCTCGTAGCGGCGCGGATTGCTGGCGAATTCCAGCTGCAGGCCGGGGAACGCCGAGTCCTCGTGGTCCAGCGCCTGGTCGATGTTGAACATCACGCTGACCAGCGGCAGGCGCGAAGGGTCGCGGCCGATGCGCAGCTTGCGCAGCAGGCTGCCGAAGGTGAGGCGCTGGTGTTCCAGCGCGTCGAGCAAGGTGGTTTGCGCCTGCTCGATGGCCAGCGCGGCGGGCCGGTCCAGGTCCGGCTCGAACAGCAGCGGCAAGGTGTTGACGCAGTGGCCGACCAGGGCGTCGTGGCCGTCGATCGCCTGCCCGGCGGTGGGGATGCCGATCACCACCCGCGACTGGTGTGCCAGCCGGATCAGCAAGGCGGCGAAACTGCCCAGCAAGGTGGCGAACAGGCTGGCGCCCTGGCGCGCGCCGAGGCGGCGGATCGCCGCGACCAGTTCCGCATCCAGCGTCCAGTCCTCGCGAGCGGAGCCGAAGCTGCGGCGGGCCGGGCGCGGGCGATCGGTGGGCAGGTCGAGCACCGGGATCTCGCCGGCGAAGCGCGCCAGCCAGTACTGCTCGTCCTGCGCGTATGCGGCATCCGGCTGGCAGGCCTGGGCCAGCGCGTAGTCGGCGAACGCTTCGGCCGGCGGCAGCGCCTCCACCGCGTGGCCGAGCCGCTGCGCGTACAGCGTGCCCAGCTCGCGCACCAGCACCCACCACGACCAGCCGTCGCAGACGATGTGATGGGCGGTGAGGATGAGCACGTGCTCGTCGTGCGCCAGGCGGAGCAACTCGCCGCGCAGCAGGTGGTCGCGGCCCAGCGCGAACGGGGTTTCCACCACCGCGGCGCGACGCTCGGCCACGGCCTGCTCGCGCCGCGCCGGATCGGCGGCCGACAGGTCGAGCAACGGCAGCTCGAAGCTCACCTGCTCGCGTATGCACAGGGCTTCGCCATCCGGGCCGAAGCTGGCGCGCAGCGCATCGTGCCGATCCAGCAGCGACTGCAACGCCGCGTGCAGCGCGGCCGCATCGAGCACGCCGCGCAAGTGCAGCGAGACCGATTCGTTGTAGGCCAGCGAAGCCTCGGCGCCGAGCTGGTCGGCCAGCCAGATTTCGCGCTGCGGCTCGGTGCTGGGCACCACGCGCGACAGCGTGCCGTCGGCGAAGGGGTCGTAGTCGACGGCGAGCGCCGCGTCCCTGGCTGGGGTTCCGATGCTCATCGCGATCAACTTGCCTTGGTGTAGCTGCCCGGTTGCCCGGGAACCTGCACGAACCACGCCGGACGCCCGTCCGGTTCGCGGCCGATGCGCGCGCCGGGCAGCGGCGGCTGGCGCGCGTCCATCACGGTGCGGGCGGTGGCGGTGCGCCGCGGCAGGAAGTCGGCCTCCTGCAGTTCGATCACCGAATCCTTCCAGGCCTGCGTGATCTGCCGGAAATCCGCCTCGCTGTGCGCGGAGGTGAAGAAGCAGGGGAAGTTGTCCAGGATGTGCACGCCGCGGCTGCGCATCATCGCGAACAGCAGATCCTGCA
>JACZDC010043236.1_pt1 | contig 16435 bp, 11 predicted proteins | sample 8641791 | NCBI WGS metagenome assembly JACZDC01 (sample SAMN15324613, study PRJNA640507) | soil metagenome | isolation source: intercropping peanut in the second line | place: China: Luxin town, Laibin City, Guangxi Province | collected 2019-07-25 | depth 10cm m
CGGATCCGCACCGCGGACTGCGTGGTCGGCGGCTTCCGCTGGGCGCAGAAGGGTGGCCAGGTCGGCTCGCTCCTCCTCGGTCTCTATGACAAGGAAGGCCTTCTGGACCATGTGGGGTTCAGCTCCAGCTTCAGCGCAGCGGAGAAGAAGGAGCTGGAGGCCGTGCTGAAACCCCACATCGGAGGCAGCGGCTTCACCGGCAAGACGCCCGGCGGGCCGAGTCGCTGGAGCCAGGGCCGGTCGACCGAGTGGGTGGCGCTCGATCCGGTCCTGGTCTGCGAGGTGCGCTACGACCACTTCTCCGGCGGCCGCTTTCGCCACGGCACGAAGTTCCTGCGCTGGCGGCCGGAGAAGAAGCCGGAGGCCTGCACGTTCGATCAGGTGTAGGGGCAACCCTTGTGGTTGCCCCCAGAGGGCAGGCACAAGGCCTGCCCCTACAGACCTGGAGGTCGGCGCGGGTTTCTACCGCTTCGGCCCCATCCGCAGGTCGCCGCCGGGGCTAGGCAGCGGCTCGTTGTCGAGCCGGTAGCCGTCCGGGTCCTTCTCCCAGTCCTCGACCACGTCCATGAGCGCGTCCGTCGACTTGAGGGCGTACGCCTTCCAACCCTTCGGCCGCTGGTATCTCCCCTTAGTGGAGTCGTGAGCGTCCAGGAACTGGCGGTAGCCGCCGGCATAGAGACCCTTCATGAGGTCGAGCTTCTCCTGGAGCTGCGCCATGGCGGTGCGGAAGCGGGTCCAGCGGTGGCCATCCCAATCCAGCGTCTGGACCGCCTGGCCGGCCGCCTCGCCGCGCTGAGTGAGCGCGGCCACCCGCTCCGGCGGCATGGTCAGGTTCAGGCCCCCCTCCTCCGGCGTCAGGTACACATGGACGACCCGGTCGCGATAGCCGGGCAGCCGCATCTGGGTGTTGTCCTGCCAGTTCTGCATGGTGCGGATGATCGAGCCGAGGAAGGCGAAGAGCCCTTCGATCGGATTCCAGGTCGGCGCCAGGGCCTGCCGCGAACGGGTCGGGAACCAGACGTTCTTCGCCTCGTCGTGCTCGTCCTTCGGGAAGTCCGGATGGAAAGGCCGGAGGTTGATACCGAACGTCGGACGCTCCGGCAGCAGGCCGTCGAAAAAGTGGATCGGGAAGTTGCTGCTGATGCCGCCGTCCGAGAACCAGCAGCGCTCGAGAGCCGGCGCCCCCCCGTTGTCCCGCGCCACCTGGTTGCTCTTCAGCCCCCAGTCCACCGCGTAGAGCGGGATGGCGCTGATCAGCACCGGGAAGCTGAGGCTCATCCGGGCCGCCACGACGACCGGCAGATCGGCCGGAGCGGGCATCGGAAGGAACTTCCCCTGGTCGATGATCTTCTGAAGAGAGGCCTTCTCCCGCTCGTCCCGGCCCCGGAACGGATGCGTCTCCATCCACTGGACGACCCGCTCGGGAAAGAAGAGCCGCATCTCCCGGGGATCGAAGAACATCTCGCGGCTGGAGGTCGGCAGCCGGTCCGGCCAGCCGAGCGTGAGGTTGGTGGTCATCACCTCCAGGTTGACCGCCCGCAGGCTCGGATCCTCCTCCGGGTCTCCCATGCTCGCCCCCCAGAGGTCGCCGAACGTGAGCGGCGCGCCGCCGGCCTTGCCGGCGAGCTCGTCCAGGCGGTCGGCCATCCAGGGGGTGAGCGCCGGAGGCCCGGCCTTCTGATACGGAGGCATGCCGGTGCACATCCCGAACGAGTTCTGCTGAATCGCCCGCAGGGCGGAGCGGACGAAGACGGCGAGCGCCACGATCAGGCCCCAGACCAGCATCGTGAGGATGCGTAGCGGCAGGGCGCGGGACTTGATGAGCTGGCCGTGCGACGGGAAGTCCGCGACCAGCCAGAACAGGCCCCAGCCGAGCAGCGCGCCGACCAGAAAGGCCAAGCCGTGGAAGCGGATCAGCTTCCAGACCATCGTCAGCGCCTTTTTGATCTTCCCTCCCGGGGAGATCGCGGCGAGCAGGATCTCGAACGCCGGCCGGGCGTGCGGCGCGGGCTGGAAGAGCGCGGTCAGGTTGGCGGCCAGGAAGTCGGGCAGACCGGCGAGCTTCTCGAAACCGCCCGTGGCACGCCCCTTCTCGGCCGCGGCGGCCAGGGCGGCGGCGATGGCGCCGGCCGAGGTGCCGCCGACGTTCCGGAGCCGGTAGGTCTTCGCCAGCTCGGTCACCGCCCGCGGGTAGACGACCCCGCTGGTGATGCCGCCCTTCATGATGATGTCGCACTCCCGGGTCGGACTCGCGAACGCGGACATGGGGCACCCCCTCTCCCTGGCTGGGACCCGCAGCATAGCAAACCGCGTTGACGCGCCCCTGGCGCGCGGGGTACAGTCGCCCATCCATAAGACCCATAACGACATGGGGGTTCCGATGAACGAGAATCAGCCACCCGGCGGGCCACCTCGACACCAGCCGTTCGTTCCCGAGAACATGACGATGACGGAGTTCACGCTCCGCGCCGTGATTCCGGGTCTCCTGATGACGCTCGTGCTCGGTGCCGCCAACGCCTATCTGGGTCTGCGCGCCGGCGTGACCATTGCCGCCACCTATCCGGCGGCGGTCATCAGCATGGCGATCCTCCGCGGCTTCAAGGGTTCGATCCTCGAGGAGAACATCGCCCGCACCGCCGGCTCGATCGGCGAGTCCGTGGCGGCCGGCGCCATCTTCACACTGCCGGCGTTCGTGATCGCCGGCGTGTGGCCGTCGTTCGCGCCGGCGGACGCCTACTGGAAGTCCACGGCCCTGATGCTGGTCGGCAGCATCCTCGGCGTCCTCTTCGTCTCCCTCGTCCGCCGCGTGATGGTCGAGGACCGCGAGCTGCCGTTCCCCGAATCAGTGGCCGCGGCCGAGATTCACAAGGCCGGCCAGCGCGGCTCCCATGCGGCCAAGTACCTCTTCTACAGCATGGGCGTGGGTGCGCTGGTCTACATCCTGGGCGTCATCAAGCTGTTCGCCCCGGACAAGGACTTCCTGATCCGGATCGGCACGCTCGGCGCCAGCAAGATCCGGCTCGGCGCCGGCGCCGACGCCCCGGCGCTCAGCGCGGGCGGCGTCACCACCTTCGCGGCGCCGACGGTGAGCCCGGCCTACCTGGGCGTCGGCTACATCATCGGTCCCGAGCTGGCGGCGCTCAACTTCTCCGGCGGCGTGCTCGCCTGGGGCTTCATGGTGCCGCTCATCATGTTCCTGCTCGGGCCGAGCATCCAGACCCTGCTGCCAGCGGGCACGGACGTGTCGAATCTCGACAGCTGGGCCGGCCAGGTGGGCCTGATCTGGCGCTTCATCGTGCGGCCGATCGCGGTCGGCGGCATGCTCGTCGGCGCCGCCTACACGCTCTACCGGATGCGCAAGAACCTGTTCGGCGGACTGGCGCGCGCCATCGCCGAGCTCCGGACCCCGGCCTCCGACACCAACCTCAGCCGCACCGAGCGCTACATGAGCTCGCGCACGGTGTTCGCCCTGATCGGCCTGGTCTTCATCCTGATGTGCTTCCTCTACATCTACATGACCCAGGGCATGGTGGTGGCCGCCATCGTGGCCGCGGTCGTGATGCTGATCGCGGGCTTCTTCTTCGCCACCGTCTCCGGCTACCTCGTGGGCCTGATCGGCTCCTCGAACAACCCGATCTCGGGACTCACACTGTCGACCCTGATCATCGCGGCCCTCCTGATGGTCTCGCTCGGCGTCTCGGGCACGCAGGGCGTAGTGGCGGTGCTCGGCGTGGCGGCCGTGGTCTGCGTCTCGTCCGCGGTCGCGGGCGAGCTGCTCCAGGACTTCAAGGTCGGATACATCCTGGGCGGCACGCCGCGCACGATCCAGATCGTCGAGCTGATCGCGGTGGTCTGCGCCAGCCTGATCATGTACTTCCCGGTCATGGTCCTCCACGTCGGCAACATCAAGGCCGGCGGCATCGGCTTCGGCGATCCGCAGCTCCCGGCGCCGCAGGCCGGCCTGATGGCGTCGCTCGCCCAGGGCATCGTCGGCGGCAACATGCCGTGGGCCCTGGTGGTGGTCGGCATCTTCATGGGCATCGGCATGATCCTGCTCAAGGTCCGCAGCCCCATGCTGGTCGCGGTCGGCATGTACCTGCCGCTCGCCACCACCTTCGCGATCTTCGTCGGCGGCGTGATCCGCGGCATCACCGATGCCATGGCGAAGCGCCAGGGCCTCAACGAGGCGCAGCGGGCGCGCTCCGAGAACGTGGGCGTGCTGGTCGCCTCCGGCCTGATCGCCGGCGAGGCGCTGGTCGGCCTGCTGACCGCGACGTTCAACTTCTTCGAGTGGCCGCTGCCGGAGATCTTCGCGACCCCGTCGTACACCTTCGGCCTGGTGGTGATGGCGGTCCTCGCCGTCATCCTGGTCCGCGTGCCGCTGGCCAACGCCGGCAGCCCGGACGAGCCGGCGCCGCCGGTCGCCATGATGTAAGCAAGTCCGATATTCGCAGGGGTGGCCGGCGGAGCGCTATGCTTCGCCGGTCATGCAGCACAAGCCGACCCCGACCCCACCCCGCCCGTTCATCCCCGACGAAGTCAAGCTGCCCGAGCTGACCGCGGTCCCGCTGATCGTGGGCAGCGTGCTCGGCGCGATCTTCGGAGCCTCGTCGCTCTACCTGACCTTGAAGGTCGGGCTCACGGTCAGCGCCTCGATCCCGGTCGCGGTCATCTCCGTCACCCTGTTCCGCCTCCTCCAGAAGGCCGGCGGCCGCGGCGCCTCGATCCTGGAGAACAACATCGTCCAGACCGCGGGGTCGGCCGGCGAGTCGATCGCCTTCGGCGTCGGCGCCACCATGCCGGCCATCCTGATCCTCGGCGCGGACCTCGATTTCACCCGCGTCATGCTGGTCTCGATCCTCGGCGGCCTGCTCGGCATCCTCATGATGATCCCGCTGCGCAAGGCCATGATCGTGGACCAGCACTACGAGCTGAAGTTCCCCGAAGGCACCGCCTGCGCCGAGGTGCTCAAGGCCGGCGCCACGCCGGAGGAGCTCGCGATCGCGGCCGGAGAGACACAGACGGAGGACCGGTCGAGCGTCGAGGCGGCCGCCGCCACGGGCGCCAAGACGATCTTCGCCGGCTTCGCCTTCGGCCTGCTCTACAAGACGGCGATGTCGGCGTTCCGGGCCTGGAAGGAGATCCCGGAGCGGGTCTTCGGCGCGCCGTTCACGGGCGGTTCGATCTCCGCGGAAATCTCGCCCGAGCTGCTCGGCGTGGGCTACATCATCGGCCCGCAGATCGCCTCGATCATGTGCGCCGGCGGCGTGCTCTCCTACCTGGTGCTCATCCCGGCGATCAAGATCTTCGCGAGCGGGATCGTCCCGCCGGGCACGATGCCGATCGCGGACATGACGCCGGACGACGTGCGCGATGCCTACGTCCTTTATATAGGCGCAGGAGCGGTGGCCGCGGGCGGCATCATCAGCCTCCTCCGGTCCCTGCCGACCATCTGGCACGGCCTGAAGGCCGGGCTCGGAGACGTCCGACGCGCCTCGGGCGCGGGCCGCGGGCGGACCGAGCAGGACATGTCGATGAAGGTGGTGGGCATCGGCATCGTGGTGCTGATGGCGCTGATCCTCGCCTTCCACCGCCAGCTCCACATGAACCTGCTCGGCGCGTTGCTGATCGTGGTCTTCGGCTTCCTCTTCGTGGTGGTCTCGTCGCGCCTGACCGGCGAGATCGGCTCGTCCTCGAACCCGATCTCGGGCATGACGGTGGCGACGCTCCTCCTGACCTGCCTGATCTTCCTGGCGATCGGCTGGACCGGGCCGAGCTACTACGTGACGGCGCTCTCGGTAGGCGCGATCGTCTGCATCGCGGCTTCCAATGGCGGGACCACGTCCCAGGATCTCAAGACGGGCTTCCTGGTCGGGGCGACTCCGAAGGCGCAGCAGGTGGCGATCCTGGTCGGGACCCTGACCTCGGCGCTGGTCCTCGGTCCCATCCTGCTCAAGCTCAACGAGGCCTCGACCGTCTACGTTCCGATCCCCAACCCCGCGGTCCGGGTGGACCCGTCCGCGCTGACCGGCGAGGAGAAGCTCCAGGGACCGCAGGCGAAATCGGACCCGAAGACCTACAAGGTCTGGCTCAAGGCCGACGACGCCGGCATGCCGGCCGGACGGTATCTGGTGGACGGGAGCGGCGTCCCGGTCTATCAGGTGGATCCCGGGATCAACGGCACCCACCACGAGCGGCCGGGTGGCGGCACGGTCCAGAAGTTCAGCGCGCCGAAGGCCACGCTGGTCTCCTACATCATCAAAGGCATCCTGAACCGCCAGCTCCCCTGGGGACTGGTGCTCCTGGGAGTCATGATCGCCGTGGTGCTGGAGATGTCCGGCATCCCGTCGCTGGCCTTCGCGGTCGGCGTCTACCTGCCGCTCTCGGCGTCGACGCCGATCCTCGCGGGCGGGATGGTGCGCTGGCTGGTGGACCGGCATCTCCGCAAGAAGCTCGCCCACCGCAACCTGACCGAGGAGGAGCTGACCGCCGAAGGCGACAAGAGCCCCGGCGTGCTCCTCGCCTCGGGCTACATCGCGGGCGGCGCCATCGCGGGCATCGTGATCGCCTTCCTGACCGAGCTCGCCACGGGCTTCGACGACCGGATCACGGCCTTCATGGCGTCCAACCCGTTCTTCGCAGGACCCTGGGCGGACACGCTCTCGATGGTGCCGTTCGCGGTCCTGCTCCTGCTGCTCTACCTCGCCGGGCGGGAGAAGATCCTCGTGGAGAGGTAGACCTTACGGTCAGGCCGGTGGGAGGTGGCGCCCTCTCCCGCGAAGCGGGGGAGGGACGGGGAGGGGTCTTCTCACGCCCCAAGGCCCGGGAACGCGTCCGGACCGCGGTCGTGTCCTATGACTGTGTTGGTGGCAGAGAAGCGTCAGTCAGGAAGGGAGGTCAGAATCCTCAGGCTCAGGCGCGTAGGACTGGTAGAGAACGCCTCCAAGCTCCTTTAAGCGTGCTTCCAGTCTATGAATTTGGGCAGAGATTTCGTCCATACGCTCGCCGCTCCGCATCTCGTCAACCCACATCTCGTGGACTCGCTCCTTAACTAGCTCCTGTATCCGCTGCAAGATCCAAGTCTTTTCCTGGTCTGGGGTCTCCCACAATGCCATGCTCTCTATTTTACCCTCTCCCAAAATCACTATCCTGAATTCCTCGATTGTTTCCGCCAGTGATCTAGCTATCTAGACCTCTTAGACAAAGTCTGTAGCTTATTTAAGATCTAAATCTGCCGAATTGTTGGTTCAGAGAGTCGATCTTTGGTTGGTGGCTCAAATATCGATTGTTACCATATATGACTCTCATAATGGATTCACTGTTCATTATGGAGATCATATATGGTAGACAGTCTCTCTTGAAGATGCCTATAATCCCGTGCCGCAGCAACAAAAGCCGCATTGATCGGGATTGATTCTGTCGCGCCCATGAGGTACGCTCTCCCTTGCTAATGATGGGGAAAAGGAGACCTTCCTTCCCCAAAGTAGAGTGGAGGAAGTACAGCAGGAAGAAAGCGAAAAGCCCGCCAGTGGCGGGCCTCTCTAGAAACCGACTCGGGGGATGACTTACCCCAAAGATGGCTCCCTAGACAAGATCCATCCTAAGGCATGGCTTCCCCCGGGTCAATACCCAAGGAGGGAGTCATGGTGACATTCCACGGTCCTCGTTCGCTCTATCGCTGGCAACTCGGGTTCTTGCTCCAGAGCCTCCCGAGACACTTGATACCTCTAGCCTCGGCGAGCCGGAGCCTTGCGCTCCCGTAGTTCATCTCGTGCGGCCTTCTGGAGCCGCGCCCTGCTCCAGTTGGACATAGACCGGCCGTCGGATCGCGCCAGCGCCGGGGCTGCCCCCTCTACCCGCTATCCGGATCCCGGATCGGGGAGCGCCTAGCTAGCCCCTCTTAAATACGGGGATCTACCCGATGTCCACGCCGGCGTCGGGGACGGGCTTTACCCGGCGCTGGCGCGATCCGGACGCGTTCTCGCGCTCCGGGGGACGTTTCGCCGCAGCAGGCGCCGCCACCCGCCCGCAAGCCGCTCGCCGCTGCCTCCGCAGCACCTTGACGAGCCTCTCGTTGACCTCAACGAGCCTCTCGTTGACGATGAGCTTCTCGTTGACCTCGACGAGCCTCTCGTTGACCTCGACGAGCCTCTCGTTGATCCGGTGAAGACCCCCTCCCCGACCCTCCCCCGCTTCGCGGGAGAGGGCGCCCCCTCCCTTCATGGCACTGGAAGGTCTGCGCTGAGACGGGGCCGGCCGCACTCCGCCGGCCTAGCGGATCAGGCGGTATCTCTCGATCGAGACCGGCGCGCCGGTCAGCGGCGCCGCTTCGGCCTGGACCCTGCGCACGTGCTCCGTCTGGGAGTGGGCGTCCAGGGCCTCCGTCGACTCCCACTCCTCGATGAACGCCAGCTCGGCCGAGCGACCCATGCCGCGCACGAGGTCGTATCGGATGCAGCCCGCCTCGCGCCGGGTCGGCTCGATAAGCTGGAGCAGGACCCGCTCCAGCTCGTCCTCCTTGCCGGGAGCGGCGGTGAACAGCGCGAGCACGTGAACCGTTCCTTCCTGAGACATCAACCCTCCTCTTTCCTGCTGTCTCTGTAGGGCATCCTCATACAAGGCTCGGACATCGAAACCGAAGCGTCCACCATAAGCCTGACGGATCGAGCGTACTTCCTTCAGGATCTCGTCGTGGGCCATCACACTAGGCCGGAAATCTCTTCGCCAGCCAAGCCTCCACCTCCTCGGGGTGGAAGCCGAAGGGACCCGGCTCGCCCTTGTAGACGATCGTGCCCTGCTCGTCGATCACGTAGAGGCGCTCCGGCCAGCCGGCGTAGACCTCGTTCGCGGGGTTCTCGATCGGGTCTACCAGGAGCGGGATCGGGAACTTGAAGCGGCCGACGAAGTCGTTGGCGATGGCCAGGCGCTGCTCGGTGGTCTTCGGCTGCTTGTAGCAGACGTCCTCCGTGATGTTCTCGTCCTGCTGCCACTCGTCCTCGGGGTGCGCCTCCTTCACGTAGACCGTGAGGAAGCCGGCCCGGTCGCCGTAACGCTCCTGCATCTTCACCAGGCGCTCGACCGAGCGCCGGAAGGGCGGTCACGTGTAGCTGCCGAAGATCAGCACCACCGGCCGGCTGCCGAAGCGGTCCCGTAGGCTCACCTCGGCGCCGTCGAGCGCCCGGACCGCCACGTCCGGAGCCGTGTGCCCGACCGCCAGGCGCCCTTCCTCGCGCTGGTCGTAGCGCAACATGCCGAAGAAGTCGCGCGGACCCATGCGGTACATCATGTAGCCGGCCATCCCCAGCACCCCCAGGAGCGCCAGGCCGGCCAGAACGCCCACCACCTTGAGCAACCGTCTCATCGATCCATCCTCCAACGTTGCCCAACCCTAACCTGACTCCCGAAACAATTCAACGCGGGAATCGTAGAGGGCTTGACGCCGTTTTAAACGGGCGTATGATTCAAACGGTCGTTTAAAACGCAAGGCGGTAACACTATGGAACATACCGACACTAGAGAAAGCCTGCTCGACGCGGCCGAGACTTTGTTCTCGGCGCACGGCATCGAGGCGGCGTCTCTGCGTCAGATCACCCAGCACGCGGGCGCGAACCTGGCGGCGGTGAACTACCACTTCGGCTCGAAGGACGGGCTGGTCCGGGCGGTGTTCTCCCGCCGGCTTCGCCCTATCACCGAGCAGAGGATGCGCCTGTTGGATCAGTGCGACCTCGAAGCCGGCGATGCCGTCGAGCAGGTTCTGGCGGCGTTCCTGACACCCAGCGTCCTCATGCTGCGCGACGCCCCGGACGGCTACCGGGGCTTCGGGCGGCTGATGGGCCGCGCCTTCTCCGAGCCCAGCGAGGAGGTGCGGCGGATGGTGATGGAGGAGCTCAAGGAGAGCATCGAGATCTTCCTCGACGCGTTCCGGAAGATCCTCCCCGACCTCGACGAGGCGGAGCGGATGTGGCGCTTCCACTTCGTCGCTGGCGCGATGTCCCACACGATTGCGTGTACTCACATGTTGGAACGCTTCTCCGGCGGGCGCTGTCTGGTGTCCGACCCGGACGAGGCGCTGCGTCAGATGGTGACGTTCCTGGCCGCGGGCCTGCGGGCTCCGTCCAGGGCCCAAGCGAACTGAAGCGAGAGGACCACTCACTTGAAAATGAGATTTCTTCCCTTGATTTTGAGCCTGGCGGTGATCGGCGGGGTGCCCGGCGGCGTGCCGGCGTGGGGGCAGACCGAAGCCCCCGCGGCGAGCCCGCAGACGCTGACCCTCCAGGAAGCGGTGCGGAGAGCTCTCGAATCGAACCTGACCGTCCAGAGGCAGCGCACCGAGGTCAGCGCCGCCGACCTCCAGCGCCGGGCGCTGATCGCGTCCGTTCTGCCCAAGGTGAACCTCTCGGGGACCACCACGCAGAACAGCGAGGAAGTGAGCTTCGGGTCGGACAGCGATTCGCGCGTCATCCTCCCCGGCACGGACTGGGGCTACCGGCTGACCGTCACGCAGCCGATCTACGCCGGGTCGCGCGAGAGGCGCGCCCTGCAGCAGGCCCGGCTGAACGTCGACATCGCCCGCCAGGGCGTGATGTCGGCCGAAGATCAGATCCTCACCGGCGTGATCGCCGACTACCTCTCGGTGCTGGAGGGCGAGTCCCTTCTGGCCGTCGAGAAGAGGAACCTGGAGCTCGCCGGCAACCGGCGGAAGCAGGCGCAGGACCTGTTCGAGGCGGGCGAGACCACGCGCGTCGAGGTGCTGCGCGCGGAGTCCGACATCAAGGCGGCCGAGCGGCGGATCGCGTCGGCGCAGCAGCTGCGCGACGCGGCGGAGAGCCGGCTGCGGCTCGACCTGTCGATCGACGGCGCCGTCGCTCCGGTCCAGGTGTCGGAGCCGGGACCGCTGTTCCCCGCGCTGCCGCCCGAGACGGCGCTCTATACCGAAGCCGAACGGCTCCGCCCCGAGATCTCCCAGGCGCAGACGAACGTGGAGATCGCCCGGCTGGAGGTCCAGAAGCAGAAAGGCGCCCTGCTGCCGGTGGTCTCGGCCGAGGGCGGCTGGATCAACCAGCGCTCGTCGTTCCCGTCCGATCAGTACGGATACCTGACGCTGCGCGTCAACGTCCCCGTCTACCAGGGCGGCGAGGTGAAGGCCCGGACCGCCTTCGCCCAGGAGCGCCAGCGCCAAGCCGAGATGGCCCTGGAGCAGGCGCGCCAGACGGTTCGCGAGCAGGTGCGGCTGGCCCTGCTCGACCTGCAGACCGCGGACGCGAACCTGCGTCTCGCCCGCGAGCAGCTCACCGCGGCCGAAGCCGAATACCAGCAGGCGTCCGAGCTCTACCAGGCCCAGGAGATCACCGCGCTCGAATCGGAGTCCGCCGAGACGTCGCTGGCGGAAGCCCGCCGCGCCGTGGCTACGGGCGAGCTCGACCGCGCCGTCGCCGAGCTGCGGGTCTGGTCCGCCGCCGGTCTCCTGAAGCAGACCCTACTCCCGGAGGATGAAGCGCGATGAAGCGTGCAACCTGGTTTCTTTTGTTTTCCCTGAGTCTGATCCTTGCGGGCGCTGTCGGCGGGTGCGGCTCGTCCGAGAAGAATGCGGCGAAGCCCGAAGCGACTCCCACGCCCGAGCTGCCGTCCGACGTGAAGGATGTCGCCGCCGTGGCAACCCCGGCCCCGACCGCTTCGACCGGCACGCCCGCTCAGGGCGAGGCCGCGGCTCCGAACGTCAGCGAGGACAACGCGGACGGCAACACGGTCAACGCCACCGGCGAGCTCATCTCCCCGGTGACCTCTGAAGTGGCCGTGCGCACCCCCGGGCGCGTCGGCAAGGTGTTCGTGGACGAGGGCGACCGCGTCCGCCGCGGCCAGGCGCTGCTGACCCTGGAGACCGAGTACCTGGCGCTCGACCTGAAGCGCGCCGACGCCGAGGTGGCGCGGGCCAAGGCCTCCGCCGCCGACGCCGAGCGCGACTTCAAGCGCAAGGAGGACCTGGTGGCCAAGGGTTCCGTGGCGCGGGCGGCCTACGACCGCTCGCAGTCCAACTATCAGGCGGCGCAGGCCGGCGTCGAGTCGGCCGAGGCGGCGCGCGACCTCGCCCGCCAGAAGCTGGCGGACGCGGTGCTCCACTCGCCGATCAACGGCGTGGTGGCCGAGAAGAAGACCGCCGCGGGTGAGCGCCTGGGCGACAGCTCGGTGGCGTTCGTGCTCGTCCAGACCTCGCCGCTCAAGCTGCGCTTCCAGCTCCCGGAGCGCTACCTGGCCCGGGTGCGGAAGGGCCAGGCGGTGCGCGCGAACGTCGATCCCTACCCGGGCGAGACGTTCACCGGCCGCGTGTCGGTGATCGGCGGCGTCGTCGATCCCCAGACCCGCACCGTCGCCGTGGAGACCGAGTTCCCGAACTCCGACGGCCGCCTCACGCCCGGGCTCTTCGCCCGCGTCGAGATCGACCTCGGGCCTTCCGTGGAAGGTTGAAAGGAGCGGTAGGTAGATGAAAAGGCTTGCACAGATCTGCATCGAACGCCCCGTCTTCGCGACGGTGCTCATCCTCTCGCTCGTGGTCGTGGGGATGTTCGCCTACATGAGCCTCGGCGTCGACCGCTTCCCGAAGGTCGACTTCCCCATGGTCACCGTGTCGACCCGCCTGATCGGCGCCGGCCCGGAGGAGATGGAGACCGAGGTCACCGACAAGATCGAGGAGGCGGTCAACACGATCAGCGGCATCGACCAGTTGATCTCGACCTCGTCGGAAGGCGTGTCGGTCGTCAACGTCATGTTCGACCTGGAGAAGGACGGCGACATCGCGGCCCAGGAGGTCCGGGACCGCGTCAGCGCCGTGCTCGCCCAGCTCCCGAAGGAGGCGGACCCGCCGGTCATCCAGAAGATCGACGCCGACGCCTCGCCCGTGATCTCGATCGCGCTGTCGGGCGACGCCCCGATCCGCGACATCACCGAGTTCGCGGACAAGACCCTGAAGCGCCAGATCGAGTCGACCAACGGCGTGGGCCAGGCCCGCGTCATCGGCGGCCAGCCGCGGCAGATCAACGTCGTGGCCGACACCGCCAAGCTCGCGGCCCTGGATCTGACCGTCGCCGACCTGGTGCGCGCCCTCCAGGCGCAGAACATCCAGCTCCCCGGCGGCCAGGTCGAGCAGGGCCTGCGCGACCTCACGCTGCGCACCTACGGCCGCGTGGACTCGCCCTCGCAGTTCGGCGAGATCGCGGTCTCCACCCGGCCCGGCTATGTGGTCAAGGTCAAGGACGTGGCCCGCGTCGAGGACGGCACCGCCGAGCCCGAGAGCGTGGCGCGCGTCAACGGCCAACCGGCCGTGGTGCTCCAGATCCGCAAGCAGTCCGGCACCAACACGGTGGCGGTCATCGAGCGGGTCAAGGAGCGCCTGGAGACCCTGCGCTCGCAGCTCCCGCCGGGCTGGAAGATGGCGATCGTCCGCGACCAGTCCTCCTACATCGAGGCGTCGGTGCACGCGGTGCAGGAGCACCTCGTGCTCGGCTCGCTTCTCGCCGCGCTCATCGTGCTGCTCTTCCTCAAGAAGTTCCGCCTCACCGTGATCTCGGCGGTGGCCATCCCGACGTCGCTCGTCGCCACCTTCGGGGCCATGGAGTACATGGGCTTCACGCTCAACGTCATCACCCTGCTGGCGCTCGCCCTGGTGGTCGGAATCGTGATCGACGACGCGGTGGTGGTGCTCGAGAACATCTTCCGCTTCCTGGAGGAGAAGAAGCTCACGCCCAAGGAGGCGGCGCTCCAGGGCACGGCCGAGATCGCGCTCGCCGTGCTCGCGACCAGCCTCTCGCTGATCGCCGTGTTCCTGCCCGTGGCCTTCATGGGCGGCATCGTCGGCCGGTTCATGAACTCCTTCGGCGTCACCATGGCCTTCGCCATCGCGGTGTCGTTGCTCGTGAGCTTCACCCTGACGCCGATGATGTCCTCGCGCTGGCTCAAACCGCTCAAGGAGAGCGAGCACCACGAGGAGGGCGAGGGCGGCAGCCGCCGCGGCTTCTACGGCGTGATCGAGCGGGCCTACCTCGGGCTCCTCGACTTCTCGATGGCCCATCGCTGGATCGTCGTGATCATCATGATCGCCGTGTTCGCCTCGACCATCCCGCTGGGCAAGGCGGTGAACAAGAACTTCCTGCCCTCGGACGACGAATCGCAGTTCGAAGTCCAGGTGCGCGCGCCCGAGGGGTCGAGCCTCCAGTCCACCGAAAAGATCGCGGACTCGATCTCGAGCCGCGTGCAGAAGATCCCCGGGGTCGACCGCACGCTGATCACGATCGGCGACGACCCGCAGCAGACCAAGAACCTGGCCGTGATCTATGTCGCGCTCAAGGACGTGAAGGAGCGCGAGAAGAACCAGTTCCAGATCATGGACCAGATCCGCAACGAGGTGTTGCCGCAGTACGCCGCGCTCAACCTGCGCAGCCAGGTGGCGCCGGTCTCGGCCTTCGGCAGCGGCAACAACGCCGAGATCCAGTTCTGGATCGGCGGTCCGGATCTCGACCAGCTCTCGAAGTACTCGGCGGTCCTGATGGCCAAGCTCAAGTCGCTGCCGGGCGTGGTCGACGCGGACACGAACCTGATCGTGGGCAAGCCGGAGCTCGGCGTGCACATCGACAGGGCCAAGGCCGCGGACCTGGGCGTCAACGTGCAGGACATCGCCTCCACGCTGAACGTCCTGGTGGGCGGCCAGGAGATCACCTCCTACATGGAGGGCGGCGAGCAGTACGAGGTCCACGTGCGGGCCGAGGCCGGCGACCGGCGCGACCCGCAGGGCATCGCGCAGGCCGAGGTGCCGTCCATGACGCTCGGCCGGACCGTGCCGCTCCAGGACCTGGTCAAGCTGGAGCAGGGCGAGGGCCCGTCGCTGGTCAACCGCATCGCGCGGCGCCGTCAGGTGCTGCTCTATGCCAACATGCTGCCCGGCTACTCGGCGCAGACGGTCCTCGACGGTCTCACCCAGACCGCCAAGGATCTGAAGATGCCGGCGGCCTACTCCTCCGGCTTCACCGGCCGGTCGCGCGAGCAGGGCAAGGCGGCGAGGAACTTCATGATCGCCTTCCTGCTGTCGATCATCTTCATGTACCTGGTGCTGGCGGCGCAGTTCGAGAGTTGGCTGCACCCGGTGACCATCCTGCTGGCGCTGCCGATGACGGTGCCGTTCGCCCTGTTCTCGATCCTGATCCTGAACCAGTCGCTGAACATCTTCTCGGCGCTCGGCATCCTGGTGCTGTTCGGGATCGTGAAAAAGAACAGCATCCTGCAGATCGACCACACCATCGGTCTGCGGGCCAAGGGCCTGCCGCGGGCCGAGGCCATCCGTCTCGCGAACCGCGACCGGCTGCGCCCCATCCTCATGACGACCCTGGCGTTCGTGGCCGGCATGATCCCGCTCGTGGTCTCCTCGGGCACGGGCGCGGCCACGAACCGCGCCATCGCCTCGGTGATCATCGGCGGCCAGACCCTGGCCCTGCTGCTCACCCTGATCGGGACCCCGGTGACCTACAGCCTGTTCGACGACATCGTGGAGGCCCGGATCTTCTCCAGGGCGGGCAACGCGGTCGGCCGGTTGTTCGGGCGCAAGCAGGAGGAGCCCGAGCCGGTGATTTGATCCCGTTCCCCCTCTCCCAACCCTCTCCCCCATCACTGGGGGAGAGGGCTTTTGGAGACGCCGGTTTCAGGGAATCTCTGTGATTCCCTTTTCCATATAGCCCCGGGGCGGTCCCAGACCGTCCCGGGGCGTTTTCATTTCAGTTGTTGCCGCCGCCGTCTTCCGGCGGTGCTTCCGGAATCGGCTGGTCCGCCGGCCGGGTCACCAGGCGGCGGCCCTGGGGTTCGAACTTGATCTGGGCGAAGGAGAAGTAGCCCGGGAAGTCGGCGCGGAACTTGAGCTTCTCGCCCGGAGGCAGGGCCTGGGCTGCCAGGGCCGCCTGGCTCGTGGCCATGAGGCTCCCGGAGTCGTCGTAGAGCATCACCTTGAGCTGCATGTCGACCGCGGTGGCGCCGGAGGCGTTCTGCAGCGAGCCGCTGATGACCACGTGGCCGTCCTCGGAGTCGCGGTCCTGGGACCAGGTGTCGACCACCACGCCGGGCCCCGAGGTCGCGCCGGCCGCGGCCTCGGGCGAACCCGGGGCCGCCACCGTTCCGGCTTGGCGCACGTCCTTGTCGGTGATCGTGCGGACCGACTTCTTCCGCTCCGGCTCCGGCTTCTTCTCGGGCTCGGCGTCGGCCTGGGCCTTGGCCGCGACGGCCTCCTCGGTCGCGTTGCGGCTCGCGTCCAGGTCCACGTCCGCGAGGCGGAGCGAAGCCAGCTTGCCGTCCGCGGTCTTGAACACCACGAGCTTGCCCTTGACCTTCCAGGGGCCCTGGGTCTCGACCTTCGCGCCTTCCTTGGTCACCAGCCAGTCGGCGGCCGCCGGGCCGGCGGCCG
>JACZDC010028174.1_pt1 | contig 16434 bp, 12 predicted proteins | sample 8641791 | NCBI WGS metagenome assembly JACZDC01 (sample SAMN15324613, study PRJNA640507) | soil metagenome | isolation source: intercropping peanut in the second line | place: China: Luxin town, Laibin City, Guangxi Province | collected 2019-07-25 | depth 10cm m
GATCATGGCCGCGTATCTTATCCGATGCCACCCGATGCCGGTACTCGGCGGCGTGGGTGCGCTATATTGCCCTTCCATGAGCACTCTGCGGTCCGTCACCCTCTCCGCCACCCTGATCTTCTCCTGTCTTCTGCCCGGCTGCTCGACGCCGGCCCCGGCCCAGCCGCCGGCGAGCCCGGCGACTGAAACCGCCTCCCCCACGCCGACACCGACTCCGGCGCCGGCCGTCGACATCCGCGGCCGCGTCACCCAGGCCCGGCGCAACGGCCAGGGCGAGCCGCCGGTGGGGACCCTCCAGGTCGAGGGGACCCTGGAGCCCGACACGCACTACGACAAGGCCACCATCCACGTCGGCCACACGACGCGCATCTTCGTCGGCCGCGACAGAAAGCCGGCCTCCTTCTCCTTCATCCACAGCGGCGACCTCATCGAGGCGACCTTCGACGGCCCGGTGACCGCGGCGGCGACCGACTCTCAGCCGCTCAAGGCCACGGCGGCGACGATCGTGGTCCTGGAGCACAAGTCCTAGGCTCCCCGCTTTTCCTCCAGCTCCGCCCAGCGGGCATAGAGGCGCTCGACCTCCTGGCGGGCCTTCTCCAGCGCTTCACAGCGGGCCTGGAGCTGGGCCGAGTTGGTGGCCACGGCCGGGTCCTCCACCGCCCGCTGCGCGGCGGCGAGAGCGTCCTCGGCTTCCAGGATCTTCCCCTCGATCTGCTCCCACTCCATCTTGTCCTTGTAGGAGAGCCGCTTCGGCTTCTCCTCCTTCGGGGGAGGCGGCGTGCTCTTCGGCGTTGCTGGCTTCGGGGGCGCCTGCGCTTCGGCGCGCCGCTCTTCCCACTGGGCATAGTCGGCGTAGTACTGAGCGCCGCCGCGGCCGTCCAAGGCGAGCACCAGGGTCGAGACCGCTTCCAGCAGATAACGGTCGTGGGTCACCAGCACCAGGGCGCCCGGGAACTCCAGGAGGCTCTCCTCCAGGACCTCCAGCGTGGGGATGTCGAGATCGTTCGTCGGCTCGTCGAGGATGAGCAGGTCGGCCGGCCGCAGCATGAGCCGGGCGATGAGGATGCGCGCCTGCTCGCCGCCTGAAAGCCGCGACACCGGCGTGTCGAGCTGCTCGGAGTTGAAGAGGAACCGCTTCGCCCAGGACGCCACGTGCACCGGGCGGCCCTGATAGAGGACCGAATCGCCGTCCGGGGCCAAGGCGCGGCGGAGCGAGAGCGAGCGGTCGAGAGATTCGCGGCTCTGCTCGAAGCGCACCGTCTTCAGCCAGTCGGCCTTCTCGATCGTGCCGGCGTCGGGCTCCAGGGTGCCGTCGAGCAGGGAGAGGAGCGTGGTCTTGCCGCTGCCGTTCGGGCCGAGCAGGCCGAGCCGCATGCCGGGCGTGAGCTTGACGTCGAGCCCGGAGACGATCTTCTTTCCTTCGAACGACTTGGAGAGGCCTTGGGCGACGAGGAGCTTCTTCGTCTTGCGTTCCGAGGCGTTGAAGTCGAGGCCGACGCGGGCGTTGGCCGAGATTCCGGTGCGCTCCTTGACCTCCGCCAGCTCGCCGATGAGCCGCTCGGCCTCCTGGATGCGCCCCTTGGCCTTGGTGGTGCGCGCCTTGGCGCCGCGCTTGAGCCACTCGACCTCGCGCCGCACGCGGTTGGCGAGCGAGGCCTGATACTCGGCCTGGTTGCGCAGCACCTCGTCGCGCTTCTCCAGGAAGTCGCTGTACGACCCGGGCGCCTGGAGGAGCCCGTCCGGATACCGGCGGTCGATCTCCAGCATGCGCGTGGCCACGTGCTCCAGGAACCAGCGGTCGTGGCTGACCACCACATAGGCCCGCGGCTCGCTCCGCAGCAGCTCCTCCAGCCAGAGGATGCCCTCGACGTCGAGATGGTTCGTAGGCTCGTCCAGCAGGAGCACGTCCGGCTCCTTGACCAGCTCGGCGGCGATGGCAAGCCGCTTCTTCCAGCCGCCGGAGAGCACGTCCACGCTCTGGGACGGATCGTTGAAGCCTGCCCTGCCGAGACTGACGGCCACGCGGGCGGCCTTCTCGAACTCCTCCGACGGATCGTCCGCCAGGGCGTCGGTGAGCACCTCCTCGACCGTCCGTCCCAGAGGAAACAAGGGATCCTGTGGGACATACCCGAGCCGGGTCCCGCGCCGAAGAGCCCGGACGCCGCCGTCCGGCTCCTCGGTCCCGGCCAGGATGCGCAGGAACGTGGACTTGCCCGAGCCGTTCGGCCCGATGAGCCCGACCCGGTCGCCCTCGGCCAGTCCGAAGGAGAGCCCCTCGAACAGAGGGCGGGCCCCGAAGGCCTTGGTGATGGATTCGCAGCTCAGTAGGGCGGTAGGCGGCATGGCCCCGGCATTCTAGGTGCGCCGCCGTCCCGGCGCCAGTCAGGCCTCGAAGACATCCTCCAGACGGTCGGCGTTCAGGACACGGTTGGCCCATTCCAGGAGTTGCCCCGACTGAGCGCCATGGACCCGCTCCTCAAGTGACCCATCAACAAGCCCGAACTTGGTTTGGAGTAGTTGAAGCAGCATCGACGCTTGCCCTTGACGGCGGCAACGGTCGATGTTTTCGGCGAGCACGTTTTCCGTCTCCTCCAAAGTCCACGGAGGTGCAACCTCCTCTTCCGGCTTGACCAGCTCAAATTCGAGGTGGACTCGATACTTGTCCCCCACGATCCGCTGAAAGAAATCCTGGATCTTGCGTCGATTGGCTCCAGCCTCTTGGTAGCTAACTTCCATAACTTACCTCCTTGGTGACAATATCATATACGCCCAAGGAAGTACAAGAGTGATACCCGTCGGAGGGTGCGCTATCCTCCGGCCGATGCGAAACGCCGCTCTTGTCCTGCTTGTTTTAGCCCTGGGCTGCTCGCCGTCCGCGCCGGTGAGAACCGAGGCTCCCAGAGGCTCCTCCTTCTCGGGGACTCTGGAGACTGTCGAGATCCAGAGGCCCGGATCTCCTCCGGCGGTTCTCCGGGATGTCCGGGCGGCGAGGCAGGAGGGATTCGACCGCGTCGTCTTCGAATTCGAGGGAAGCGCGGTCCCAGGGTATCGCGTCGGGTACGTCGAGTCGGCGGTCCAGTGCGGATCGGGCGAACCGGTCGAGGTCGCCGGCGCGGCCCTGCTCCAGGTTCGACTTGATCCGGCCCAGGCGCACACCGAAGCCGGAGAGGCGACCGTAAGCGAACGCGAGCGGCGCCCGGGGCTTGCTGTCCTTCAGGAGATGGAGTCGATCTGCGACTTCGAGGCCGACGTCACCTGGGTCCTCGGCCTGGCCGAACGGAACCGCTTCCGCGTCCAGGAGCTATCCGGCCCCTCACGTTTGGTGGTCGACATCGAGCACGGACGCTAAAGAGCTCCTATCAAAACGGCCCAACGGGCCGACATACCCAGCCCAGGGCTTCGGCCGCAGGCCGATGCCCTGGGTTCGAAGAGATCCCCAACGCCCGCGGCCTGAAGGGTCGCAAGAGGCGGTCGCAGCCTTTCAGGCCGCGGAAATTGGTACGTATCGATAGGCTGAGCGCGAGGTCGTGCTCAAGATCCTCCGGTCCCCACCTTTGTAGGAGGCTCATCACCACAAGTCATACGGCGCGTTCGCGATCATGCATACCCTCCTGGCCAAGGTCACTACAGCAAAGCACGAATCCCGCCGAAGTGCAGTTTCTTACCTGCACATAAGACCGCGCTCTTAGCTTTCCCTGTGTTACCTTATTGATGTTTTCAGGGAAATTTCAAGATCAGGGCCGTCTTCTAATCTCAGATCTATGGAGGATCCTTATGCGTCGAATGATCTTGCTTCTCCTGCTCGTCTTCCTGTTCCCAAGTGGAATGAACGCTCTCGAGATCCAGTTGATCCCGCCTGAAGGAGCTCGCTTCGCTCCGGGCCAACGCTTTGATGTTCGCGCTCAGGTCAACTTGGACGCGAACGAATCGCTAGCGAAGCTCGAGATCTGGCTGGACGGCACTCTCGTGCTCACCACAGACAAGTTGGACGCCGGGCATGGAGCTATCATCCGCAACCGGAGCGTCGCCGGGCCTGGGAGCTCCGAGTTGATCGCCGTCGCTTCACTTACCTCTGGTGTTTCGAAAAGCGTACGGCGGAGTCTTGAAATAGTCACGGTAGCGGGAATCCAAAAGCCTCTGCGCAATGTCATCTTCCTGCTCGGTGATGGAATGGGTGCAGCACATCGAACCGCAGCTCGGATCGTCCGCTACGGCTATCGGAAGGGGCACCCGCTCGGCCTTCTGGCTATGGACCGGCTACCCGTGACTGGCATGGTGATGACCGCTTCGCTCGATTCCATAGTGACCGACTCCGCTCCTGGGATGTCAAGTTACATGACAGGTAACAAAGCTGATAATAGCCAAGAGGGAGTGTTCTCTGATGGCTCTGATCGAGGAACGTCGACCGACGGCACGGCCGCCTTCGACAATCCGCGGATCGAGTACCTGAGCTCCTACCTCCATCGACTCTCGGGAAAGGTACTCGGGGTCGTAACGACCGCCGACGTCGAAGATGCGACTCCTGCCGCTACAGCCGTACACACTGCCAATCGCGATTACGGTGCCGGCATTTGCGACCAGTTCCTCGATGAGCGTGAACGGCACGGACTGATGGTGCTCATGGGAGGCGGTCGGCGTTGGTTTCTGCCGAATGACAGCGGAAAACTTTCGAGTCGTGATGCGGGGAACGACTACGAATTGGGCGCAACGATCGACGCACAACTTGGACTCAAAGTGACCAGCCGGAAGGACCCCGACCGTAATCTCCTCGACGACTTCAAAGCAGCGGGATTTCGAACAGTCCTGAAGAAAGATGAGATGGATGCAGCTATCTCAGATCTGGATGCTGGAAAGGCTGTCGACCGTCTGCTCGGCTTGTTCGCCTACGGCCATATGAACGTCGCCTACGACAAGATAGCAAAGCGTCGGGATCCCCAAACTCTAGGCGTAGTCGACGACTATCAGGCGCCCGCCCTGCCAATGCTCGACGAGATGGCGGCTGCAGCACTTCGGGTACTTGAACAGAATCCCCAGGGGTTCGTCCTGGTCATCGAAGGGGCTAGTATCGACAAGCAGTCACACGCAATGGATGCGGACCGGGCGATCTGGGATACCCTTGAATTCGATCGAGCCGTGGCTCTCGCTCGCCGCTATGCCGATCAACATTCAAACACTCTGGTTATCGTCACCGCAGATCATGAGACTGCAGGCTTTTCGGTGATTGGTGCGGCGGATACCAGGCAACTCGCAACACTTGGTCCGGATGACAAGCTTGATTGGCAAAATGTGCCGGCACGCCAAGCGGCGGTTAAAGTCTATGAGGACGCCAAGTTCCCAGAGTATGAAATTGAACCTGATGGCTATCCGAAGACTGCCGACCCGCTGAACAAGCTTCTCGTTTCTTTTGGTGCGGGAGCCGACCATTTTGAGGAATGGCTGGCAAAACCCCTCCCTGTCATTGATAGCTCAGTTAAGGGCGATATCAGGAAGAATCTAGAGAACGGCACTTGCCCTACAGGCAGGAAATATCCAGCAGAGGCCGTTTACCGAGACGAAAGCGCTCGCGGCTTCTTCCTGCGCGGTGTAATCCCAGATCGGCAGCCACCCGGAGGACAGGCGGCGCACACCGGCAGCGATATCGTCCTCTCCGCTTACGGTGGCTCAACTCCTGAAGGTATCCAAGCGGCTGCACAGTTCGGCGGCTACCAGGAGAATACCGACGTCTTCTTCAAGATCCTGAGGGCGCTACTTGGCGGGTACTAAAGTCCGACAGCAACGTCTCCTGGGTTCTCCGGAATAGAGGAGACATGAGTCCTAAATCCCATTCTTGTCAACCAAAAGGGCCGGCCGAGAGGTACATTGTCCTCCGGCCGATGCTCCCCGCTGCTAACTACCCGCTCCAAGCCCGCTGCTGCGCGAGCGTATCCACCCGGTGCCGGAATCGCGTAGCCTTGCCGTCCGCGTCGAAGTACCAGATGTGGACCTCGTCCTCCTCCACCACCTTCCTGCCCGTGGCTTTCACGGTGAGCTCGATGTCCACGAGTGCCACGACGACGCCTTCGCCCGCCAGCAGGTTCTTGACGGCGAAGCGGTGGATGTCGATCTCCGCGAGGGAGGCGAAGAAGGCGCCGGCGCCTTCCCGGCCGTGGCGGGGCTGGAGCCAGGGGACGTCTGTCGAATTCCCGCCGTACTCCCACTCCACCGCCTCGTGCAGATGCCCGAGGATCGTGGGAACATCCCCGCTCCCGAACGCGGCGTAGATTTTCTGCACCGTCTCCAGGTTGCTCATCTCTCCCTCCTCCTTGTTTGGCGTCCGCCTAGTCTACGCCGGACGGCGCGCTCCGGATCACAGCCCGTGAACCGCGGTGCGCGGCTGCCGGAATTCGGGGGGCAGGGCTGGCCCCGCGAATTTCTTCGGCCGCAATTCGAGGGGCGGGAGCGGCCCCACGAATTTCCTCCCGTGAAATTCAGGGGGCTGAGGTCGCCCCACGAATTTCAGCCCGCGAAATTCAGGGGGCCGGGTCAGCCCCTCGGATTTCTTCCCAGGATATTCGTGGGGCCGGGGCAGCCCTCCGAATTCCAGCCGCGGAGATTCGTGGGGCTGGGCCGGCCCCTCGAATTTCACGGGCCGATCACCCTTGTGCGATATCCTCCAGGGACCGATGACCGACGCCGACCGCAAAACTCCGGGCCAGTACCTCGTCCTCTCCCTGATCGCACTCCCGTTCCTCGTCTTCGCGGGGTTCATCGCCTACTTCGGGCTCCGTGGCACGCCGATGACCGCGCTCGTTCACTCGGCGGTCTTCTCGGAGGCGCTGACGCGCGCCCGTACCGACCCGCGCGTCCTTGATGTACTCGGCTCGCCGATCGAGGCCGACGGTCCGCGCCTCGAGGTCTTCCAGGACGACGGGGTCTCGGGACGGACCCACTTCACGGTCCTCCTCCGCGGACCGAAGGCTCCAGGGCGGCTCTCCGTTCTCGCCGAAAAGCGGGCGGGGAACTGGACGTTCGAGACCCTCGCGGTGCGGCTGGACGGCGGACGGGAAATCGATCTGCGGCATCGCGCACAGTAAGGCAATGCGACGCTCCGCCGCCGTCCTCCTGGCTCTCTTCCTCGCCGCCCCCTCTGCCCGGGCTCTCACCGACCGGCAGCTCGACAATCTCGAAGCCTTCACGCGGCTGATCTCACTCGTCCGCTTCTTCCACCCGTCCGACGCGGTGGCCGCGGCGGATTGGAACCGGGTGGCCGTCGCAGGGGTCTCCAGCGTCCGGGACGCGGTCGACAGCCGGGAGCTGGCGGTCCGGCTGGAGGATTTCTTCCGGCCCTGGGCCCCGACGCTGCGGGTCTGGCCGGCTGGCGAGCGCCCTCCGGAGACGCCCGCGGAGCTTCGGCCGCCCCCCTCTGGCGCCCGCATCGTGGCGTGGCGGCATTACGGCGGCCACTTCGACTCCGACCTGAAGATCTACTCCAGCGAACGGATCGACGATCACTCCCCTCCCGGTTACGGCACGCTGGCCCAGGCGGTCCTCGTCCCGGCCGCGCTCAAGGGGAAGCGGGTCCGGCTGCGCGCCTGGGTGCGGGCGGAGATGGTGGACGACGGCCGCGTCCAGCTCGGTCTGCGGGTCGATCGCGCCGGCGGCAAGACCGGGTTCTTCGACAACATGGCGGACCGCCCGATCCACAGCACGCCCTGGAAGCCTTTCGAGATCGAAGGCGCCGTGGCTCCGGATGCCGAAAGGATTCTCGTCATGCTCGTCGTGACCGGCGGCGGCAAAGTCTGGCTCGACGAGGTCTCTCTCTCCGGCGATCCGGCCCTGCTCAATCCGGGCTTCGAGCAGGGAGAGACCGGGGCCCAGCCGCCGGGCTGGCTGTTCCCCTACGAGACGGTCCGGGCCGGATATCACCTGCTCCTGAAGCGAGGCGAGGACTGCCGGGCCGGGAGTTGCGCCGAGATCTCCAGCGACCCGATCGCCACGCCCCGTTTCGTGCGGCCGGATCAGGTCCTGGAGTACGCCCTCGGAGCCGGCGTCACCGCCCGGCTGCCGGTCGCGCTCTTCGCCGACGGCCAGGGAACGCTCCCGCATACGCCCGCGCCGTCCCTGGAGGAGACCGACGACCGGGCCGACACCCCGGACGCCAGGATCGCCGCCGTCGCACTGGCGTGGGGGATCTTCCAACACTTCCATCCCGAGTTGCGGATGGACGATCCCCCGTGGCGCGCGGCCCTGCGGCCGGCCCTGGACGCGGCCAGCTCGGCGGATCGCGAAGGGTTCGTCCGCACCATGCGCGCCCTGCTGGCTCCGCTCCACGACTCGCGGGCGAACGTCGTTCCGCCTGGAGGCTGGTCCTATCTAGCCCTGCCGCTAGCCTGGGAGGTGGTCGAAGGACGGCTGGTCGTCACCGGCGTGGCGGACGGCGCGCAGGGCCTGAAGCCGGGCGACATCGTCGAGGCGATCGACGGACGGGGGGTCCTGGAGGTCCTGGATGCGGAGGAAGCCTTGTCCTCGGCCGGCACCGAGGAGGCGGACCGCTGGCACGCCCTCGAATCGCTCCTCTGGGGGCCGAAGGGCTCCCGCGTGACGCTTCGGCTTCAGAGCGGTGCCGACATCACGCTGACCCGCGAGACGCCGTACGAGAAGCTGCCGGCCGGCACGCCGCTCCCGCCGGTCGCCGAGCCCCAGCCCGGCATCCTCTATGTCGACCTGGGCCGGATCGAGGAGGAGGACCTGGACGCGATGACGCCGCGGCTGGCGGCGGCGAAGGGGCTGATCTTCGACCTGCGCCGCGGCCGCAACGTCTCCACCGTGCTGCTCTCCCATCTGATCGACCGGACGGCCGCCAGCTCGAAGTGGCAGATCCCCGTGGTCATGGCCCCGGACCACCGGGACGTCGAGTGGATGACCACGTTCTGGACGATCGAGCCCAAGGCTCCCCGGTTCCGCGGCCGGGTGGCGTTCCTCGAGGACGGCCGCTGCGACGGCTATGCCGAGACGCTGCTCGCCATGATCGAGGCGTACAGAATGGCGGACATCGTGGGCGCCCGGTCCGGCGGCAGCAACGGCACCCTGAACAAGGCCGACCTGCCCGGCGGCTGGCGCGTGACGTGGAGCGGCCAGCGCGTGCTCAAGCACGACGACTCGCGGCTCCAGGGCGCCGGCGTGGCGCCCACGGTGCCGGCCGCCCCCACCCTCCGCGGTATCTCCGAGGGGCGCGACGAGGTGGTCGAGCGGGCCGTGGACGTCGTCCGCCGCTAGGCGGCGGCAGCGGACCGGCGCTTCTCGATCCAGTCGCGGGCCTGGCCCTCGTGGTCGAAGAACTCGATGTCGAAGCGCACGTCCTTGCGGAAGAGCTTGACGCCCGCGAACACGAGCTTGGCCATGACCTTGGACGACAGCTTGGCCCGGCAGATGGCGATGCCGCGCACCGGCATGCGGGTGAGCGTCTCGGAGGTGACCTTGCGGCCGGCCGGGGTGCCGCTGCCGAACTCGGTCATGTCCAGGAGCATGTAGATGGCGTCGCGTCCCCGCGCCATCTCCTCATGGATACCGGCCAGCGCCTCGCTCTCCTGCAGCGAGACGTCCCCCTTGAGACGCAGGACGATGATCTCGGGCTCCTCAAACCAGGTGGCGTGGGAACCAACGGGTTGGATCTCGGGCATCCCAGTCCTCCTCAAAAAACAAGACTGCCAATCCACAGAATGCTCATACGATACGACCGCGGCGGGCTCGGCGCAACAAGGCCTTCCGATGATGCTCAGGGCTCACTTCAAGCGGGGGCGACAGAGGGTTTCGCCGTGTTCTGGATTCTGGCGACCACCATCTCCGCGAAGGCGCGCATCTCGGGCGATAGCTTCTCCAACTTGTCCGTCTCCCCGGCCAGGTAAGCCAGAGCATTCGCGACAGGTAGCCAGGCCTCGGCAAGACCGTTCTCCTTCAGAGCGGCCAGTACTTCGCCAGGATGATCTGTCGCAAGACGGAGAGTTGCCGACAGAAGCTCCCTTTTTCGAGAGGCTGCTTCTCCGCTCACCTTGACCGCCTCGCGAAAACAATCGATCGCCTGCTTGGGATGATCCTGAGCGAGCTCGATCTCACAGCCGGCGAGCAGGGTGTCCGGATTTCCAGGCTCTCGGCTTAGAGCTTGGTTCAGAAGGCCCTTCGCCATCCAACTCTTGTCACCACCCTTGCGTGCAACGTCCACGGCGAGCCTCGCCAACTCGGCCGCATCGACATCTCTCGATCCGAGGAGCTTCAAAATGAACGACGTGGAAGCATCGGCGTCTCCATTCCCAAGGAGGATCCGGGCTTGCTCCAAATCCCGCCACGCCCGGGAAGGGTCTCCCTCAGCAGCGGAGAGGACTTTCAACGCCTCGGTCGCCTTTCCACTCTTCTCCAGCAGGTGGGCCAGTAGGACCCGGGCAAAATCATCGTCCGGGTGCGCCCGAAGATACCGTTCAGCCTCCACGATTGCACCGTCGAAGCGTCCGAGCAGGAACAAGGCAAGCAGATCGATCCGGATTGAGCTGTCCGCAAACAGGCCTCCCTGAGGCTGCTCCTGCGCCAGGCGCGCCTCTTCCTTCCTAGCCTTCTCGATCATGTCGGGCTCCAGAAGGCGCAGGCGGATCAAGCGCTGCAGAAGCTCCTCCTGGTCGGGTTCCGCTCCATGACCGCTGTTGAACAACTCCAGGAAGGCTAGCAGCTCCCGCAGCCCCTGCCGCTGACGCCGCCCACCCCGCATCAAGTACCACAGGTTGAAGAACCGGTCCTTGACCTGGAAGGCGAGGCTGCGCTGGGCGAGTTGTGCCTTCACGACAAGGCCACGGTCGACGAGCCGATGGAGCTGCGAGCTGGCAGCGCCTCGATCGATCCTCAACTCACGCGAGATGTCTTCCGCCGTGGCAGGGTTCCAGGACCGCGCCAGGGCATCGAAAACTCTCTGTCCCTGGTCCGGCAGAGACTCGATCTGATCCCTGTAGGAGCTTGTGTACTGATCGAGGAGGCGATCCAGGAGAAACCCCAGTTCTGCGAGAGGATCCTCAGTGAGGAGTGTAAACAGCAAGGTAATGGTCCGCAGGTTTCCGCCGGTCAACGGATAGAGGATCTTCAGGTCCTGTTGCCGAGTCCGTAAGAACTTCGTGGTCTCGTCCTCTCGGCCGGTGAATTCCCCCAGCTTCTCCAGAAATCCGAGCATCGCTTCGAAACCAAGCGGCTCAAGGTGGATCACATGAAAAAAGTCGTAAAACGGGCTGTCATAGTCGAAGGTCGCGACCACAGGACTAGCGGAAGCGCCCACCAAGAGCAGCCACGGCTGATGCTGGAGGATTTCCCGCAGGAGACGAACTTCCTTCAGATCCAGGCGGGCCAGGAGAATGTCGATGTTGTCAACGAGGAGCAGCAGTCGACGCTGATTCTGATCGGAATACTGGCGAAGCCGATGGAACGCGGCGTCCCGAAGGGCCTCTCCCTTGAGCTCCTTCAACAGGTTGTCGACCTCTTGGAGCAGGGCGGAATCTTTTGTGTCCTCCCCAATCTTTTCTAGGCAGTTGATCCAGAAGTCGGCAAGCTCGCCGAGGTTGTATTGCTCTTCGTCGAACCTCACTGCCAGCCATTGCCGGCCCAGATCCGGGACCTCTTCCAACGAGTAAGCGGCTCGCAGCAGTAACGTTGTCTTTCCCATACCCCGCACACCCAGAACGAGGACATGCTGGGGCGAGGAGCCTGCCGCGCGCAGGTGATCGAGAATTTGGTCCAACTCGGAGTGCCGAGCGACAAAGAGCTTCCTGAGCTGCTCCGGGGTCAGGAGCGCAGGATTGAACAGGAACAGGACCGGCCGGGGTCTCAGGGCCTCTCCTTCACCTGCCAGCGGCGCCACCAGTCGCGAAGCAGGGTGGAAGTGAAGCGCCAACGGTCGCCATCCCGCGTTAGATAACCGTCGTAGCTCAAGGCGAGCAGAACCGCTTGGGCGTCGATGTCAGAAGCGACCGCAACACGGATCTGGACAATTGTACCCGGACTCAGTCCCTCGCGATCTCTGGCAGCCGCCTGTAGAAAGGCATGCCGAAGGTCACGCTCCTGAGGTCTGAGGAACGGGTCGTCGTCCAACCGCTCCTTCCAATGGGAGAAGTACATCATCTTCTCCGCGGACAGGAGCGATTCATACGCATCGTCTACAAGGCGCTCGTCGACAGTGGCCTGATGAAACTTCGTCCGCGTCAGCATCTCGCGGAACAGGAGCTGGAGGTAATATGGAACCGGTGAATCGATCCGCTCCAGAATCCTGTCCTGGACACTCTCTGAAAGGGGCAGGCCCTCACCTTTCGAGAGGCGGCGCAGCAGCTCTCTCGCTTCACCCGGCTCCAGCGGCCCTAGCTTGAATGAGACAAGGTCGTTGATCGTCCCGCTCAGATTGACGGCTTTGACGACATGGTCGAGCCCGAGAGATCCAGTCAGTACAAAATGAACGCGAGACTTGCTCTGTATGCTCGCGTTCCGGACACTGCGGAACCAGTCGAGGAAGAGCTTCGTCCTGCGCTTCGCTTCGGGTTCATCGCTGTCCCCAAGGAGGTTGCGAACGAAGATCGGAAACTCATCGATCAGGACGAGAGTGTCACACTCCAATTCCTGAAGGACCTTCAAAGCGATGGAGCCGATGTCCCGCCACTCATCCTTCAGCGCCTCGGAGAGGTCCAAGTCGACAAACCCCGCCTTGGTCTGCCCCACCCCCTTCAGAAACTTCCGCACGCTGATCCCAAAACGTTCCATCCAAGCCCCATCCGGATGTGCTTCGGAGAGCTTCTCAAGAAGGCGCGCGACGAACTGTGATTCCGAGTCCAGGGACTCGACGGAAAAGAAAAGGCGCTTCCATCCGTCCCTGGGCACGTCCTGCATGTGACATAGGAGACTTGTCTTGCCGACACGGCGAGGCGCGAGCATCAGAACATGCCCCCGTTCCGCGAGGTGCCATAGCTCTTGCGTTGCTGCTCTCTCCAGGAAATCCTCGCTCCGAACCGGAGAGCCTATCTTATTGTACATACCGGACCCTCCCTCAAGCGAACCGCTTCACTTCACCAGCGAACCGCTTCTGCTTCGTACCGGTACGACTTTGCCGCGAAACAAAAGCGTATCAGACTTCTCTCATCTTGAAAAGACTTTGAAGCAAAGCGGATTTTTCCCGGCCTGACACCATCTTGTACCCGGCATTCCGGCCGATCACGCGCATGCTGGCTTCGGGCAACTGCGCCTCCGGGAGCGGGCCCAGGTGGGACCCTGCGTGGGGGGGCTGAGTGGACAACTTACACAAGGACCTGAAAAAGGAGTACGCTCCACGGCCCATGGACCTCGTCGCCCTGACCCGCGCGCTCATCGACATCGAGTCCGTGACGGGCAACGAGCGGGCGATCGGGGAGTTGCTCTTCGACCACCTCTCCGGCCTCGCGGCGCGGACCGGCGGCCGGGTGGAGCGCATGGCGGTGGACCGCGACCGCTTCAACCTGTTCGCGGCCTGGGGCGAGCCCGCGGTAGTGCTCTCGACCCACATGGACACGGTGCCGCCGTTCTTCTCCTCGTCGGACGACGGGGAGCGCGTCCATGGCCGCGGTGCCTGCGACGCCAAGGGGATCCTGGCCTCCATGATCAAGGCCGTGGAGACGCTGCTCGCCGAGGGCCGGCGCGGGTTCGGCCTCCTGGCGGTGGTCGGCGAGGAGACCGACAGCCTCGGCGCGCAGGTGGCGAACCGCAATCCGCGCGGGTCGCGCTGGCTGATCAACGGCGAGCCCACGGAGAACCGGCTCGCTCTGGGCTCCAAGGGCGCTCTCTATCTGAGGGTCGAGGCCCGCGGCCGGATGGCCCACTCGGCCTATCCGGAGCTGGGCGAGTCGGCGATCGACCGCCTGCTGGAGGCGATCGACCGGCTCAAGGCCGTGCCGCTCCCTTCCGACCCGGTGCTCGGCGCGACCACGCTCAACGTCGGCACCCTCTCCGGCGGCCGGGCCGCGAACGTGATCGCGGACGAGGCGCGCGCCGAGGTCATGCTGCGCACCGTCGGAGACACAGGGGACCTCCGCTGGAGCCTCCGCGCCGCCCTGGAGCCGATGCCGGGAGTCAAGGTTGCCGAGGAGCGCGAGAGCCGGGCGATGCGCCTGGGCTCGCTGCCCGGGTTCGAGACCACGGTGGTCAAGTACACCACGGACATCCCGCGGCTGGACGCCTGGGGCGAGCCGTTCCTCCTCGGCCCGGGGACCATCCATCTTGCGCATACTCCTGTAGAGAGCGTGTCGCGGCGGGAGCTGGAGGAGGCGGTGCGGCTGTACGCGGAGATGGTTCGGCACTTGCAGAGCGGGGCACCAGGAAGTACGTAGCCGGAGAGAGGTTCGAGATCATGAGAAAGATCGAGGTCGGCATCCTTGGGGCCACCGGCACGGTGGGACAGCGCTTCGTCCAGATCCTGGAGGAGCACCCCTGGTTCGAGGTGAAGTGGCTGGCGGCGAGCGACCGCAGCGCGGGCAAGCGCTACCGCGAGGCGACGTCCTGGCAGCTCGAAGGCGCGCCGCCGGCGAGCGTGGCGGACCTGGCGGTCGAGGAGGCCGTGCCCGGCCGCGGCCCGAAGCTGGTCTTCTCCTCCATGGCCTCGAACCAGGCGGCGGAGATCGAGCGCGCGTTCGCGGCCGAGGGACACATCGTGGTCTCGAACTCCAGCCACTACCGCATGGCCGAGGACGTGCCGCTGCTCGTACCCGAGGTCAACCCCGGGCACCTGGGCCTCCTGCCGGGCCAGCGGCGCGAGCGCGGCTGGAGCGGCGCCATCGTCACGAACCCGAACTGCGCCGCGGTCGGCCTCGTCATGGCGCTCGCGCCGCTCAAGACCTTCGGCCTCATGAACGCCATGGTGACGACGTTCCAGGCGGTCTCGGGCGCCGGCTATCCCGGCGTGCCGTCGCTCGACGCGCTCGGCAACGTGATCCCGTACATCGGCGGCGAGGAGGAGAAGGTCGAGAGCGAGCCGCAGAAGATCCTCGGCGACCTGGTGGGCGACCGCGTCGAGCCGCTGCCGATGGCGGTGAGCGCGAGCTGCCACCGGGTGGCAGCGGTCGACGGCCACATGGTGGCGGTGAGCCTGGAGTTCGAGAGGAAGCCCACGCGCGAGGAGCTGGTCGAGGCGCTCGCCGGCTTCCGCGGCCTGCCGCAGGAGCGCGATCTGCCGACAGCGCCGAAGCGGCCGATCCACGTGATGGAGGCCCCGGACCGGCCCCAGACCCGCAAGGATGTGAACCTCGAAGGCGGCATGGCCACGGCCGTGGGCCGCATCCGCGAGTGCTCGGTCTTCGACTGGAAGCTGGTGACGCTCTCGCACAACGTGCTCCGAGGCGCCGCGGGCGCGGCGGTGCTCAACGCGGAGCTGATGAAGTCGGAAGGCGTGCTCGACGCATGATCGTGAGCCCCCCACCCCTGTCCTCCATAGGCTCTGGCTCTGGCATTGGGAGGCCTTGGCGGCCTCTCTACTGGGAGCGCCGGCGTCCCGCCGGCCCTAACCAGATGTCGAGAGCCTGCCGCCGGGAGCTGGCAAAGAGGTCGACTCGGCCCTGGAAAACTGCGCCAGGGTGTTTTCCAGGAGCTGAAGACCCCTCCCCGACCCTCTCCTGCTTCGCAGGAGAGGGCGCCCCCGCCCGCCCTTGGTTAGAGCCGCCGGGACGCCGGCGCTCCCAGTGGAAAGCTTCAAAGTCAGCGCCTATGGGGCCAGGGGGGGAGGGGGCCCTATGATCGTCATGAAATTCGGCGGCAGCTCGGTGGACTCGGCGGAGTCGATCGCGCGGGTGGCGGGGATCGTCCAAAGCCAGCGCGGCCGCCGGCCGGTGGTCGTGGTGTCGGCCATGGCGAAGACCACCCGCAACCTGGTGGAGACCGCCGACCGCGCCGCGGCCGGAGACGTTCCCGGGACCTGGGAGCGGTTCGATCGGATCCGGGACTACCACGGCCGCGTGGCCCATGACATCGTGCCGCGCGAGAGGCATCCCGCTCTCGACGAGATGCTGGAGGACCGGTTCGCGGAGCTGCGCCAGGTGCTGGAGCAGGTCGCGTCCGAGGGCCGGGTCACGCCCCGACTGGCCGACCAGGTGGCGAGCTTCGGCGAGCTGGTATCGAGCGCCATCCTCTCCCTGGCCCTGGACGGAGCCGTCTGGATCGACTGCCGCCAGGTCATGATCACGGACGATCAGTTCACCCGCGCCCGGCCGATCTATGAGGAGACCGACCCGCGGATGCGCGAGGCGCTCCTCCCCCACCTCGAAGCCGGCCGGGTGCCGGTCCTCGGCGGCTACGTGGGCTCCACGCCGGAGGGGGTCACCACCACGCTCGGCTACGAGGGGTCGGACTTCTCGGCCGCCATCGTCGGTGCCGCGCTCGGAGCCGAGGAGATCCAGATCTGGACCGACGTGGACGGCA
>JACZDC010034868.1_pt1 | contig 16282 bp, 21 predicted proteins | sample 8641791 | NCBI WGS metagenome assembly JACZDC01 (sample SAMN15324613, study PRJNA640507) | soil metagenome | isolation source: intercropping peanut in the second line | place: China: Luxin town, Laibin City, Guangxi Province | collected 2019-07-25 | depth 10cm m
CCCCGCTTGCGAACAGGGCGGCTAATATCTAGATTGCGCGGCTATGAAGCAGATCGACGCTGACCGGATCGTAGTTCCAGTGGACCGCAAGGACGTGCTGGCGGTGTGCATCATGTCGGACGGGAGCAAACTGCTCTGGGTACGCCCGCCCCTTTGGATGCTGATCTACTTGGCGATAGGAATGCTGGGGATTGCGGTCGCTGGTGTGGCGAGTTCCCAATGGGACTGGGCCACCCTGTTCATGCTGCTTCCGGGTGCGGGGTTGGCTTACCTTACCATTTTGCTCGCCCCCCGAGCTTTCCTTTCTGACCCGGCCAAACCCCACCATTGGGGCAAACGCTAGCGGGCAATCCCGAGGGCGAAGCCCGGCGCCGCTGGCGCAAGGGCAAACGGCAGGTTGACTGGCGTGTTGTTCATTTGCGCGAGCGCCCGGAGAGCGTTCGGAGTCGCCGTCCCGCTCATGGCGTTGATCGGAGCTTTTGCGGTAATTGCTGACAGGGCATTCTGTGCCGCTGCCCCGGTCATCTTTTCAGCCCCTAGTCGAGCTGCAGATGCGCCACCGCCTGCAACAAGCCCAGCGACAGGGCCACCCATCGTTGTGGCGATTGTCGTGCCGATAGTGCCGCCCAACATGTTGGACGCCGTGCCGCCACCAAAGCCGAACTTGCCCATCAGGCGAAGAAGGTTCGCTCCGACTGTCCCGTTTGCGACCTCCTCGATCATCTGGATTTCGTCGGGGCTAAAGCCGCGCCGCTTGCTTTCGTTGTTCAGTATCGCCCGGAACTGTGTGCGCAGGCCATTTTCAACGCCGCTGGCGGAATTCTGGGCCTTGTAGATGGCCTCTTCAATCATCTGGGCCTTCTTGGCGACGTGCCAAGTGTCTATGGCAGTTTGCAGTGTATCGACGGCCTTGTTGGGATCAATACCGCCCCCGATATCGGCAGCAGTCAGTCCGTCAAGGAACTCGTCTAGCTTGTCAACGATTTGCGGGCCCAGCACCTGGTCACGGCCCTTGATGCTGCCGGCGACAGAGTTGGCGATCTGGCGAAGGTCGTGCATCTCACCCAAGGTGATGCCATTGCCGCTAGCCGCTAGTTCGTCGCCTTTAGCGATCAATTCATCCAGAACAGCCTTAGCGTCGGGAGAGAGGATGGCGTTGACCCTGCCCTTCTTCATCGCTTCGGACACGCTGCCGACGAACCGGTCATAAGCTAGCGGGTCAATGGTAACTCCAGCCGCGTCCGACTGCTGGAACATATCGCCAGCGATGCTCTTTAGCCCCTGAGAGGCAACATCATCAACTCCGCCACTCGCGCCCTGTAATGCGGACTTGATGCCATCCCACGCCATTGACGCGCCCTTGGCAATCAACGGAGCGGCAGCGCCGCCAGCGGCGCCCCACTTCGCAGCATCAAGGGATTTGTCCATGTCGCCCGTGCGAGCAAGTGTGTCACCGAAGGCAATGCCGCCGCCGCTAGCGCCGCCAGCCAAGGTGCGCTGCAACAGCGTTCCCGTATTACCCAGGGCTGCACCGCCGATCTTCGTTGCCGCCAATGCGTTGAACGGGAGGAGAATGCCAGCCGCCTGCCCGGCCGCGCTTGCAACCGGAAAGTTAGCCTGCTCCTGTTGATTGATCGCACCGCGCTCGCCTGGAGAAACGGGCTTGCCCTCCACCATCGTCCCAAAGCCTGCATCGACGTTGTTACCGAACTCCGCCAGTTTCGGCCCGACAATCGGAATGCTCTCCGCGAGCTTCGAGCCGGCAGCGTTGATCGGGTCCAGCGCGGGAACCATCGAAGCGTTTTCAGGAACAACGCGACCATCATAGCCCATTAGGCCAAGTATCTGCCCCATTGGGGCGGGAACACCGGTTAGGTTTGGCATCTGCCTTGGCTGGGCCGCTTCAACTGCCCGCTTGCGAGCGTTCGCTAGCGCGACAGCCTTTTGTTGTTCGAGGTTCAGTTCCACAACGCCCTCTCTTCGGGAGTAAGGTACTGCCAAACCTCCGGGTCCATGCCTTCGGGGGCGGGCGGAAGGTTATCAACGACTGGGGCACCCCCCAGCCACTGATCCAGCGAAAAGTCGGGGCTCATAATTCCGATTTGCGCCCCCGGACGAACCACACGGGCGGGGTCGACGCCGTATTCCCCCGAGAGGGTGGAATAGCGCTCATTCATCGCACCAAAGAGGTTGCTGGCGCCTGAGAATAGATCGCCTGCCCGCTGCACGAAGTCTCGCCTCATCTCGGGCGAAAGGCGCTGGCCGTTGATGACCTGATTAACTGCCGCCTGCACTCGTTCACCGAAGGCGCCGGAAGATGCTGCCGTGGCGAATTCACTTTCCCGAACCACGCTGCCAGGGTCCAGAACCTTCATGTAATTGAAGATTAGAGCAAGGTCACCGGCGGGCGAGGCGTCCTTGGCGCTGTCCAACACCCGCTGATACGCCTGTTCCTGCTGGACGAAGTCCTTATAGCCCTGCCCGCCCTGATACTCGGTGCGCAGCTTACCCTCAACGTCGAACTGCGCTCCGCCCGGCTCTGGCGGAGCAGGCGCAACATTGGGAAACACCGGTTCCCCCGTATCGACATACCGATCAACGCCGTCCGGGCCGGTTCGAATTTCACGATCCGCGGGCTTGTCTGCAGGACCGCCAGGAATTGCCTGAAGCGCACCACCGCCGTTTGCCCACTGATACCCAGATGGAGCGGCTGGCCCCTGCGCGGCCTTCATCACCTCAAGCTCAAAATTATCGAGCGCGAGCTGATAGCTCTTCTCGTCCTGCGCCATCTGCATCTGCTGCAACGCCGTCAGGGACGAGCGGGCAATGACCGGCGCAAGGTCGGCGCGATCCCTGAATTGATCAACGTTCACGCCCTGCTGTGCTAGATAGTCGAGCCCTTGATTGAACAAAGCCGGATCGGCCTGACCATCGATTTTCCCACCCATTGACCCGAGTGCAATGGATCCGATGGTTTCAAGCCCGGCCTTGGCGATCTGGATATTGTTCATGTCGAACGACTGGCGGGCCTGCTGACCAGCCGCGAGCGAAGACAGGGCGTTAATCTCGGGGTTTGCGACCCCTAGGGCCATGGGTTGAATAGCCATTATGCTGCCCCGAAGTTGAAGCCGAAGCCCTTGCCGAAATTGTTCGAGCCCATGCCGAGCGCCCAGCCCGCGTTGTTGGACAGGTTGCTCAAGGCGTTGGACCAAGCGTTTGCACCGCCCACATAGCCGGAGGCTGTTGCAGCGCCCTTGTCCTGCAAGGTCTGGCTAGCCGTGTTGGCGAAGTTCGCACCAAGCGCATTGTTCTGCCCGACCTGCGTTTGCCCGCCGGTGGACACACCGGAAAGCCGATCCAGATAGTTGTTATAGGTCTGGTCAGCCAAGCCAGTGCGGAAGCGCGTAAGGGCCTTGAGCGCCGCACCGGAATTCTTCATCCCCAAGGCGGCAAGGTTGTTGATCGCGCCCTTTTCGCCTTCCTGCACTGCGAACTGGTAGCCTGGCGTTTCCTTAAAGCCGCTCTGGAATGTTCCAGCCTTAGCTTCATCCGATAGGCCAAGCTCGCCCATATAAGCGTTGAGCGCAGTCTTTCCGGCGTTCATCCAAGGCATGGAGTCGGCGCGAGACTGCTTATATTGGCGCTCCTGAAGGGCAAGCGCCTTGTCAGCCGCCGCCGCCTGCGTATTGGCGGCCTGAGTGGCGGCATTCGACTGCATCACACCCCCGGCGATAGAGCCGGCAGCGCCAAGGGCCGCAGCGCCTAGAATTGCGGCGGTTGTTCCAATAGCCATCAGGTCAACTCCTTGACATAGCGGCGCTCAACCGGTGCATATCCCCTACGGGACACAACACGGTCGACAATGTGTGATCGGTCGTTGTGAAGGGTCGAGAGCAGAACGAAGGCCGCACCTCTCGCTCTGGCCTCGTGTTCAAAGGCGACGAGCAATTCTCCGCCGCCCTTCTCCGCCCACCAGAAACTTTCCTCAGCCATCAGCTTGCCGGGGTCGAAATAGACTGGAGCAACCACGCCGCCGATGACGCCTTCACCGTTAGTGAGCAGGATGGCGCTCGCAGCCATGTAGGCGAGCATGTTGGCCACAGCCTCCGGGTGGTATTCCCCCATGAACCGATGTGGGCTCATGGCGTGGAACTTCGCCCCCATCTCGACCAGAGCAGGGATATCCTCGGCTGTTGCTGTCCTTACCGTCATGGCTGGGTGGGCCAGTATTTCGGGTCGCGGTAATCGGCAGGGATAGGGTCCATTGCCTCAAGAGCATCTGAAGCATCCCGGATGGCCTGGCGCTTGGCCAGAATGGCGGGATCGGCCGGCTCGCCTGTGTCCATGGCCCGAACCACTACCCAATCGGTATAGGACAGGATGCGGCCGGCATGGGCCTTCACCTCTTGCGGCGTGACAACCCGAACCTCTTCCGGCTTGGGCGTAGGAACGCCGCCCGGGAGATAGGTGGTTTTCGGGTCAATCGGCCCAAGGCAGTATATGCCTTCGCCATCAGAGAGCCTTTGGCGTTCCAGCACTCTTTGGCGACGGTTCGTGCTCTTGCCTAGCCGTTTGACCTCGCCGCTTTCCAGGTCAAAGACCGCATAGTGATAAACGGTCATCGCTTGAGAAGCCCCACGTTCAATACACTGCCGGTGATGCTGAAATTCCCAACCCCCGACGCCAGCGTGGTGACAATCGAGTAAACCGGATTGGGGCCCGGCGTTTCATCCACGAACGAAGCAACGGGCTGGTACGAGAAGTTGTCGTCGTAGTAGAGCAATGGCGTGCTATCGATGGTGACGCCATTGCGTTGCAAATGGAGCCGCCAGTACCCGAAATTTGAGGAGTCGGGGGCCGGCAGGTCCATGAACCCGGTGAATGTCAGCAACAGGCCTGTATTGCCTGTGGTAGTTACCGGAACCGCGCCGGAAAGGATCGTTCCTCCGTTTGGCCCAGCGCTGCCCACCTGAACTAGTGCCGTGATTTCCGAGATGGCATTTTGGGCCACCTTGCTTGTGATTATCACCTCATCCGCGAACAGCGTCGAAACGCGGATGACTTCTGCCTCCAGCATTTCAGTGGTGATTTCACCGTCCTGAATCGTCACCGCCGAAACAACGGCCGCAACGGCCTTCATCAATTCGAAGCCCTTTTGGGTCAGCCTGCCTTCGGTATCTACAAAACGCTGCGTGGCGCTCACATCGTACCGACGATAGCTGACCTCAGCCATGAAGCTGCTCAGCCTCAAGTTCGGCGCCCATGATGGTCAGCTCGGCGTCATCGGTCATACCGACTTCGATCATCTGCTTGCGGCCGATGCCCAGATTGCGCCAGGTCACCAGCCGCTTGTAGTTGCCCTGCTGACCCAGGCGGCGCCAACGCTCATTGCCGAAGGTTTCGCCATCTCTCGCCACTCGCGCCATGATCTGAGGATCAATGCCAACCCCTGCGCGCCCAACTTCAACGTCCAGCGTAAACGAGTTTATCAGGATGCGCGAAAGGCCATCGGCGATCGGCGCCGATACCCCGCCGCGCCAAACCAGTTCACCATTGTCCTTGTTGATCCCGCGCCGAAGGGCAGAGATGCCAGCGCCGGAAAGAACATAGTCGCACCGGGTGAACTGCGAGCCCCGCACGTCCCAATCGTCGCGGCCATATGTGCGTGCGATATTCCAGAAATTGGTGGAGAGATTGACCTGAAGGGTCAGGTAGCCGGGAAATACCCAAGTCACGAACTTGTTGAAGCCATCGGTGTAGGAAAAGCCCCAGCAATTTGAACGCTCATCCTCTGGCACATCCGCAACCCACGCCTGCACGGCCGGGTTGGAGATCATGACGGGCCGATAGCCATCCATGCGGTAAAAAATCCAGTCATTGCCAAGGAAAAACTGGCTATTGTCCTCACTGATCACGCTGTACGCGGCCCCCAAGCCCCGTTCCACCGTTGTGTAAGCGGAAAAGGCGCTGTCCTGGCTTCCCGAAAGGGAAAATACCTCGGTGGTTTCGGAGCCCCAGCACCACAACTGTTTGTAGCTGGTCGTGACCCTGAGCAGCACGTCCGGCTTGCTCTCGCCCGTGGCAAAGTCCAGCCCATCCCACGACTGCATGTCGTTCGCGCCAGACCACCAGAACCGGCCGCTGTCGGGCTCATTATAGACCGCGAAGCCGCCGATGAAGGTTAGTGTTCCAACCTCACTCTGGGTTGAAGGCAGCGTGAAATTGACGCCGGTCCAATGGTAGAGGGTGGTGCCATCCGCTACGGCGACATCACCATTATCGTCAAACACGATTGAGCAATGGCCGCTCGAAGAATTCAGCGTCCCTCTCTCGGTCAGGGTCGTGCCGTCGAAGGTGTAGAACTTGTTGGCCACCACGACATAGTGGATGCCGGCGTTCTTCTCGATTGCCCGCTTTTCGCCCGCAATCTCTTCGATAAGGGCAAGGCACGCCCGCTGGCGCCGAATGATCTGAGATCGACCCGACACCTGGATTTCCGCGAACATGTTGATGAGGGTTTCGCGGCTGTTCTGCGTTACAGTGGCTTGTCCGATCTGGTTAGCGAACGGCACTCCGATCTTGGGCATCAGGTGATAATCCCGATGGCCCGACGCGACGGCATGTAGACAATGCCGGGATCGTATGAGTTGGCTTCAAGCTGGGCCAGAACGTGCTTTTTGACGATGGCGCCCTTGCCGAGATCGGCGTCCAAAACAACATCTGGGGGTATGGCCTTGCCGAGACTGGTGGCCAGGCGTGCGGCGAGGTTGGCTGCAACCCCAAAATCAATATCGGACAGCACCGTGTCATCGTGAATCGTCACGGTAACTTCCTGCGATAGCCCCGGCGCGGAAAAGGCTTTGATGCTGCTGTCCAGCATCCACGCATTCAGCATCGAAGTGAGCAGCGTTAGGCCGGCATTCGCATCCACAGCCTCAAGCGGCTCTTCTTCCGCATGGATGGCAATGCGGCGGCGGGCGGCCACAATGATATCTTGCGCGGTTGCCATCACATAGCCTCCAGCCAGTCACGCACGTCGCCCGTATAGGCGCGAAACCCATCGTGATGGCGGAGCTTGATGGACGGGTCCAGATAGACCTCCCCACCCGCTTCACGCCACAATCTGCAAAAGCCGTAGTCTTCGCCCCACAGGCTCCCATCCACCACCTCGGTGGGGAACCAGTTGCGCATTTCCTTGCCCTGGTCGGTCGTGTAGGGCTGCGCATTGTCCATGCGCTCAAAGGCGGCGCGGCTGATCTTGATGAAGCCACCCGGCAAGCCCTCAACCCGGAGCAAATCGCCCTCCGGCTTCGGTTCACCTCTGATGTGGAACTTCACGTCGTCCTGTTTGGCGCGGTAAGTTCCGCCAACAACATCCTGCGGACGCTGGGCGAGCGCGGTAAGCGCTCCGCCAGGCCAACTGATATCGCTATCCACGAAGATCAGGCAATCAGCCTGTTTCGTATCGAGGAACCACTTGGCGAGCTTGTTTCGAGCGGCGCCGATCAGCGAACAGCCCATCTCGCTCTTGACGAGGAAATGGACTCCCTGCGCATGGCCCAGAAGGGTTTCCGCAAGCAGGGAGTCCACAAGGTTGGCGTGGAGCTTCCCGTCAATGGTGGGGATGCCCACGCAGACGAGCATCAGGCGATAATGCCCAAGGTCGCCAGAGCGGCGTGGATTTCATCTACCGCTGCGGCGATATCGGCCGGCGTGGTGCTGCCGGCGGTGAGTGCCGCCGCCAGAGTGCAAGTCTGCTTGGCGACGGGGGTGGACGTGCCATAGAAGCCGATCTTGGCGGAAGTGGACTGCCCGACGACAGCGCCCTCCTCGCGGCCATCGGTGAGCTGCTGGATGGTCATTTGGTAACCTCAGTGATTTGGTGAAAGGGGAAGAAGACGGCGGGGCGTCAGCCCCGCCTATTGACCGTTAGGCCGTGCCGCTGACGCGGGTGGCCTGGCGGGCGTCGATGGTCTTGACGCCGTAGAGAACGTCCAGGCGCCACAGGCTGTTGTCGTTGATGCCGTCATAGACAGGGATCACGCGGACGGTGAGGCCCTTGTACGACTGGTGCGCGACTTCCTTGGCACCTGGCGGGGTGACCATCGGGACCATGACCAGCGAGAAGGCATTCTTACGGAACACCATATTCTGGGCATAGCCACCGCTCGCCGCACCAACAGGGATGATGGCCTTGTCATTGCCGGGCGCGGCATCGACCGTCTGATGAGCGCCCGAAGTGATGATCGGGGGCGAAATCGTGATGACGGTTTCATTGGCCGACGAGGCCGCCGCCGTCACTGCCGAGCGAACAACGAACTGCTGCAAGTGCGGCAGCTTGGCCTTGGTCACAGGATTGACGGCATAGACATCGGCAATGGTGAACACCATGCCCTGTTCAATGGTAGCCGAGTTGTCCCAGCCATCGGTGGACAGGTCCATCGTGCCGGTGTTCTTCGACAGTTCCCAGGTCGTCGTGTTCGATGTACCACGGGTCAGGGGCGTGCTGTCATCGCGCGTGCCGCAGGTGTGCGTCTGCACGTTCTGCGAGGCATAGGTATCAACGCCGGCAATCTTGCCGAGGTTGGATTCCCGGTACGCGCTCTTGGCCACATCCTGCATATAGAGGGCAGTCTGGGACCCGAGCATGCCATACTCGTCACGAGGCGAGAGAACGCCGTAGCGACCGTCCAGCGGGACCGCGCCAAGGTCGAGACGTTCCGGAGCAAGAGCGAAATCCGCGAAGGAATCGATCTTGGCGCCGGGGGACGCGCCGGGAGTGCCAACCCAGTTCCACACGTCCTTGTAAAGACCAAGGAGCTTGCGGTCGATGGAGTTGGCAAGCTGGACCATGGCGGGCTTAATGGCCCGTTCGGTGAGGTCCTTGATGTTCAGCGTCAGGTCGGTGGACGAGAACTGGAAGTCAACGCCTTCCTGAGTGTCCACGCTGATGTTGAACTTGCCTTCCGACACGTTCTGCGCAGCGGCGACATTGCCGGAGCGCACCGTGAAATCCGCCGGGCGGCGAACCGATACCGTGTCACCAACGGTGTAGCCGTTGATGTTCTTGGCGAAGTCCTCTTCATAGCCTCGATAGACGAGGTTGGACATCACGCAGTTGTTGTCGAGAACCGCCACCGCCGCCTTGGCGATGATATCCGCGGTCAAAAGATCGTTTGCCATTGGGCTCGCTTTCTGAGAGCGCCCTGCTAGCCGTTAAGCCCCAAGTGCTTGGCCATATCCGAGACGGAAGCCGTCTTGGCGTTGAAGCCAGAGCCAGGGCCCTTCGTCCCCACGGTTTCAACCGGGGGCGGGGCAGAGCTGAGTTTTCGGGGTTTGGGCGTGATCTCGGCCTCGATACGGCCGATTTCCCTGCCCTGCTGGAGCGGCGTCATTGCCGCGAACTGCCGGGCGCGCGGGAGGTCTTTGGCGAGAACGTAAGCCACTTCGGCGGCCATGTCGGATTCCATGATGGCTTCCGCTACGGGCTGGGTGAAAACCGTTGCCGGAACCGCTGCAATCACCTGATCGAAGTCGGCATACCGGGTTGAGATTTCCTCGCGTTGCGCGTTCCACGCTTCGGCCTTTGCGGCCTCGGCTTCGGACTTGGCGCTCTTCGCTTCCTCTTTGGCGTCGTCTCCACGGGCAGCGCGTGCCGCCCATTTCGCGCGTTCAGCTTCAAAATCATCGTCGTCTGTGAAGTCGGAGCGCTTGGGCTTGGGAGCCTCATACGCCTTGAGCTTGGCTTCTGCTGCCATCGCTCGTTTCTCGGCTTCGTGACGGGCCTTGGTCAGCTCAGCAATACGCTCGCTGGCCGGCTTGCGATTTGGCTTCTTGGCCTTCTCGCCTTCGTCGCCCTGGCCTTCAGCTTTTGTAGGTTGCTCGCCAGTCGCGTCGTCACCCGCATTCTCGCCCTCGGGCGTGGGCGTATCTGCCTCGTTTTCGACGGTGGCAGGCGTCGTGGTCGCCTCGATTTCGCTCGGGGCAAGCGCATTGTCTTCGGCACTCATGGGTAGGCTCCAACAAAAAACCGCCCTCCTTTCGGAAAGCGGTCGCATCAACGGCGGTATTGCCGCGATGAATGGCTAGACTGGCGGCTGCTGGCTCTGCCGGTCGCGGAAATTCACATCGTCTTCTGCTTTGGCCACCTCGAAACCGAACCGGTCGCGCTGCATCTGGCGCTCGTCGCCAGCTCGCTGCACGTCCACGGCGGTCTTGATGCCCAAGACTTGCGTTTCGGCTTCGATCTTGGCGGTTTCGGCCTCGGTCTTGTCCACCGTTGCCAAGTCCTTTTCGATCTTTGCCCGTTCGGCTTCCATTGCCAGGCGCGCGGCCATTTCCTGTACTGGATCGGGCTGTGGCTGTTGCGCAGCCATAGCCTCTTCATCCCCGGTAATCTGGGGCGGGATAGACCGTTTGATGCGTTCGGCAATTTCCTTGGCGTAGGGCCAGTCCATGGCCTTGATGATCAGGTCGCCGGCGATCATCCAGAGCTGGGGGTTGGCCTGCGTTGCCGCCAGCATGCTTTCCCGCGCCTCTTCCCGTCGCGTGGAGAACGCAGGCCCAGCCTGCACGCGCACATCGAACTTGCCAACCGACAGGTCATTCAGCGTGGTTTCGGCCATCTGAACGGGGTCAAATGCAGGCTGATTGACAGGCGTATAGCTCGGCTCGCCCTCTTCCGGTCCGATAATGCGGATGGTGCGAGGCGCGTCGTAAATCTTGGGGATCAGATCAAGAAGAATGTCGCCAGCTCGCTTGATAGCCGCCTTGAAATTATCAAAGTAGTGGTACGAGCCAACGTCGCCCTCTCGCTGACGCGCAAGAATAGCCTTTCCGCTGGTTTCATTCGAGCGCGCCCCGAGGGAGGCGTCATAAATCCCCGTAGTGGCCTTGATATCGTCGTTCGCAATCTCCGCTTCCTGCCACAGTGCCGCGCTGGCCTGCGGCGGCGCTAGACGCTGCGGGGCGCCCGGCGCCTTGGGATCAGCGTTGTAAGGGAGCCACGGACGCGGGTTGGTGTTGGCCGTGTTCCATTCCGCCTCAAAGCCCTTCACCTGATCGACGGTGAGAATGAAGGGCGAGCGCGGCTGCTGCCCGATAAGCTCCGCCTGGCTGGAACGATAGTAGTTGTAGAGCCGCTGGGCGTCTTTGGCGGGGCGGATGATGCCTTGGCGTACCACCGTTTCATCCATAGGGATTTCGGTGCCAATAGCGGGCACAATCGGGATGAACTTCCCGGCCCAATCGTTCGGCCCCTTGAGGATTTCCGACCCGGAGATGATGTACTGCTTGACGCGGTAGTCGGTGAACTTCCGCTCGGCTACGATACCGAGGAATGCCTTATCCTTCTTGCGCACATCGGTGATATCCGCAGTTGAGCCGTCCGACAGCAGCGCCAAGGTGCGTTCGTAGGGCTCCTTGTGCCAGAACTCGGCAATGCGAACCATGTCCCCTGTCCGCCAGTAGATGTTGGCGTTGAGGTCGTTGCGCGGGAAGTCGCTCTGGCTCGCGTCGGGATATTTCTCCTTGAATACCCGCACAGGGATCAGGTCAGTGACGAAGCAGTGCAGGGCATCGGAGCGGTCAATCTTCACGGACCCAGAATCCCACACCACGGCAAGCGGGTTGAGAATGCGCTCAATGACGATTTCCTGATCCGTCACGCTGTCGGGGGCGTATTGCGTGTTGATGCGGAAATGCCCAATGCCGACCCCGGCCGAGCACTCGAAAGCATGCGCATAGGCCTGTGTAGCGTTCGAGGCATACTCGATCTGCCTGATCAGCCCCTCGAAGATTTCCGCCTTTTCCACGTCGCCTTCGTCGTCAACAGGCAGGACGTTGATCGAAGTCGGGTTGAGCCGCATGTCGCCAGTCACCTGGCGCACGAACTGCCCCATCTTGTTGACCGTCACCATCGGGCGGCGCGCAAGGTCTCGCTCTGCTTTTGCCCGGCTGTCCCACTGGTCGCCGGCAAGGAAATGCAGATCGTCATAGGCCGCATCGCGGTTGTCGCGGTCAGCCTCCCAATCGGCATTGAACAGTTCGATGATGTCGCGGTGTTCAAGTTTGGTCATGCCCAAGCCGATCCTCCGCCTAGTCCTGCGTTGAGATTTAGACCCGGCATGTGGTCGGTGAGAGAGGGGAATAGATCGGTCATGGCCCACACCAGCGCATCGAGGCGATCAGGCGATCCATCGCGGGAACGATCAAAGTCGGGCGTGAACGTGCACATCTGATCCTCCAGCGCCTCGAATTGGTCGGTGTGATAGACAACGCCGCGCGCATAGAGCGCAGAGATCGGTTCGGCCCTAATGTACTTGCCCCGCGCTGCTCGAACCGCCCGGTAAGGAACGTTCGGGTCCTCGGAGCGAATGACGGCCTCGACCATTTCGCCGCCCTGATTAACCTCTGCAACGATGGTATCGGCCTCTAGCTCGCGATAGAGCAGCACAGCCTCACGAGCCCATTCGGCCGGAGACATGACCGCAGACCGATCCGCCAGCACATAGGCGTTATCGTCGTCGCCCTGCCCTACAGCGATCAACCCGCACTCATTGGATCGATCTGTTGATGATGCGGGAGGGTCGATTGCCACCACGATGCGGCGAAGAGGCGGGATGGATTGCTTGGGCATGTGGTGGATCATCTGCCGCGTCCACAGCGCGCCGGGCACGTCCAGCAGCAGTTCCGCGTTCAGCTCCTGCCGACCGAGCCGCGTCCCCTCATATCGTTTGACGATTTCGGCAAAAAACGATTCAGCCAGGTTGGCGCGATTATCGTATGTCGTGCCGCGCGTCACCTTTGTTGCGCGGTCATTGATGAGGTCCGTCACATTCTTGACCGGGCGCGGCGTGGTGGTAATGACCGCCCTGGGTCGATCCCCAAGACGTAGACCGAATTTTGCCTGATCCCATGCCTCCTGATAGCGCCACGCCGCCATTTCATCGGCCCACAGCGCTTTGTGCTGCTTGCCGCGAAGTCGCTCCGGTTCATCCGCCGTGAAGATCAGTGAGGTGGCCCCATTCGGCCAGACCAGCTTGCGTTCCGACTTTTTGTATTCCGGTCGCTCATCGTCAGGGCAAATGGCGAGGATGCCACTCTCCCCCTCGATCATGATATCTCTGGCGTCATCGACAGTGGCGCCAATCAAGTTGACCATATCGATAGACCGGACCCATTGCCGTACGGTTTCAGCGCCGGTCCTCGTCTTTCCCCAGCCACGCCCCGCCATGATGAGCCAATAGGTCCAGTGGCCTTCCGGGACGATCTGATCCGGCCGACCCCAGAACGGCCAGTGGTAGGCAAGGTCAGCCCTCGTCTCCACTGGTAGCTGTCCCAGCGCCTTCGCTCGCTCCGCTTCGGGCAACGAGGCCAGAAATTGCGCGGGTGAAACGTTCTGCATCAAGCGCAACCTTGTGATTGATCGGGTCCTCGCCAGAATCGCCTACGATGGCCTGCGGCACCTTGCCATCAAGCCTGTCAGCAACCTCCTTGATCGCCTGCACGTCGCCCTGCATCGCCTTGTCCACGAGTGCGTCAGCGACGGCGCGCAACTTGGTCTTGTCACTGCCTTCAACCGCCTCCTTGATGGCGATGTTGAGCATGTTGGCGAAGGATTTTTCCTTGGGCGGGCGACCGGCCATATAAATTCACTTAAGCCTTTGACAGGCTTAAGGCTCCCGACCGCCTCGCGGCTTGGTCAGATGTTGGAAATTATTGCTCTCCGCTCGGAGGCGAAACCGCACTTGGCGATACGTTTATTCTACTCTTCGTAGAGAGCGGTGATGCCCAGGTCAGCGTCGGTGCCAGTGTCGTACACGCCAACCACTCGAAACGGGTATGGGATGCCGGCGAGCAGGCTTAGGGTGACAGGGCTGGCGTTGTTGACGCAGAGGATGGCGACATCCCCGTCAACGTTCACGCTGATCCCGTTTGTCGCGGGAAACCTTGTGGTATCGCTCGGAACCACGGAGACCATGCGCCCCACGGACTGGGCGTCAACTCGATTGGCCATGATGCTCTCCTTAAACCGGCAACCAATGGTCATTGATCCTGGCGAACACCTTGCCGTCAGGATGGGTCACGCGAGGCGCATGAATGATCGCCGCTACGATGCGGTTGAGCAGTGCGGCCATTTATCCGGCCTCCTTGTATTGGGGGTTAGGCTAGATCGACGGCAGGTAGATGGTTTCGTTTTCCAGCAGACAGCTCGGGAGCGTCAGCAGGAACGCCACCATGTCTGGCGTATGGGTGAGGTGTTCCGGGTCATTCACCACGCGCACTGGGACCGTGTACTGCCCCAGCAGTGTAACTGCATCGCCAACGTCGAAGCCTGTCGCGTCCTGATTGGTGTTGATGCCGCTGCCGGGGGTAAGGCTGTCGATCTGGCGGGGGTCGACGGCAACGCCAGCGACCATGTTATTGAGCCCCACAGCGGTATCGCGCTGCGCTTCGGAGAGGATGAAATAGTTCTGCGTGGTCATGCCACTGCTCCTACAGCTTGGAGGTAGGTGAGAAGGTCATTGTATCGGTCGGTGGCTTGGGTATCGGTCAGGTGACCGCCGATCATGCCCACCGCAAGCTGGCGGGCGCTATAGCTGCCCGTGCCATAGCGGAGGTATTGGAAGGCCGCATTGAGCAGTGCCGTCGATGCGTCCGCACCGGTGGCAATTTGAACGCCATTGCGCGAGAACCGAACAGCACCAGCACCGGAGGCAAGCGATCTATCAGCACCGTATAGACCGCTCCCGTCCGCCACGGCGCCAAGGGCGGCCGTAACTCCCGCCTGATTGATGCGCGCCGTCGCATTATTCGAGCCATCCCGGCACTGGATTGTCACGCCATTTGCGCCGCCATAGTAGCCCGCGTCACTAGGGGTGCCCGTTCCGGTCGTCAGGGACCAAATGGCGAAATTCGCATCGTTACGGGTGAAGTTGGCCCCAACCGCAGTGGTCGGGTTGAAATTCGTGCTGAGATACGCAGCAGCGCCGTCCCCTTGATAGCCCCGGTCGGTCGTAAATGTTGGACTAGAGAAGGCAGTGAGGTGGTATGCGTCCTGTCGGAGGTTTTCTCGCGCCGCTGATGCATCGTTCGCTGTCGTGTCGCCAGGATCACCCAGCCCGAAGGCCATCAGATGCAAGGCGTCGGTTTCTGCCCACCAGCCATGGTCCTTGGCGGCAACAACGAGATCGTTGACTAAGAGCTTGCGGGCTGCGCTCGGCTGAGCCGGCAGGCGATCAAAGAACGCCTGCGCGTCAGGATCATAGGAAGCCCCTCCTCCCCCTCGTCTTACCGCTCCCAATGCAAGAGCATTTGCTAGCATCATTGCTGTGGGCTCCGGGGGAATGAGAAAAGCCCCTCGGCAGACCCGAAGGGCTTGTGGATTGAGGCCGTACCGCTCCGCCGTTGGCGTCGAGGATAACGAGCGCCACGACATGCTGTTGACCGCCATCCGTGGCAAGCGCCTCACCTATCGGCGGATTGGTGAAGCCCGTCTCGCCTAAGCAGAAGATTAAGCGCCTCAAGCGCGCTTACCGTAAGGTCAAAGAAAAGCCCCCGGTTGCATAAAGCAAACGGGGGCCAAATGATCGCCGTGGACAATTGCCGCTCAAGATTCGACGAATCGAACGAAACGAGAATAGATGAGCCTTGGCTGGCCGCATTACCAGTGCGGTTGACAGTCAAACAACGCCAGATCGGGGCGACCACGTGTTTCAGTTGATAAAGCTAACGAGGACAAAAACGACCATGTTGTCGGAGAACTAACAATCCCCGGCGCCAAGCTCTTGGCGGTTGGGCTCGAATTGCTCGACATGATCGGCAAGGGCCAATCTCTCAGCACGCGCCTCATCGAGGCGGCCGAAGCCAAGTACTAGCTCGGCAAGCTCGTCCGCCGCTTCCGAGGGAAGGCGGTCGCTGTCTTCCCACTCTCGCAGGAAGATACGAACCATTCCCTCCAACTCGCGCAAAGCGCCGACCTGTCCCACGAATCATGCCTTTTTCAATTGTGGTACGTCAAGTATATAATGTCGCATCGGGCAAATTCAGGGCGCAGAAAAGAATGCGCCAATCTCGGTTGGCTGGGCCTGCCGCGCCTCGGCTCAATGGCTGGCGACGGGTCGCATGGTCATCCGCTGGTTAATTTGAGGTGATTTGCAACGAAATGCAAGCGGTATCACGCGGCTTCCACATGCGGCAGGCCAACATTGTTCGACCAATCGAGGATTCCTTGCAATTTCTTTGCGCGCTCGCCTGTGACCTGGATGACGACGGGGCGGTC
>JACZDC010153284.1_pt1 | contig 16263 bp, 10 predicted proteins | sample 8641791 | NCBI WGS metagenome assembly JACZDC01 (sample SAMN15324613, study PRJNA640507) | soil metagenome | isolation source: intercropping peanut in the second line | place: China: Luxin town, Laibin City, Guangxi Province | collected 2019-07-25 | depth 10cm m
AGCCTCGCGCCGGCCGTGGCCGCGTCCTGCCTGGTCGCCGTGGTCGCCGGGCTGCTGGTGGTCCTCGTCCTGTCCGGGCGGGTCGCGGCCTGGCGCCAGGTGCCGCTGCCGCGCTCGCCCGGGGCGCTCGCGGACCGTGCCCGGATGCTGCTCGCGCGCTTCGGCTACCCGGAGCCGCCGGCGGACGTCGCCTATGGGTTCGGGTTCCAGACGGACCTCGCGCAGTATCTCCAGCGCCAGGCCGGCGCCGGGACGTCCGGAGACGTGGCGCGGGCGCGGCACCTGCTGGCCGGCGGGCGGCCGCCGCTCTACTGGTTCTGGTACCGGCAGTCGCCGGCCCCGCTGGTGTCGTCGGACATGGCGATCACCCGCGAGAACCCGCCTCTCAAGGTGCCGGGCGAGGCGCTGGTGGTGCTGGACCCCGAAGGCCGCCTCTATCACCTGGAGGTGATCCCGACCCGCATCCCGCCGCCGGCTGCGTCCGGGCCGACTCCCGACTGGGGCCTGCTGCTGCGCACCGCGGGCTTGGACCTCCGCCAGCTCTCTCCGGCGGAGCCCCTGGCCCCGCCGACGGTCTTCGCGGACCGCCGGGCCGCCTGGAAGGGGGGGCTGCCGGAGGTGGCCGGAATGGCCTCGGCCGGGCCGGTACGGATCGAGAGCGCGTCCTATCGGGGCCGGCCGGTCTCGTTCGAGATCGTGGGACCGTGGCGCGCGCCGCAGCCGAAGGAGGTCGATCCGGGGCCGGCCCAGCGCGCCTGGACGATGACCTGGAGCCTCTTCACCCGCCTGGCGACCCTGATCACAGCGCTCGCCCTGGCCCGCCGGAACCTGCGGCTCGGCCGCGGCGACATCACCGGTGCCTGGCGCCTGGCGCTGGCGATGACCGTGGTGACCGCGGCCGGCTGGATGTCCTCCGGGCTGCGGGTGGTGCCGGCGTCAATGTCGGCGATCCAGAACTCGGGCGGAGCCGACTACCTGACCGCGGCGCTGCGGGCGATCGTGTCGAACGCCGCGCTCGCCTGGTGCTCTTACGTGGCGGTGGAACCGCTGGTGAGGCGCCGCTGGCCGCAGCGGATCGTCTCCTGGACGCGGCTGCTGGCCGGCTACGGCCGCGATCCCATGGTGGGCCGCGATCTCCTGGTCGGCTGCCTCCTGGGTCTCGGGATGTCGCTCGTCTTCACCTTCGAGGTGCTGGCGGCGGACTGGATGAACGTATGGCCGAAGCTGCGCCTGATCCAGCCGGCGACGCTGCTGGGTCTGGCCGGGGTGACGCGGCAGCTCTCGATCGACCTGCCGCTGGCCGCCACCGAGACGCTGAGCTTCGTGGTGCTCTTCCTGCTTCTGCAGATGCTCCTGCGCCGGGAGCGCTGGGTCGTGGTGGTGCTGGCCCTGCTGCACGTGGTGGCGTTCACGTCGGCCAGCGCCTGTCCGAACGTCTGGCTGGCCCTGCTCTGCGCGGTGCTGAAGATGGCCGCGCACCTGTTCGTCTGGATGCGCTTCGGGCTGCTGGCGGACCTGGTGGCGCGGCTGGTCTACCTGCTCGTCCTCTACTATCCCCTGAGCCCCGACCTCTCGGCCTGGTACTCGGGCGCCACGCTGTTCGTCCTGCTGGTGGTGACCGGCGTGGCGGTCTACGGCTTCGTGACCTCGACGGTCGGGCGGCCCTGGTTCCGCAGCGCTGGCCGCGATGGCGGCGAGGTGCTCGCGGAGCAGGGGCCGTGTTAGCATCCCACGCGCCTTTCCAGGATTCAGCATGCGCTCCTTCCGGCTCCTCATCGTCCTGATCCTCGTTGCCCTGCCCGCCTTGGGCGCCGGAGGCGTCTGGGGAAAGCCGCGGGCGTGCGACCTGGGCATCCCCTTCGACGGCACGCCCGGACCGCGCAACGCCATCACCGACGTGCCGGGGGTCGAGGTCGGCCAGGTGACGATCGTCGAGGGCGAGGGGAAGCTCGTGCCGGGCAAGGGGCCGGTGCGGACCGGTGTGACCGCGGTCCTGCCGCGAGGGAAGGCGCTGGCGGATCCCGTCTTCGCCGGCTGGTGGGCCCTGAACGGCAACGGCGAGATGACCGGCACCACCTGGGTCGACGAGGGCGGCTTCCTTGCCGGGCCGGTCCTGATCACCAACACCCACAGCGTGGGCGTGGTGCGGGACGCCGCGATCGAGTGGTACGGCCGGCGCTTCCCGGAGCAGGCCGCGAACGGCGACTTCAGCCTCCCCGTGGTTGCCGAGACCTGGGACGGCTTCCTCAACGACATCTTCGGTTTCCACGTGAAGAAGGAGCATGCCTTCCAGGCGCTGGAGACCGCGTCGGACCGGGTGGCGGAGGGGAACGTGGGCGGCGGCACCGGCATGATCTCCTACGGCTTCAAGGGCGGGATCGGCACCGCATCGCGCCGGCTGGGTGAGACTGACGGGGCCTATACGATCGGCGTCCTGGTCCAGTCCAACCACGGCCGGAGGAATCGGCTGACCATCGCCGGTGTTCCAGTGGGGAAGGAGATTCCCGACCTCCTGCCGAGGCCGGGAAAGCATGCGGACGGGGAGGGGTCGATCATCGTGGTCGTCGCGACCGATGCCCCTCTCCTGCCCACGCAGCTCCGGCGGCTCGCGCGGCGCGCGGCCCTGGGCATCGGACGCGTCGGCGGCGCCGGCGAGAACACATCCGGGGACATCCTCCTGGCGTTCTCCACGGCCAATCCCGGCGCCGCGAAGCCCGAGGGGCTCGTCACGCTGACGATGCTGCCGAACGACCGGATGGACCCGCTGCTGGAGGCCACGGTCGACGCGACCGAGGAGGCGATCGTGAACGCGATGATCGCGGCGGAGACGATGACGGGGGCCGATGGCAACACCGTCTACGCCCTGCCGCAGGACAGACTGTTGGACATTCTCAAGAAATACCACCGGCTCAAACCCTGAGCCACCACGAACACGGAGACGTCATGAACAAGCCTTCCGCTCTTTTCGCCGCCGCCCTGTTTGCGGCCTCCGGCGCACTCTTTGCGCAGGACAAGCCCGCCCAGCCCCAGGCGGGTCAACCGCCCCAGGCGGCCCAACCGGCCCAGCCCGCTCAGGCGGGCCGGCCGAAGCCCGAGGCCCTGCAGGACAAGGCCAGCTACATCATCGGCCTGAACCTCGGCCGCTCCCTGAAGACCCAGGAGGTGCCCTGCACCCAGGACCTGATCGTCCAGGGCCTCCGCGACGGCCTCGCCGGCGCGACCCCGCTCCTCACCGACGAGGAGATCCAGTCCGCCATGCAGGAGTTCCAGACGCAGATGATGGCCCAGCAGGAGACGAAGCGGAAGGCCGACGGCGAGAAGAACCTCAAGGCGAGCGAGGACTTCCTCACCCAGAACAAGGCCCGCAAGGAGGTCAAGACGACCGCCAGCGGCCTCCAGTACGAGGTCCTGAAGGAGGGGAGCGGCGAGGCGCCGAAGCCCACCGACCAGGTCACGGTCAACTACCGCGGCACCCTGCCGGACGGCAAGGTGTTCGACAGCTCCTACGACCGCGGCGAGCCGGCCACCTTCCCGGTCAACGGCGTCATCCCGGGCTGGGTCGAGGCCCTGCAGCTCATGAAGCCGGGCGCCAAGTACAAGATCTACCTGCCGCCCGCGCTGGCCTACGGCGAGCGGGGCGCCGGCTCGGACATCGGCCCCAATCAGGCGCTGGTCTTCGAGGTCGAGCTGATCTCGATCGACAAGACGCCGCCGCCGGCGGCCGAGAATCCGGCTCCCGAGGCGCAGCCCGAGAAGCCGCCCGCGCAGTAAACCATCCAACAGGGGTGAGGCTGTCCGGCCTCACCCCTCCTCGACGGCCCCCCGGATATCCTCCAGGCACATCTCCATGCGGTCCCGGTGCGTGCGGAACGAGAGCACGCAGATCCGGATCACGAACTCCCCGCGCAACAGCGTGCCGGTGAGCAGGACGCGCTTGCGGTCGTTGATCCTCTTCATCAGCCCGCGGTTGAGGCGGTTCAGCTCTTCCACCGCGAGACCTCCGGGGTTGAGCCGGAAGGCCAGGGTCGAGAGCTGCGGCTCGGCCAGGATCTCGATGCCCGGGATGGTCCTGAGCTCGTCCGCGGCCCAGCGGGCCAGCGCGAGCTTCTCCTCCAACGCGTCGCGGAACGGTCCGATGCCGTGCATCTTGAGCGGCAGCCAGGCGCGCAGGCCGCGGAACGGCCGGGTCAGCTCGGGCGAGATCTCGCAGAAGTCCACCCCTTCGCGCGACTCGGGCATGTAGTCGGCGGCCAGGCTGTGGGTTCGCCGCAGGGCCTCGGCGTCGCGCACCAGGAGCGCGCCCGTGCCGTAGGGAAGGAAGAGGCTCTTGTGCGGGTCGAGGACCACCGAGTCGGCGCGTTCGATCCCACGCAGCGCTTTCCGGCCCTCGTCCGTGAGCACGAAGAAGCCGCCGTAGGCCCCGTCCACGTGCATCCAGAGGCCGTGCCGCTGCGCCGCGTCGGCGATCTCGTCGAGCGGGTCGACCGCGCCGGTGTTGGTCGTGCCGGCGCTCGCCACCACGAGGAACGGGGTAAGGCCGCGCGTCCGGTCCGCCTCCACGGCGCTGTCCAGCGTCCCGGCGCGCAGCCGGAAGCGCTCGTCGGTCGGCAGCCTGCGGACGTTGGCCGCCGGGAACCCGGCGAGGAGCGCGGCCTTCTCCAGCGAGTGATGGACCTGGTCGGAGAGATAGATCACGCCGGACAGGAAGTTCTCCGGCAGGCGCTCGCGCCGGGCGGTGATCAAGGCGGTCAAAGCCGAGAGCGAGCCGCCGCTCGTCAGGATGCCTCCGGCCTCCTTGGGGAACCCCACCATGTCGCGGAACCAGTCGAGGACGTTGATTTCGAGCTGGGCAAGGCCGGGCGCGGCGCCGAACAGGCCGACATAGCGGTTCACGCTGTCGGCGATCAGGTCGGCCACGGCAGCGTGGAGGAGGCCGCCGCCCGGCACGTAGGCCAGGTAGCCGGGGCCGGCCGTGTTGATCGAGCGCGGCACCGCGCGATCGAAGAGGAGATCGAGCAGCTTCGGGAACGGAGTGCCGCGCTCGGGCAGGGGCTCGGCCAGCGACCGGGCCAGGCGGACGCCGCCGACCGTATGACCGGCCGGCTGCTCCGGCAGCGAATCGACATGGGCGACGATGCGGTCCATGGCCGCGTCGACGAGGCGGCGCATCTCATCTCCGGTAAAATCGAGGGGAAATTCTCGGCTCATGCGGGGGAGCTTATCCGGGGAGGCCAAACATTTGGGCCTTCTCGTCCGTCTATACGCTGAGCCGGAGAGAGAGGAGATCGGATGTTGTCGAAGAGAAGAAGGATGGCGCTGGTCCTGGTTCTTTTGGCCGGGCCCTTGTCAGCCGCGCAGGACACGCCGCCATTCCAGATCGGCCGGGCATCGTCGGCGATCCGCGTCGACGGCAACCTTGATGAGGCTGCCTGGAGCACCGCCGCCGTGATCGATCTCCCCTATGAGACCCGTCCCGCGGAGAACCAGCCGGCGTCGGTCAAAACCGAGTGCCTCGTCACCTACGACGACGACCGCCTTTACGTCGCCTTCCGCGCTCACGACCCGGATCCGTCGCAGATCCGCGCCCACATCTCCGACCGCGATAACGCCTACTCGGACGATTTCGTCGGTATCGTCCTCGACACCTTCAACGACGAGCGGCGGGCGTTCGAATTCTTCGTCAACCCGCTCGGCGTGCAGATGGACATGTTCAACGACGGCGTCTCGGGCAACGAGGACGACTCCTGGGACGCCCTCTGGTGGACCGCGGGCCGGATCACCGACACCGGCTACATCGTGGAGATGGCCATCCCGTTCAGCTCGCTCCGCTTCCCGCGCTCGCAGGAGGCGCAGACCTGGGGCGTCGACATCCTCCGCTTCTACCCGCGGGAGCAGCGGCGCCGGCTGGCGAGCCAGCGCCTGGACCGCAACGTGAGCTGCTACCTCTGCCAGATCTCCAAGATGACCGGCTTCGCGGGCGTCACCCCGGGCCGCAACCTGGAGCTGGACCCGACCGTCACGGCGGTCCGCAACGACGTCCGCGGCTCCGCGGACCAGCCTCTCGCCGAGGGGGACGTGGAGTCCGACCTGGGCCTGACCGGCAAGTGGGGCATCACCCCGAATCTGACCCTGAACGCGACGATCAACCCGGACTTCTCGCAGGTCGAGGCCGACGCCGCGCAGCTCGACATCAACACCACCTTCGCCCTGTTCTATCCGGAGAAGCGGCCGTTCTTCCTGGAAGGGGCGGACTTCTTCCGCACCCCGTTCGAGGCGGTCTTCACGCGCAACGTGTCCGATCCCTCCTGGGGCGTGAAGCTGAGCGGCAAGGAAGGCAAGAACGCCATGGGTGTGTTCGTGGCACAGGACGACCGGACCGACTTCCTGATCCCGGGCAGCGAGTCGTCGGACACCGTCTCCCTGGACGTGGAGAGCACGGACGCGGTCCTGCGCTACCGCCGCGACCTCGGCGATCACTCGGCGCTCGGCCTCCTCCTGACCAGCCGCGACGGCGACGGCTACTCCAACCACCTCGCCGGCTTCGACGGCCTCTACCGTCCGGGCGATTCCCACGCCTTCCGCGCCCAGTACCTGCGCTCGCAGACGGAGTACCCCGCGACCCTCGGCTCCGGCGGAACCCTCGACGACCATGCCCTGTACCTGGGCTACGACTACGAGGCCCGCGACTGGAGCGGCTATGTGCGGTATGAAGACGTTGGCGATCTGTTCCGCGCCGACATGGGTTTCATGCCCCAGGTGGACTACAACTACAAGCTCGTCGGGCTGCGGCGGAACTGGTACTTCGAAAACGATCGCTGGACCCAGGTCTCCGTGGGGAGCGATTGGGAGCTGCGGAAGAATCAGGCCGGCGGTCTGATCGAGCGCGAGCTGGAGGCCTGGGTCAACATCAACGGTCCCCGGCAGTCCTACATCTCGATCGACGGCGGCACCCGGGACCGCGGCTTCCGGGGCGTGCGGTTCGCGGAGACCTTCTGGAACCTGTACGGCGAGATGGAGCCTACGGGCTCCCTGTACCTGGCAATCAACGGCAAGCTGGGAGACCGGGCGGACCTTGCCAACGTGCGGCCGGGCAAGATCCGGCAGGTCGAGCCGGTGATCCGCTACACGCCAGGCCGTCACGTGCGCATCCGGGTCTCGCACCTCCTGCAGCAGCTCGACGTGGACGACGGTCGACTCTTCGAGGCGAACCTGAGCCAGCTCACGCTGGTCTACCAGTTCAACGTCCGCACCTTCGTGCGCCTGATCAGCCAGTACACGGACATCGGCCGCGAAGTGGGCCACTATACGTTCCCTGTGGACGAGAAGACCGAGGAGCTCTTCAACCAGCTTCTCTTCAGCTACAAGCTGAACCCGCAGACGGTCCTTTTCGCGGGCTATTCGGACAGCTCGCTCGGGGATGAGAGGATCGATCTGACGAGGAGGGACCGGACGTTCTTCCTCAAAGTCGGCTACGCTTGGGTGCCTTGAAGGAGAGGCCACCCTTCGTCAACGATCTGCTCCTGGCTCTGGCTGTCGCGGCCGGGGGCTGGGCCGTCTATCACCGAGCCCTCGGTCTCTGGTTCACCTACGACGACTTCTTCCATCTCCACTTTCTGAACGGCGCCGGGCCGTTCGAGTACTTCTACCGGCCCGAGGTCTGGCAGCGGCTGCCGTTCAAGATGATCACGCAGCTCCTGTTCCTCTCCCTGGACGCCGATCAGTCGCTGTTCGGCCTGAACGTCCACGGCTTTCTGATCCATCAGCTCGTCTCGTTCTCGCTCTGCGTGGCGGTCCTCTACCTGGTGCTGCTCCTCTGGCTGCCGCGGTCCCTAGCGCTCCTCGGGACCGTGATCTTCGCGATCGGCCCGGTCACTGTCACCGTGGCGCCGCTCCTCATGGTCCGGCACTACGTGGAGACCACACTGTTGGGCCTCGCCGCGGTCGGGACCTATGTCCTGGCGCTCCGCCGGTGGCGGTGGCTGACCGTGGTGTCGGCGGTCTTCTACTTCCTGGCGATGCTCGCCAAGGAGATCGCGGTGCCGCTGGTCTTCCTCCTGGTGCTGATCCCGGAGGGAACCCTCCGTCGCCGGCTGACCACGGCGGCGCCGCACGCTGTGGCGTTCCTGCTCTATCTCGGCTATCGCCTGTACATGCTCGGGACCTTCGCCGGTGGCTACGGCTGGCTGGTGGAGCCGTCCGACCTGCCGCGGCTCGCGTTGGAGCTGCCGGGGAAGATCGGGATGGAGCTGCTCGGTCGACCCTCGCCGGCGAGCTGGGTGATGCTCGCGGCCCTGCTGATCGGTCTCGTGATCCTGGGCCTGCGCCAGCCGCTGCTGATGACCGCGGCCGCACTCCTCGCGCTGCTGCCCATCCTGCCGGTCTCCACAGAGATGGAGCCCCGCTATGCCCTGCCGGCGTGGCTGCTGGTCTCCCTGGCCTTCTCGTTCGCGGTCCGGCCGCTGGCCCGGCCTGCCCGGATCGGGCTGGTCGCGATCGCGATCGCCGGCTCTCTCTTCGCGCACCTCGAAGCCCGGAAGCAGACCTTCGCGGACCTGGAGCGGATGTCGGCCGAGCACCGCGCTTTCGTGGAGATGAAGCCGGGAGAGACCCTGAGGAGCCCGCTCGGCCCGCCGGCCACGATGGGCGAGCTGTCCTGGTTCAAGGCCGAGCGGCTGAAGAAGGGGCCGGCGGCCGCCTGGTTCTACGACGATTACTACCTCTGCGCCCATCCGGACCTCGGACCGGTCCGGACCTGGGACCCGGCGCGGCGGGCGGTCGTGGACGTGACCGCGTCGGTGCCGACCCTGCGACAACGCTACTGCGGAGCGCTCCGGACGGCTCCGCTCACCGTCGAGATGCACGCCGCCGGCCGAACCCTCCACTGGATGCTGGGTCCCTACCGGAACGGCAGCTACTTCTTCGTGCTCGGGGACGGCATCCAGGCGGTCGAAGTCCCGCCGACAGGAGGCTTCCAGCTCCGGCAGGTGGGCGCCCTGGCGTTGCGCCTCAAGTACGAGTCGCCGGAGGGCTGGATCACCTACTCGCCAACGCTGGCCATGGATTTCACGCGGGAGCCGAGCTTCCGGTGGGCGCAGTCAGGGCGTTGACGTGACCTCGTCAATGGAAGAGGCGAAGACGGCCCGACGCAGCCAAAGGTCCAGCCGCTCAAGATCGAAGCAGTCGAGAATCTCCTGCCGCTGGCCAGGGTTCACCGCGATGGCGCGTACCTCCAGGAGAATCAATACGGCCCTTGCGAGTCCTTCCGCTTTTCCTGCCGCCCGTGTCACAGCCTCTCTTTTCAGAAGGATTGGGTTCCCCTTGGCGATCAGGGCTTCGGCGACGGCGTTGTCGGCAGCTATGGGATCCAGAAGGGCTTCCACGAGCAGGGGCTTGATGAAACATGGATCCTGGATCAACGACTCCCGGTCCAGCGGACTCCAGCCCTGGCTTTTGGACGACCAGTTACAGACCCGCTTTGATCCTTCCACCCAGACGGAGAAGATCCTGCGCACGCCGCGGCGCTGCATGCGCATTGCCTTCTGCGTGGCGAGACCCTGGTTCTGCTCGGAGATGATCTCGAAGGCGAGCTCCTCCAGATAGCGAGTGCCTGTCTCCGGATCGATGTCTTGCTTGTAGATGCAGGCATCGACCGCGAAATCTGAGTCCTGGTCATGGCGCGTGAGGAGGTCGGTCGCCGCCTCGTAGCCTGGGGCGACGTGCGCTTGAAGGACGTAGGCCAGTCTCGATTTCTGAACGGCGTGCGGTTGCTCGGCCGGGGAGGCGACTACCTTCCGGCCGCCGATGATCTCGTCGCGGGTCACCTCCGGCTGGACGAGATGGTCATCGACCTGCGGGAAGTCCCCGCGGCCCGGCAGGTGCTTCGGTAGGCCCGAGCCCGGGTGGCCGGGGGCTTTGAGGCTGTAGCTGGCGTGTCGGTGGTCCATGCGCGGCATTGTAAAAGAGAACTGGGTCGCCTAGATACATCCATAAGCCCGAACGCCTGTATCTCAGGCCGATGTCCTCAAGAGAATTTGCGATCGATTCATGTCCGGGTTCCGAGCACGCAGGCGAGCACCGGCAGCAAGAAGCCCAGGGCTGCTTCGCCTGGGACTACAGGGAGGGCTCCTACGCCCTCAGGAGTCTGCGGCGGACGAGTTGTCCCTTCCCAGGCCGTGAAATCCCTACCGAAGAAGCAGGCCTTCGCGCCAGGGTAGAGGACCCAGGCCGAGCGCGCCTCCGGGATCGCATCCCGGTAGGCATGCATCTTGTGGAGGTCGGTCCTGTGAAACGCACCTTCATCCAGCCGGAACTTGGCGTCGAACAGATGAAGGCCCGCATTCGCTCCCGATGGAATCGACAGCGTGATGTCAGGGCGCAGCGGTACGGAGTAGGAACCGCGGCCGGAGGGCGAGAAGGGCTGGTTGTAGGCGAGGCCGGTGCCGTCCGGCCACAGGACCCGGAATCCTTGGCGCAGGAGGACCCGGGTGGATTTCTGCCTGAAGCTTTCTGCGTGAATCGGCGGCCCCAGAATCTCTTCCACGGCGCGGACCACAGAGAAGTAGCACCAGATCTCGTAGAGCTCGGCGATATCCCTGGATTCGAGGAGTTGCCGCACCAGATCGCGATTCAGGGGGACACGTGCGGCCAGGCGCAGCTTGGAGAAGCACTGGAAGACCTGCCGGTAGCCTCGTCGGCGCTGCAGGACCATGGACGAGGCCGGCAGGTGGACCATGGAGCCTACCTCCTGCCAGATCCGGTGCCGCAGGATGGGCGCCAGCGTCCGGCGGAGGGACCGGCATTCCGAGACGATGCGTCGCGCGAAAAGGTCTGGAAGCCCGTCCTGAAGACAGGACTCTCCCATCTGATCGAGGATGGCGTCCGCCGATTGGAGGAAGGTCTTCACGAAGCGGTTCTCGGCCGTGTCCAGTGTCGAAAACGCCCTGCGTTCCTCGATCCGTTCCGGCAGATGGCCGCGCATCATCCTGGCGACCGGCGTTTGAGCCTGCCTGCCCACGGCGCGGGACAAACGCCCGGGATCCGCGCCGAGCCGTTCCAGCGCAGAGGGAGCAATCCCCTGTGATCTCTCCAGGATGACGAGCGAGCTTTCCCGGGCCAGCCGGCGGTGCGGATCCGCCAGGATGGCGTTGAGAGCCGGAAGCAGCCGCTCGTCCCGAGGCGCCGAGTCCGACAGCACGTGCCGCAGGTAAACGAAAGCCGAATAGAGGAGATCCTTGCGGGCTGCCAGGCTTCGGTCGTACGGGAGGGAGCCGGGCTCGCCGCCGCGGAAGGGAAGAGCCGAGGCGGTGTCCGTGAGATCCCGGAGCATGGCGTCGAAATCGTGCCGGGACCATTTGCCCGATACGACCTCGACGCGCCCGAGGTGAGGCAGCTCGAAAATCCCGACCGAGTTGCCGAAGCTCACGAGCAAGGCATCGCCGATCGGCTCGGCCAGGCTCCCGAGCGCCCGTCCGACCTCATTCAAGGCCTCCCGCGGCCCTGAAAGCACCCACTCCGTCTCACCGGTCAGCTCCCACCCTTCGGCGATCTCCCGGGGGAGGTCGCCGCGGCGGGATCGCGGGGGCGCGACGGCCGGTTTCATGTCACTCGATGAACGACGTGAACCCCTGGCGCTCCAGCCTGCGGCGCATCCGCCAGACCTTGAGGGCGAAGCGGGGGAGAGCGGGGTTCCCGGTTCCCTGGAGAGCGCCGCCGGAGACCGTCCAGTTGAAGGCGGCCGGGTCCGGATCGTCCCGTTTCCATCGCCGTCCCAGGACCGCGAAGCGAAAGAGGTCGCCAAGAACTTCCTCCAGCTCCTGCTGGGTGCCGTGGAACTTGGGCAAGACCTTCTGGAGCAACGCCAGGTCGAGGGCCGCACGGAGTTGGCTCTCGTCTCCTCCGGACTGTTCCGCAGCCAGTTCGACAAAGCGGGCGATCTCGCCTGCCACCCGGTAGCCGAAGTGCCGGTTCTCGGCCGCCAGCAGGTCGTTCAGCTCCAGGATCATGCGCCGAAGGTCGCCCTCCAGCAACTCGCTGAAGCGGTTCCAGGGCTCCGACGCTGGCATCCCCTCGAAGGTGAGGAGACCGGAAAAGCGGGCGAGCCGCAACCCGCCGCCGGGCTCCGCCGTAGCTTCCGAGAGCCGCTCCAGGCGCACCTCGTTGAGCTCCAGGGAGAAGGCGCGGTCGAGGACCTTGGGGCTGAACATGTAGGTGGACTCGTCAACGTTGACGGTGCCGGTGAAGAAGAGATTTTCGGACACCCGGAAGGCGCGGGGGATCGGGCCGTCCTCTCCGGGCTCGCCGCCTCCTTCATGCAGCCGGAGCGGCTCGCCGGACTCCAGAGCGGACAGGAAGTCGGAGAAGTAGTGTTCGACCCTCGCAAGGTTCATCTCGTCGAGGATGGCGAAGAAGGGTCGGGGCGTCCGGCCCTCGGCCCGGGCCGCGTCCGCCTCCTGTCCGGCCCGGAGCAGCAGGTCCAGGAACGGAGTTGAGACGTAGCGGCCGGTCAGCGGGTTGAAATACCCGAGCAGACCTCGGTGGTCGGTCCAATCCGGGCGTACCGCTTCCACGACGTGATTAGCCACGGTGGACTGGAAGAACCGGGCCACTTCCAGCGCGAGGCGGGTCTTTCCGGTCCCGGCGATCCCCGAGAGAATGACGAAACGCCGGGTCTGGAGAGCCAGTAGATAGTTGCTCACGGTCTCGGCGGAGAATTCGAGGCGTTTCGATCGGAGCGCGGACAGGAGGTCGCCGAAGCCGTCCTGCCGAGGCTCGGAAGGGCTCGGAGCGTCGACGATCTCCTGGAACTGGAACCGGGTGAGGGAGCGCAGTGTGTTGTTCCAGGAGCTCTGTCGAACCTCTCTGGGCCGGAGATCCGTCCATTGCACGGGTAGGCGGTGACCGTGCTCGATGTCGGGCTGATACGAGTACGGCCCCGTGACTGTGCCGATGCCGAGCACGCGGGTGTGCCCTTGGTTCGCGACGATCCGATCCCCTTCCCGGATGTGCGCGAAGCGCCAGACCTGTCCGGCTCCCTGTGCTGTATAGCCCTTGTCCTCCTTCTCGATCCCGGCCCGGCGGGCCTCGAACTGCTCGCGGTTGAGGAGTGAAACATCTCCGAGCTTTCCCCAGCCGATCGAGGCGTAACCACCTTCCCGCCAGGCATCCCACAACACGGCGTTCTTTTCGGGAGCGATCTTCCAGTAGCCTGGTCCCTTCTGCTGGCCGCAGACCCAGATCAGGCTCTGGATGTCCACCATGTCCCGGGCACCGCGATTGGCGAAGGCTTCCCGGAGTTGGTGCGCGAGGGTCCGGAGCCGGTCATACCAGGCGGCGGTCGGGCCGCCCCGGAGCTCCTCCTTCCAACCGAGGAGCTCCAGAAATCCGGCCGTCACGCCGGGCTTGACGAAGATCTCCGAGTCCGGATGACAGACAAAGAGGAAGTAGGTTGGAAACGTCCATCGATTCGGCAGCTTCGAACGCTCCACCCAACCCAGATACTGATCCAACCTCTCGATGGAGTCGTCTTCACCGTGCAACAGGTCGATTACGGCGGTGCAGAACTGCTGTTTGTCGAGACGATCGGCGTAGAGGATGCCGAGGTCGCCTCGGGTCGGGACGGCCTGATACAGGAGGTTGAGGTCCCGGCCGATGGATTCCAGGCGTTTCAGGATCTCGTCATACTGTTCGCTTGCGAGGAGGCGTTGGAGCTCCGAGGCCGCAAGCGTTTCGGCTGCCTTTGAGATCGTCTTTCTCTTGTAGGTGCTCTCATCCTTGACGAAGCCAGAGTGGTCGAACGATTCCCAGTCCGGATATTGAGCGCGGACCGCTTCGAGGATCCGATCGATCTGGGCCTGGGACAAATCGGACGTCACCGGCTCCCGCCCTCCGGCACCACCGCCGTAGCCTCGATCTCCACCAGCGCCCGGTCCTCCAGCAGCGCGGCCACGACAACCAGCGTCATCGCCGGGAAGTGGAGGCCGATGAGGTCGCGGTAGGCGCTGCCGATCTCGCGGCGGGCGGCGAGGTAGGCGGCCTTGTCGGTGATGTACCAGGTCATGCGGACGAGATGTTGCGGCTCGGCTCCGGCGGCGCGGAGGAGGGCTGCTACGTTCGCCAGCGCCTGGCGGACCTGGGCGGCGAAATCGTCGGTCTCGAACTGGCAGTTGGTGGGGTTCCAGCCGACCTGGCCGGCGAGGACGATCTGGCGGCCTTGGACGGCCATGCCATTGGCGTATCCGATGGGCGTGGCCCAGCCTTCGGGTTGGATGGTCATGACTCCCTCTCTCTCAGGCGGAAGCGCTGCAGCTTGCCGGTGAGCGTTCGCGGCATGGCTTCCACGAATTCGATCTGTCTTGGATATTTGTAGGGCGCGATCTGGCTCTTCACGTAGTCCTGCAGCTCCTTGACCAGCTCGGGGCCGCCCTGGTTCCCGGGTCGGAGCACCAAGAAGGCTTTGACCACGTGGCCGCGCTCCAGGTCCGGCACGCCCACGACGCCGCACTCCTGGACCTTCGGGTGCTCCAGCAGGACGTTCTCCACCTCCAGGCCCGAGATGTTGATGCCCGAGGAGATGATCATGTCGTCCGTCCGCGCCTGGTACCAGAAGTAGCCTTCCGCGTCCATGAAGAAGGAGTCGCCGGTCAGGTTCCAGCCGTTCTGCACGTAGCCGGCCTGGCGCTCGGGATCGTCGAGGTAGCGGCAGCCCGTGGGGCCCTTGACCGCCAGCCGGCCCACCGTCCCGCGCGGCAACTCGTTGCCGTGCTCGTCCACGATCCTCGCCTGGTAGCCGGGCACCGCCCGTCCGGTGGCCCCGGGGCGGATGCCGTCTCCCGATTCGCTGATGAAGATGTGCAGCATCTCGGTCGAACCGATGCCGTCGACGATCCGCAGGCCCGTGGCCTGGCGCCATGCGTCCCAGGTCGGTAGCGGCAGATGCTCGCCGGCCGAGACGCAGGCCCGCAGGCTGGAGAGGTCGTGCTGCGGCAGCATCGGCAGCATGGCGCGGTAGGCCGTGGGCGCCGTGAATACGATCGTGGCCTTGAAGTCCTGGAGACCCTTGATGAGTTGCGGCGGCGCGGCCTGTTCCAGCAGGATCGCCGAGGCGCCGATCCGCATCGGAAAGAGGATCAGGCCGCCCAGGCCGTAGGTGAAGGCGAAGGGCGGCGAGCCGGCGAAGACGTCGTCCGGATGCGGCTGGAGCACGTATTTCGGGAAGCAGTCGCAGACCGCGATCACGTCGCGGTGGAAGTGGATCGTCCCCTTGGCGTTGCCCGTGGTCCCGGAGGTGAAGGCGAGGAGCGCGATGTCGTCCGCGGCCGTGTCGCAGTTGGCGAACTCGGCCGGCTTGCCCTCCATCCGCTGCTCCAGCTCGCCCGTATTGAAGTCCATGACCCGGACGTCGCGGCCCTCGACCGACTGGTCCGCTTCCGCGCGGATGCGGGCGTCGGTCAGGACGAGGCCGATGCGGGCCTTGTCGATCATGTAGACCAGCTCGCGCACGCGCAGCAGCGGCATGGTGGCGACCACGATGCCGCCGGCCTTGAGGACCGCGAACCAGCAGGCGGCCATCATCGGGTTGTTGAAGCCGCGCAGGAGCACGCGGTTGCCGGGCACGAGCCCGAGGTCGTCCACCAGCACGTGCGCGATCCGGTTGGCGGTCTCGAACAGCTCGCGATAGGTCCAGGTGCCGCCCGCGAAGCGGAAGGCGATGCGGTCGCCATGGCCCGCGGCCACGTGGACGTCGAGGAGGTCGGCGGCGCAGTTCATCCGGTCCGGGTAGGCCAGCTCGGGGAGGCCGCTGTAGTCCATCTCGGGCCACAGCTCCGGCGGCGGCAGGAGGTCGCGGCAGAAGGTGTCGACGTGCGCGGTCGTGTCACTCATGCGGGCCTCCGAGCAGTTGTCCGGCGATCACGATCTTCTGCACCTCGCTCGTCCCTTCGTAGATCCTGAGTGCGCGGACCTCGCGGTAGAGGCGCTCGACCGGGGTCTCGGCGAGCACGCCCCGGCCGCCGAGGATCTGCACGGCGTCGTCGATCACGCGCTGGGCCGACTCGGTGGCGAAGAGCTTGGCCATGGCCGCTTCGCGCGTCACCCGCGGCGCTCCGGAATCCCGCGTCCAGGCCGCGCGGTAGACCAGGAGCGCGCTCGCGTCGACCGCCACGGCCATGTCCGCGAGCCGCGCCTGGGTCATCTGCAGATCGGCGAGCGGCCGGCCGGAGATCTGCCGCGTCTTGGCGTGGCTCGCGGCCTCGTCGAGCGCCCGCC
>JACZDC010086293.1_pt1 | contig 16077 bp, 11 predicted proteins | sample 8641791 | NCBI WGS metagenome assembly JACZDC01 (sample SAMN15324613, study PRJNA640507) | soil metagenome | isolation source: intercropping peanut in the second line | place: China: Luxin town, Laibin City, Guangxi Province | collected 2019-07-25 | depth 10cm m
AGCACGCGGACGATCTGCTGCAGCGGGCGCTCCGGCTGCGGCAGGAGATGGAGCACCTCGCGGTTGACGACGAGGTCGAACGAGGCGTCCGGAAACGGCAGCGAATAGACGTCGCCGAGGTGGACCTCGTCGAGGCGCTGGCGCGCCAGCTCGGCCATCTGCGGGGTGAGGTCGAGGCCGGTGATCTTTCCGACGCGGCCGCGGAACGCTGCGCCGACCACGCCGCTGCCGCAGCAGACGTCGAGAACCTGGCTGTCCGGGCCGACCTTGCAGGCGGCGGCGTGCTCGGCCAGGAGCGCGCCGTCGGTGATCCAGCGCGCCGAGTCGTGCCAGGTCGCGGAGCGCACCCCGAACTGCCGCCGATACACCTCGCGGTCGGGCTCGTAGACGCCGCGCAGGAAGTGCGCGCGCTCGCTGGCGCGGCGCGCCGCGGCGCGCGCCCGCGAGGCTTCGATGGCGCGCTCGACGATGTCGGTGGCGGCGTCGCCATGCTGCCGCAGCCACTCCAGGAGGCCCTCGGCGACGATGGCTTCGACTGCGGCCTGCGCATGATGCGACGTGAGCTTGGCCTTGGTCTGACCTTCGAACTCCGGGTCTTCCAGGCGAACCACGAGCACAGCGGTGAGCCCTTCTCGAACGTCTCCGCCACCGACATCGGCGTCTTCGTCACTGATCCCGCGCTCGCGGGCGACCTGATTCACCACCTGCGTGAGGGCCGTGCGCAGGCCGTCGACGCTCGTGCCGCCCTGGGGCGTCGGGACGTTGTTGACGAAGGCGATCACCCGCTCGTCGTAGGCGGTCGTCCACTGCAGCGCCGCCTGCACCGCGACGCCCTCGCGCTCGCCCTGGAGATGAATGGGCGTGCTGTGCACCAGGGTGCGTCCAGCGTTCAGATGCTCGACCAGGCCGACGACGCCGCTGTCGATCTTCCAGGTTTCGGGAGCGTTGAGCCCGTCGTCGAAGCGCACCGTGAGGCCCGGGTTCAGAAACGCCTGGGTCAGAAGCTCGGCACGCAGGCTGCCCGGGTCGAAGCCGCCGGTGAAGATCGTCGGGTCCGGAACGAAGGTCAGGCGCGTGCCGCGACGGTCCGTCGAGCCCAGGCGCGCCAGCGGCGACGTCACGGCGCCGCGCTCGAACTCCTGGTGGTAGTGGCCGCCGTCCCGCCAGATGTCGAGCGCCAGCGACGACGACAGCGCGTTGACGCAGGCGAGCCCGACGCCGTGCAGGCCGCCCGGCGCGAGATAGGCCCCGGAATTGAACTTGCCGCCGGAGTGCAGCGTGGTCAGCACGACCTCGACGGCGGGACGGCCGGCGGTGGGGTGCATCTCGATCGGAATTCCGCGGCCGTCGTCCTCGATGGTGACCGCGCCATCCTTCTCCAGCCGGACCTCGAGGGTCGTGCAATGCCCGGCCAGCGCCTCGTCGACGGAGTTCTGCACGACCTCGCGCACCAGGTGATGCACGCCCTCCTCGCCGGTGGACCCCACGTACATCGCGGGGCGCCGGCGAATGGCCTCCATGCCGGAGAGGAGGGTGATGGCGCTGGCGTCGTACGTGCTCATGGCTTGTTCTTCTGGAGGGTGTCGAGGGCCTCGGCCAGACGCCCGGCCTGGGCGCGGCGATTCTCGGCCACCGTGTCGAACCAGCTCGCGACGTCCCAGGCCCCCTCGGCGCGCGCCGTCTGGGCCATGTCGTTCAACCCGGCCTCGGCGTCGCGGAGCTCGATGGCGATCGCCGCGCGCAGGTTGCTCTGCGTGTCGCCCACCGCGGTCCCGGACAGCGGGTCACGGCCCGCCATCAGGAAGTCGAGATGACCGTCGGCGCAGACCGCCTGCGCTTCGCTCAACTGCCGGAAGAGGCCGGCGACCTCGCCGAAGCCTTCGTGCTCGGCGATGCGCGCGAAGTACTCCCACAGGCGCGTGGCTTGCGAGTCGAAGCCGTACGTCGCCTTGAGATTGGCGAGGGTCCTTGGAGGCAGCGATGCCATCAGGCCGGTCGAGTCTTACGACGCCTTGAGTTGCCGGGAGTCCTGGAAGGCCGCGACGCCGTCAGGCGTGTGCGAGCACTTCCCCGGGCCGGAAGGACAGCGTCGTTCCGGTCGCGGCGGGCATCAGCCCGCGGTACTTTTCGGCACCGGGATAGTCGGGCGCGCCGGCCGAGCTGAACTTGGCGCGCCAGGGCTTGGCCGGATTGGAGTCCGGGTCGTAGTAATTGAAATGCTCCGGGAAGTGCTTGAAGTCCATCACCGGACCGGGGCGATAGGAGTCGTAGAGGCGCTTGTACGCCTGGCGCATGACCGACTCGGGCAGCTCGTTGTAGTTGAGATACTCGTCGCGCTCCAGGGCCTGTTCCACCGCCAGCCAGCGCAGGTGCTGGACCTCGGACTTGATGTGGCCCTCGCGGATGGCCTGCTGATAGACGGCCGTGCCCGGCATGGCCGAGAGGTACTTCACCCGGGTGATGTGGTTGTTCTCCTCGGCCCAACTGCACATGTGGTCGAGGCTCTCCTCGGTCTCGCCCGGCAGGCCGACGATGGTCAGGCCGCCGTAGGGCACGCCGGCCTCCTCGTTGTAGCGCATGGCGCGGAGAACGATGTTCTCGCTCGACCCCTTGCGGGCTTCCTTGAGGACCTGCGGCGAGAGCGACTCGACGCCGTAGAGGGCGATGGAGCAGCCGGAGTCCTTCATCGCCGTGCAGATTTCCGGATCGACGTCGGCGTTGCGCGTCAGGCAGGTCCAGCCGAGATCGAACTCCTTGATGACGTCGAGATACTCGAGCGTCTGCCGCTTGTGCGAGGTGAAGGTGAGATCGACGAAGAAGATGAACTCGATGCCGTAGTTCTTCTTGAAATGAGACAGCTCGGCGTGCAGGCGCTGCGGCGACTTGACGCGCTCCTGCGGCGTCGTGCGGTAGCAGAAGGAGCAGTCCATCTTGCAGCCGCGCGAATAGCTCGAAATGATCTGCGGCTGCAGGCCGCCGGGGCCCTTGCTCTGCGGCCACAGCGACAGGTTCATGATCGGCAGGCTGTCGAGGTTGGGCATCTGTCCGCGGGGCGGATTCTTGTGGGCGACGCCCTTGCGGTCGCGCCACCAGATGCCGCGGATCTGCGGCAGCCGCACGTCCCACGCGCCCTTGACGTAGGCGTCGAGGACTTCGAGGATGGTCAGCTCGCCTTCGCTGATCACGGCGATGTCGGCCCTGGTCTCGCTCATGAAGACGTGGGGAACCGAGGTGACCAGGGAGCCGCCGAGAATGATCGGCATGTCCGGCCTGGCGTCCTTGCAGGCGGCGATCAGATCTTCGACGAAGGGATAGTTGTCCTCGAAGGTGGCGATGCCGAGGACGTCCGTGCCTTCCATCACCTGATGGTAGGCGTCGCCGAGCGGGTCGAGCGTGTAGCGCACGTCGACGATGCGCACGGGATACCCGGCGTTGTGCAGGACCGTGGCGATGTAGGAGATCCCTTCATAAGGCGAGGTGAGGAAGAACTCCCAACCGCGCGGCATCGTGAAGGGCGACGGCCCGACGACCAGGGTGACGCGGGGCAGGCTCGAATCGGTGCCCACCGGCGTGAGGCTCTGGCTGGCCATGAGATCCATCCAGGCTTGATCGCCTTGATGATCAGCGACAACATACAGATCCAAGTCCAACGTGCGCTTGATCATTGAATTGTCCCCCGAAAAGCCCCCGTGAACTCCGCCGAGTCTATACGGTCAGGGGCATAACCGTCTAGTGCCAGCTCGCCTTGACCTCCTGGGGGAAGGGCGGTACCCTGACGCACCGTCAAGACCCCCGGAACGTCGTGGCCATCCGAGCCGAGAATGCGGGCCTCACCGATCTTCATCATTGGCACCGAGCGCTCGGGGTCGAACCTCCTGCGGCTCATCCTGCACGCCCACTCGCGCATCGCGGTCCCGCATCCGCCACACCTCGTGCGCTACTTCGCGCCGCTGATGCCGGGCTACGGCGACCTGCGCTCCGACCGCGCCTTCGCCCGCTTCACCCGCGACGTCGTGCAGCTCCTGGAGACGCACATCCACCCGTGGGAGGTGCGGATCGACGTCGAGGAGCTGCGGCGGACGGCCCGCCGCGACCTCCTGGGCGTCTACGTGGCCCTCTACGAGCAGTATCGCCGGGCTCTCGGCAAGGCGCGCTGGGCCTGCAAGAGCACGTTCATGATCGATTGGGCGAGGCCGATCCTCGACCGCATCCCCAACGCGCAGTTCCTCTTCCTGGTGCGCGACCCGCGCGACGTGGCGGCCTCGTCGAAAAAGGCGGTGTTCAGCACGTTCCATCCCTACCGGACGGCTCTCCTGTGGCGGGAGCAGCAGGAGAAGGGCCTCGAGCTGCTCCAGACCCTGCCGCCTCAGAGCATCCATCTCATCCGGTACGAGGATCTGGTGCGCGAGCCGGAGCGCGTCGTGCGCTCCCTCTGCGCGTTCCTCGAAGAGGACTTCGAGCCCGCGATGCTGCGCCACTTCGAAGGCGAGGAGGCGCGCCGCACCGCCGCGCTTGCCGAGGCCTGGGCCAACACCTCCCAGCCCGTCAACGGCGCGTCGGTCGGCCGCTTCGACAAGGATATGACGCCGCGCGAGGTGCAACTGGTCGAGAGCGTCGCCGCCGGGACCATGGCGCGGCTGGGCTACGCGCCGACGTGTCCGGAACCCGAGCTCGCCGCCGCGTCGCCGGGGACTTTCGAGCGTCTCTCGATCGAGGTGATGGAAAGGTTGCTCTGGCTGCGGGTCGAAGCGCGCTCGTTGCGCCGTGACCGCAACGTCGGACGCCGGTGGCGCCGCACCCTCCTGATGACCCGCCTGCGCCTCGGCGCTCATTGAAGCCATGGCCGGCGGCATCGACAGCGAGCAGCCCGACGTCGTGGCGCAGGCCTGCGCCCGCGTCCTGTCCCTGCGCCGGCGCCACGGCCCGCCGCCCATCGCGGACTTCTGCGGCCGCGTCCGCCGCGTGGTGGTGATCGGTTCGAGCTCGCGCGGCGGCTCGACCATCTTCACCGAGCTTCTGCGGCAATCGAACGGGCTCCTGCACCTGCGGGCCGAGATCAATCCCTTCCTGCGCCTCGCCGGCCTGTGCTTTCCGGAGAGCGGCGCGTCGGACAGCCTCGCGGCGTCGCAGGCGGCGCCGGCGCGCGCCCATCTCGGCGAGCTACTTTTCTATGAGACCGGACACCAGGTCCCCGGCGTTCTCGACGACGAAAGCCTGTGGTCCTTCGCGGTCGATCTCGCGTGCCGGTTGACGCTGCAATGGCCGCTTTCGAGGTTCGATCCGTCGGACCTCCTGCCGGTGATCGAAGCGGCGCTGGCGCGCCTGGAGCGGCAGCTCGGCTGGCACCCCGGCGAGGTCCGCGACGGACAGATCTTCCATGCGGCTTTCCTCGCGGAGCTCCGGAGATCCCACCCCGGGATCGATCCCTGGTTCTATGACATCGCTCCGGACCTGCTCGAGCATTATTGCGGACCGCGGCCCGCGCAGATGCTTCTGCCGGAGCTGCTCATCGAGGAGCCTCCCTTCGTGACCCTCGGGCCGTGGAAGTACCCGACGGCCGCCGATCTGGAGCAGCGCCCGCTCGTCATCAAGACGCCGAGCAACGCCTACCGCCTGGACTTCCTGCAACAGCTCTTTCGCCGCTCGCAGCTCTCGCTGGTTCATCTCGTCCGCAACGTCGCCGCCAGCGTCAACGGCCTTTATGACGCCTGGCGATCGCCGGCCTTCTTCAGCCATCGCCTCTCCACGGACCTCCGCATCGGTTCGTACAGCGACAGCTTTTCGTGGGGCGGCCGCTGGTGGAAGCTCGACCTGCCGCCGGGATGGGAGAGTTGGACGGCGCGTCCTCTGCAACAGGTGTGCGCTTTCCAGTGGCGATCGACGCACGAGAATCTACTCGCTTGGCGTGGCCAGGAGGCGGCACCGCACCTCGCCGTCCGCTTCGAGGACATCATCGGTTCGGCCCAGCAACGGCGCGACGCCTTCGACCGCCTCGGTGCGTTCCTCGGAGTGCCGTTGCAGGCGAGCCTGGAGGCGGCGCTCGAAGACCGGCTGCCGCCACTCATGGCGACCTCGCGGCCGCGGCAACGCCGCTGGTTCGACCGCGCCGCGCTGCTGCAGGATGTGATGCGGGATCCCGACAACATCGCCGTCATGGAGCGTCTCGGTTATGAGCTCGACCCCGCCACCTGGATCTGACGTACCGTCCAGCCTCGGAGGCCCCGGCTTCCGCGCGCGAGAAGGCAGCTTGGCAACCGATCTCGGATCGATCTGGACGGCCTGCGGCGCCCGCTCGCACGTCGCTCCGTTGCGCGAGATCGTCCTTGGCGTACCCGGTCCCGAGATGCAGTTTGAAGAGGAAGCCTCGGCCTGGCTCATGAAGGAACGGCCGGATCTGGAGACGCTGTCGGCGCAGGCGCGCGCGCTCGGTCAGGCGTTCAACGATCAGGGCGTGCGGGTGGTTTGGCATGATCCGATTCCCAGGCCGACACCGAATCACATTTTCGTCGCCGACCTGTTCTTCATGACTCCGGAGGGCGCAGTCATCTCGCGCATGGCCACGGCGCAGCGCGCCGGCGAAGAGCGCGCCATCGCGGCCGCGCTCGCGGCGCGCGGCATTCCGATCCTCTTGACCATGCGCGGCTCCGCTACCTTCGAAGGCGCCGATGCCATCTGGCTCGACGATCGCAACGTATTGGTAGGAGTGGGGCGCCGCACGAACCGGGCCGGCGCCGAGCAACTCGCGAGGCTCCTCGGCGACATGGGGATCACCGTTCAGATTTGCGAGCTCAGCGCGCGCGTGCAGCACCTGCTCGGATCGTTCAATCCGATCGACGAGCGCATGGCCACCGTCCTGCGCCCGGCCGTGACCGACTCGCTGCGCGCGGCGCTCCAGGGCTGGGACCTCCTGGAGCTGGATTTCGACGAGGAGACCCGCGAGCGCCGCGCCATGAATTTCGTCACCCTGGCACCCCGGCGCGTGCTCATGCCGTCGCAATGTCCACGCACCCGGGAGAGGCTGGAGAAGCGCGGCGTCGCCTGCTTCGAGGCTGACATCAGCGAGTACCTCAAGGCCGACGGCGGCATCGGTTGCGCCACCGGCATTGTTCGGCGGGAGTGAGCCGATGATCGTCCATCTTGTCGACGGCACCTACGAGCTGTTCCGCCATTTTTACGGTCAGCGCCGTTTCAACAAGGGGAAGGATAAACCTTTCGGCGCCATGGCCGGAGTGCTGCACACGGTCCTGGAAATGATCGAGACCGGCGCGACGCACCTCGGTGTGGCGACCGATCACGTCGTCGAGTCCTTCCGCAATCGTCTCTGGCCCGGCTATAAAACGTCGGAGGGAATCGAGCGCGTGCTCCTGGCGCAGTTTCATCCGCTGGAAGAGGCCCTGGCCGCCATGGGTGTCGCGGTCTGGCCGATGACCGACCTGGAAGCGGACGACGGCCTCGCCTCCGCCGCCCGCATCTCCGGCGAGGACGACAGCGTGCAGAAGATCTGCATCTGGACGCCGGACAAGGACCTTGCGCAGTGCGTGCGGGACGAAAGTGTGGTGCAGGTCGACCGCCGCGGAAAGAAAATCTTGACCGCCGCGGGAGTGCGCGAGAAATTCGGGGTCGATCCCGAGCTGATTCCCGACTTTCTCGCCCTGGTCGGCGACGCCGCGGATGGCTACCCCGGTATTTCCGGGATCGGCCGCAGCACGGCCGCGCGGCTGATCAACCGCCACGGCCCGATCGAAAGCTTTCCTCCCGAGGAGCTGGGAGACAGCCGCGAGCTGGCGCTGCGCTTCAAGGACCTGGCCACGCTGAGGACCGACGCGCCGCTGTTCCAGGACGTCGCCGAGTTGCAGTGGCGCGGTCCCACACCCGAATTCGCCGCCTGGGCGGAACGCATCGGGGATGACCGGCTGTTGAAGCGCAGCGCCGAGGCTCTCGCCTCGATCAGTCCTTGAAGTGGGCGGCGCCGGCGGGAAGCCGGTAACCGAGGGTGAGGTGCTCTCGCCTGTCGCCGCGGTCGTTGTAGCTCCACGTCAGCTCCAGCCGCTGGAACAGGACCACGCTCAGACGACCGACGGCGGCATTCGAGGCCAGGCGCCGTTCGAGGACGTCATCATCGGCGTCCGTGAAACGATGGCCGGCGAGCAGCTCGACCGTGACGTGCCGCTGCGCCTGCCATCCGAGCTGGCCGACGGCGACGGCGTGCGAGTGCAGACCGGGGACGAGATCGACCTCCACGCGCGGACCCACGGCGAGCCGCTCGCCGATCGGCCACCACCGTTCCACGGCAGCGCCGGCGCGCGCGTGCCACTCCGAGTCCGTGTAGGGAAGCCGTACCTCCTCGTTGCCGAAAAGCTTGTGCGCGGCATTCTGCGTCGATTCGCCGAACAGACCCTTGCCGGTGTGAACGCCGCCGCCGGTCAGCTCGAAGTCCCAGGAAGAGCGGGTCAGCCGGCGCGTGGCCACGAGGTGGGTCTCGTCGAAGCGCACCCCCGCTTCGCGATCGGTGAAGGCGTGCTCCTGCAGGCTGAAGGTGTAGGGGCCGCGCTCGACGTCGACGGCCATGGAAAAGGTGCAGAGGTCGTCCTTGTGCCGGCTCTCGACGAGGAAATCGTTTTCCGTGCTGAGCCGCAGCTCGTAGCCGCGCGCCCGCAGGGCGCCGAAGATCAGCACGAGGAAGAGAAAGGGTGCAATCCATCTGTGAATGCGGTCGTTTGCGGTGCGGTTGGTCATCGTTTTGCTCTCCTGCACCACGTCGGAAATCACGCACTGTGCCACCTCCTTTGTACACGGCAACCATCGCCGAATCAGCGGTTTAGGCTCTCATTCGGAGCGCTTCCTGCTGTTTGGAAATCGACACCTGCCCGGAACTCGACAACATGAAGGAAGGTGATAGACTCGCGCGGCGCGGGCTGCGAGAAAAGGAGCCGTATGATCGACCGCTCAACACTGGCGCTTCTGGACAACCAGACGCTGCTTCAGATCATCGACATCCAGAACGAGGTCGTTCAGGAGGGTCTTGAATTCGAGCGCATCGCCTTTCGGGTCGCCCTGCGATCGCAAGAGATCTGCAATGCGGACGGCGCGGTCATCGAGATCCGGGAAGACGGCGACATGGTCTATCGCGCCACCTCGGGAATCGCCGACCCGCAACTCGGGCTCAGAGTCGATTTCGCAACCAGTCTGTCCGGTCTCTGCGTGAGGGAGGGGAAAGCACAGATCTGCATGGACTCGGAAACCGACCCGCGCGTCAACAAGGCGGCCTGCCGGAAGGTCGGCCTGCGATCGATGATCGTGGTGCCGCTCGTCTTCAAGGACAATGCCATCGGCGTTTTGAAGGTGATGTCAGGCAAGGTCGACGGGTTCAGCGAGCGCGACATCTCGATCCTGAACATCCTGTCGACGCTCATCGGAGCGTCGCTTTACACGGCCGAGAAGTACGGCCGGGACGAGCTTTACCTCAACGCGACGACCGACCTGATGACGGGCCTGAAGAACCGGAGCTATTTCTACGATCGCCTGCGGTCGCACTTCTTCACGGCGCAGGAGGCGCAGGATGTCTTCGGCGTGTTCATCCTCGACATGAACAATCTGAAGGGCATCAACGATGCTTATGGGCACCGGACCGGCGATGCGGCGATCATCGAAGTGGTGGGCCGGGCTCGCAAAACGCTGAGAGATGCCGATATCTTCTGCCGCCTCGGCGGAGACGAGTTCGGCATCATCATCCCCCATGTGAAAAGCCATGAGGACATGGACCGATTGATGAGCAGGCTCGTCGAATCGGTGAATCATCCCTACAGCCTGAACGGTTTCAGGATGGACCTGGGCATCAGTGCCGGCTATTCCCTCTTTTCGTCGGCTATCTCCGACATTCAGGAGCTGATCGAGAGTGCCGACAGCAGGATGTACGAGGACAAGAGGAAGAGGAAGTCGGCGTAGGAACAGCGCAGGCCCGTTCCGTGACGGGCCTGCGTTTTTGGTGTCAACGGCCCAGCGTCCACTGGTCATTCGTGAGCTGCCAGCCGCCGCCCAGCGCTTTGTAAACCTGGACGAGGCTCACCAGACGGTCACGCCGGGTGCGCGCCAGCGAGCTCTCGGCCACGAATTGCTGCTGTTGCGCTTGGAGCACCTCCAGATAGTCCGCGAGGCCGGAGAGGTAGCGGTCGTTCGAAAGGCGGACGGCCTGCTTGTAGGAGGCCGCGGCCTTCGCCTGTTCGGCCTCGATCTCGGCGAGCTTCTGATACGCGGCGAGAGTCGTCGAGACCTCCGCGAAAGCGTTGGTCACGCTCGCCTCGTACTGTACCTTGGCCTGCTCCCACCGGGCTTCGGCCTCGCGACGTTCTTCCGTCAGGCGCCGGCCCTGGAGCAGAGGCGTCAGAAGCCCGCCGCCGACCGACCAGGTCTTGCCGTTGTCGAAGAGGTTTGAGACCTCGGGCGCCACGCCGCCGAAAGCGCCGGTGAGGCTCAGGCGTGGAAAGAAGTTGGCCACGGCCACGCCGACCTCCGCGTTGGCCGAGACGAGCTGCTGCTCGGCGGCGCGCAGATCGGGGCGGCGCTGGAGAAGGTCTGAAGGCAGTCCGGCCGGGATCTCGGGCGGCAGGAGCTGATCGTCGAGAGGACCCCGCCGATCATCGCGCGGGATCGGTCCGGGGTTGCGGCCGAGGAGGAACGACAATCGGTTTTCCTGCGCCAGGATCAGCCGTTCGAGGTCCGGGATCTCGGCCGCGGTCGCGGCCAGGGTGGCGCCGGCGCTCGCGGTTTCGAGGCCCGAGGCCGCGCCGGCCTCCAGGCGCCGGTTGAACAGATCATAGGTTTCCTGGAACGTCCCGGCCGAGCGCCGGGCGATCTCCAATTCCAGGTCGAGCTCGCGGAGTTGGAAGTAGGTCGTGGCCACGTCGGAGACGAGCGAGAGCAGCACGCCGCGCCGCGCTTCTTCCGTGGCCAGATACTGCGCCCGCGCCGATTCGTTCAGCCTCCGGATGCGTCCCCAGAGATCGATCTCCCAGGACACGCCGAGGTTGACGTCGTAAAGGTTATCCGTCGGGCCGCCCGCCGCCTGTCCGCGCGACCAGCCGGCGCCCGCCTGGACCTGCGGCCAGCGCTGCGAGCGGCTGATGCCCGCGGCCGCCCGCGCCTCTTCGACGCGCCAGCCCGCGAGCCGGATGTCGAAGCTGTTGCGGAGCGCCTCGTCGATCAAGGCTTTCAGGGGCTCGTCGGCGAAGATCTCCCACCACGCCCGGTCGGCGAGCGATGCCGCCTCAGCGGGCGTGGTCTGTCCGTAGATCTGCTCGGGAGCGGTGACCGGCGGCCTCTGATAGCTCGGACCCACGGTGCAGCCGGTGAGGAGCAGGGCGATCAGGAGAACAGGGACGATCACCCGCGCCGCTTCAGGGACGGCGAGCGAAGGCCGGAACGAGGCCCGGTTGAGAACCTTTTCCTGGAACCGTTCGAAGAGCAGGTAGATCACCGGCGTGATGTACAGGGTGATGAACTGGGAGACCACCAGTCCGCCGACGATGACGAGGCCGAGCGGCCGGCGGGAGGCGCCGTCCGCGCCATAGCCGAGAGCGATCGGCAGCGCGCCCACGACCGCGGCGAGCGTCGTCATCACGATCGGCCGGAAGCGGTCCAGACTCGCTTCATGGATGGCTCTTTCCGGCGTCTCGCCGGCCTCCACCCGCTGGCGCGCGAAGTCGACGATCAGGATGCCGTTCTTCTTCACGATGCCCATCAGCATGAACATCCCGACGAACGCGTAGAGCGACGCCGCCTCGCCGAACAGGACGAGCGTCAGGAGGCCGCCCACGAGCGCCGTGGGCAGCGTCGAGAGCACGGTCAGCGGGTGCACGTAGCTCTCATAGAGGATGGCCAGGATCACGTACATCACGAACACCGCGAGCAGCATCAGGAGGGTCAGGTCGCGGACCGTGTTGCGGAACGTCAGCGCCTCGCCCTGCAGGCTGGCGCGCACGGTCGGCGGCACGACGTCCTTGGCCGCGTTGGTGATGAAATCCGTGGCGTCGCCGATCGCCACGCCGGGCTTCAGGTTGAAGAACAGCGTGACGCTCGTGAACTGGTTGGTGTGGTTCACCGCCTGCGGACCGAGTGTGGTCTTCCAGGTGACCAGTTCGCGCAGCGGCACCAGATTGGTACCGTCGTCCGAGCGGATGTAGAGCAGTGACAGATCCTCGGCCCGCGAGCGCGCGGCGTCCGCCACCTCCAGGATGACTTGGTATTGATCCTCGGGCTTCTTGATCAGATAGAGGTAGTTCTGCGAGTAGGCGCTCCTCAGCAGCTCCAGGATGCGCGCCTCCGAAACGCCGTACATCTTCGCCTGGTCGCGCCGCAGCTCGATGTCGAGGTTGGGCGTGTTGCTGAACCAGTCCGAGGAGAGAGTCAGGAACCCGGGGTAGCCCTGGAGCTTCGACATCAGCTTTCCGGCCACCTCATAGACCTGGGCGGAATCCACGCCGGAGAGCGAGAAGGCGTACTGGCCCTGGTTCGTGTTGACCGCGCCGGTGCTGATCTCCAGCACCGGGAACGGCCGCAGGAACGCGAACACGCCGGGGTTGCTGGCGATCTTTCCCATCATCTCGGCCGCCGCCTGCTGGATCGGCTGGCGCTGGTCGGCCGGCTTCAGAAAGGTGAAGGTGATGCCCTGGTTGGAAGGCAGGAACTGGCCGTTGCCCGTCATCGTGAAATCCATCAGAACGTTCGGATCCGCGTGCAGCGTGTCGTCGACGCGGTCCTGGATGGCGCGCATCTGCTCCGGCGAGGAGCCTTCGCGGCCGAGGAACACGCCGAACACCACGTTGCTGTCACCCGGCGGCAGGAAGGCCTTGGGCACCGCCATGAACAGTCCGATCGTGCCGGCGAGACAGATCACCCAGATCAGGACGGAGACCCACCGGTGCTCCAGGAACCACGAGAGCGATCGGCCGTAGACGCCGAGCACCCGCTTTTCGAGGCCACCCATCACGCGCTCCATCCACGTCTGCTTGAAACCATGGCCGCGCTCGCGGAGCAGGCGCGCGGTCATGAGCGGCGTGACGGTCAGCGACACCAGGCCCGAGGCGAGGATCGCGATCACGATCGTCACCGCGAACTCGCGGAAGATGCGCCCGACCAGGCCGGTCATGAACACCAGCGGCAGGAACACGGCCGCGAGCGAGATCGTCATCGATACGATCGAAAAACTGATCTCCTTCGCGCTGTTGACGCTCGCTTCGAACGCCTTCTCGCCGCGCTCCATGCGCCGCACGGTGTTTTCCAGGAACACGATGGCGTCGTCCACCAGGAAGCCGATCGCCAGCGTGAGCGCCATCAGCGACAGGTTGTCCAGGCTGTAGCCGAGGAGGCGCATGGCCATGAAGGTGATGAAGAGCGAGAGCGGCAGCGCCACGGCCGGGATCAGCGTGTCCGCGGCGCGGCCGAGGAAGACGAAGATCACGATGACCACCAGGACGAACGCGATCAGGAGCGTCACCTGCACGTCCGCGACCGAGTGCACGATGGTCTGCGAGCGGTCGTAAATCGGCGTGACGCGCACCGAGCCCGGAAGCTCGGCGCCGATCACCGGCAGCTCCTCGCGGATGCTCTTCGCCACCTCCACGGCGTTCGAGCCGGCCTGCCGGTTGACGGCCACCACCACGGTCGCCGAAGGCACGGGATAGCCGCGCACCCAGAACCGCATGTTGATCCGCTCGTCCTGCACCGAATCGCGCACCCGGGCCACGTCGCGCAAATACACCGGCGAGCCTTCCTTGGCCGCGACGATCAGATTTTCATAGTCCTCGGCGCTTTCGAGCTGGCCCTGCGGGCGCAGCAGCGCCGTGCCGGCCGTGCCGTCGAGCTGGCCGGCGCCGGTGTAGCTGGTGCCCCGTTTCACCGCCGCGGACAGGTCGTCGACCGTGATGCCGCGCGCCCACATCGCGGACGGATCGGCCTTGATGCGGATCGCCGACTTGGTGCCGAAGACGTTGACGCGCGACACGCCCGGCAGGATGCTGATGCGCTGGCCCACCTGCGTGCTGGCGTAGTCGTAGAGCTGGCCCGGCGTCACCGAGTCGCTGGTCAGCGCGATGTACATGATCGGTTGATCGTTCGGGTTCGTCTTCGAGAACGTCGGCGGCGAAGGCATGTCCACGGGCAGGCTGCCCGAGGCCTGCGTGATCGCCGTCTGCACGTCGGTCGCCGCGGCGTCGACGCTCTTCGACAGCGCGAACTGGAGCGTCATGGTGGTGAAGCCCTGCGTGCTCTTCGAGGTCACGAGCTCCAGGCCGTTGATCTGCATGAACTGCCGTTCGAGCGGCGTGGCGATGTTGTTCGCCATGGTCTCCGGGCTCGCGCCCGGATAGATGGCCTGCACCTGGATGACGGGATAGTCCACCGCCGGCAGGTCGTTCACCGGCAGTTGCAGATAGCTGAGCACGCCGAACAGGATCACGGCCGCGGTCAGCACCACGGTCATGACGGGCCGGCGGATGAAAGGTTCCGAAAGGTTCACGACTTGCCCTCCTTCTTCGCTTGATCCTTGGAGGAGATTTCCGTGTCGCCGGCGCCCTCAACCTTCACCTTGCCGCCGGGCGTCACGCCGAGCTGGCCGTTGATCACGATGCGCTCGCCGGGCTTGACCCCCTGGCTGATCACGATCAGATCGCCGTGCCGCTGTCCCTGCGCGATCGTGCGCTGCTCGGCGGTCGAGTCGTCCTTGACAACGTAGACGAACGGTCCCTGCGCGGAGGTCTGCGGCGCCGCGGCCGGCACAAGCACGGCTCTTTCCAGCGTGTCGAGCACGAGGCGGATCTTGACGAAGCGTCCCGGCCAGAAGCGGTGGTCGCCGTTGGGAATGGTGGCGCGGAGCTTCACCGTGCCGGTGTCGTTCTGCACCGCGTTGTCGAGAAACGTGAGCGTTCCCGCGCGGGGTGCGCCCGGCTCGTCAGGGAGGCTGACTTCCACCTTGAGAGAGCCGCGCGCCATGTTGTGCTGTACCGACGTGAGATCGTTCTCGGGCACGGTGAAGTCCGCATAGACCGGGTCCAGGCGCTGGATGGTCAGCAGATTGCCGGCGTTCTCGGAGACGACGTTGCCGGGGTCCACCAATCGCTCGCCGGCACGGCCGTCGATGGGGGAGTGGATGAAGCAATAGTCGAGATTGATCCTGGCGGTCTGGACCGCGGCCCGGCTCTGCTCGACCTGGGCCGCGGCCACGTCCACCGCGTTCTTGCGCAGGTCGAGCTCCTCCTGCGAGATGGCCCTGGTTTCGATCAGCTTCGAGGCGCGGTCGAACTGGATCCTGGCGAGATCGAGCGCTGCTTTTGACTGTGCGAGCGTGGCCTCGGCCGCGGAGACCTGGGCCTGGAACGGCCGCGGGTCGATGGTGAAGAGAAGGTCGCCCTTGCGCAGATTGGCGCCGTCGGCGAAGTGGATGCGCGTGATCCGTCCGGAGATCTGCGGCTGGACGGACACCACCTCGCGAGCGGCCACGCGGCCCACTTCATCAAGGTAGACGGGCACGTCGCGCGACACCGCGGCGGCCACGGCCACGGGCGCCGGCGGACGTTCAAAAGCTGCCGGAGCCTCGTGCCCGCAGGCGGCGGAGGCGAGGATCGCGAGACTGAGAAGGGACATACGGATCGAATTGGATTTCACGGTTCGTTCCTCCGCACGCTGATTTTTTGAATCCGTGGATCGAGACAACCGGCGAAGCGGGCTGCCGCGTCGACGTCGAGCTCCAGGAGCGCGCGCTGCTCGATCGAGGTGAGCTCCAGGCCGTTGGCGATCGCGGTCGAAAGAGCCGCCTGCCGGTTCGTTTCGAACTGACGGCGGAAGCCTTCGTCGGTCGCCAGCTTGCCGATCACCTGCTCTACGCTGCGCTGTGACATGGTCTTCATTCCTCCTACGCCAGACCTGTATCTCACAGGCCGTGCCAGGGTGGAGGAAAATGTGATTCGTTGCGCTAAAGCGTTGAGATGGAAAGGATTCCGTGCGAGAGAGGGCGCGGTGGCTGTTGTCGGGAGGGTGTCTGAAAATCGACAGGTGAGCGAAAGCGGTCAGCAGTTACTGGGAGCG
>JACZDC010012248.1_pt1 | contig 16039 bp, 18 predicted proteins | sample 8641791 | NCBI WGS metagenome assembly JACZDC01 (sample SAMN15324613, study PRJNA640507) | soil metagenome | isolation source: intercropping peanut in the second line | place: China: Luxin town, Laibin City, Guangxi Province | collected 2019-07-25 | depth 10cm m
AAGCGGGTCAAGCATCCGAGCGAGGTGCTCAAGAAGGGCGACACCGTGCGGGCGCGGATCACCAACATCGACATCGAGAACCAGCGCGTCTCGCTGTCGATCAAGGAGTTCATGCCCAACGAGTGGGACGACTTCGCGAACAGCCACCGGGTCGGCGACACCCTGGAGGGCCGGGTGGTCAACGTGACCGACTTCGGTCTCTTCATCGACATCTACAATGGTCTGGAAGGTCTCGCCCACGTGAGCGAGATCGAGGTCCCCGGCGGCGGCAAGCTGGAGGATGTCTACAAGGTCGGCGACTGGGTGCGGACCCGCGTCCTGCGTATCGAGGAGGACGACAAGAAGGTCGGCCTTTCGCTGCGCGGCGTGCCGCAGCCCACCGAGGAGGAGATCGCCGAGCTCCAAGCCACCCGCGAGGGGAGCCACGAGATGCACGAGGAGAGCGGGGAGGAAGAGCAGGCGCAGTAGGCAGTAGCCGTATTGACACTGAACGGCGGCGGGTTTCTGATCCGGTCTGACCGGAGCCCGGAGACCCGCCGCGTGGTCTCAGAAAGGGGTGGGAGATGACGGTAGCCTACAAGAATGACGGGATGACCAAGGCCGAGCTGGTCGAAGAGGTCGCCCGCACCACTCAACTCACCAAGAAGCATGCGGAGATCATCGTCAATACGGTCTTCGACAGCATCGTCGATTCCCTGAAGGGCGGGGAAAAGATCGAGCTGAGAGGCTTCGGCAGCTTCCGTATCCGCCACCGTGGCGCCCGCACCGGCCGGAATCCCAAGACCGGCGACAAGGTGAGCGTCCCGCCCAAGCGGATCCCCTACTTCAAGCCGGGCAAGGAGCTGCGGGAGCTGCTCAACGACGAGTGTTGAGCGGATGGAACACCTCTTTACGCCCTGGAGGTATTCGTACATCACCAGCACCTCGCCGTCGGACTCGCCCGAGGCGCCGCAGGCGTCCGGGACCCCCGGCTGCTTCTTCTGTGCCGCCGGGCGCAACCCTGACGATCCCGACGGTCTCGTGGTCCACATGGGGCGACATCACCTCGTCATGCTGAACCTCCACCCGTACTCGAACGGGCACCTCATGGTCGCGCCGCTCGAGCACCGGGCCTCGCCGCTCGAAAGCGGGGAGGAGGCGATCACGGAATTCTGGCCGCTGGTGCTCCGTTGCCAGCAGGTGCTCCAGAAGGCCTACGCGCCGCACGGGTTCAATCTGGGGATGAACGTCGGCAAGCCGGCCGGCGCAGGAGTGCCGGGGCACTTCCATTTCCACCTGGTCCCGCGCTGGACCGGGGACACGAATTTCATGACCGTTCTGGCGGAGGTCCGTCTCGTCCCGGAGGACCTCCGGCAGTCTCGCGAGCGCCTGCGGGCGCTCTTCGTCCGGGAGGAGGACTGATTGGCTGAACCTCTCAACGATCCGCAGCCCCAGCCGGCTGCGGTCCCTGCGCTGCCCGCGGAGCCGGTCGGCAATCCCTATCTCGCCATGGTGCTGGCCTGGCTCGTGCCGGGTCTCGGCCATTTCTATGTCCGGCGCGCCGGGCGCGGCATCCTGTTCCTCGTGCTGGTGCTCGTCTGCCTCTGGGTCGGCTGCTCGCTGCAGGGCAACCTGTACCAGCCGATGTCCGGCCAGCCGCTCACCATCCTCGCGACCGGCGGCGCCATGGGCATGGGCCTGCCGTACTTCCTGCTCCGCTACGCCATGGGCTACGCGGGCGACATCGTCGGCGCCGGCTATGAGTACGGCACCGCCTTCCTGCTCACGGCAGGTCTCATGAACTGGCTGCTCGTGCTCGACGCGTGGGACATCTCGCGCGGCAAGAAGGAGTGAGGACATGTTGAGCCATTTCTTCCTGATGGTCCTCTACTCGCTGGTGGTGAGCCTGTTCTTCACCGCGCTGTGGAAGCGGAATCGCAAGGAGCAGGGGAAGCTCTTCCTGCAGCTCTTCCTGGGCATGGTCGGCGGCGGGCTGCTGGTGGCCTGGCTGATGTATCCGTTCCCGCAGGGTCCGCCCGCGCCGATTCCATGAGCCGGAAGAGGGAGCTCCTGGTGGTCGCCGGCGAAGCTTCGGGAGACCTTCACGGCGCGCGCCTGGTCTCCGAGCTGCGCCGGCTGGTGCCGGGCCTGGAGACGTTCGGCCTCGGCGGCGACGAGCTCGCGGCCGCGGGTCTCCAGTCCGTGGCCCACAGCTCGGAAGTGTCGGTGGTCGGCATCACCGAGGTGCTGCGCGTGCTGCCGCGGATCCGCGAGGTCTTCGCCGCGCTGCTGGCGGAGGTCGACCGCCGGCGGCCCGAGGCGGCCGTGCTCATCGACTTCCCGGACTTCAACCTGCGGCTGGCGCGGGAGCTGGAGAAGCGCGGTCTGCGCGTGATCTATTACATCAGTCCGCAAGTCTGGGCCTGGCGCAAGGGGCGCGTGCGCACGATCTCCCGGCTGGTGGACCGCATGCTGGTGCTCTTCCCGTTCGAGGCCGAATTCTACCGTCGCCATCACGTGGACGTGGTGCACGTCGGCCATCCGCTGGTGGATGAGGTGCCGCAGTTGCCGAGCGCCTGGGACCGCCTCGAGCAAGGGGCCGAGCCGGACGGTCCGTTCCGCATCGCGCTCCTCCCCGGTTCGCGGCTGAGCGAGGTCGACTCTCTCCTGCCGACCATGCTGGAGTCGGTGCGGCGCATGGCCGCGGAGCTGCCGGTCGAGGCGCTCCTGATCAAGGCGCCGACCGTGCCGCGGGAGGTGCTGGAGGAGCAGATCCAGCTCTCGGGTCTGCCGGTGCGGATCGTTTCCGAGGACCGCTTCGCGGCCGTGGCCGACGCCCACCTCGCGCTCTGCGCTTCGGGCACGGCCACGCTGGAGGTCGGCCTGCTCGGCACGCCCATGATCGTGCTCTATCGCCTCGGTTTCTGGACCTGGTCGCTGGCCCGCCTGCTGGTCCGCCTGCCGAGCATCAGCCTGGTCAACCTGGTCCTGGGCCGGCCGGTGGTGCCCGAGCTGCTCCAGGGGGACGCGAACCCGGAGCGTATCGCCGTTGAAGCCGAGAGGATCCTGCTCGACGACGGCGTGCGCAAGGAGATGCGCGCCGGCCTCGCCGAGCTGCGCGGGCGGCTGGGGGAGGGAGGCGCGAGCGGCCGGGCGGCGAAGGAGGTCGCGGCGGTGATCCAGGAGATGCCCACATGAGCACGCGGTCCTTCTTCTGGCGCTACCTGCGGCGTTACGTCGGCTGGTCGCTGCTCGCGGCCACCGGCATCCTCGTTTACGCCGCGGCCAACGCCGGCACCCTGTGGCTGCTCAAGCCGATCCAGGAGGAGGTTCTCCTCACCAGTCAGCCGCAGAAGGAGGCCCCGTCCCTGCAGGCCGCGCAGAAGGTCCCCCCCTGGGTCGCGGACCTCAAGAAGCGGTTCGACCTGGCGGGGCAGCTCGACTCCAGCTATCGCTCGTTGAAGCGGCGGCTGGGGGTCGGCCCGGAGGAGGTCGTCTACTTCGTGCCGCTGCTGATGGTGCTGATCTTCCTGCTGCGGTGCCTGGCCGACTTCGTCTCCGGCTATGCCTTCCAGAACATCGGCCTGGGGGTGACGACCGACATGCGCAACGACCTCTACTGGCACATCCTCCGCCAGTCGAGCCGTTTCCATTCGGAGCACCCGTCGGGCGAGCTGGTGGCCCGCGTCATCAACGACGTCTCCCTGATGCAGAACGCGGTGGCCAACCGGCTGTTCGACCTGTTCCAGCAGTCGACGACCCTGGTCGTGCTCATCGCGTTGCTGCTCTCGATCCACTTCGACCTGGCGGTGGTCTGCCTGTTCGTGGCGCCGGTGCTGGTCTATCCGATCGTGCGCTTTGGCAAGGGGATGCGGCGCACCAGCCACCGCAGCCAGGAGCGCATGGCGGACCTCGCCAGCCTGATGACGGAGGGGGTGCGCGGCCACCGGGTGGTCAAGGCGTTCGGAATGGAGGACTTCGAGTTCAACCGCTTCCGCGAGGCCACGCGCCGCCACCTGCGGGTGAACCTCTGGGCGCAGATGCTCGCCAACGCCTCCGGCCCGGTGGTCGAATCCCTGGCGGTGCTTGGCGCCGCGGTGCTGCTGATCTATGCCGGCCGCACCATTCGCGCCGGCGAGCTCTCCGGCGCCGTGCTGCTCCAGTTCCTTTTCGCCCTGCTGGCCCTCTACGACCCGATCCGCAAGCTCAACAAGGTGAACCTCGCGCTCCAGGAAGCGACGGCCGCTGCCCAGCGCGTGGCCCGGCTCACCCTGATGCCCAACGATATCGAGGAGAGGGCGGACGCCCGCGAGATCGACACGGTGCGCCAGGGGATCGTCTACGAACGGGTGTCGTTCGCCTATGAGGAGCGTCCGGTGCTCCAGGACGTGGACCTGCCGATCCGGGCCGGCGAGATCGTCGCCCTGGTCGGCCCGTCCGGCGCCGGGAAGTCGACGATCGTGAACCTGCTGCCGCGCTTCTTCGACCCGGACTCGGGAAGAGTGGCGATCGACGGCATCGACATCCGGGACCTCAGTCTGAAGAGCCTGCGGGCGCTGATCGGCATCGTCACCCAGGACACGGTGCTGTTCAACGACTCGATCCGCAACAACATCGCCTACGGGCGCCTGGATCTGCCCCTGGAGCGCGTGCGTGAGGCGGCGGCTGCTGCGTATGCGGACGAGTTCATCATGGAGCTCCCGCACGGCTACGACACGGTGATCGGGGAGTCGGGGGTGCGGCTCTCCGGCGGCCAGCGCCAGCGCTTGGCGATCGCCCGCGCGCTGCTCAAGAACGCGCCGATCCTGATCCTGGACGAGGCCACGTCCCACCTGGATACCGAGTCCGAGTCGCTGGTCCAGAAGGCGCTCTCGAACCTGATGCAGGGGCGGTCGACGCTGGTGATCGCGCACCGCCTCTCGACCGTCATGCGGGCCGACCGCATCGTGGTGGTGGAGGGAGGCCAGATCGTGGAGGAGGGCTCGCACGACGAGCTGATGGCGCTCGGCGGCACCTACCGGCGCCTGTACGACCTCCAGTTCCGCGTATGAAGGAATGGCAGACGGCCGCGGTACCTTGGATCGCGGCCGGGTTCATCCGCGCCCTGCGGGCGAGCGTCCGCATCCGGCACCATGGAGACGGGGAGCAGCGCGAGAAGGAGCGACGGGACGAGCGTTTCATCCTGGCCTTCTGGCACCGCCACCTGCTGCTGATGCCGTACTCCTATCGCGGCCGTCGCATCTCGGTGCTGGTGAGCCAGAGCCAGGACGGCGAGCTGATCGCGAGAACGGTGGCGAGGCTCGGCATCGATTCGAGCCGCGGTTCGAGCAGCCGGGGAGGGGTGGCCGGCATGCGGACCCTGCTGCGCAAGGCCGGAGAAGGGTACGATCTGGCCTTCACGCCCGACGGGCCGCGGGGTCCGGCGAGCGAGGTGCAGCCGGGAGTGATCCTGGCCGCCGCGGCCACGGGCTGGCCGATCCACCCGGTGGCGATCGCGGCGTCCCGAGCGAAGCGGCTGCGGTCCTGGGACCGTTTTCTCATCCCGCTGCCTCTGTCGCGCGTACACTTCGTGTACGGCGAGCCGCTGACCGTGGAGCGCCGGGCCGACCCGGCCGAGGCCGCCAGGGAGCTGAAGCGGCGGCTGGACGGGGCGGAGGTGGAGGCGGAGAGATGGGCGGCCGGTCTCTGAGGCTGCTACGATCTGGAGGATTGAAGGAGGCGAGAATGGTCGTTCTGCTCAATGTGCCCGACGATATCGCTGCCAAGCTGGAGGCCAGATGGGTGGACCTCCCGAAGCAGGCTCTCGAGGCGCTTGCTGCGGAGGCGTACCGTGCGGGAATCCTGACGGCCTTCGAGGTTCAGAGGACGCTGGGTCTCTCTTCGCGCTGGGAGACGGACGAGGTCCTGAAGCGTGCAGGGGCCTTTCTGGACTACTCCGAGGATGACCTGCAGCAGGATCTTGCGGCCTACCGCCGGCTCGCTTCCCGGTGAACGTCGTTTCGGATACGTCTCCAATCTGCTACCTGCTCCTGATCGGGCAGGTGGATATTCTGGGTGTTCTTTTCAAGCAGGTCCGCATTCCGTTCGCGGTCCTGGACGAGTTGAAGGCTGTCCCTGCCTTTCGTGGATGGCTGGCGAGCCCTCCGGCCTGGTTCAAGAGCGAAGCTCTTCCCCCAGTCTCCGAGCCCGGACTCAGCCGGCTCGATCCGGGAGAGCGGGAGGCCATCCTGCTGTGCGAGGTTCTGCAGGCGGATCTCGTGCTGCTCGATGAGAAGAAGGCTCGGCAGATGGCAAAGGAGCGAGGCTTGGAAGTGATGGGGCTTCTGGGAGTGCTGGACCTGGCATCGCAGTCCGGGCTGATATCTCTAGCAGATGCGGTCGAGAAGCTTGCTGGGACCAGCTTCCGAGTGGAACCACGGCTGATCAGGAGTCTACTCGACCGGCATAGGAGCGAACCGGAGGAGGGGTGACCATGCGGAGCATGACGGGGTACGGTGAGGCGTCGGGAGAGAATGCGCGGTACGGGGTGACGGTCAGTCTCAAGGCGGTCAACCATCGGTTCTTCGACCTGGTGCTGCGGCTCGGGGAGGAGCTGCGGTCGAGTGAGCAGGCGCTGCGCGACGTGCTCGGCAAGGAGATCTCCCGCGGACGGGTCGAGGCGCGGGTGGAGGTCCGGCCGGTGGCCGAGCGCAAGGCCACGGTCCACGTCCACATGGGGGTGATCCGCGAGGCCCACGCGGCCGTCCACCAACTCGTGGAGAGCGGGCTGGTCGATCGGGGTCTCTCGTCCGGCGACCTGCTGCGCATCCCCGAGGCCTTCCGCGTCGAGGTCGCGTCCGAGGAGTGGAGCCCGGAGGATCACGAGCTTCTGCTCCGTGTGGCCGGCGACGCCGTGGCCCAGCTCGTGGCGGGGCGCGAGACCGAGGGCGCCAACCTGGCGGCGGTGATGGAGGAGCGCACCCATGCGCTCGACGCGATCGTTGTGCGGCTCGACACACTGCGCGGGCCGGTCCGGGAGGAATTGGGCGCGGCGCTGCGACGGCGCGTCGAGGAGCTGCTCGGCAGCCAAACGATCGACGAGGCGCGGATCGCCCAGGAGGTAGCTCTTCTCGTGGACCGGAGCGACGTCAGCGAGGAGATCGACCGCCTGCGCTCCCACCTGGAGCACTTCCGCTCCATCCTGCGCGACACCGGCCCCGCCGGCAAGCGGCTCGACTTCCTGACCCAGGAGGTCTTCCGCGAGCTGAACACCCTCGGCGCCAAGTGCCGCAATGCTGAAATGACCCGGGCCGTCCTCGACGCGAAAGTTCTTTGCGAGCAGATCCGCGAACAGGTACAGAACGTCGAGTAGAATCACCCGCCTTGAACGAGCCCATGCACCCAGGCGAGCTGTTCATCCTCTCCGCGCCGTCCGGCGCGGGGAAGACGACGCTCATCCAGGGCCTGATGTCCGGCAACCTGGTGTCGGTCGACAGCCTGGCCTTCTCGGTCAGCTACACCACGCGCAAGCCCCGCGACGGCGAGGTCGACGGCAAGGACTACCATTTTGTCGACGCGGCAACGTTCCTGAAGAGGATCTCCGAAGACCGCTTCCTGGAGTGGGCCGAAGTCCACGGCAACTACTACGGCACCTCCAAGGACGAGGTCTTCCCGAGGCTGGAGAAGGGAGTCGACGTCCTGCTGGACATCGACGTCCAGGGCGCCGGCCGGGTGATGAAGCGCTATCCACCCGCGCACGGCATTTTCGTGATGCCGCCGAGCTACGACGCCCTGGTCGCCCGGCTCCGCGGACGGGGCCTGGATGACGAGCCGACCATCGCCCGGCGCCTCGTCGGCGCGCTTGGGGAGATGCCGCGTTACGATCAGTACCACTATGTTATCATCAATGACGATGCCCGGCAGGCTTGCGAGGCGCTGGCCGGTATCATCCTGGAGAAGCGGCATCGGAAGGAGCGCATGCTCGGCCGGATCCAGGAGATCCTCAAAGACTTCCAGAAACAGGGTGTCTTCCCTCAGCCCTAGAAATTTTTGCAGGCGGCTGAATGCCGTCGAGGAGATCTGTCGAACAATGGAGAACAAAGGGCCTGCCATTGACAGCAAGTTCCGTCGCGTGCTCGTCGCGGCCAACCGCGCCGAGCAGCTCATGCGGGGTGCCCGGGCCAAGGTCGAGGCCGGCAAGCGCAAGCCCACCCGGGTCGCGATGGAGGAGATCGACCACAGCCTGGTCGAGTGGGGCTACGGTCCGCCGCCGCAGCCCGAGCCCTCCGAAGCCGCCGCGGCCGCTGCCGGCGCTGCCGGCGATGGCTCACCCGCCGAGCAGACCCAGCCGGCCGAGGTGCACTAGCGGCGCTCTCGCGGCGGTCCGTCGAGACCGCCGCGATCACCGCGGTCTTCCCTGAACAGCCCGTTCCCATGAAAGTCCTGCTCGGCGTCAGCGGCGGCATCGCCGCGTACAAGGCGGCGGAGATGGTCCGCCGCTTCCGCGCGCAGGGCCACGACGTGCGCTGCATCCTCACGCGCGGCGCCACGGCCTTCGTCTCCCCCCTGACGCTTGAGGTGCTCTCCGGGCATTCCGTCCATCAGGAGGAGTACCTGACGCCCACGGGCTCGGGCGAGGAGGCGCACATCACGGCCGCCGCGTGGGCCGACGCCCTCTGCATCGCGCCGGCCACCGCGCACGTGCTCGCGCGGCTGGCGCTCGGGCTGGCGGACGACTTCCTGACCACCACCGCCCTGGCTTTCGCCGGTCCCGTGGTGGTCGCGCCGGCGATGCACTCGGTCATGTGGGAGAAACCGGCGGTGCAGGAGCACGTGGCAACCCTTCGGAGCCGGGGCGTGCGGTTCGCCGGTCCCATTGAAGGACCGCTCGCCTCGGGCGAGGTAGGGATGGGCCGGATGTCGGACCCCGCGGATATCGTTGCGGCGGTCGAAGCAGCGGCCGGAGCCGGTCCCCTGGCGGGCCGCACGGTCCTGGTCACGGCCGGGCCGACCTTCGAGCCGCTCGATCCCGTCCGCTTCCTGGGCAACCGGTCGAGCGGAAGGATGGGGTTCGCGATGGCCGAGGAGGCGGCGAAGCGGGGAGCGCGGGTGGTCCTCGTGTCGGGCCCGGTCCACCTCGCCACGCCCTCCGGCGTCGAGAGGGTGGGCGTGACCACGGCGCGGGAGATGGAGGCCGCGGTGCGCGGGCGCGCTCCGGAAGCCGACCTGGTGATCATGAGCGCGGCCGTGGCCGACTACCGGCCGAAGAGCCCGGCGGGCATCAAGATCAAGAAGGAGAACGGATTGCCGCCGCCGGTCGAGCTGGAGGAGAACCCGGACATCCTGGCCGGCCTGCGCGACGTGGCGCCGCGGGCGGTGATCGTCGGCTTCGCGGCCGAGACCCACGATCTGGAGCGCAACGCCCGCGGCAAGCTGGAGCGCAAGCGCGCCGACTTCCTGGTCGCCAACGACGTGTCGCGCAAGGACATCGCCTTCGACAGCCTCGCCAACGAGGTGACGGTGTTCCGGCGCGACGGCGAGCCGGTGTTCCTCTCGCGGCGGCCGAAGCAGGAGTTGGCGGCCTCGCTTCTCGACCTCTTCGCGGTTAGACTCGGCGCGTGAGCACGCCGCTGCAACCCGCACTCGCCGATCTCCTCGGATACCTGAAGGACATCGGGTACACGGATTTATACAGGTCGATCCCGCAGTCGATCCCGTCCCAATTGATCCCGTCCCCCCTCTCCCCGGCCCTCTCCCCCGTGCCGGGGGAGAGGGAGAAAAGCGCGCCTGCCCAGCAGGCTGTTGCACCTCCGGTCGCTCCTGCATCGGGAGCCGGCGATCTGGGCGCCCTGGCCGCGACGGTCCAGGGCTGCACCCGCTGCCGGCTGGCCCAGGGGCGGCAGACGGTCGTTTTCGGCAGCGGCAACCCGGCTGCCGACCTGATGTTCATCGGCGAGGCGCCCGGCGCCGAAGAAGACCGCCAGGGGCTTCCTTTCGTCGGCGCGGCCGGCGAGCTTCTGACCAAGATCATCCAGGCCATGGAGATGCAGCGTGAGGACGTCTACATCGCCAACGTCATCAAGTGCCGGCCGCCCGGCAACCGCGATCCCCAGCCCGACGAGGTCGCGGCCTGCCGGGGCTACCTGGAGCGGCAGATCGAGCTGGTGAGCCCCAGGCTCATGGTCATCCTCGGGCGCGTCGCGGCCCAGACCCTGCTCGGCAACGAGAGCCCGATCGGGCAGATGCGGGGACACTGGTACCAGGTGCGCGGCATTCCGACCATGATCACCTACCATCCCGCCGCCCTGCTGCGGAATCCGGCCCTGAAGCGGCCCACCTGGGAAGACATGCAGCAGGTCCGCGACCGCCTGCGCGAGGTGCTCCAGGGCTGACAAGGCAGGTGGTGCTCTTCCGGCCCGATTTTCCGGTTCCGGCACACCTGTGCACGCTTCCGCGCGATTGCGAACCGGCTGAGGGCTGGACAAGCCCTTCAGAAAGGTGTTAACTTGCCTTTAGCCACAAGCTTTTTTAGGGTAGCGAATGGCATCTCCGGACGAAAATCCTGCACCTCCGCTCTCGTTTGACGAGTTCCTGAAGGAGGCGGAGCCCCGGCTCAAGCGGCTCCTTCAGACCTATCGCATCCCCGCGGAGGATGCGGAGGACGTCCTGCAGCAGACCCTTCTGGCCCTGCTCTATCAGTGGGATCGGGTCCGCGACCCGGAGTGCTGGCTGCTCGGCACGCTGAAGCGGCACTGCCTGATGTACTGGCGCAACCAGCGGCGGCGGATCTACTCGGCCGTGGATTCGACCGTGCTGGAGCTGGTCTCGGGGCCGGCTCCGCAGGAGAAGGCCGAGATGATCGCCGACCTCAACAGCCTCCTGGACCGCCTGCCGTCGCGCTGCCGCTCGCTCCTCCGCCTCCGGTTCCGGCTGGGCTACGAAGCGCCCGAAGTGGCCCGCCGTCTTGGCTATCAGGCATCGAGTATCGGTAAGATCATCAACCGCTGCCTCGCGGCCCTGAGCCGCGAGCTGTTGGCCGCGGGGCTGAACGTCGCCGAGCCCGAGGCCGCTCTGCGGTCGCTGGAGCGCGGCTAGGCGCGACCGGGCCGCGGTGCATGCCGCGGCCTCCCGGCGATCGTTCTTCAGTCGAAGCATGGATACGGCGTACCTCCTTCCACATCGCGAGCGCCTGCTCCGCCGGATCGACTCCCTGGAGACTCCGCTGGTGCAGGTCTGGGGCTGGCCCGGCAGCGGCAAGTCGGCGCTGTTGCAGGCCCTGCTCGAGCGCCACGGGTCCGAGGCCCGCGGCCTGAGCCTCGGCGAGGTGGCGGACCGCGACGGACTGCGCCGCTCGATCGAGGAGGCGCGGGAGCTTGGTGCGCGCTGGCTGATCGCCTCGGGCGCCGCCGAAGAGCGCCTCGCCGAAGCCTCGCGCTGGCTCCGTCCCGGCGAGCGCCTGGTGTTCGCCTCGGAATGCCGGCAGAGCGTGGACGGTCTCGCGTCGTCCATCCTGTCTCCCCAGGACATGCTGTTGAGCCCGGGCGAGGTGGCAACGCTCTGGCAGCTCCTCACCGGCGAGGTGCCGACGCCGGAGGCCGCGCGGGCTCTGTGGCGGGCCGGCGACGGCTGGTACCGGCCGCTGCGGCTCGCCATCGAGGCGACCGGCGGCGGCGGGCTGGAGAGCGCCGTTCCCGAGGACCTCCTCGACATCGCGCCCGTCCGCTTCTTCCTGCGGCACGAGGTCCTCGAGTCCTTCCTGGAAGGCGAGCGCCCGCTCCTCGACGAGCTGCCCGTCGAGCGCCCGGGGAGCGGAGCGGAGGGCGTGGACGGCTGGCGCGCGATCGACGTCCGCGGTCTCTGGGTGGAAGGTGAGGAGCGCGACCGCCTGCCCGCGCTGCTCGCCGCCGCGCTGACCCGCGAGCGCCAGCGCCGCCAGTCGCGGAGCGAGCGCACGGAGCCGAAGAAGACGCCGCCGCCGGCCCCCACGCGCGGCGAGGGCGTTCCGGTCTATTCGCTCGGACTTCTGGGCAGCCCGTTCGCGAGGCGCCTCGACCCGGACGGGACCGTGATCGAGCTCGACTGCCGCCTCAAGCGCTCCTTTCAGGTGCTCGCCTACCTGGCCTCGTCGCCGGGGCTGGAGGCCGGGCGCGAAGAGGTCATGGAGGCGGTGTGGCCCACCGAAGGAGAGCGCACCATCGAGCGCAACTTCCATCCCACCCTGAGTCACCTGCGGCGGGCTCTGGAGGCCGGGAACGAAACCCTGGTTCCGCCGCTGCTCCATCGCAAGGGCGTCTACCGGCTGAACCCGGATCTCGTCTGGGATGTGGACGCGCTGGAGCTCGACCGCCGGGTGGAGGAGGGGAGGGAGCGGCTCGCGCAAGGCGACGAAGCAGGAGCGGCCGATCTCTGGCAGGGCGCCTGGCGGCTCTATCGCGGACCGTTCCTCCAGGGCCACTACGAGGCCTGGGTCACCGAGCGCCGCGAGAGATACCAGCGGCTCTACCTGGAGCTGCTGCGCGACCTGGGCGATCTCTATCTACGACTGGAGCGGCCCGAGCCTGCCATGGACGCCTACCGCTCCGTGCTCCTGGAGGATCCGCTCCAGGAGCGCATCCACCTGGCCGTGATGCGACTCTACGCGAACCAGGGCCGGCGCGACCTGGTGCGCCGCCAGTATGACCGCCTGTGCGGCCTGCTCCTGGACGAGCTGGGTGTGGAGCCGCTGCCGCAGACCAACCGGGAGTACCACCGGCTCATGGAGTAGGCCCGGCTTCTGGACGCCCTGGCCGCCTCTTCCGTATACAGAACGACATCTGCTAGCTTCACGCGCCTCATGAATCCAAGACCCCTCCGCGCCGCCGCGATCGGCGGCTTCCTCTACGGCTCGCTCGCCTACGGGCTCGTCCTGTCGCTGATCCACGTGGTCCACAACCGCCTGGGCTCGCCGGGGGAGTCGCTGCTGACCTGGGTCTACTGCTCGCTGCTCTACGGGCTCGGCGGAGCGGTGGTGTTCCTCGTGGGCTCCGTGTTGGCCCGAGGCGACCGGGGACTCGGTCTGGGCCTGTTCCTGTACAACCTGGGCTTCTGGGAGCTGTTCTGGCTCCACGGCCTCACCTACGACCAGTACCCGTTCGGCCACCTGAATGGCGCCGGCGGCATGGTCGCGTTCGTGGCCGGGCTTGCGGCGCTGATCGCGATCGGCGTCGCCCTGGTCTCGTGGCTCCTGTTCCGGCTCTTCCTGGCGATCTGGCGTCGCGGCTGGCTTGCGAAGACCGTCGTCGCCGCCTGTATCCTCGGCCTGATCGCCCACGTTGTAGCGCCGCTCAACGCGAAACCGCTTCCTCCGCTGGCGCCGATGACCGCAGCGGGTCCGGCGCCGAAGCTCGCGGTCCAGGACACCGGTCTCAAGGTGGCCTTCGTGGGCCTCGACGGCGCGGACTGGCGGGTCCTCCGCCCGATGATCGACAAGGGCGAGCTGCCGACCTTCTCCCGCATGATGCGCGAGGGCTCCTCCGGCAGTCTCCACACCTTTCCGGACTCGAACTCGGCCGTCATCTGGACCTCGATCTACACCGGCACGCTGCCGTCCGTGCACGGGGTCGAGGACTTCTACCGCATCGAGCTGCCTGGCCTCTCCGAGGGGTTGTACCCGGTCCACCGCACCTTCTTCAAGGAGCTGACTGGACCGCTGGGCCGGATCGGTCTCTCCCGCCAGAAGATGGTCAACCGGTACTCGGTCCACGCGCTGCCGATCTGGGACGTCGTCGACCACGCCGGCATGACCCTCGGGGTCGTGGACGGCTACTTCTACTCCTTCCCGGCCATCGTGCCGTCGCAGAAGGACAGCTTCGTCCTCTCCTACGGCCTCGACGGCTACGAGCAGGACCCGCGCCCCAAGAACAAGGATGAGGCCGAGCTGTTCGTTCAACCCTTCGACCTCTTCCGCGAGCTGCGCCCGTTGCTCAAGCTGCCGGACTTCGAGTGGCAGTCCGCCGCGGTCCTCAAGATTCTCGGCGAGCGGCCCCAGCCGAAGTTCCTGAACGTCTACACCCACGAGCCCGACACGGTCCAGCACCTGTTCTGGAAGTGGTACCAGCCGCAGTACTTCCTGGGCGTGAAGGACGAGGACGTCAAGGACAAGGGCGACCGCATCCCGGCCATGCAGCGCGGCTTCGACGCCTTCCTCGGCAAGCTGCTCCAGCGGCTGGAGCCGGGGACGGTTCTGATCGTGGCCTCGGACCACGGCCACGCGCCCACCATCCTGCACCAGGACTTCTTCACCCAGCACCGCCACGGCCCGCCGGGCATCCTGCTCATGATGGGCGGACCCGTGAAGCGCGGCACCGTCATCCAGGGCGCCCACATCCTGGACCTCTACCCGACCATGCTCTACCTCCTGGGTCTGCCCGTGCCCCAGGACGTCACCGGCAAGGTGATGCTCGACGCGCTCGATCCCGAGTTCGTCAGGCAGCACCCGGTGAGGACCGTTCCCACCCTGGAGACCCTGGGACCGGCCGCGGGACTGCCGGGCGGGCGGCGGGAGAGCGGTCAGGACGAGCGCGAGATCGACAAGCTCCGGGCGCTGGGCTACCTCTAGCCCTGCGATAGAATCCGCCCGCTCGAAGAAGACCCGAGGAGAGACGCGTGACGAGGCCCGACAAGAAAGACATACCGGTGGTGATCCTCTGCGGCGGCCAGGGTACGCGGCTGCGCGAGGAGACCGAGTACCGGCCGAAGCCGATGGTCGAGATCGGCGCCCGCCCGATCCTCTGGCACATCATGAAGATCTACGGCGTGCACGGCCTCGACCGCTTCGTCCTGTGCCTCGGCTACAAGGGGTGGGAGATCAAGCAGTACTTCCTGCGCTACCGCGAAATGCACTGCGACTTCACCATCTCCATGGACGGTAGCCGTCCCACCGAGATCCACAACCGCGACGGCTATGAGCCCTGGCGCGTGACCTGTGCCGAGACCGGTCCGGAGACCGCGACGGGCGCCCGCCTCAAGCTCGTGCAGAAGTACGTCGACGCCCCGACCTTCTGCTTCACCTACGGTGACGCGGTCGGCAACGTGGACATCGACGCCCTGCTCGACTTCCACTGGTCGCAGGGCCGTATCGCCACCGTCACCGGCGTCCACCCGACCTCCCGCTACGGCGAGATGCACGTCGACGGCGGCAAGGTGAAGGAGTTCGCCGAGAAGCCGGTGGCCGAAGGCGTGGTGAGCGGCGGCTTCTTCGTGTTCCAGCGCGAGGTCTTCGACTACCTGGACGACGATCCGCAGCTCTTCCTGGAGCAGCAGCCGCTCCGCCAACTGGCGCGCGACGGCCAGCTCTCGGTCTTTCTCCACGAGGGCTTCTGGCATCCCATGGACACCTACCGCGACTATCTCCACCTGAACCAGGTGTGGAAGCAGGGAGACCCGCCCTGGAAGATCTGGGACTGATCTGTCGATCCTGCGGCGCGCCGCTCTCCCACGTATTCGTGGACCTGGGCGCGCAGCCGCTGGCCAACTCTTACCTGGAGCCGGAGCACCTGCGCCGGCCGGAGCCGTTCTATCCGCTCTGCGTCTACGTCTGCGGCGAATGCCTCCTCGTCCAGCTTCCGGAAGAAGAACGGCCCGAGGCCATCTTCAGCGACTACGCCTACTTCTCCTCGTATTCGGAAAGCTGGCTCCGGCATGCGAAGACCTACGCCGAGGCCATGATCGAGCGTTTCGGCTTCGGTCCGGAGCACCAGGTGGTCGAGATCGCCAGCAACGACGGCTACCTCCTGCGCTGGTTCAAGGAGCGGGGCGTCCCCGTGCTCGGCATCGAGCCGGCGAAGAACGTCGCCGAGGCGGCCGAGGCGGAGGGCATCCCGACCGTGGTCCGCTTCTTCGGCACGGCGACCGCCCGCGACCTGGTGGAGAAGGGGACCCGCGCCGATCTCCTGGTCGGCAACAACGTGCTCGCCCACGTGCCGGACCTGAACGACTTCGTCGAGGGCCTCAGGATTCTCCTCGCGCCGCGGGGCGTGCTCACCATGGAGTTCCCGCACCTGCTGCGGCTTCTCGACGAAGACCAGTTCGACACGATCTATCA
>JACZDC010070065.1_pt1 | contig 15945 bp, 13 predicted proteins | sample 8641791 | NCBI WGS metagenome assembly JACZDC01 (sample SAMN15324613, study PRJNA640507) | soil metagenome | isolation source: intercropping peanut in the second line | place: China: Luxin town, Laibin City, Guangxi Province | collected 2019-07-25 | depth 10cm m
GGGAGAGCAAGGCCGCCGCGAGGCCGGCGCGCCAGGCGATGGGATAGGCTTCGTGGATGGACCTCCGCGAGCAACTCGGCGACATCGACATCTATCTCCTCGACCAGCTCCTGAAAGGACGCCTGGCGCCCGGCGCCAGCGTCCTGGACGCGGGCTGCGGCGGCGGGCGGAACCTCGTCTACCTCCTCCGCAACGGCTACCCGGTCTGTGGCGTCGACGAGAGCGCCGCGGCCATCGCCCAGGTCCGCGAGCTCGCGGCGAGCTTGGCTCCCGGGCTTCCCCCGGAGAATTTCCAGGTCGCCAGCTTGACCGAGATCCCCTTCCCGGACCGGCTCTTCGACGCTGTGATCTGCAGCGCGGTCCTCCACTTCGCCCGCGACGAAGAGCACTTCGACAGCATGCTGACCGAGATGTGGCGGGTCCTCCGACCCGGCGGCCTCTTCTTCGCGAGACTGGCCTCGACGATCGGCATCGAGCCCCTCGTCCGCAGGCTGGAAGGCCGGCGCTACTGGCTCCCGGACGGCTCGGAGCGGTTTCTGGTAGACGAGGACATGCTCCTCCGGGCCGCCGAGCGGCTCGACGGTATCTGGATCGAGCCGCTCAAGACGACTGTTGTCCAGAACCAGCGGTCGATGACCACCTGGGTCCTGCAGCGAGCGCGGTAGCTCAGATCCGGCGGACAATCAGCAGGGTCCGATCGTCGCCGTACGGGGTGCCGCGGGGAGGCGGTCTGATCCAGCGGGTTGTCCTCCTCCGTCGCGATCCTCCGCCCGGATCCGACAGGAGCTTGTAGGCGAGACCCTTCTTGGTGCAGAAGCTCTTGTGGGGCTCCGCACTGTCGGCGCTACGCCGACGACTACGGCATTGACCTTCTCATACTGAGCGAGATCGCGCTGGAAGTTGTGGGCCTCGATCGTGCGGCTGCTGGGCCACTCCGGAGACTGAGCGCTCTGTCTACAAGTGTCACTGGATGCGAATTGCGACGTAGTAGCCCTCATGCCCGAGCTCGACCTCACCGAAGGCAGATCTCTTCCGCCCGGCAACCTCGCAGGGCCAATAATCGCGAAGACCTATCCGGATCGGGTCACCATAAAGAATGGCGCGCAGGGCCTCCGGGACTCTCTTGTAGGACCAGGTTTCCGCCGGATGGCTGCCGTCCTTCTTCCAGGCTTCGACTCCGACCAGGGCGTGCCGCGGAGACTGATTTCCCGGTAACGATCGCAGGATGACAAGGCGAGGCTCTCGCTTCCGTTGAATCGTGCAGAAGGCCGCCGCCTTTGAGTCGCAATCGCCCTTCCCCCGTGTCATGACCTCCACAGGGAGACTCAACCCACCCGTCCATTTCCCGACTGCGTCATTGTCAGGCACTTTCTCGTAGAACATCACCTGGAAGAACACCTGAAGCATCTCGGGCCGACCACCCGTCGCCTGATCAAGAGCGGTGATACAACTCCCCAATGCCGATGCTGATTTTTTCACAATCGAAGAGTAATCAGGTACTTCACCCAGATCCGGGACCACCGTGAATCCATGATCCTGCCGAAATTTCTGCTTCGCCAATTCTTCCAACTGCTCCTGATTCGCGCGATACCAACTCAAGAATGCTTCCCGTTCCTCGGCCAGGATCTGCTCCCCAACCAGGGGAGGCAGTTCTTTCGTTGGAACCCACTCGACACTGTCCTTTGTGACATGAGCTTTTCCATATTCCGGCTTGAGCTGTGAAATACGAAGACCCAGGTTGATGGCCCTCTCAAGATACTGGAGCCATGTTGCCTTGCGCTCTGACTCCAGGTAACCGAAGCTGCGAAGGTCCCGGGTGATGTCAGCCTCTCGAATGTCGCAGGTGACATCATGCCACTGGTCGTTCAGCCCTTTGAAATGATAGACAAGATGCAACGTCCCCTTGATGGAAGTCTTCGTAAGGCAAAAATCATCATCGCAAGGAGGCCCCTCCTTGGCGACATCTTTTTCCTTCATCTGGTCGCCCAATGCGACCAGTGCCCAAAAGGCGAGCAGAAAGGTCGCACCAGAGATGATCCTACCGGTCCGCTTCATAGATCCCTACGATCCCGGCACGTCCGAACGGAATGAGCGAACGTGAAAGATCCTCCATACCCTCGTTGAGCACCAGGGTGATGGCCAGCAATGCCAGCGAATAGAAGATGGCCATGGCAACGTTGCCGCGGTTCCGTATCGCGCCTTCAACATCCAGCTTAGAGGTCAACTTCTTGAACATGAAGCCTGCTATGTGTACGGATACGAGAGCCAGGGTCACAATGACGGCGATGCACACGATCGACCGTACCAGGACCGAGGACAATTCACTCCCGGTGAGATCTTCAATGAAGAGGATGCGTACAACCGCCATGGCGGCATAGATCGCATGCCGGATCAGGATGGCCTGGCACAGCATGGTGGTGCCCAGTTCGAGGGCGATCGCCCGGCTGCCTTCCTTCAGCAGCTCATCTTCATTGGTCTTCTTCGTCAACGTCTTGTTCAGCCAGTAGGCTACATACACCGCTGGCCCGGCGCCAAGAAGGGCCGCAAGGCCATAAGCGATCAGCCCAGCGACAACACCAAGAAGGTCCGATTCATCCATGTCGAATCCTCCACAAGGGACTCACCGTGTCTGGAGACCCGCTACCGTCGCGATTGTTTAAGACCTTGACCGGTCACAGACTGGAATATTACCTTCCGTACCAGGTGCAGGTCTGCGCATGACGCGGGCGCGGGCGGATGCGTGCTGGCCGACCGCCTGGGCCGGATGCGGATCACGATCTGGAGCCTGGCCGTGTCCACGTCTGCGCCCTGAGCGCTTCGACCGGCCTCTGCCGCTGACCCTCCTCGGCCTGGTGTGGGGCTTCGCGGTGGTGGCGGACAGCGCCCAGTTCAGCGCCGCGATCAGCGAGCTCGCCGACCCTCGCTATGTCGGAACCGCGCTCACCCTGCAGCCCAGCCTCGGGTTTCTGCTGACCCTATTCACGATCCGGATGATCCCGCCCCTGGTCGACCGGATCGGCGGGAGCACGCCTTCATGGCCCTGACCCCTGGGACCGGCCTTCGGGATCCTGAGCATGCTCCGCCGGCGTCGTCTCCCCAAGGCGGAGCGGATGGCCGACGGCCGGAAATGAGGAGACAACGCCTCATCCAAGTTCATGACGGGGCGCTGTCTTCTTGGATGGCGCGTTGTCAGTGGCTGGTAGTATGGGCAAAGTCGAAGGAGACCCTGCCATGGAGCGTCAGAACGTCGGCATCCTGATCTTCGAGAACGTCGAGGTCCTCGATTTCGCGGGACCCTTCGAAGTCTTTTCCCGGACCCGGCTCGTCGGCGGAACGGATTCGCGCCGGTCGGACGACAGCGCGCCTTTCCACGTCTTCACCGTGGCGAGATCCAAAGCTCCGGTCACCGCCACCGGCGGCCTCGTCGTGGTCCCGCATCACGACTTCGAGGACGCGCCGCGGATCGACCTGCTGGTGGTCCCGGGCGGCTTCGGCACCCGGACTCTGCTCAACGACGAAGAGATCCTGGACTGGATCCGCCGCACGGCCGCGGCGGCGCGCCAGGTCACGTCGGTCTGCACCGGCTCTCTCCTCCTCGGCAAGGCCGGTCTTCTCCAAGGCCGCAAGGCCACCACCCACTGGGCGGCCCTCGACCTGCTGGAGTCCCTGGACACGGGCGCCACCGTCGAGCGCGAGCTCCGGGTGGTCGACGACGGCGTCGTCACCTCCGCGGGCGTGGCCTCGGGCATCGACATGGCCTTCTACATGGTCGAGCGCCTGTGCGGACGCGAGGTGGCGGACGAGACGGCGCGGTACATCGAATACCGGCGCAGCGCCTGACCGTCTCAGACCCGCCGCACGATCAGCAGGGTTCGATCGTCGCCGTACGGGGTGCCGCGGGCGAACGCCTCCAGGTCGGTGGCGATGGCCTTCTGAAGGTTTTCGGCGCCGGCCGCATGGCGCCGGCGGCAGACCGCCGCCAGCCGGTCCAGACCGTACTCCTCGTCGTCAGGACTGGTCGCCTCGACGATGCCGTCCGTATAGATCACCAGCGTGTCGCCTGCCGCGAGCGGGACTTCCTTGCGGGTGTAGGCGGCGTTTGCGATCAGCGCGAGCGGGACGCCGGTCGGGCCGAGCCTCTCGAACTCGCCGTCCGCCCGCACCAGGAGCGGCGGGTTGTGTCCGGCGTTGGAGTAGCGGAGCGCACCGCTCTCCAGGTCGAGCACGGCCAGGAAGGCGGTGGCGTACTTCTCGGGCGGCGTGCGCCGGAAGAGCTGGCGCGAGAGACGGTCGCAGATCTCGTCCGCGGGCAGGCCGTCCTCGATCGGCCCCGCGGCCAGGGCCTCCAGGCTCGCCGTGAGCAGAGACGCCGCCATGCCTTTGCCCGACACATCGGCCACGAGCAGGAAGCACTCGGCGCCGGCGCGCCGCACGACGACCTGGAAATAGTCGCCGGAGACGCCGCGCGACGGGATCGTGCCGCCCTGAAGCTCATAACCCGGCAAAGCAGGCAGAGTCGCGGGAAGCAGCGCGAGTTGGATGCGACGCGCGAGCGTCACCTCGGCCTCAAGCCGCCGCCGCTCCGCCGCTTCGAGCGCCAGTGCCGCGTTGCGCAGGTGCAGGGCCGCCACCGAGGCGAGAGAGATCAGGAGATCGAGGTCCTCCTCAGTGAACTGCCGCCTCTGGAGCCGCGAGTCGAGCGCGATCATCCCGAGCGAGCCGTCCGGCCCGAGCAAAGGCGCGGCCAGCAGACTGCGCACGCCGGAGATCTGGAGGCTGAGCGCCTGGGAGAAGCGCTGATCCGACTCGACGTCGAGCACCAGCGCGGCCATCCCCTTCTCCACCACCTCGCGCACCAGGCTGCGCGAGCACGGCAGCTCCTCGCCCAGCCCCGCGCCCGACCGGTTGGCCGCCCGCCGCAGCTCGCCGCTCGGCGTCTGCAGAAAGATCGCGCCACGCTCGGGCCGAAGATGGTCGAACACCCGGTCGAGGATCAACCCCAGCAGCTCGTCGAGACCGATCGACCGGCCGAGCGCCTGATGCACCTCGTTGAGCATCCGCAGCCGATCCGCGTGCCGCCGCAGCGCCTGCTCGCCTGCCAACTGGGACGCGTCGCGCCCCGAATTCCGCAGAACATCCGAAGCCCGCCAGAGCACGGCGGTCTGATCCAGCGGGTTGTCCTCGTCCATCACGGGCCTCCGTCCCAAACGGACGGCGACGATATCACCGGCGCGGTATATTCCACGCGGCATGACCGGCAAATGGCGCACCGTCTCCCTCCTCGCTCTTGCGGAGCTGCTCGCCATGTCGGTCTGGTTCTCCGCTTCGGCCGTCGTGCCGCAGCTCACGGCCGAGTGGGGTCTCTCGGGCGCTCAGCAGTCGTGGCTGACCATGAGCGTCCAGGTCGGGTTCGTGACCGGCGCGCTGCTGAGCGCGATCCTCAACCTGGCGGACCGGCTTCCGGCGCAGCGCCTCTTTGCCGTCTGCGCCGTGCTGGCCGCCGGGGCCAACGCGGCCATCCCCCTGCTCGACGCCGGGCCGCATATCGCGGACGTCGCGCTCGGTCTCCGCTTCCTGACGGGCGTGGCGCTCGCGGGCGTCTACCCTCCGGGGATGAAGCTGGCCGCCTCCTGGTGCAAGGAGGATCGCGGGCTCGGGATCGGCCTGCTCGTCGGAGCCCTGACCCTGGGATCGGGGGTGCCTCACCTGCTCAACGCTCTCGGGAGCCATGGGATGCCTCCCTGGAGGAGCGTGCTGCTGACGACCTCGATCCAGTGTTTCGTTGCCGGCCTGATGGGGGCGGTGGCGACCCGCCCCGGGCCGTTCCTCGGCAAGGCGCCGCCGTTCGACTGGCGCTTTGCCGGCCGCGCCTTCGCGGACCGGCCGACCCGGCTCGCCAACTTCGGGTACCTCGGCCACATGTGGGAGCTTTACGCGATGTGGGCCTGGGTGCCGCTGTTCCTGCTGGCGAGCTATGAGCGCGCGGGCCGGAGCGCGGAGTCGGCCCGGCTGGCCGGGTTCGCGGTCCTGGCCGCGGGCGCGGCCGGGTGCGTGCTCGCCGGTCTTCTGGCCGACCGTCTGGGCCGCACGCGCATCACGGTCTGGAGCCTGGCCGTGTCCGGCGTTTGCGCCTTGAGCGCCGGCCTCCTCTTCGACCGGCCTCTGCCTCTGACTCTCCTCTGCCTGGTGTGGGGCTTCGCGGTCGTGGCGGACAGCGCCCAGTTCAGCGCCGCAATCAGCGAGCTGGCCGACCCGCGCTACGTAGGCACCGCGCTCACCCTCCAGACCAGTCTCGGCTTCCTCCTGACCCTGTTCACGATCCGGATGATCCCGCCCCTGGTCGACCGGATCGGCTGGGAGCACGCCTTCATGACCCTGGCGCTGGGACCGGTCTTCGGGATCGTCAGCATGCTCCGCCTGCGGAGGCTGCCCGAGGCGGAGCGGATGGCAGGAGGCCGAAAATAAGAAGACGACGCCTCATCCAAGTTCACGACGGGTCGTTTTCTTCTTAGACGGGCCGTCATGAACTTGGACGGGGCGTTGTCTTCTTGGATGAGCCGTCGTGGATTCAGACGGCGCGTTGTCTTCCTGGACGGGGCGTCGTCAACTTAGACGGGGCGTCGTCTTCTTGGATGAGGCGTCGTGAACTTGGACGGAGCGTCGTCTTTCTAGATGGGCCGTCGCGAACTTGGACGGCGCGTTGTCTTTCTAGATGGCGCGTTGTCTTCTTGGATGAAGCGTTGTGAGGACGGCTGGCCGGCCGGGCTCGGAAGGCGCCGGCCGGTTTTCTTCAGGAAGGATCGTCCTGGAAGGTCAGTGCTTCTGCAGCTCAGCGAGCGCGGCGAGCACCTCTTCGCTGTGCGTGGCCGGCTTGACGCCGACAAAGGTCTTCACGACCTTGCCTTGCGGATCGATGATGAACGTGTTGCGCGCCGAGTACTTGGCGCCTTCGTGCTCCATGACCGAGCCGTACTTGGCCGACACCTGGGCGTCCGGGTCTGACAGGAGCTTGAAGGCCAGCCCCTCCTTGGCGCAGAAGCTCTTGTGGGACTCCGCGCTGTCGACGCTCACGCCGACGACCACGGCGTTGACCTTCTCATACTGGGCGAGGTCACGCTGGAAGTTGTGGGCCTCGATCGTGCAGCCGCCGGTGAAATCCTTCGGGTAGAAGTACAGGACCGTCCACTTCCCCTGGAAGTCCTTCAAGCTGGTCGGTTGCCCTTCCCCGCTCGTCAAGGTGAAGTCCGGCGCGGCCGAGCCGACGCTGGGAACAGCCGGAGCATCCGGCGCCGCCATGGCCGCCGGTACCAGGGCGACGAAAACAAGGAGCGCGATCACGGAGAGATGTCCGAGACGGTTCATGCTGGTGATCTCCATCCACGGTTCCCAGGCCACGGAAGCGCGGCCGGGCGGCCCTAGTTTAGCGGAACCGCCCTACTCGAAATAGCCGGTCACATCGATCGCCAGGTGGAGGTCGCCGGTCGAAGCGTTCTTGATCTTCACCGCGCCGACCCCGTCCTGTGACAGGGAGAAGATCGCGTTGTTCGCCCGGTTGGTGCCGGCCGTAAATGAGATCGTCGTGGCGGTCGGCAGCGCGTTGTCCACGGCATACACCTTGGCGTCCCCCGCAACGGCCGGCCCCAGGGAGGTGACGTTCGCGAACACCGCCAGCGCCGAGGCGGGAATGCCGCAGGTGCCGGCGATCGTGTGCGTGAGCGTGGCGTTCGCGGCGATCGGCAGCCCGCCGGTCGGGCCGCCGGCCAGCCGCGTGTCGAGTACCCGGCACGGCGTGACCGTGTAGAACGACCCGGCCGGCGGGCCGCCGCTGATCGTGAAGCTCGCGTTGGACACGTCGAAGAAGATGTTGCCCACGCAGGCGACCCGCACGCGCGCCTTCGTCGTCGCGACATTCGGCACGGTGACCGTCTGCGTGCCGTCATTCGGCGTGGAAGCGAGGAGGATCAGGGGAAAGGAGTTTCCGCCGTCCGTCGACACCGCGATCGACACGGAGGCGCAACTGACCGGGGCCGCGGTCGTGCCGGCCACATTCCAGGTCACGGTCTGGGACGACAGCGCGGGCCATGTCACGGTCGTGTTCGGCGCGGTGACGGCGAACGGTCCCGCGGCGGAAGTGACCGAGACCGTCGTCGTTCCGAAGCCCAGCCCGCCGCCTCCGGGCCGGTTGTCGCGCACGGTGAACCGGAAGACCATGCTGCGCGTCCGCGTCGGCAGCGATTCGCCGAGCGTGGTGGTGTTGCCGAGCAGATCGGACGGTTTCGGAAACGTCCGCCACGGCAGGCCCGAGGGCGGGAAGCTCCGGAAGATCGGCCGCACGGCGGCAACGTCGTCGTTGGGCGGCGCGGGATCGCCCAGGTCGAGCTCCTCCCAGGTGTAGCTCAGCGCGTCGCCATCCGCATCCGAGGCGCTGCCCGTGAGGGTGAACGGCGTCTTCATGGGGATCGTGAAGGCCGGAGCCGTGGTCGCGGTCGGCGGCGTGTTGCCGGTGGAGGTCAAGGTTCCACACGCCGAGCCGGTGCCGGCGAGCCTGCTCAGCATCTGGTCGAGGCTGTGCGAGTGGTAGTAATCGTCTTTGTGGGGTTGCAGCATCTCCGCGCCGCAAAGCCCCGCGTAGGACAGCAACGTCGATCCGCTGCCGGGCTCGTACGAATGGTTGCCGTCGCGGAACACGCAGCCATCCGTGGTGCCGTTGAAGGAGTGATGCGCCCCCCACTGGTGGCCCATTTCGTGCGCCACGTAGTCGACGCTGAACGGATCGCCGACCGGATTGCTCAGGCTCGTGGCGCCCTGCGCCTTGTAGGTCGCGTTGCAGGCCATGCCCACGTAGGCCACACCGCCTCCGGCGGTGCCGAAGACGTGCCCCAGGTCGTAGTTGGCCGTGCCGATCACCGTGTCCAGCTTGGACTGATTCTCCGTCAGCATCGTGTTGAGATTGGTGTTCGTGTAGCCGTCGGTGGCCGGGTCCGTGAAGATCAGGAGGCTCTCGTTCGCGACCAGCACCATGCGGCCCGCGACGTCGCGCTCCAGGATGCCGTTGACCCGGTTGAGGACCGTGACCACGGCCGCCAGCGAGCAGGAGACCGCGGCGGGCGACGGCGAGCAGACCTTGATCGAGTACTCGCCGGTGACGCCGATCGCCGTGCGGTAGGTCCGCAACGATTCGCCGGCGGTGATCGGTGCGACAAGAGGACTGGGGTCGGTCAGGCCGGGCGCTTCCTCAGAACCCGGCGCGTCGAGGCTCCGGCACGGAGGCGGCGCGCCGAGCTGCGCGGCGTCCTGCTTGCGGTAGGCGATATGGTGGACGTTGTCGCCCGGTTGCAGAGGGTCGATCATCAGCGTGCCGGCCGGGGAGAGAATCATGGCGTGAAGGCCGGCCGGCGTGACGTCCAGGATCAGCGTCTCGGTCGGATCGCTGATCCCCCGGCCGCGAAACGTCCGAATCTCCGGGAATTGCGCCGCGAGATCGTCATCCATGGTAGGGACCTCGAAAATCGCGAACTCGGACGTCGCCCCTTCCGGTTTCGGGATGAACAGGACCGGCGCAGTCCGGCCTGCCGCGAACGCGCTCTCGGCCGGGACCGATCTGAAGGAGACTTCGAGCGCTTCGGGATCGAGGGTCAGCAACCGGTAGGCCGAGGGGAGAAGCCCGACCGGCCGCGCCGACACGATGTCCACAGCATCCGGGACGTCGGCAAAGACTGCGTGAGGCTGCGGAACGGAGGCAGCCCGAAGGGCTCTGGACAACAGGAGTCCGGCCAGGACGATGAACACAGCGCGTCGGTACTGCATGAGAGTTCCTCTCAAGGATGGGTGAGACAGCGACAGATATGCAGACCCGGCTTTCCCTAGTTTGTTGATCGGCCCAGGGAATCGGGTAGACCCGGCCAGTTGCCCAACCGGGCCCCCCACGGATCCGGACGTGCGGATTTCCCGCATCCGGCTCTTCGAGACACGGCTTCGCTGCGCAACTTCAGATGGCATGGAAGATCCGCGGTCGCTCCAGCGGATGCTGATCAGGAGCGGTTAAACCGCTCCCAAGTCATCTCCGCCTTCTGCGATCGCCGGTTCAGCCATTTACGCTATTCCCGTGTGGCCTGCCGATGGAAGTTGTTCAGGGACCAGTAGTTGCCCCAGGCTATCCATGAACTTGAACGACAGCAACATGTTGATCCACGAGTGGGACTATAAGAGGCAACTCGGTACCATCCTTGAACAATATCGAAAGTGTGATCTTGCCAGGTCGCGCGGTCAGCGCATCATCCAGAACAACTGTGGCACTATTCTTGTCGGATTTCAGGATCGTCTGCGGCTGCCTTTCGCATGAAACGACCTTGATCTCTCCCTCATTCTTCCATGTGATCAACACCGCTACTTTGGTTCCAGTCTTTACCGGATCAAGAGGACTCAAAACCGGCGTGAGAGGAGCCGGCAGTGGCGTGTCTTTGGAGATGTCGACTAACACGGGCGTACTTGTTCCCACCTGCAAGACCAACTGCTTGAGCTTGCCTGTATCGGCTGCTGGAATAAATACTAGCGCATGCGTAGCGCTCTGCTCATTAATCTTTGCGTTCGTTGGAAATTTTATCTTAGCTTGATCGAGGCCTTGACCTTCGAGCAAAAGGAGCAGCCCCCCTTCTTCAGAGATAGTTGTATGCTTTGCAACGACAATTTTCTTTGCTTGGTACAGTTCGCGAGAGGCGTGGTAATCGGGTCCCCAAAGCAGATGTATCACTTCTACAGTCTTTGCCTTCTCAAGAGTGGCATTGTCTACGATGAATTCGATGTTCCCGGATGCCGGGTCGTAAGTCTCGTAGGGCGCATCGCGAAGGCCAAACACCTTATCGCCGAGAATTGCGAGAAACTTCAGGTCGCGCTCTTGAGTGGGCTGCCTAAGTTTATCAACCGTCAGCTTTACTCTTGTAGTGGACTGGCCAACAGCTTCAGTCACAACATTTGTAATCTGAAATCCTGAATACCTATCGAAGCATAGAGCTTCGGCATTCGAAATGTTCGGGTTTCTTCCGCGTGCTGCGGTTATACTGGCGAGGCGCTGCGCTGCACGCGCTACAGAAGGGATTGCGTCACACCTAGGAGGTAGCGCTGCAGGTACACCCGGGTCGTTACAGGCGTTCACAAGTACTCGCTCCTTTTCCCCACGCACACCGACGAACAGTCCCTGCCGCACAATATCTATTGGAGCCAAATTCAGATCTACATGATCTGTGGACCTCTGCACCTCTGTAGTAGTTGAACCGCCAAGTCGGAAGGAGGTCCCCTCAAAAAACGCAGACTCAGGCTTGAGAGATACGATGACTCTGCCATTACCCAGATCAAGAAACTCAGTAGTAACAGTGCCTGGCGCCAGATCGATCCTCTGTAACTTGAATTCTATACTTTTATCCGTTCCAGGAATCGGCTCTGCAAGCGCACCAGTTTTTCGTTCGTATCTGCGCCAGCGGGTTACCACCTTAGCCGTACCGAGAGAGGCTGCCCCTAGAGGCGTCGGAAAGGTTAGCTGCGCGAATACCTGCTGCGTGCTTGGCTGGACTTTGCGCTTGCCAAGCACTGGCTTGAATCTCCAACCAAAGACAATTTCGTTTCCACTGCCGCTACCCTCAAATGCGAGCGTATCCTGATCTTGGACGAGAAAATGCGTGCTCTGCCCGCGGAGCCAGTTACCGCCCACACTGAAGACACCAGAGATTATACCCGAACCTATCGAAGTTGCCGAACTCCTCACCTGAGCTACATTGTAGGTTTTCTCCTGAGGCAAGACCATTTTAAGCCCAGGCCGAGAACCCGAAGGAGCACAGTTTTCATCGAGTTTGACCCTAACTTCTACTTCAGCAATCGCATCACGGTAGCGCCAGTTGGCAGGGGTTTCAACTGTGACCGGGAATCCAAATGTAAACCTGGATTGCGGAACGGCTTCACCCCCGACGAGACTGACTTGGTCAGACAATGAACCTCGAAGCAACAGACGCAGATTGGATACTCGGAGCTTAAGCTGCAGAAACTCATTGATCTTGTCGACAGCCGACGTACTAAATGTAGAAGGAGCAGTCACTTGAGGGAGATTCGGAGGCGTCCCAGGCCCCGGGATCACGGACGGCGTAGTGGTTGTAATGGACGGAGTTGCAGACTGTGTATTTGCGATTTGAGTAGTTGGAACTTGATTGGCTGTCAAGCCAAACTGCGTTTGGTCGACTTGGGCTCCCTGAAGGCCACCCAGCGCAGAAGATATAGTATCGGACTTGATTAGTTCCAAAGCTCCAAGACTCTGTTCAGCCTGAATGAGCATCTGTTCAAGCGCATAATCATCGTAAAGCTTCGGCTCGGCAACAAAAATTCCATTTCCCGCTGATGCAGTGAGGCAAGGAACGGGCACGATTAATGCGGCAATCAGAATATATAGACGTTTCATTTCAGCACCCCGTCACCGTGTTAATTTCAATGGAGGGCACTCCATTTGAAGAAATGGTCTCGGTGCCCGTGACCTCAATAGGGAATCCACTCTGCTTTCCGCAGTTCATGAGCAGCTGCGTCGCGAGCAAAGGATCACCGAAACGTCTGAGCAGACGCGTTCCAACTGACTTTTGGAGCAGAGATTGGGAACCGGAGTAGATCAGCGTTCCCCGATGCGTCGAGGCCATAGTGACGCCTCGTACCGCCAATTCGAGATCTGGTTGGTCGCCAACCAAGAACCCGTCGATGAATACTTGAGCTCCATCTTCAAGTCCAAGCTGATTGATGAGAAAGGCAGCGGCATCCCCGGTAGTGCCAATCGTGTCATCTAGCCTAGCCATAACGAGGCGCGTCCTCAGGATATGGTTGCTAGTGCTCCGGTGCTCGAGGAAGCATGAATTCTCTTCAAAGCGAAGCCTTCCACAGGATGCCGGTATGAACATTCTTTTCCTCCTCGTATGCGCTACGCAGTTCCATCTAAATCATTGACACCTGGGGACGTTCGGTGGCGCCTACCGGATCTTTCCCGGAAGCTCCCTTCGAGGGTTTCTCACTGCTGTAACTGACGGTTTCGAGGGCAGTTACGACCGCATAGATGACGAGAAGCACGATAAGACCCTTTGTCATGACTATCAATATCAGCGAGGGAACCGGATCCAGGATCCTGGCGAGGGTCAGCTCCCTCAGAACCATGCCGAGGAGCAGCAACTGCCCGAAAGCCCCCCAGAGCACGATCCCACTGGACAGGAGATACATGCTGACGTAACCCTGAGGCTGGGTACTACCAGTGGTCAATGGCTCGGTTGGGCGGATCAGACCATAGAGAGCGGCGCCGACAGGAACAAGAGCAGCGAAGATGCCGGCAAGGACCAAGTACGCCGTGCTATTGCTCGAATATTTTTCCTGTGAAAGAATGGCTCCGTTCGTCAGAGCGGTGAGAATGCCGGCGCCGACTGCAACGTTCGCGCCCCAACTGCTGGCGAAATCGAAGGCTACATCGCCCATCCTTGCGCGCAGGAACAACTCGCGCGAGGCGAGGATGATGGCAGTAGCGACAAAGGTGACTGCGGCAGACAAAAAGAGTGAGGCCAGGACCGTACCCGTATCCACAGAAGATGGCAATGGCGGTTCCACGATCATTTCCTTCTGAATATCGGGCAACAGGCTCGTGGTACATTCTGGCGTCTTCCCCGTCTTGGTGGTCCTTGCCAGCACCAGCCAACCCCGCGCAGGCAGGTGACTCGTCCAGCTTCCATAGTTCATCGGATCGCTGATTAAAGCCGCCTTGACAGCTTCAAACCACCCGGACTGAGCTTCGTTCGAATTGCCGGTGCCGTTGGCGCTGATTCTGAAGGGGATGGATTTGTATGCTCCGGACGGGATCGTCCACGTCTCCTTGGAATCGACTGGCGACAGCGTGACGGGGAGAGATCTCGCGTTCCTGTCGATCAACTCCGGCCTAAGCTCCACCGTTTCTGCTGCGCAGTGGGGGTTGTACAGGAGGACACCCGATTCAAACGAACCATCTTTGGCTCGACGATCGAGGCTGATCGGTTTTGCGTCAGCAAACCCGACTCGGCTTTCCGTACTTGGGGTCTCTGTGCCGAGAGGCGCGCCGGCCGTCGACTCGTTCGTAACTCCAGCCTGTGCCACAGGTACGACCTGCGCTGCTTTCTGCGCCACCGTCATGCCAGCGGCAAGGCCCGCGGCGAGCACCCCAATACCAGCCAAATTCTTGACATCCACGAACAGCCTCCTGGTTTCGTGCCCCAAGATCTACCTTCTGTGCTCTATAGACGGACTGATTCCAAGTTTTCTCAGCAGGGACTGATCGGACAGGCTCCCGGCCTTGGTCGCGAACTCATCCCTTTATGCGGCCGGCGCACCTGCCGCAGATCACGTAGGGTGGCTCTCTCGGGTTGTGGCGGGTTGCCGAGGTGGTTCCCACGGCCCTCAGGGTATGAGAGCGAGTTGCTCTGCTTCAGGAGGTCTGCTGAGAACCGGATCCTACGGAAACACGGGACGTCTCAAGGCCTTCGAGCTCGATGGAGAGGATGCGCTCGACTGGTCGAGGGAGGCGTAGACAATCCCACTTCTCGGGGGGACAACCGCGAAGATCGGCCGCCGGCCGCAGGCGTAGGCCGTAGCGTCGTCCGGATCGTCGATGCTGACCCGGACGACGTGATGGCTGTCCTTGCAGGTGGTCCAGAGGATGTCGCCGTCCTCGATGACGACATGCGACCTCTTTGTGGGCGCGGGTAGCTGGACCGATCAGCTCTCCACCCGCAAATCCACATACGGCGGCGGGGGCTGGATCGCGGAAAAGTCGTTCTCCATGATCATCACGTTGCCCTGCCGGTCGACCTCCTTGAAGCCGGCGAACTTGTAGGTGATGAGCATCTGGCGGTTGCGGTCGTTCGAGACGAACTCGCCGCGGACCTTCACGCCGGCCGCCTTCGCGGTGCGCAGGATGTGGTGGATCATGATCATGCCCACGCCCTTCGACATCACGCGGCAGGACATCAGCAGGAGCTTGATGTTCCAGACGGCCTCGCCCATCTCGATCAGGGTCAGGCCGATCTTGCCGTAGGTGCCGTGCCGGTCCTCCAGACTGGAGACCAGGAGCTGGTGGTTGGGCGACTGGCGGAAGGCGTCCAGCTCTTCGTAGGAGTAGGTGTAACCCGTGGTGTTGAGCTGGTTGGTGCGGACGGTCAGCTCCTCGGCGCGCTTCAGGTCCTCTTCCTTGCAGGGCGCGATGGTGAAGATCATGCCCAGGGTGGCGAGAAACTCGTCGGCCGGGCCGACGAAGTCGGCCTCTTCGCGGTTGCGCTTGATGTCGGCCATGTACATCGCCCGGCGCTGGCGCGAGTCGTCGGTGATGAAGCGCGGGTTGAGCTCCGGCCTTTCGAGCATGTCGTCGAGCAGCGCCGAGTCGATGCACAGCACGCGCTCGTGGGTGAAGGCCACCTCCTCGCGCTCGAACGGCTGGTCGTCGACGAAGGCGACGGCGTCCAGGCCGATGTTGATGTCCTTGGCGATCTGCCCGATCGAGGCGGCCTTCGAGTTCCAGTTGATCTGCGGGTAGAGGAAGTACTCGTCGAGCCCGAATTCCTTGAGCTTCGCCATGGCCGTGTCGTGGTCGTTGCGGCTGGCGACGGAGTGCAGGATGCCGCGCTCGTCGAGGGTCCGGAGGATGTCCACCACGTGCGGGCGCAGACGGACCTCGTCGTCCTCCAGCAGGATGCCGTCCCAGACCGTGTTGTCCAGGTCCCAGACCACGCACTTGATGGACTGCTTTTCCTTCTTCTTGGCGGCCATCACCGCGGCGGGATCGGCGGCCTCCTGTCCTTTGAGGTCGATCATGGCGGTCTCCTTAAAGCTCCGGGAAGTCGAAGCGCGGGATCGTGAACTGCTGGATCTGCGTGCTTCCTTCGATGATCTCCATCACCTTGGCGTCGCGGA
>JACZDC010077998.1_pt1 | contig 15825 bp, 11 predicted proteins | sample 8641791 | NCBI WGS metagenome assembly JACZDC01 (sample SAMN15324613, study PRJNA640507) | soil metagenome | isolation source: intercropping peanut in the second line | place: China: Luxin town, Laibin City, Guangxi Province | collected 2019-07-25 | depth 10cm m
CACCCACCTCGCGATTGGCGATGTCTGCATCCAGATCGGGGCGCGGGCGCGTCAGGGGATTGAAGGGCGCGCCATCATCGCGCACGGTCACTACCACATCATCCGTTGTGACTTCGCAGGCCAGTGAAAGGTGAATCGAGTCACCTGATCGCGCGGCCTTTACGACGTTGGTAAGCAGTTCCTCGGCAATGAGCTCTGCTTCGCCGATCTGCACCGCGCTGACTTCGCGCGCAGCGAGAATGGCATGCAGCCATTTCCTGGTCTGCCAGATCCCCTCGGTGGTGGCGGGCGTATCCACGACCCAACGAGTGCCATGTTCAGTCACCTGGCTGGTGACGCCTTGCGGAAGCAGGCTCACCGTGAGCACGGTCAGGTCATCCGTGGCATGAAAGCGCGTGCTGTGTGTGGTCAGGGTCCGCGTGATGTGCTGCACCAGTTCGCCGGCATCATGTGGCTGGTGTGGTTCCCGCAGCAGATTCTGCAGCCGTTCGATGCCGAACAGTGAGCCGTCGTCGGCCGCCGCCTCGGTCACGCCGTCAGTGAAAAGCACGACCGTGTCGCCGGGGGCCAGGTGGCATTCGCTGAGCGCATAGTCGGCCTGCGCCTCGACGCCGATCGCAGGTCCACTGATGACATCGAGCTGGCGCACCTTGCCATCCACATTGCGCAGCAGCGGAGGCTCATGCCCCGCACTGGCATAGCGCAGGCGGCCGGTACGCAGATCCAGAAATCCGCAGCCGACGGTGGCGAACATGCAAGCCTCGTTGCGTTCGCCGAAGCGCGCGTTCACGTCGCGCAGCAACCGGTCCGGAGATTCGGCCGTGGTTCCCAGCAGCCGCAGCAGGCTCGATAGCCGTGCCATGCACAACGCCGCAGGAATGCCTTTGTCGGACACGTCGCCAACGACGAACAGCAATTCGTCGTTGCGCAGCATGAAGTAGTGCTACAGGTCGCCGCCCACGCGCTTGGGGGGAACCAGCGCGGCGTGCACGCGTGCTGCGGCGGGCAGCGCCCTGTCATGCACAGGCAGCATCGACTGCTGGATGCTGGCGGCGAAGGCCAGTTCGTGTTCCAGGCGTTTCTCCGCCGCAAGACTCTCGGCCCTGAGCTGGATGTGCTGCTTCAAGGCATCGCGCATCCGGCGCAGTGCGCCGGTCAGCACGCCGATTTCATCCCTGCGTTCATCTTCAGGCAGTGCGAAATCGAACTGCTCGCCGCGGACATCGCCTACGGAGTGGGCGAGCGCGCGAATGGGGCGCGATATGCCGGCGGCCACAAGATAGATGGCCGCGACCAGTCCCGCGAGGCCGAGGGCGCCGAGCAGCAGCTGACGACGGAGCTGGGCGCGTGCGTCAGCGAGAAGCTGGGCGCGCGGAATGGCCAGCACCAGTCGCCAGTTCAGGGTCTCGAGATTGCGCACAGCCAGATAGGTGGGATCGCCCGAGGCGGCTGCGTGCATCAGCCTGAACGAAACGCCCGCCGCATACAGTCGCTCACCCTGGGCCCGTATCGAGTCTTCTGCGGGTTGAGCAGTCTGCAATGCCGCTCGTTGCGGTGTGTCGCCGATGGGCGCAACGAAAGGCGTCTGCCCCGGTGGAGAAAAAATCCAGCCGCGGCCGATAGGCCCCAGAGACACTGCGGCGGCCACCTTTTTGACCCATTCCAGATCGAGGTCCGCGGTGACCACTCCGGCCAGCTCGCGTTGTCCGGCCTGCGCGCGGAAGAAGGGGACGGAGTAGGTCACCATCCAGGTGTTTCCGCCGCCGCTGTCGAAGTAGGGCGCCGACCACAGCGGGCGCAGTGAATCCGCGGCGCGGCGATACCACGCTGCCTGACGATAGGCATAGGCGTCCTGCGCCAGGTCGGCGTAGGCAATGCCGTCCTTGCCGCGAAAATAGTACGGAGCGAACGGTCTCGATTCGGTTTCGACCGCGATCGTGGAGCCGTACACATCGGGCCATGCCGCCAGAATGCCGTGAATTCTGAGGGCGTACTGTTCACGCGGCGGATCGATCTGCTCCAGCGCGGCTGCCACGGTACGGATGCCACCCTCGATGGGCCGGATGACTGCATCGAGCCCCGCGGCCAGTCGCATCACCAGTTCGTCGGCATCGCGTTCCGCCTGGGCTTCGAGCCGCGTGGCCGCAGCCTGATAGGACATCCAGGAGGACACGGCATAGATCGGTACCGCGACGGAAAGAATCCAGAACAGCATCCGGCCGCGCAGTGTGCGAAATACGCCGACTCGCAGAGGGCGGGACCGGATCGTCACGGTGGCCTGATTATGCGCCCGCGCCAGCAGCTGCGCATGCCAGGGATGAGACCGGAACGTGACGCGTGTATCGTTACGGCATAGAACAACGGGGGCGCGGCGATGAAGGCAATGACGGGGGTATGGGTGCTGGCGGTGGGTATGTCGGCGCTGGCCGGGGCCGCAACGCCTGCAGCCGTTTCAGTGCCGGGTGAAGTGCTGATCGAACCTCCCACGCTGCAATCGCTGGGCGTCGAATGGCCGTTGTCCGGAGATGCCAACCGCAATGCCACCGTCAGCCTTCGCTATCGCAAGAAAGGCGCCGATGCATGGCGTGACGGTCTGCCACTGCTGCGTGTCGGCGGCGAACAGACCAAGTACCTGGCGCTGGATTTCACCGCCCCATCGATGTTTGCGGGCAGTGTGTTCGACCTCGAGCCCGGCACCGCTTATGAACTGGCGTTGAAGATTGCGGATCCGGATGGCGTGGAAGGCGTCGCGGAGCGGCGCCTCGAGGCACGCACCCGTGCGGAGCCCACACCGGCCACGGACGGCCGCACCTTCCACGTGTATCCGCAGGGATATCAGGGTGAGCGCAAGCAGCCGGCCTTCAATGGACTGCTGGCAGCTTTCAATCTTGGCGCCTCGCAGTCGGACTGGTTCAACGCCTATCTGCCGCGCGTGCAGCCGGGTGACATCATTCTCGTGCACGCCGGCCTCTACAAAGACACCCGTTTTCGCTATGGCTCCGGCATCGGCACGCTGTTCGATGGCACGTACTACCTCACGGCCAGTGGTACCGCGGAGCGGCCCATCGTCATTCGCGCTGCGGGCGATGGTGAAGTGGTGTTCGATGGTGACGGCAACGGCGTGCTGTTCGATGTGACGGCTGGCAGCCACATCTATTTCGAAGGCATCACGTTCCGCAACACCGAGATCGCCATCCTCGCGGGCCGCAAGCGCATCATCGGGTCAGAGGGTCTCACCGTGAAGCGCTCGCGGTTCGAGAACGTCGGCATCGGCATCACCACCGACTGGTCCGGATCTAAGAACTTCACGATCACCGACAATGTCTTCGTGGGGCGGCAGATTCCCGACCATCTGATGGGCTGGATCGGCCGCACCTGGCAGGGCTTTGCGGATTTTCCGGTGCCGCTGCGTTCGAACGCCGCGGTGAAGGTATATGGATCGGGCCATGTGGTCGCCTACAACGACGTCTCGCACTTCCACGACGGCATCGACCATGCCACCTACGGCAATCCAGACCTGGATGCGGCTGGCGCCGTCGTCCGCGACCGCATGCCGGTGTCCGTGGACATCATCGGCAATGACATCCGGAATGTGGATGACAACTGCATCGAGGCCGATGGCGCGATGTACAACGTCCGCGTGCTGCGCAATCGCTGCTTCAACCACGCGCATCGCGCGCTGAGCGCGCAGCCCGTGCTGGGCGGCCCGGCGTATTTCATCGGCAACCTGGTGTATCACGCACCCGAAGGCGGCGCGCTGAAATTCACGGCCAATTCATCGGGTATCGTCGCGTACCACAACACCTTCATCGGCGAAGCCCATGACATGGGGCCGGTGTCGAATGAGCACTTCCGCAACAACCTGTTCCTGGGGCAGGGCGCGTTCGCCGAAGTATTCGCCGTGGATACTTTCACGAACTATTCCAGTTCGGACTACAACGGTTTCCGGCCAAATCCCGGCGCGAAGGATGCCTTTGGCTGGAACTCTCCACCGATGTCAGTGATTGCCGATTACACCAAGGATCGCGAGGCACGCAGATTCGGAACGCTCAAGGAATATTCGGCGGCAACCGGACAGGACCGGCACAGCGTGCTGGTGGACTACAGCGACTTCGTGCGCGTATCGGCGCCCGACCCCAAGGATCCACGGCGCTTCTATCGTCCGGATGAATTCGACTTCTCGCTGCGCGCCGGCTCGAAGGCCATCGATGCGGGAGTCGTGCTGCCCAACGTCAACGACGGATTCACGGGAAAGGCGCCGGATCTCGGCGCTTATGAACGCGGCAAGGCCATGCCCTGGTATGGCCCGCGCAAGGAGACCAAATGAAGATCATGGCTCACATGGCCGGAGTGCTGCTTGCATCCAGCAGTGCACTGGTGGCGGTTACGGCCGCCGCGGCGGAGTCCGCGAAGCTCGACCTGGCGGCGGCGCTGGCTGAGTTCCAGCTTCCGGAGAGCAGCCGCACGGCGAAGGAACTGGTTCCCGGCTGGGTGGCGCCGAAGAAGCTGGTCGTCGTCGTGGACAAGCCCGAACGCACCGGATGGTTGCAGCAGGCCATGCCCGCCGGCACCACCGTGGTGGGGGTGCGCCGCGATGCTGAGGCGCAGGCACAGTTGTCCGATGCGGATGCCCTGGTGGAAGTGAACTGCGCCATCGCGGTGGATACTCCCGCGCCCAGGCTGAAGTGGCTGCACGGCAACAGTGGCGGCGGCGACACCTGTCTTGCGGTGCCCGGTATCGCGCGCGGCGAGATCATCCTGACCAATTCGCAGAAGGTGAAGAACACCGTACTGGCCGAGATGGGCATGGGGTATGTGTTCGCACTGGCGCGTTCCATCGACGTAACGCTGGAAAACCAGCGCCAGCGTGACCTGAGCAAGCGCGGCGGACGGCCGGGCAAGCGGCTCGAGGGAGCAACCACGCTCATCGTCGGTCTCGGCGGCGCCGGCACGGAGATCGCGCGCATGGCGCACGCCGTGGGCATGAAGGTCATCGCCACCGATCCCGTCAATCGCAATCCTCCGGATTTCGTCAGCCACGTGGGCATGCCGGATGAGCTGCCGGCGTTGATCGGGCAGGCCGATGTGGTGATGGTGGCCGCGCCGCTCACGCCGGCCACGCGCGGCATGTTCAACGCCGCCATGTTCGCGCGCATGAAGCGCGATGCCATCTTCATCAACTGGGCGCGCGCCGACATCGTGGTGGCCGAAGATCTAGCCGCGGCGCTCAAGTCCGGCACCATCGGCAGCGCGGCCTTGAACTGGGCCACCTATACACCGCTGCCCAAGGATCATCCCTTGTGGGATGCACCGAACCTGATTCTCGCCTCATGGGCCGGCGTCCCGGTTGCCCCGACGAGGGATGTCTCACCCAGGGCCGCGCGCGACAGCGAGCTGCGCTGGATCGTGGTGCGCGAGAACATGCGTCGTTTTGCCACCGGCGCGAAGATGTATTCGGTATTCGACCTGGCGCGGGGATACTGACGCGCCCGCGGCCCGCCGCTCAATCGAACTTGATCGTATAGACCAGATCCACGGCGCTGGCCTCACCGGTCTGCGCGCGCACGGTGAGACGGCGCGTGATGTCATAGAAGATGAACAGCGTGCTCGCGGCGCCCGCCAGTCCTTGCTGATAAGTCAGGTACAGTTCGTTCGAGATGCGCTTGCCGAGCGAAACACCGTTGTCGCCGAAGCCCAGTTCGTCCAGCCCCAGTCCCGACGCCACTTTTCCGCCGAGCTGACCGGCAGCGAGGCTCAGCGCGGCCTGCTGCATGGAGGTGCCCTCGGCTCCGGTCACGACGGTTGCGCGTCCCAGCACCACCCACGAGAGCTTTTCTCCTTCGGGAAGATCGGGCTCTGAAAACAGCTGCACGCGCGGCGCGAGCAGCGTGCCGGTGACACGCACACCGGCGCGTACCTCGATCTTCGGACGGATGGCCAGCAGGTCGAGCGATGGATTGCTGTAGGAGCCATTGAACCGCACCACGCCGGTTTCCACGTCCAGCGCCTGGCCCCAGGCTCGATAGCGGCCTTCGTCGGTGCGCACTTCACCGAAGACGCTGACGGCCTCGCCGGCGCGTATGGGACTTCGCACGGTGAGTTCGCCCTCAAGGCGGGTGGTGATGCCCTGGCCCTCGAGCGCAAGGTCGCGGCCCAGGTCGAGCTTGATCTCCATGTCCAGCGGCTTGCGCGTTTCGAGTTGCCCGCGCGCGCGCACCTCGGCGGCACTGGCATTGCGCAGGCTGGCGTTGCGCACGATCACTACGTCATCGCCCAGTGTCGGCGCGCTGGCTTCGGGCAACACGATGGAAGCCCGGTCCACGCGGATGTCACCGCGCAGGCGCAGTGCGCCCTGCCTCAGGTCCGCGGACAACGCTCCGCTGAGCGTCATCTGGCGATCATGGCGCACCAGCACCTGCATGCGCTGCAGGTCGGCTTTCACATCCATGACGATGCCGGTCTCGGCCTGCCCGGCGCTGTCGACGCCGCTCCAGTCGATGAAGCCGCTGGCCTTCATGGTGCCGCGCTCCTTGGGCGGAGTCGTGCGGTTGCCGCTCATGCCGCTCACATAGGCGCGGCTGCCGGTGCCGCCTTCGAAGCTCAGTTCGGCGATATCCATGCGCGACTCGTGCAAGGTGGCGCGCAGCGTGCCTTCATGCAGATCGACGCCATCGAGCGCCGAGCGGATGTTCAATCCCTTGCCGTTGATGCCGCCATCGAGCTGCGGCTTCTGCACGGTGCCGGCCAGGCGCACGTCGGCATCGAGCTGGCCCTGCACGCGCCAGCCGGGCGGCGCGAGAAAGGCGAGAGTGCGCAGGTCCTGCAAGCGGGCCTCGATGTTCCCCGACAGCGGCGCATCGTCCGGCAGGCTCCAGCCATCAGCCCGCTGCTTCAGCCGCGTGCCGAGTCGGGCGGTGATGATGCCGGCCCTCTCGGTGTCCCAGTTGAGCGAAGCATTCACGTTCTCGTCGGCGGCGCGTACGGTGAAATCCAGAGTACGGATGCCGGCTGAAGTGTCCGAGTCCACCATCACGAGGTCGCCGCGCTCGCGCCCGATGTGCGCCTGCAGATTCACGCGGTCGGTCATTTGCACGTTCCACTCGCCGGCGAGCAGCAGGGTGCTGCGCAGGCCAGCGGCGGTGAGCGGACCATCCTTGTCTTTCTCTGCGAGCAGCGTATCCAGCCACGCCGGCTGGATGCCGGTGACGGTGCCGCTGCTCTGCAATGTCATGCCGCCCCGCGCGGTGCGACGCCACAGGATGGGTTCCCAGGCGATCTTCAGTGGTTCTTCCGCGCCCACACTGGGCGGCGCCAGCAGCGTGGCGTTTCCGGCGGTGGCACGCACTTCGATGTTGGCGCCGGTTTGCAGACTGACCTGCAGGTTGTCGGAAAGCTGCAGCGCCCAGGGCTCCTTCGTGTCGGGCAGCGTGGCCGCGGCCGAGAACTTTTCCACTGCAATATCCCAGCGCGGGGCGCCTCCGGTGCCACGCGCCTGCGTGGTCCTGAGGCTGATGCCGAGCACCGCATGGGTATCGTTGGCCCGCGCATCGCCGTCGACGCTGATCGTCGCGGCGGCCAGATTGCCTTGGACGTTGAGGTCCAGCTTCTGCACGTCGATGCGGGTGGGAGGCTGGCCCTCGGGAGCGGGTGCAACGATGTGCAACCCGTCACTGTGGGCGACGGCGTTCAGGTGCAGCTTCGGCTGCGAGGATGGATTCTTCAGTCCCGCCATCCATTGCCGCCATCCACCCTGCCAGTCGGCGTCGAGATTTGCAGCGCCAGTGGCGCGCAACGCCGGCAGCTGCTCACCGATGAAGGGCAGGTTGCGGATCCAGTTCACCACCTGTTCGGCCGAGGCCAGTTGCACAGAGAGTTTGCCGCCGCCGGATTGCTGCTGCATGGCCGCGTCGGCATCCAGTTTGATACCAGGTGCCGTGGCGTTCAGTCGCGCTCTGATCGATCTGACATCCGGCAACGCCACGGTGATGTCGCTGCCATCCGCCGCGGCGTCGAAGGCATCGAGATGAAGGTGCTGGATGGTGAGCTGGGTGGGCGACCAGTTGCCGCGTGTCTGGATCGAGCGGATGTCCCACTGATTGCGCTGTGTCGCGACGCCGGCCGTCGTGCTGGCGAGGTCGGCCTGGAAGGCGAGCGACCGCTGCCGATCGCCGGACACATCCAGCTTGCCGGAAAGCTGCGAGGCGACCGAGGCGCCCATCCTGCGGTGGATCTTTCGCAGCGGCAGTTGCTGCAATTCGCCATGCGCTTCCAGCGCCTGCGTCTGCGGCGCGTAACTGCCCCGGACCTGGATGTGACCGGTGCTGATCTGCGCATCGAAGTTTTCCAGTCGCCACTGCGCCGGCGCGATGCGCACATCGCTCAGCAGGCGGTCCAGGGGAGCGCGCTGCTGATCCCACGGACCCGGAACGGCGTTGCGTATGTCGGCCTGCACCCGCCAGCCATCCGGCTGGTTCGGCATCACTACAACGGGGCCTGTGAACGAGGTGCGCGGCAGCGATGTCAGCAGGGGATGCAGGTCGAGGTTCCGCAGATCCAGTTGCAATGTGGTCCGCGCGAACTGCTTCAGATATACCTGACCTTGCAATTCGAGCGTTCCGGAAGCGGCACGGTCGCCCAGGTCGATGCGCACCATCTCGATGGCCACTTGATCCAGTGTAAGGCGGGCGTTGGCGGCGAGTTGTCGCAGAGGTAGTCGCTGCTTGTCCCAGGCGCCTGCCTGGTCGTTGGCGATTTGCACGACGGCATTCCAGGCATCGGCACCGGCGTTTACCGGCTGCACGCTGGCTTGCCCGTGCAATGCGGTGATGGGTGCCTGAGCATGAAACGCGTGAGCGTTCAGATTGCTGAGTTGCAACTGCAGCTGCTGCAACGGCTGTTTGCGCCAGGGATGAACGGACGTCTGCGCATGAAGCTGCGCGGCATCCGCGGCTGTATCCTGCTGGGCATCGAGCTTGATGTCGATCCGGGCGGCGTCGCCCCCGGCGAGCCGGCCGTCGGCCTGCACGCTCGCCTGCATGGCCAGCGGCGTGCCGGGAACCAGATTTTGCAGCGAGGCACTGAACCGCGACACCAGGTCGAGATTGCGAGCGTGGAGATTCAGCGTGCCGCGGGCACTGCTCTGGCCGTAGCGCACACTGTCGAGCCGCAGGGCATGCCATGCGCCGTCATAACGGTAATGGGCCGCGATGCCCTCCAGCACCTGCATGCTGGCGATTCCCTTCTCGTCCACCCTCTCAAGCTGCACGCGATTGATGGCGAGCGGCACGGTGAGCTTGATGGGCAGCGTCACCTGCGAAGGCATGGTGAACGGTTGCTCGGGCTTCTCGGGCTGCGGCAGCGAGCGCACATGTACATTGCGGGCGGAGAGGGTGCGGATGCGCAGGTCTCGCCCCCACAGTTCTTGCAGCGACCAGTCCAGCCGCAGCTCGTCGATGGTGAGTGTGGTGCCGGCATTGCTCCATTGCAGGCGGCCGATGCGGCCTCCGCCAGTGATCGAACCCTCGGCGTCACTGAATGCCAGTTGCTGGCCGGCCGGCAGCCAGTGCCGCCCGATCTGCAGCGCGCGCGCCAGCGAGCCATCGGTGCTGGCCCACCACACGATGCCGCCCATCAGCAACAGCAGGGCCAGCAACACGCCGCCCAGCCACAGACCCACGCGCTTCCAGCGTCGGCGGACCGGTGGCGATGCAGCTTCGGCGTTCACTGGAACTGGAACCCCATGCGCAGGTGCACCCGCCATTTTTCAGTCTTCGTGCCATAGGCCACGTCGATCTGCAGCGGGCCCACCGGGCTGGTCCAGCGCATGCCGGTGCCCACGCCGGGGAAGATGACCGCGTTGCGCAGTTTGTCGGTGGCGGTTCCGGCGTCGACGTACAGCGTGTGTTCGAAGCTTTTCGCATCGCCGAACAGCGTGATGGGATGCTGCCATTCCACACTGGCCATGGCCATGTAGCGCGCGCCGTAGATGCTGCCATCGGGCAGGCGCGTACCGATGCTCTGGTAGCTGTAGCCGCGGACCGTGGTGTCGCCGCCGGTCAGAAACAGCAGCCGCGCGGGAATGTTGGTGTCCTCGTCGGCGTAGATGGCACCGATCTCGGCGCGCAGCGCCAGACGGCTGCGCTTGTTGGCCGCATTGCGCGAGCCGAACGGCCACAGGTCCAGCGCGCGTGCGTTGAACCGCAGGAAGGGATCGCGATGCGGCGAGACGGTGAGGCCGACGCCAGCGTCGAACCCGATGCCACGACCCCGCGTGGGGTTGATGCGATCGTTGAAGTAGCGGCCGGTCCAGGCATAGTTGCCCATCAATGCGGAGCTGTTCGCCGGTGCATCGCCGCCTTCCGTATTGCTGGCGTCGTACTGCAGGTAATAGCGACGTTCGGTCTTGTTGCTCAGCCGCGAGCGGCCACCGATCAGCGACAGGCTGTTGGTCTTGATGTCACCCACATCCGAGCGCTCCAGCGCAAGGCCTGTATTCCACGCCCAGCCGGACTTGTTGGGCATGTCCGTCCAGTTGGTGGAAAGCGCCTGCGTCTGCGTGCCGATGGCAAACTGGTTCAGCGCGCGCCAGCGCAGCGGCCACATCTTGTTGTGAGTGTGATCCACGGACAGTCGCGGACCGGTATCGGTGCTGAATCCCAGGCCGAACACGATCTTCTGCAGTTGCGCCTCGCGTAGTTGCGCAATGACGGTGGCCTCGTCCGGGTTGCGCTCGCTGTTGTCGAGCATCAGGAACACCGAGTCGAAGTAGCCGCTGGTCACCAGGCGCTGCTGCGCGTCGAGCAGGGCATCCTCGCTGTACACATCGCCGGTGGGAATCTGCGCGATATTGCGGATGCCTTGTGCGTCATAGCGCTCGACGCCTTCGAGTTTCAGCGCCCCGAAGCGATAAGCCATGCCGGCGTCATACAGCACCTCCAGTGCCGCGGAATTGGTATCGGCGTTGACCGTGGCGCGGCTGTCGAGAATGCGCGCCGTGGGGTAACGCTGGCGCTGCAGGATGCGCAGACCCGCCGTCTTGGCACCATCCCAGCCTTCCTGCGTGAAGGGCTCACCGTCCTTCAGCAGCCAGTCACGCCGGATGATGCGGCGCTGGCGTTCACCGGCTGGGTCGCCGTTCATGGGTTCGGCGAACTGGATGTCGTGTGCCTGCACCTTCGCCCGTTCGCCCGGATCCACCTCGATGACGATCCGTCGCTTGCCAGCGGATTTCTCCGATGGGTCCTCGGCCGTCAGATTCAGCTTAGGGCTGAAGTAACCCAGCGCGGCGAGCAGATCCCGCGCGTTGGACTCCGCCGCACCCAGCAGGCGTCGCAGTTCGCCTGCCTGCAGATCGGGAAAGTCGGCGAAGCGCTGGATGTCCAGATAGCGTTCGAGATACTTGGCAATGCCGCGATTCTCGCTGACCACGTCGAGCTTGAACGATGCCGCGGCGGATTCGCCGGACACTTCCTCTTCCTTTTTGTCTCCCCGCAGCGTACTGCAGCCGTGCAGGAGCAACGCGCCTGCCAGCAGGACGCGCCAGGCAGCAGGCCACGTCGGGCGGCCGGATGAGCAGAGCGGTACTTTCATGGAACGATCGGAAGCCTCGCTACAAGGTACACAACAGTCCATTCGGATGTAACCCGCAGCGTCGTAGGGCACGACTGACACAGGCCTCATCGTAGGCAGCTACCTACCTGCAACCAGAAGGAAAACTGCTGGGGTCCCCGCGGCTTGCGCCTTAATGTGCGAGTGCATGGGAACCGGATCCGTCATGCCGTCCACCGTCATCCGCAGGATTCACTATGAAGCAGACAGCCGGCTCCTGATCGTCGAGTTCCTGTCGGGTCGGCGCTACGCCTACTTCGATGTGCCGCCAGAAGTGCACGTCGCGTTGCGAGCGGCGCATTCGCGTGGCTCCTATTTCAATCGACACATACGGGATCGCTATTCCTTTGCGCGTCTGGACGGCCAGGATGCCATGGTGCTCAGCCCTGCCGCCGGCGCAACTCCTCCAGCTTCCGGCGCTCCCGCTTATCGGGCCGATGATCCGGCTGCGGACGCAGCAGCGCAGCGAGCCGACGCTGCTCGCGGTGGCGAGCGGAGCGCTCGGCACTCTGCGCCGTCTCCGCGTAACAGGCCTGTGCCTCCGTCGCAGGACCGCGGCGGGACGGCAGGGCAAGAATCTCGACCTCGATCGCGCGCTCGCCCGTCGTGACGCTCAGTTTCTGCCCGATGCGCAGGGCATGCGCTGCCTTCACCCGCTCTCCGTCGAGCTTTACCTTGCCGCCGGAGACCGCGTCCGAGGCCAGCGAGCGCGTCTTGAACAGGCGCACATGCCACAGCCACTTGTCGATGCGATGACGGTCGTCGGTTGGCACGCACCACCTTCCCCTGCGAAGTGATGCGTCAATTCTAGCCCGCGCTCAGATGAAGGGCGCGTGCTGGGGCCGCGGACTTTGTGCGGCCCGGTCGGCGACGCCGGTCACGTCATGTTCCCGTGCGCAGTGGGCGCAGCAGTAGACCTGCTCACCGGCGGCGATACCGTGACCGATGACCCTGCACTGGCAGTGGGCGCAGGTCGGCGCCATGTCATGGATGGCGCACTCGAAGCAGTCATACGTATTGCTCTGTCCATTGCGCACCACTTCGAAAGCGTGCGCGTATTCGTTGCCGCAGACCTTGCACATTGCCATCTTGAAGCCCTCCATTTCTGCATCGAGCTTGCCTGCGGCAATGCCCCGGCAGTCAGTCCCGCATGGCCCGGGAAGTTGCGGGAATGCTCCTACGGATAGGCCGCCGCCAGCTGCATGCCCACCCATCTGCCAGCGAGGCGTTCGCCAGGGCTGAAGTGCTCGACGGCCGCAGGCTGCTCCAGCTTCAGGAACGAGAACTCGCCGGCACCCTGCCATTGAACGGCAATCTCCACGCCTGCCGCCCCTGTCGGTCCGGCATGAAACTGATGCAGGTTCGCCATCGTGGGCGTGAACATCGTGGCCTGGTGGTGCGCGAGCTGCGCCACCCGCACCTGGCGGACATCAGCCCGGGCCCCCGTGTTCGAAAATGCCGGCTGGTCTTCGCATAGCTCGAAGTGCTGGATGACGAGCGAACCCGACGTGCAAAGCGTGATACCGCCACCGCCGGGATGGCAGTGCAGCGGCAGCAGGGCTCCGGGAGCCATGCGGAAGGCGGATACGACGAACGGGCGGCCGCCCGCGATGGTCGCCAGGTCTATGGGGGTGTTGGCGTCCTTCAAGGGTTGCCAGGTTGGGTCAGGCGGCAGGGGCATGGCGCATGCCCACAACGACAGCAATCTCATGAAGCGTTCGGTGTCGTCCGCGCCGAACTCTTTCAGATAGCTCATTGCGGCTGATCGTGCGACAGTCAGCCAGTCCGTGAAATTATCGTACTGGCGCGGCAGCGGAACACTGCCCGAAGGTTCAGTTGCCGACGACAGCATGGGTGCGAGCGCTCCGGCAGTAAACGGGAGCAGCGAAAACAAGGTTCGACGTTGCATGGCCTCTCCTCTGTCCTGTGGAACGGGAGCCTGCTCTGGTCTGCCGGGCAATTACGCTACCCGGGGCCTGGAATCCCGAACGGGTAGGGAAATTCGGCGTACCAGCCATTACGATGACGCAATGCCGCGTGGAACGAACCGGGGACGACCGCCGTACCAGGATGTGCTGACGCCCACCGAGTGGCGCATCCTGCACGCGGTTCAGCACGGCATGACCAATGCGCAGATCGCCCGCCGCCGTGGCACCAGTGTGGATGCCGTGAAATTCCACGTTGCCAATCTGCTGCTCAAGCTGGGCGTGGGCAATCGACGCGAGCTGCGCAAGCGCAGCTTCAAGCCTGTGGACAGCGCGCTGGGACGCAAGCCGCCCAGGACCATGGCGGTGCCCGACAGCACCATCGCCGCACTGGGCCAGGTGGCCAGATCCGTGCGCAATAGCGCGGAGTCCGAGGCCTGGTACCGCGATGTGCTGGGTCTGCCGCACCTCTACACCTTCGGCACGCTCGTGTTCTTCGACTTGGTGGGCGTGCGGCTGATGCTGAGCCAGAAGGAAGAACTGCCGGCCGAGTCGCTGTTGTATTTCCTGACCGCCGACATCGATGCGCAGCACGCGGCGCTCATGTCGCGCGGCGTGGAGTTCCTGAACGCGCCGCACATGATCCATCGCCACGCGGATGGCACCGAAGAGTGGATGTGTTTCTTCAAGGATCCGGAAGGTCGGCCCCTGGGGCTGATGTCGAAGGTGCCTCCCGCATAGCAATGTCGCATTGCCCTGCATCACGCCGAGGTGAAGGCCTACAGAAGCAGGGTGCGGCGCGCCCGGGGAGGTGCGAAAGTAGGCACTGGAGCGCCTCCATGAACGTCGAATCCGTACCTGGAAACAGCTGGACCCCCGGCACCATCTTCACCGTGGGGCATTCGACGCTGCCCATCGATCAGTTTGTCTCGCTGCTCAGGACCTATGGCATCGAGCGCCTGGCCGATGTGCGCACGGTGCCGCGTTCGCGCCACAACCCGCAGTTCAATGCCGATTCACTGGCGCGCAGTCTGGCCGCGGCAGGCATCGAATATATCCCCATGCCGGCGCTGGGTGGCCTGCGGCGCCCACGCAAGGACTCGCCCAACGCAGGTTGGCGCAACACCAGCTTTCGCGGCTATGCCGATTACATGCAGAGCGCTGAATTCAATGCAGCCGTCGACGCACTGATCGACACCGGGAGCGACCGGCGCGTTGCCATCATGTGCGCCGAAGCCGTGCCCTGGCGTTGCCATCGCTCACTGGTGGCGGATGCGCTGAATGTGCGCGGCGTTGCCGTGGAAGAGATCCTGTCGCAGAGCAGCCACCGGCCGCACAAGCTCACGCCCTTTGCGCACGTGCAGGGCAGGTCGATCACCTATCCGCCGGAACAGGGCACTCTGCTCTAGCGCTGTGCCAGAAGCGCGGACGCGGCGCGACTGGAAACACAGACAGTGCCGTCGATGGTGGGATGCCTCCTACCGCATGTCAGGCGCGGGTCGTTCGCGGCGCCGCGAGCCCGACACATAACATCGTGCCTTCCCGATCCTCCCCATTTCCGCAAGGACCCTCCAGCAATGCAAGCCACCACCCTGGGACACAACCGCACCGGCGCCACGGTCAATCCATCCGGCCTCGACAGGATGCTCGAAGCCGTCGAAGACCTTTCACCGCAGGTGCCGATCAGTACGACCACCATCGAAGCGGAGCGACTGAAGTGCATTGCGGAGGCCGACAGCGTCGGGTCCATTCCGCCACCGGCTTCGAAGCTCAAGGGAAAGATGAAAAAGGCCGTTTCCGCCATCAGCGGCATCAGTCCGGGCCTGTTCATGGACAAGGTAGGCGAGCGCATCGCCTTTGAGCGCACCGGTACGCGTCTCTATGACGCGCTGATTTCCAAGTACGTGGCGCTCGGCGAAGTAGGAAGTGCCGAGCTTTCGGCACTGCACGATGTGGAGACGCCGCTCGAGGCGCTGCGCCGCATCCGCGACGAGGAGCATGCGCACTTCCTGATGTTGTGCGAGGTGATGACCAATCTCGGCGGCGATCCGACGGCGCAGACGCCTTGCGCCGATGTGGCCGCCACCGCCTCGATGGGCCTGATGCAGGTGGTGACCGATCCGCGCACCACGCTGGCGCAATGCCTCGATGCCGCGCTGATCGCCGAACTCACTGACACCGCGAGCTGGGAGCTGCTGGGCGAGCTGGCAACCAGGGCCGGTCAGACCGACCTGGCGCAGCGGTTCGCCACAGCACTCACGCAAGAGCAGAAGCATCTGGTGACCGTGCGCGG
>JACZDC010069202.1_pt1 | contig 15763 bp, 15 predicted proteins | sample 8641791 | NCBI WGS metagenome assembly JACZDC01 (sample SAMN15324613, study PRJNA640507) | soil metagenome | isolation source: intercropping peanut in the second line | place: China: Luxin town, Laibin City, Guangxi Province | collected 2019-07-25 | depth 10cm m
CCGACGACGATGCCGTGGTCTATCGTCCGCTCGAAGTGCTGCTGCTCGAGAGGCCGTGGTATCGCGGCCGCACGCTGCTGCTGGGCGATGCGGCCCATGCCACCACGCCGCACCTGGGCCAGGGCGCGGGAATGGCCTTCGAAGACGGCCTGGTGCTGGCCGAGGAACTGGCGCGTCACGATGAGTTGTCGGCGGCGCTTTCCGCCTGGTTCCAGCGTCGTTACGAGCGCTGCGCGTACATCGTTCGCGCCAGCCTTGCCATCTGCAAGGGGCAGCTGGGCGAAGGTCCGCCTGTGGACAACGCCAGGGCCACGGCCGACATGTTTGCATTCACCGCACAACCGATCTGAGAACGCCCATGAGCCGAGTGACCGAAATCCGCCATGTCGCCTATGGAGTTGTCGACTTCGACGCCGAGCGCAAGTTCTACGCCACCGACTGGGGCCTGCAGGAAATGCAGGCCACGCCGGACATGGCGTGGTTCCGGGATCCCGGGCATGACGAGCCCTACGTGGTGCGCCTGCGCCGTTCCGACGTCAATCATGTGGACGTCATCGCGCTGGCCACCACCGATCGCAGCAGTGTGGATGCGCTGCACGAGCGCGTCGGCCAAGCCGGCTGTCGCATCATTCATGCGCCGCGCGAACTGGATTCACCCGGCGGTGGCTACGGCTTCCGCTTCTTTTCACCCGATGGGCTGCCCTTCGGAATTTCGAGCGACGTGGCGCGCGGCGCTTCGCGTCCCATCGCGGCCGATGAGGGACTGCCGGTGCGCATCAGCCACATCGTGCTGCACACCCCCGACATGCAGCGCATGGTGCAGTTCTTCACCGAAGCACTGGGCTTTCGCGTCAGCGACTGGCTGGGGGATTTCATGTGCTTCCTGCGCTGCAATGCCGCGCATCACCGCGTGGCGCTGCTGCCGGGACCGCCCTGCCTGAATCACGTGGCCTACGACATGACGGACATGCACGGCATGATGCTGGGCGCAGGCCGCCTGAAGGCACAGGGCATCAACCTGCGCTGGGGGCCCGGCCGTCACACCGCCGGCAACAACACCTTCAGCTACTTCGTGACGCCGAATGGATTCGCCGTGGAATACACCGCCGAGCTCGAGCAGGTGGACTTCGAGCATCATGAGGCCAAGGTGCACGCGCCCTCGCCGAAGATCATGGATCAGTGGGGCATCGGCGTGGGCGGACCGCATGTGATGCCGCATCCCCATGCCGATCCGCATCTGTTCCAGCCCGCGGAGATCTGATGGCGCTGTTCGAATACTTTCCGAACTATGTGTGGAATCTCTCGGTGGCCATGGCGCTGGAGAGCGGCGCGCGCATCGGCGAGATCGTGGACATGTGCCAGCCGTTGCGCGAGGCCGCTGCATCCGGCACCGACGCCGGAACGCCGCAGTTCATGGCGCAGTGGGTGCGGGTTGCCGACAACCTGCTGGCACTCGCCGAAGAAGACATCGCCGCGGGCCGCAACTTCTCGGCATCCGCCAAGATGGAACGTGCCGCGCTGTACCTGCTTGTCGCCGAGCGCATGCAGGGCCAGGGCAGCACCGGACGGCAACAGACCTATGCCCGCGCGCGTGAAGCCTTCGACCGCTCCACGCATCTGGGTCGGCTGAATCGCGAACGGGTCGAGATTCCGCTTGCGCAGGGCACGATGCCCGCGCTGTTCACGCGTGCGCCTGGCGCCGGACCGCAGCCCGTGGTGGTCTATTGCAATGGACTGGACAGTTGCAAGGAGCTGCTGTGGTGGTCCGGCCTGCCGGAAGCTCTCGCGCGACGCGGCGTTTCCACGTTGTCCGTGGATCAGCCCGGCAGCGGCGAAGCGCTGCGTCTGCAGGGACTGCCGGTGGATCCGCACAGCGAGAGCTGGGCATCGAAGGCCGTGGACTGGCTGCAGCGGCAGGCGGATGTGGATGCGCATCGCATCGGCATGACGGGCATCAGTCTCGGCGGCCATTTCGCGCCACGCGCAGTAGCCTTCGAGCCGCGGTTTGCGGCAGGCGCCGTGTGGGGCGCGAATCACAACTGGGCCGAGGTGCAGCAGCGCCGGCTCAAGCGCGAGGGGGAAAACCCCGTGCCACATTACTGGGCGCATGTGATGTGGGCTTTCGGCGCCACCAACATGGAGCAATTCCTCGCGCGCGCGGCGGACATGCATCTGGATGGAGTCATGCAGCGCATCCGCGTGCCCTTCCTGGTAACGCATGGCGCGAAAGACCGCCAGATTCCGGTCGATTACGCCCGGCAGAGCTATGAGCAGCTGAGCAATGCTCCGCGTCGCGAACTGAAGATATTCACCGAACGCGAAGGCGGAGTCGAACATGTGGGCGCGGACAACATGTCCTATGCCCGCGATTACATCGCGGACTGGTTCGCCGAGGTACTCGGCGGCCGCACGGGCTGAGAGGAGATTGCAATGAAGGAAGCACCGGTACGTCGCGTGGTCACGGGCCACGGTGCGACAGGCAAGGCCATCATTCAGGAAGATGGTCCCGTGCCACGTGTGCAGCGCATCGGTGGGGAACATGGTCCATTGTTCTTCGAAGTGTGGAACACCCGTGGTTCGCCTGCCCCCATAGACCGGGCGTCCGGCGAGCCGGCGGAAACCGGCATCCTGCTCGCACCCCCGAGGCAAGGCACGCGTATCCGTGTGCTCGACATCCCGCCGGAGGACGCCGCGATCAGCCAACTTTCGCCTGAACAGGCTGCGGCGCACTTTGCCGAGGTCGGCGCCGCGCAGGCCTCGTCGCATTCGGGCGCAACGACGCGACATGCGTTCATGCATCGCACCGAAACAATCGACTACGGCATTGTGCTCGAAGGCGAACTCACGCTGATTCTCGACGAGGGCGAGACCGTGGTGCGCGCCGGCGACATCGTGATCCAGCGTGGCACCAACCACGGCTGGTCCAACCGCTCGGGAAAGCATTGCCGCATCGCCTTCATCCTCATCGATGGCCAGTATCAGGACGGGTTGGGAGCAACCAGCACATGAAGCTGGCGAGCAGGCGAAAAGGTCGCGATGGTGAACTGCTGGTCGTTGCGCGCGACCTGGCAAGCTGCGCCAGCGCCGCGCACATCGTGCCGACGCTGCAGTCCGCGCTCGATGACTGGGACGGCGTCGCGCCCGCGCTCGAGTCGCTTTACGCGCGTGTGAACGCAGGTTCGGCGCCGGGCCAGTCGGCGCTGGATGTCACGCTGCTCGACGCGCCCCTGCCCCGCGCCTGGCAATGGCTGGATGGATCGGCCTATGAGCAGCATGGCGAGCTGATGGCGAAAGCCTTCTCGCGGCCGAAGATCGAAAGCGAATACCCGCTGATGTACCAGGGCCTGTCACACCAGTTTCTCGGGCCGCGCGATCCCGTCGTTTTTCCGTCGGAAGAAGATGGCATCGACTTCGAAGGCGAGTTCGCGGTCATCACCGGCACCGTGCCCATGGCAGCGAGCGGTCAGGTCGCCGCGAAGGCCATTCGCCTCATCATGCAGATCAATGACTGGTCGCTGCGCAAGCTGGCCGCCAAGGAAGTGAAGACCGGCTTCGGCTGGCTGTTGTCGAAGCCCGCCTGTTCCGCTGCACCGATCGCACTCACGCCGGACGAGCTCGGTGATGCCTGGCGAAACTGCAGGCTGAATGCGACGCTCGAAGTGCGCCGTGGCGAGGAAGTGTTCGGACGCGTGCCCGCCGATGCCATGAGCTACGGCTTCGATGAGCTGATCGTGCACGCCGCGCGCACGCGCATGCTGTGCGCGGGAACCATCGTGGGTTCCGGCACGGTTTCCTCTTCGCGCTACGCCGAAGTGGGCTCGTGCTGCATCAGCGAGCGCCAGGCCATCGAGATGATTGCGCATGGCTCGGCGCAGACCCGCTACCTGAGTTACGGCGAGCGGGTGCGCATGCGCGCGTTCGCCGAGGGTGGCAGCGCGCCGCTGTTTGGCGTCATGGACAGCACGGTGGCCGCCCCGGGCGCCGCGTGAAATCGCACCCGGATCAGTGCGTCACCAGCGCGCACAGCTCGAAGGGACTGGTGACGCCCAGTCTCTGATAGGCGCGCCGGCGGTAGGTCAGCACCGAAGTCTTGGCGATATCCAGTTCCAGCGCCGTCGCCTCGACACTCATGCCGATGGCCGCACGCGCACAGACCTGGCGTTCGCGCAGCGTCAGGTTCGCGAATCTGCTCGCAAAGCGGTCTTCGAGCTGCGCCACCGAAAGTTGCACCGGACCGGCCTGGCGGTCGCGGTTCAGCGGCAGCATGGGAAGCGCAAGACAAGCCACGCCGATCAACGCGCCGATCTCGGCATCGGTGAAAACGCCTTCGGAAGCATGCCGCGCGACATTCATCACGCGCCAGGCCTCGGGTCCGCGCTGAATCACCGACACGCGCTCGACGATGCCGGCATCATCGAAAACGCGGCGGCGGAATCCAGGCGAGACGATGTGCTGTGGCCGCACCCTCTGCAGCGCGACATTGCTCACGCGCGGCGCCGCGCGATACGCATCGCACACAGGATCGAGCCTGAGATACCACTTGAGATAGGCGGGAAACAGATCGACGAGGCCGGGCTCGCCGAAGTAGTACTGCAGCGAGCTATGGTCGCGGCCTGTTGCCTCGAACAGATAGATGCGACGCGCGCCACCGACGACGGACACCACCGAATCGCGCACCGTGGTGCCGAATTCCTCGGTGCCGATCGAGCCCAGCATCTTTTCGTACAGCGCGGCATTGGTGGTCGACACGCGCCAGTCGGTGATCTGTCTGATGTCCGCCATACGTCCCCCGTAGCTCAGGAGCTCAATACCAGCGCATACTGCCTGCTTTCAAGCCACCTGTCCTCCGTACAGAGGACGGGGGTGGATGCCGGTGCAGGCTACATTGTCGTTTCCTGAGACGAGGGAGAGAAGCCAGTGCTCGCTGGACATAAGGTCATCATCACGTGCGCCCTGAATGGCGGCATGCAGCAGGATCGCGACGGCGCGGTCATTCCGAAGCAGCCCGAGGAGATCGGCGAGGCCGCGGCGCGCTGCTACGAGGCGGGCGCGGCCATGGTTCACGTCCATGCACGCGGCCCCGACGGCAAGAACTCCGGCGACCGGAACATCTATGCGGAAATCATCCGCCAGATCCGCAAGCGCTCACCCATCCTGATCCAGACCACCAACGGCATCGGCGTGCGGCGCGACCCGGCCACCGGGCAGTTCATCTGGCCGACGGACACCGAGCGCCTGGGCCTGCTGGCGCTCGAGCCGCGGCAGGACCTCTACGGCATCGCGGCCGGTTCGGCGGACTTCTACAACCCCGAGGGCGGCTATCCCGAGGAAACGCCCTATGTCAATTCGCCGGCGCTGCTGCGCAAGACCATCGAAGAGGTCTACAAGCGCGGCTCCGCGCTCGAATACGAAGTGGTCGAGGCCAGCTCACTGCATCGGCTGATGCGCTACGCCAATGAAGGGCTTTTCGACCGCGACCGCGACAATGTCTGGTTGCTGCACGGCGGCGGCTTCGGCGCCACGCCGCCAGTGGCGCGCAATGTGCTGTTTTCCATTGACGAGGGCCAGCGGATGTTTCCCAGGGCGATCTGGGGCGTCACTGCCACGGGCCGCGACATGTTCAGGATCGTCACGCTGGGACTGTCATTGAATTGCGATCTGGTTCGTGTGGGATTCGAGGATGGCATCCACCTGCCGGATGGCAGCGTGGCTCGCGACAACAGTGACATGGTGCGGGCTGCCGCACAGATCGCGGCCATCTACGGACTGAAGCCCGCCACAGTTGAAGAAGCGCGCCAGCGCTTCAGGATCTGAACCGGCACGGGGGTGCAACATCATGAGCACCGAAGCACCCCTGCTTGCCAGTCAGCCAGCGCGCACCTACCTCGGCCTCGAGGGACGTGTGCTGCTGCTCATCGGCGTGTGCTCGCTGACCTTCTTCCTGGACTGCCTGATCCCGGCACTGATGGGACCGCTGGCCACGCCCATCGCGAATTCGCTGTCATTGAACCGCACCGAGCTGGGCGCCGTGTTCTCCGCCAATCTGGTGGGACAGTGCGTGGGCCTGCTGACGATTCCGCTGCTGACCCGTCGACTGGGTCATCGCCAGATCATCCTGTGGACCACGCTGGGTTTCGGACTTTCGCAGACGCTGACGATGTTCGTCATCGATCGCGACACGCTGGTGGCTTCGCGATTCATCACCGGTGTATTCCTGGGCGGCGCACTGCCGAGCTGCGTGGCGGCGGTCACGCAGGGCAGTCCGCCGGACCGGCGCGGCCTCGCCACCATGCTGCTGTTCACTGCCTATGGACTGGGCGGCGCGGTGGCCGGATTCCTGGCCAGCCTGTTCGTCGAGGGCGGCGACTGGCGCATGGCCTTTGCCTACACCGGTGGCGCCTGCCTCATCGCAGTGCTCGCCTGCTGGCGCTGGCTGGAAGAGCCGCCGCCGGAGCCCGAACCGCGTGCTGAAAATTCACCTCGCGGCAGGCGCAAGCTGATCGACATCATCTCGCCACCCATGCTCGGTGGCACGCTGCTCCTGTGGCTGATGTTCATATGCGCACTGACCATCTACTACTGCCTGAGCTCGTGGTTGCCGACGCTGCTGGTCGACATCGGCCGCAGTCCGCGACTCGCCGCCTATGCCATCGGCAGCTACACCAGCGGCGGCGTGATCTCGGGCCTGCTGATCGGACCACTGATCGACCGCTTCGGCGCGCATCGCATACTCAGCCTGTTCTTTGCGATTGCGGCGATCCTGCTGCTCAGCATCGGCCAGGGCATGGATGCGATGGCGGACATGCCACTGCTCGCGCTGCTGGCCACTTGCGGCTTTTTCATGCTGGGCGCCTACGGCGGCCTGAACGTGGTGCTCGCGGGCTACTACCCTTCCGATCTGCGCGCGGTGGGCGTGGGCTGGGCGAAGAGTGTCGGGCGCCTCGGCACCGTGCTGCCGCCGGTGGCCATTGGCTATGGGCTGTCCCGCGGCATGCAGGCTGAAACAATAGTCTCGGCCTTTGCCGTGCCGGCATTTCTGGTCACGGCCGCGTTGCTGTCGATTCCTCGCAAGCGCCCGCGATAAGTCGCGTGCGCTGTACCCGGTTGAGGGGACAGGGCCGTCCGCCTCACTTGGGTTCAATAGCCGCATCGTCCCGGGTTTGCGACGGAGCACTGCATGAAATTCGGCCTGTTTCTCGGCATCTGGGAGAATCCCGATGCCAACGGATCCCAGCACAGGATCCTGCACCAGGTCATCGACTACGCCGTGCGCGCCGAGGCGCTGGGATTCCAGTCCGTGTTCCTGACGGAACATCACTTCACGGGGCTGCCGCAGATCCCATCCTCGCTCACCGTGCTGTCCTACCTGGCCGCACGCACCACGCGCTTGAGGCTTGGCACGGCACTGATCATCCTGCCCTGGCACAACCCTCTGTTGCTGGCCGAACAGATCGGCACGCTGGACCTGCTCTCCGATGGCCGTTTCGACTGCGGAGTGGGCAAGGGATTCCGCTACGTGGAGTGCCGGGGCTTCGGCATTCCCGGCGAGGAACTCGGCCCGCGCTTCGAGGAAGGGCTCGAGGTGCTGACCAGATGCTGGCAGTCACAGGGACGTTTCTCGCATCACGGCAAGTACTGGAATTTCGACGATGCCATCATCGATCCACGTCCGCTGCAGCGACCGCATCCTCCCATCTGGATTGGCGCGGCGAGCGAGCAGTCCATTCATCGCGCCGCGGATCGCGGCTACAACCTGCTGCTTGATCAATTCAGCGATTCCAGCCAGATCGGCGAGCGCTTCGACTGGTACCGGCGGCGGGTTGTTTCACAGGACATCGCCTTCGACCCGATGCGGGTGGGTGTGACGCGTGCCTTTCATCTGACACACAGCGAAGAGGAGACACGGCAGGCACTGGAGCACCACCAGAAGGTGCTGTCGAACAATCGCAGGCTGTCCTCCAATCCCCATGAGGCCAGCAGCCTGATCTACCGGCCGCCCGTGGCTTCGGGCGACCCGGATGACACCTGGCTCATCGGCACGCCGGCGCAGATCGAACGACGGCTGAACAATCTCAAGGCGCGCGGCATTGAATATGTGCTGCTGCTCGACACCGCCGGCTCACTGGCGGGCCTGGAGCAGTTCGCCGCCGAGATCATGCCGCGCTTCGACACCGATCGGGCATCCAGGGCCGCGTGATGCTCGCACGCTCATCCGTGCTCCACGGCGCGCCGCTGCGCCAGGCCATGCGGCGCAGCGCGGGCACGGTGTTCATCGTGGCTGCCGGCCCCGAGGGACAACGCTGCGGACTCACCGCCACCTCCGTGGTTTCGCTCAGCATGGATCCCCCCGCCCTGCTGGTATGCATCAATCGCCGCAGTTCCACGTATGAGGTGATCAGGACGCAGCGGCGATTTTCCGTGAATCTGCTTGGCGCATCGCAGGTGACCTTCGCGCAGGCGTTCAGCTGCGCCAGCATCACGGGTGAGCAGCGCTTCAGGCACGGCCGCTGGCGTGAATCCAGTGACGGCGTGCCCTGGCTGGAAAGCGCCAATGCCGCAATGCTGTGCGATCTGGAAGAAGTGGTTGCCTATGGTTCGCATGTGGCCGTCGTCGGCCGCGTGACTACCGTGCACCTGGGTTGCGATCCCGATGCCGCACCGCTGCTCTACAGCGATGGCAGCTATCGGGCGCTGCTACCACGCCGGAGTTAGCAGGGGTTCGCGCGCGTAATATCGCCGCACGTTTTCGGCCAGCCGCGCCATCATGTCGGGCCCCGCCTCGCGGGTGTATCCGGCAATGTGCGGCGTGAGCAGCACATTGGGCACGCCACGCCAGCGTGCCGCCGGGGTTGGCTCTTCCTCGAATACATCGAGCGCCGCCGCACCCAGCCGGCCGTCCCTGAGACATCGAATGAGGGCGTCTTCATCCACCAGCATGCCCCGCGAAACATTGACCAGCATTCCCTCCGGACCCAGCGCCGTGAGTTCGGCCTCACCGACCTGCCGACGGTTCTCCGGCAGGGCGCGGCTTGCCACCACGAGAATGTCGCTCATCCCGGCAAGGCTCTGGATGTCGGCAGTGCGCGGATACGGCACATCGGGCTTGGGATTCGGGCCATGCCAGGCGATGAGCATTTCATGCGCCGCCATCCGCTGTGCAATGGCGGCGCCGGTCCGTCCGAGTCCCACGATTCCCAGTCGCCGGCCGCGCAGCGAAGGCCGTGGCTTCAGGGATTCACGCCAGAAACCCAGCCGCATGCCGGAATCGGCCTGCAGCACACCGCTCCACATGGCCAGGATCAGCGCGCAGGCGTGATCCGCCACGTCGTGCGCGTTCACGCCCGCGGCGGTGGTGAGCGCGATGCCGCGTGCGCGCAGGATGGCCGTGTCGATCTCGGCATAGCCGGTGGAGAAACATGCCACGAGCTTCAGCCGTGGCATCTCGCGCAACAGCAGTTCCGGAATGGCGCTGCCATCGGTGACGATGACCTCGATCTGCTGGCCCACGCCGGCCAGCAGCGCTGCGCTTGCCGCGAAGTCCGATACGGTATGAACTTCATACCGATCGCGCCATTCAGAACGCAGGCGCTCCAGGGGGCGCCCGTGGACGAGCAATGGCGGCCTTGATGTGGGATCAGTCACGGTAGCTTGCATCCTGCCTGTCGAGCATGCCCTTCAGCGCATTCCATTCCCGCTTCACCACCCGCTGCTCCGGATCTTCGAAAGCCCGCGCCATGGCCTCGCAACTCTGCGCATCCGGCCGGCACAGTTCGCTGGAGTCCCGGACCATGGACAGCATCGTCACCTGCATGCGGCAGGCGCGCTCCAGATAATACATGCGCGAGAAGCATTCCCACGGCGTGGATGCCACGACCAGCGGGCCGTGGTTTCTGAGCATCAGCACATGCGCATCGGCGAGCGCGGCGGGCAGCTGCGCGCGCTTGGCATCGGAATCGAACATGCCGCAGTAATCCAGGTAGGCGATGCGGTTATGGAACCTCAGAGCATGCTGGCTCAGCGGCAGCAATCCCGCCTTCATGTTGCCCACGGCGATGGTCGCTTCGCTGTGCGCGTGCATCACGCAGGCGGCGTCTTCCCGCCCGGTGTGGATGGCGCTGTGGATGCAGAAGCCGCCGACGCTGATCCCCAATCCCGTGGGATCGGAAATGATCCTGCCGCGCGTATCGCATTTGACCATCTGGGAAGCGCGCGCATCTTCAAACAGGATGCCATAGGGCAGCAGCAGGAACTGATCCTGCCGCCCGGGCACGCGCAGCGAGATGTGCGTGTGGATGATGTCGGTGATGCCAAGCCAGTGGAACAGTCGATAGGCGGCCGCCAGTTCGACGCGCGCCTCCCGTTCCTCGGGTGAACACTCGCTGCTGCGTAGCGTATCGGGACTGCCGCTCAGGATGTTGTCGGTTCCCGCGCGTCCAGAACCTCCGGATTTCGCAGATTGCATGGCAGGTCTCCTCGCAATGCCCTGAGTATGTTTTCTTCGAACCTGGCAGCAACTGCGCGCGCGCCGTCGGCAGTATGCCCGATGGAATGAGGGGTCAGGATCAGATTGGGCGTCGTCAGCAGCGGGCTGTCCGGTTGCAGAGGCTCCTGGCCAAAGCAATCCAGCGCCGCCGCGCGCAGGCGCCCGGCATGCAGCGCCTCGCACAGGGCGCTCTCGTCTACGATGCCGCCACGCGCCGTGTTGATCAACATGGCCGAAGGCTTCATCGTCGCGATCTGCGAAGCGCCGAGCAATCCTCTGGTCGAGGCGTTCAGTGAAGTGTGAATGCTGACGATGTCGCTCTCGCGCAGCAGCCGCTCCAGCGATACCACTCGCGCATGCGCGGGCAATGACGCAGGCGCTCGTGGTGCCGATACCAGGATCCTCGGCTTCCAGGGCGCCAGGAGCCGCGCGACCATCCTGCCAATGCGTCCGAAACCGATGAGTCCGACGGTCAACGCACCAAGCCAGCGTGCCTCGGGATGCGCGTGCCAGCGGCCCGCCTTCAGCCGCTGTCGCGCGCCATCGAGATCGTGGCTGAGCGCCAGCATCAGCAGCACCGTTGCGCTGGCCATGTCGCGGGCGTTCTCGCAGACCGTGCCATCGCCGATCAGCACGCCGCGTTCGCTGGCTGCGGCGCGATCGATGCCGTCGATGCCGCTGCCCACGGTGATGACGGCACGAATGCGTGTCAGGCGTTCGAAAAAGGCCGCGTCACAGGGCATGGAACCGGGCCCGGCCACCACGTCCCATTCATCGCGCGCCGTGGCTGCGATGTCACCCGGATTTTCCAGCACCGCCACGCGATGCGTCTGGCGCAGGCGTTCGGCAATCCGGTCCGCCTCTGCCCCCAGCGCGCGTGGCTTCACATACAGCACGCCGGGACAGTCGGCGGACGCGGTGTCAGTGATCACGGTGGCGACTAGAGTTTCGGTTCCTCGCCAGCCTTGATGCGGCGGAATGTGGCCATGGCCTGCAGCGCCTTGGGCAGACCGGCGTATGGAATGGTCTGGATGATCAACTCCCGCAAGTCATCATCCGTGAACCCCAGCTTGTGGGCGTGCTTGAAGTGAATGGCAACGCCGTGCGCGCCTATGGCGATCAGAATGGCCATGCACACCAGTTCCCGGTCGCGCAGACTCATGCCGGGCCGCGACCAGATGGTGCCGAAGTTGGCTTCGGAAATGATGCGCCACAGATCCTCGTCCAGCTCGCGCACGCCTTCGTTCTGACCCCAGCCGAGCTGCTCGATGATCTTCAGCCCGGCCTGCTCCCGTCCGTCATTGAAATCACTCATGGTCAACCTCACCAGTTCACTGTGGCCCGCAGGCCGTAAGTCCTGGGCGCCTGCAGCGCGGCGCCCACGATACCGTTGACAGCGTAGGCATTGGAGAGCGTCAGTGTCGAGATGGTCTTCTTGCCCGTCACATTGTCCATGTATGCCTTCACCGCGACGCGATCGCTGGCAGAGAGGTACGACAGCGCGAGGTTGTAGCGCGTGGTGCCGTAGGTCCGGGTCTGCGGGATGTAGTTCACGTCGCCCGCGAAACCGGATTCGCCGCGTGCGCTGGCTTCGCCCACCAGCCGCGCGCCATTGGACAGACGAAAGGTCTGCTCGATGTCCGCCATCACCGTCCACTTGCCGGAGCGCGGCGTGGGCTGTCCCGAGCAGTCGATCAGGAACTGGCCTGCGCTTGGCGTCTGCGTGCAGGCCGTGCTCGCCGGCAGCGGCGCCGGCGTCAGGTAGGAGAAGCTGTCGTATCTGGAATCCAGATACTGCGCCTGCAGTCCCAGGCGCGTGGTCGGCGTCGCCAGGAACTGCGATTCGATCTCGATGCCCTGTGCATGCGACTTGCCGGCGTTCTCGGTCACGAAGGTCGAGGACACGCCGATCAACTTCACGAACGACACCTGCTGGTCACGGTAGTTCAGATAGAAGGCCTCGGCGTTCAACTGCAGGCGGTTGTCGAGGAAGCGGTTCTTGGAGCCGAGCACGTACGAGAGCACCTTTTCCGGCTGGTAGGTGTTGGCCGCCGGTGGTCCATAGAAGAATCCGCCGGCCTTGAACCCGGTGCTGGCGTTCGCATACAGCAGCGAACGCCCGGCGGCATCGAACTCGAAACCGGCCTTCCAGTTGAGCTTGTTCCAGGTGCGGCTGCCGGTCACGACGTTGGCGGGATTGCCGACCGGCGGATCGGGAATCACCGGATCTGGACCCACGGTATTCACGGTATAGCGCCGGCTGTCGCTGGACTTCACCTCATGCGTCCAGCGCAGGCCGCCGGTTGCGCGCAGGCGATCGGTCAGCGACCAGGTCAGCTGCGAGAAGGCCGCGGCGACCCAGCCGTCGAGATCGGTGTGCTGATCACTGAAATTGCGGCGCGACGCATTTTCGCCATTGGCATGCGCCTTCATGGCGGTATCGAGATAGAACGCGCCCACCACGTATTGCAGCGGCGAATCCGAGCGTGACGCCAGCCGGGTCTCGAACGAAAACTGGCTGGGATGCTGCCGCTCGCGCAGCTGCCAGCTGGTGGTCGTGGTCACATAGCGCACATCGGATTTGCGGTAGCCGCCGATCATCGTCACCGTGCCGAGGCTGGTGTCCCAGTCCAGGTTCGCCGCTACGCCGTAGAAATCGCTGTCGTCGAAGGTGTCTCTGGTCTGCGCGGGCAGGCCGACGCTGGTGTACAGCGATCCGGAGTTGCCGATGCCGGTAAACGGATCGCCGATGAAGCAGGTGCCCGTGCCACACACTTTGCGCACCGATGCGCCGGGCCCGTGGCCGCCCAGGTGCGAATAGTCCGCCGTCAGCAGCAGCGTAACGGTATCAGCGGGATTCACGAGCAGCGAGGCCCTGACGGCCTGCGCGTTATCATCGCTGGTGCCGTCGCTGAAGTAGCCATCGCGATCCACGGACTGGCCCGCCAGCCGGAATGCCACGGTGTCGCTCAATGGCACGTTCACCATGGCATTGAGGTTGCGGCGGTCGTAGTTGCCCAGGTCCACACCCAGCGCGGCATGGAAATCGTGCTGCGGCCGGTGCGAGATGACATTCACCGCGCCGGCCGTGGCATTGCGGCCATAGAGAGTTCCCTGCGGACCCTTCAGCACTTCGACCCGGTCGAGATCGTAGAACAGGCCATGCACGGTGGTGGGCGTCGCCAGATAAACGCCATCCATGTTCAGCGCCACGGCCGGATCGGAGAAGGCATTGCCGGCCAGACTGCTGACCGAACGCACGGTGAATGTGGTGTAGGGACCGCCTGAAGGTGTGACCTGCAGGCCTGCGGTCAACTGGCTCAGCTGCTGCACATCGGTGACACCGCCCCGCTGCAGCTCGTCGCCGTTGACCGCGGTGATGGCCAGCGCGGCTCGCTGGATGTTTTCCTCGCGACGCTGGGCCGTCACCACGACCTCATTGAGTTCCATCGCAGACGGATCGGCAGGCGGATCGGCCGCTTCCTGGGCCCGCAGGGATGCCGCACAGCAGATCGCGGCCAATGCAATCGCCGGCCTGTTCACCAAGCGCTCCGAACTCATTGCCTTCCCCCGTCGAATGAATTGTTGAATGACGCGGTCCGCACAGAACCGCGGTGAGCCTAACTTCGGGATTCAGGCAGCGATGTCCCCCAGCGAGAGGACATTTCAGCGCTAGCGCATGACGAGCCGGGCCAGCTCTCCGGCACTGCTGACGCCGAGACGACGATACGCGCGCTTGCGATAGGTGAGCACCGAGGACAGCGCCACACCCAGCTCCAGCGCCGCGCCTTCCACCGTCATGCCGATCACGGCGCGCGCGCAGGCCTGGCGCTCGCGATTCGTCAACGCCGGAAAGCGCCGGCCGAACCTGCCTTCGACTTCCTCGATGGCTTCGCGGCTGCTGACCTGCACGCCATCCGTCAGCGCTTCATTGCGACGGATCATCGGCATGAGCAGCCGCGCGAAGCTGCCCAGAACCGTCAGGTCCTCTTCGCGAAACGGACCGCTGCCGGCACGACGTGCCACCGTCATGCACTGCCATCCGTTGCGGGCGCGGCGCAGGTAGGAAACCCGTTCGAGGATTCCGGCGTTCTCGAGCATGCGTCGGTAACCCGCGGCCAGGATGTCACGCGGCTCGACGCGGATCTCGACCATGCCATCGCCCGGTGCGCCGGAGCGGATCACCTTCTGGATGGGATCGATGGGCAGGTAGTGCCGCACGTAGGTGTTGTGTTCCACGCGCGGCTTGTCCGGCTCGTACATCTGCACCAGTGAACGCACTTTCACCGGATTGCCGCGCAGTTCGAACAGATACAGGCGATCCACATGCGCCAGTCTTTGCACTGCGCGCGTCACGCGCGTGGCGAAGGCCTCCGACCCCACTGCTCCGATGACGGATTCATAGGCCTGCAGCACGACCGGAGACAGGGGCAGCGAGTCGATGGGACGCAGGTTCAGCATGGAGCCTCCACCATGATTATCGCCCATGCTGCGGGTCATTCGTGAGTGGCTTGTCCCCTCTCCGAGGGACAGGATTTTCCCGGCGACTGGAATACGCTGCTGCGTCGGACAGCGTCTGGAGGGGATTCCGTGGCGGATGAAACAGCGACTTCCCGTGCGGGCACGGACCGACGCAGCTTCCTGAAAGGAGCCTCGCTGGGAGGCGTTGGCCTCATGGCCGCCGCCAGCGCCGCGCCTGCTGTCGGCGCGCAGCCCGCATCCTCCGGCGCAGCGCCGCCTGCCGTCACCGGAAGCGATGTGATGGTGGACGTGCTGCGCAACCTGGGAATCCGCCACGTGGCGCAGATTCCCGGCAGCACCTTTGCCGGGTTGCAGGAATCCCTCATCAACCACGGCATGCTGACCGAACCTGCGATGAGCATGTTCACGGTCACGCATGAGGAGATTGCCGTGGCCTTTGCGCATGGCTATGCCAAGGTGGCCAACAAGCCCATGGCCTGCATGGTGCACTCGGTGGTGGGCCTGCAGCACGCCAGCATGGCCATCTACAACGCCTACTGCGACCGCGCGCCGGTCATCACCCTCACCGGCTCGCTCACCAATCCCGAAGCGCGCGAATCGTTCGTGGACTGGATGCATGCGGTGTCGGATGGTCCGGCCATCACGCGCGACTACACCAAGTTCGACGAGACGCCGCGCTCGTTGAGCCACTTCATCGAAGCCACCACGCGCGCCTATCAGGCTGGGATGACACCGCCCCTGGGACCGGTGGTCGTCGCCGCGGACCTGGACCTGCAGGAGGACGCCGCGCCGCAGGCG
>JACZDC010025367.1_pt1 | contig 15674 bp, 10 predicted proteins | sample 8641791 | NCBI WGS metagenome assembly JACZDC01 (sample SAMN15324613, study PRJNA640507) | soil metagenome | isolation source: intercropping peanut in the second line | place: China: Luxin town, Laibin City, Guangxi Province | collected 2019-07-25 | depth 10cm m
CCATGAAGACCTTCGCCGTGCTGCTCCTCGCGTCGCTGGCCGTCCCGGCCGTCCCGGCCTCTCCGGCATGGGCCGCGCCGACCTTCCAGGACACCTACCTGGAGCGCTACTTCGACATGTATCCGGGGCGCGCCACCGCGGCCGGCCGCCATGACCTCGACCTCCGACTCGAGGACCTGTCGTCCGCCCGCCGGAGGTCCTGGCTCGATTTCAACCGCGGCGCGGTAGCCGGTTTCCACCGGCTGATCGCCGCCCCCTCGACCTCCGCCGACGATCGTCTCGACCTGGAGCTGCTGCTCCGCCAGGCCGAGCTGGAGGTCTTCGAGTACGGCGTCCAGGTGCGGCCGGAGCGCGATCCTCTGTACTGGACCGGGTTCGTGGGTGACGCCACGGTCTTCCTCCTCGTCCGCGACGACCTGCCCGTGCCCGAGCGTCTGTCGCGCGCCGCGGCCCGCGCCTCCCAGTTCCCGCGGCTGGCGGCCCAGGCCCGCGAGGCGCTCTCCAAGGATCCTGCCCGGATCGCGCCCGAGCTCTGCGCCATCGCCGCTCCCATCCTGCGCAGCTCGGCGATGTTCTACCGCGAAGGCTTTATCCATGCCGCGGAGGGCCAGGGTGTGGAGCTGGAGAAGGAGGTGAAGGAGGCTGGCGGGAAGGCGGCCGCGGCGCTCGACGATCTGGCCTCCTTCCTCGACGGCATCCAACCCAAGGCGAAAGGATATCCGCGGCTGGGAGCCGACTATGCCGCCCGCTTCCGGCTGGTGACCGGCGTGGACGAGCCGGTGGAGAAGGTGCTGGCCAGCGCTGTGGCCGCCTTGAAGGCCCGCCGCGCCGAGGCCGCGGCCTACGGGCGGAGCGTCTGGAGCGAGCTGATGCCCGGCCAGGAGCCGCCCGCCGACGACCGCGAGCTGCTGCGCCGGCTGTTCGAGCGCGTGTCCGCCGACCGGGCCTCCAGCATGGATGAGTTCGTGGCGGACTATCGGAAGCTGGTGACGGACGCCTTCGACTTCGTCCGGAAGAAGGGGATCATGACCCTGCCCGATCCTCCCAGCCTGGTCACCGACCGCTCGCCGGGCTTTTTCGCGGGACAAGCGGTGGGCGGCGTCTATCCTCCGGGCCCGTACGCGCCCGAGGCGCAGACTCTTTTCTACCTTCCGACCATCCCGGACTCGGCCACACCGGAGCAGAAGGCGGCGTTCTTCCGCGACTTCAACCACAACTTCAACGTCATGATCACCGCGCACGAGATGGTTCCGGGCCACTACGTGCAGCTCAAGTGGGCGGCGCGCCACCCGCGCACGGTGCGGGCTCTGTTCTCGGACGGCGTCTACGTGGAGGGCTGGGGCACCTTTTCAGAGCGCCTCCTGCTCGACCAGGGCTGGGGCGGACCGCTGCCGCGCCTGGCCCATCTCAAGAAGCAGCTCGAAAACATCGCCCGCACGATCGTGGACATCCGCGTCCACACCCAGGACATGAGCCGCGGCCAGCTCCTGCGCTTCGTGAAGGAAGAGGCGCTCCAGGACGAGCAGTTCGCGGCCAACATGTGGGAGCGGGCCATCACCACCTCGCCGCAGCTCACCTTCTACTACCTGGGGGACCGCGAGGTGCAGGGCCTCTACGAAGAAGTCCGCGCGGCAAAGGGCAAGGCCTTCGACCTCAAGGCCTTCCTCGACGGCATGATGGAGATGGGGCCGGTGCCGGTGCGGCACTATCGGGAGAAGATGCTGGGCATGGCGATGACCGCGAAGCCGTAGTTGAGGCGCTGGAGCGTTCGGCGCGGCGACGGAAGCTTCTTCAGGCTAAAGGAAGCTTCTGTGCCGCGATCCTGCCTTCTCTACGCCGTTGGAAGGTTCCTGGCGCCTACGGAACGATCTTTGGCATGGCGTAACGTTCTCTAGAAGAACCGAAGGTTCTTCGTCGTGGTGAATCGTTCTGCGCCGCAACCGAAGCTTCCCTGGCGTGACCGAACGTTCTACGTCACGACGGAACGTTCTCTCGCGCGCCGCAAGGTTCCGTGGCGCCAGAGAAGGTTCCATTGCGACCGAGAAGCTTACCGCGGGATCCGGTGGAGAGTTTCCGGCTTTCCAGTCCGTGGCACACCCGTTGCAACGCCTCCGGAGCGCAGTTTTGTGGAGCGGTGCGCGTAGAGACTCAGGAAACGGACGAGGAGCCGATGATCCTCCCTATCAAGACGCATAATCTCAAGAGATACAAGGACATAGCGGCCCTGCTCATCAAGCATGGCCGCGCGGACCTGGCGCAGGCCATCCAGGTCGACGACAACCTGCCGCAGGATGAGGCGACCGCGAGCACGGTCTCCGGCGATCCGGAGCAGCTCGCCCGCGACCTCGAAAGCCTGGGCCCGACCTTCATCAAGCTCGGACAGCTCCTGTCCACGCGCTCGGACCTGCTGCCGCAGGCCTATCTCGACGCGCTCGCCCGGCTGCAGGACAAGATCGAGCCGTTCCCCTTCGCGGAGGTGGAGCAGATCGTCTCCTCCGAGCTGGGGGTGCGGCTCTCCAAGGCCTTCGAGGACTTCGACGACGTGCCGATCGCCGCGGCGTCGCTGGGACAGGTCCACCGCGCCCGCCTGCGTAACGGCCGCGAGGTCGTGGTCAAGGTCCAGCGCCCGAACATCCAGCAGACGATCCTCGAGGACCTCGAGGCGTTCCGCGAGATGGCCGTCTTCATCGACAAGCACACCGAGGTCGGCCGGCGTTATGCCTTCCAGGACATGCTGGAGGAGTTCCGCAAGGGGCTGCTGCGCGAGCTCGACTACCGCCGCGAGGCGATGAACCTGGTCACCCTGGGAAAGAACCTCGAGCGCTACTCCCGGATCGTGGTGCCCCAGCCGGTCGACGACTACACGACCGCGCGCGTGCTCACGATGGATTACATCGAGGGCACGAAGATCACCGAGATCTCGCCCCTGGCGCGGATCGACATCGACAACCGTCAGTTGGCCGAAGACCTGTGCCGGGCCTACCTGGACCAGATCCTGGTCGACGGGTTCTTTCACGCCGACCCACACCCCGGCAACCTGCTGATCACCCGCGACGGCCGCCTTGCCCTGCTGGACCTCGGGATGGTCGCCCGCGTCGATCCGCAGATGCAGGAGCGCCTCCTCAAGCTGCTCCTCGCGATCACCGACGGCCGCGGCACCGAGGCTGGCCAGATCGTGGTCCAGATCGGCAACCGCCTGGAGGGCGCCGACGACGCCCGCTTCCTGCGCGAGGTCGCCGACATGGTGGCGGTCTACCAGGACGCCACGGCCGAGCGGGTCAACGTGGGGCGGATCGTGATGGGGATGTGCCGTACCGCCGCCGAAAACGGGATTCGGCCCGCGCCGGAGCTGACTCTGCTCGGCCGGGCGCTGCTCCACCTGGACGACGTCGCCCGCGCGCTCGACAAGGACTTCGTCCCGACCGAGGTTGTGCGCCGCCACAGCGATTCCATCCTGCAGAGGCACATGTTCAAGCGCTTCTCGCCGGGCGCCATGTTCACGTCCACCTTGGAGCTCTACGAGCTGGTGCAACAACTGCCGGGGAGGCTGAACAAGCTGCTCGACAACCTCACCGGCAACAAGATGGAGCTGCGGGTCAACGCCTTCGACGAGTCCCGCCTGATGGACAACCTGCAGAAGATCGCCAACCGGATCGCCAGCGGCCTGGTCCTCGCGGCCCTCATCGTCGGCGCCGCGCTGCTGATGCAGGTGAGGACCGAGTTCACCCTGTTCGGCTACCCGGGCCTCGCCATGATCCTCTTCCTGTTGGCGGCCTTCTGCGGTTTCGCTCTCGTCCTGTCGATCCTCTTCAACGACGACTGGCGGGTGTGGCGGAACAAACCGCCCCGCTAGACTGGACGATGTAGGGGCAACCCTTGTGGTTGCCCGGGGGCAGGCACAAGGCCTGCCCCTACAACCGCCGCCGTGCGTCTAGCTTCCGAGGAGGCCGATCACCTTGCCGTCCACCACGTCCATGTTGACCGCCTGCGGCGTGGCCGGCAGGCCGGGCATGCGCAGGATGTCGCCGAGGAGCGGCACCACGTAGCCCGCACCGGCCGCCAGCACGAAGTTGCGCACCGTGACGTCGAAGTCCTTCGGCCGGCCGATCGCCGACGGGTTGTCCGACAGCGAGCTCTGCGTCTTGGCCACGCAGAGCGGCAGGTTCTCGGCGCCGAGCTTCTGGATCATCTTCAGATCCTTCTCGGCAGAGGCCGTATAGACCACGTTGCGGGCGCCGTACATCTGGCGGGCGATCTTCTCCATCTTGGTCTTGACCGGTTCCGACAGCTCGTAGAGCGGCTGGAACGGCTTCGGGTTCGCCTCGGCATGGGCGAGGACGGTCTCGGCCATCTCGACGCCGCCTTCGCCGCCCTTGGCGAAGATGTCCGACACGGCGCAGGGCACGCCCAGCGCCGCGCAGGCGCGGCGGACGACGTCGATCTCTTCGGCCGAGTCGGTGTCGAAGCGGTTGAGGGCCACGATCGGCGTCTTGCCGAAGGCGCGCACGCTCTCCAGGTGCTTCTCCAGGTTGCCCAGCCCGCGCTCGACCGCGGCCGGGTCGGGCGTCGCCAGGGCGGCCTTGTCCTTGTCGGAGACGCCGCCGTGCCGTTTGAGCGCGCGCACGGTCGCGACCACGACCACGGCGGCCACGTCCAGACCCGCGGTCCGGCACTTGATGTCGAAGAACTTCTCGCCCCCGAGATCCACCGCGAAGCCGGCCTCGGTCACCACCCAGTCGGCGTAGGCGAGCGCCATCTGCGTGGCGACCACCGAGTTGCAGCCGTGGGCGATGTTGGCGAACGGGCCGCCGTGGACGATCGCGGGCACGCCCTCGCCGGTCTGCACCAGGTTCGGCATGAGCGCGTCCTTGAGCAGGACCATCATGGCCCCGACCGCGCCGAGGTCGGCCGCGGTCACCGGCTCCTGCTTGGGGGTGAGCGCGACGATCAGCCGGCCCAGGCGGGCGCGCAGATCGTCGTAGTCCTGGGAGAGACAGAGGACGGCCATGATCTCGGAGGCCGCCGTGATGTCGAAGCCGGTCTCCCGCGGCACCCCTTCCAGCGGGCCGCCGAGGCCGACCATCACCCGCCGCAGCGAGCGGTCGTTGACGTCCATGACCCGCTTCCAGAGCACCCGGCGGGAGTCGATGCCGAGCGCGTTGCCCTGCTGGAGGTGGTTGTCGAGGAGCGCGGCGAGCAGGTTGTGGGCCGCGGTGATGGCGTGGAAGTCGCCGGTGAAGTGCAGGTTGATGTCCTCGGCCGGGACCAGGACCGAGCGGCCGCCGCCGGTGGCGCCGCCTTTCATGCCGAAGGTGGGGCCGAGCGAGGGCTCGCGCAGCGCGAGACAGGCCTTCTGGCCGATCCGCGCGAGGCCCTGGGCGAGACCGATCGAGGTGGTGGTCTTGCCCTCGCCCGCACCGGTCGGGGTGAGGGCCGAGACCAGGATCAGGCGGCCGGGCGGCCGCCCCGCCTCGCGGGCGGCGAGGCGGATCTTGGCCTTGTCGTCGCCGTAGGGGACGAGGAACTTCGCATCGATGCCGAGGTCGGCGGCGACCTCCTGGATCGGCTTCACGCCGCTCTGAGCGGGGGTGGCAATCATTTCTCTTTCGTCTCCTTCGCTTTCAGGTCGGGCTGGAGCAGGTCCACGCCGGTCAGGGGGATGGTCTCGAACTTCCCGAAGCGCTTCTCGAGGTCGGCCGCGAACGCCTTGGCGTTGCCGGCCAGGACGATGAGCATGCTGTCCGGATGCAGGCGCCGCTCGGCGAACGACCGGACCTGCTCGGCGGTCACCGCGTCGATGCGCTCGCGGTAGCTCTCCAGGTACTCCTTGCCGTAGCCGAACTTGAGCGCCTCCAGGACCTTGGCGGCGACGCCGTCGGGGGTCTCGATCTCCAGCGGGAAGGCGCCGGTGATGTAGGTCCTGCGCTGCGCCAGCTCCTCGGTCGGGATCGGCTTGTCGTCCATGGCCTGGAGCACGTCCAGGACCACGCCGAGCGCCTCCACGGTCGACTCGGTCTTCGTGTAGGTGGTGGCCAGGAACCAGCCGGGCTGGGTCGGCATCCGGAACTCGGTGCCGGCGCCGTAGGAGAGGCCGCGCTTGCGCCGCACCTCCTCGAACAGCCGCGAGCTCGGGCTGCCGCCGACCACCGCGTCGTAGACGTCCGCGGTGTAGTGGTCCGGATCGCGGTAGGCGATCCCGGGCTGGCCGACGCGGATCTCGGTCTGTACCGCGTCCGGCTTGTCGATGACCACGATCCGCCGCTGCGGCCTGGCCTGGACCGCTGGCAGCGAGACCACCTCGCCCTTCTTCCAGGCGCCGAAGGCGCGCTCGACCCGGGCGAGCGCGTCGGCGGCCTTGACGTCGCCGACCACCGCCAGGATGGCTTCGTTCGGCACGTACTGGCGCTGGTGGAAGGCGACCAGGTCGTCCCGGGTCAGCCCGCGCACCGACTCCACGGTTCCCGAAGAGGGCCGGCCGTACGGATGGTCGCCGAGCACCAGCCGCTGGAACGCCGCGGTGGCCACGTAGCTGGGATCGGACTGCTGGATCTGGAGGCCGGAGAGCGCCTGGTTGCGCCAGCGCTCGAGCTCCTCGGCGGGGAAGCTCGGCCGCAGCACGACGTCCGAGAGCAGATCGAGGCCGAGGTCGAGCTGGTCCGAGGTGACGGTGATCGAGACGAAGGCGGACTCCAGGCTGGCCGCGGTGTCGAGCGTGCCGCCGACGGAGTCGATGGTCTCGGCGATCTGCTGCGAGGAGCGGGTCGCAGTGCCCTCGCGCAGCAGGGTGGCGGTGGCGTCGGCGAGGCCGGCCTTGGCCGGCGGCGCGTAGACCTTGCCGCCGGGCAGCAGGAGCTGGAGGCTGAGCGACGGGTTCTCGTGCTGCTCGATGACCACGACGCGCAGGCCGTTGGCGAGCGCCTTCTCCTCGAAGGCGGGGAAGTGGATCTCCTGGGCCGGGCGGGGCGGTGGAGGGGTCTGTTTCATCTTGTCGGTCTTTTCCTGAGCTGCGGCCTGCGTGGCGGCGAGCAGCACGGCCAATGCGAGAGCGCCCCGTCTCATGGCTGCTTCTCCTCGGTTGCCGGCTTCATTGCCGCGGGGAGCATGTGGACGACCGTGCGGTTCTCGGGTTTGAAGTAGGTCTTCGCGACCCGCAGCACGTCGTCGGCGGTGACCTTCTGGTACTCGGTCAGGTCCTTGCTCAGCCGCGAGAGGTCCTTCAGGATCACGCTGGCGTAGCCGATGGCCTCGCCCTTGTCCTGCACGGTCTCACGGCCGAAGACCTGGCGTGCGATGAGCTGGTTCTTGGCCTTCTCGAGCTCCGGCGCGCCCACCGGCGTGGACTGGAGGCGCTGGACCTCCTCCTGGAGCGACGTCTCGGCCTGCTGCACCTGGTCCCCCTGGAGGATGGCGAAGAAGAAGAACACCCCGGGGTCTTCCAGGACGATCGTCTGGCCGCCGGCCTGGAGCGCGATCTGCTGGTCGTACACCATCTTGCGGTAGAGCCGCGAGCTCTGGCCTTCGGACAGGATGGTGGCCGCCACCTCCAGTGCGTAGAGGTCCGGATGACCGGCCTCGGGCATGTGGTAGGTGAAGATCACCGCCGGCAGCGGAGTGTTGGAGTCGTAGGCCACGGTCCGGCGCTCGGCGGTCTGGGCCGGCTCCTTCGGCACGTTGCGCGGGATCTCCTTGCCCTTGGGGATCGAGCCGAACCAGGTTTCGATCCAGCGCAGCGTCTCGTCCGACTGGAAGTCGCCGGCCACCACCAGCGTGGCGTTGTTCGGCACGTAGTAGGTGCTGTGGAAGTCGCGCACGTCCTGGATCGTGGCGGCGTCCAGGTCGGCCATGCTGCCGATCGGCAGGATGCGGTAGGGGTGGGTGGTGAACGTCTTGTCCAGCACCACCTCGAACAGGCGGCCGAAAGGCGGATTCTCGATGCGCAGCCGGCGCTCCTCCTTGACCACGTCGCGTTCGGAGCGGAAGTTCTCCTCCGAGACATCGAGCGAGCGCATGCGGTCGGCCTCCATCCAGAGGATCCGCTCCAGGTAGTTGCTCGGGAAGGTCTCGAAGTAGAGCGTGCGGTCGAAGTCGGTGGTGGCGTTGTAGCGCCCGCCGATCGCGTTGATGAAGTCCTTGTGCTCCTCGGGGCCGACGTTGGCCGAGCCCTTGAACATGATGTGCTCGAAGAGATGGGCGAAGCCGCTGCGGCCCTGGCGCTCGTCCTTCGAGCCGACGTGGTACCAGACCTGGACGTTCGCCACCGGCACCGAGTGGTCCTCGTGGAGGACCACCTTGAGCCCGTTGGCGAGCTGGTGCTCCCGCACCTTGATCTCGGGCGGCGTCACCTTGAGGGGGACCGCCAGGAGCGCCGGCGCCGTCAAGGCGAGCCCCAGCGTGATCCCCAGGACGGGGACCGGCGGCAGTCTGCGTTTGGACATCCGATGTCTCCCATATGCGTCGAACGGAGTGAGGCTGTCGTCAGCGCTGCGGCGCGTTCGGCTCCGGCAGCGGCAGCCTGGGAAGCTTTTCCGGCCGCATCGCGGCGTTGTAGAGGACCGTGGCCAGCACCACCGACGCCTGGATCAGGTTCTCGCGTTCCAGGTGGTCGTAGACGTCCATGTTGCTGTGGTGGGTCAACGCGGTGTAGTCGAGCTCGTCCTGGATGAACTGGAAGCCGGGCAGGCCGACGTCGAGGAACGACTCGTGGTCGGTGTTGCCGGTCGGCCGCAGGGTCACGGTGTCGGCACCCAGGTCGTGGAGAGGGGTGAGCCAGTCCTTGAGGATCGGCTCGGCCGCGGCGTTGCCCTCGGTGTAGATGCCGCGGATCTTGCCGGCGCCGTTGTCGACGTTGAAGTAGGCGGAGAGCCGGGCATGGTCGGGCCGGATCCGGAGCGTGCCTTCACCCTTCCAGAAATCGACCGGCAGCTTTTCGCGGCGCTCGGGGTCCGCCGGACCGGACCAGCTCCCGAAGTGGTCGGCTACATAGGCCCGCGAGCCGTAGAGGGCCTGCTCCTCGCCGGTCCACAGGGCCACGCGGATCGTCCGCCTGGGCTTGACGTTCAGCGCCTTCAGGATGCGCACGGCCTCCATGACGATGGCGACGCCGGCGGCGTCGTCGGTGGCGCCGGTGCCGGTGTGCCAGGAGTCGAGGTGGGCGCCGGCCATCACCACCTCGGCCCGCTCGCCGCGCTCGGTGCCCGGGATCTCGGCCACCGTGTTGTAGGCGTTGAGGTCGTCGTCGTAGTACTGGGAGGCGAGCTCGACCTCGACCTCGGTCTCCGTGCCGTTGGTGACCAGCCGGTGGAGGCGGCTGTAGTGCTCCGCGGCCCTCACGAGGGCGGGCACCCCCCCGCTCTCGCCCGGCTTGTACCAGCCGCCGCGGCTGACGCGCAGCACGCCCCACGGCCGGCTGGTCGGCTCCAGGGTAGCGAGCGCCTTCTCGTCGGCCAGGAAGCGGTTGAGCGTCTGGCGGAAGGCGACGCGGGTCATGAACGACTTCCTGGCCTCTTCCGGATTGCGCTCTCTCGGGATTTCATACCTCTCGAGCTTGCGCAGCCCCTCCTCGTCGTACTCCCGCGGCTCCGGCTCGCTCAACTTCGAGAAGTCGACGGGATCGTCGAGGAGGACGACCTTGCCGGCCAGCTTGCCCTTCCAGGCCTCGAGATCGGCGTCCTTCTTGAGGACGGCGATCATCACGGAGCCGCGTACCGGTCCGCCGGTGGCCGGCGTGAAGGCCTTGGGCAGAGCGTACAGCGGCATCGCCTGAGGCTTGGTCATGTGGACGGCCGCGTGGCTGAAGGACCAGCCGCGGCCGAAGGGGTAGGACTCCAGGTGGGCATTCGAGAAGCCCCACTCCTCCATGCGGTGGCGGGTCCACTCGTTGGCCGCCTTGAGCTGCGGCGACCCGGTGAGACGGGGTCCGAGGACATCGGTGAGCTGGCGGACGGTCTCCATCACCTGCGAGTGCTGGAAGCCCTCTTCGCGGATGCGCGACACCATGACGAGGTCGACCGACTCGCCGGCGGACACGGGCGCTGCCAGGGCGAGGACGGCCAGAGCGGCCAGGACGGGTTGGATTCGGGCCAAGGGGATCTCCTCCAGAAGGAATCCGGTCGTGCCGGGATTCTACCTGTCCGGAGCCGAAGGGGAAGGGGAGAGATGCACCCCGAGGTGAGGAAAGGCTAAAATAGGGCCCACAGCCGGAGTGGCGAAATGGCAGACGCAGGAGACTTAAAATCTCCCGCCCAAAAGGCGTGCGGGTTCGATCCCCGCCTCCGGCATCAGTCCTGATCCAGAGAAGGGAGTCCGCGTGCTGAATGTGCCCGAGCAGGAGTTGAGAGACGCTTTCGAACGGGGGCTGCAGTGGAATCTCGGCAAGGTGCCCGATTTCCTCGGCGACGAATGCAGGATGATGGTCCTGAGCGGACTGCTCCTGATGGACCCGCAGCGGGTGCCGGAGGTCCGCAAGGCCCTGGCCCCGCGCCGGGGGCCCGATCCGATCGGCCCCTATTTCGCGGCGGTCGAGGCCTCGCCCCTGCCCGTGCCCTGGGAAGAACCGGACCCGTTCCGCAAGTACGTGGTCCCGGACGAGCTCCCGCCGACCCAGTATGACCGGCAGTGGCTGAACGGGCAGATGGCCCATGCCGCCCTGTTCATGGGGACCCAGGGCAAGGTGGGCGAGCCGGTCCTCTCCTGGATCCGCCAGGAGGACCACTGGGGCTACAACCTCAACCATCAGGTCCTGACCTGGACGCTCTGCCTGAAGGCGGGGCACCGCGTGGAGGAGGCCCGCGAGCGCATCCTCCGGCACGGCGCCAAGCTCGGGAACGAGCTCGAGAACAGCCAGTTCGAGGTCTACTACGACCTGATCGCCGAGACCACCGTCATCCTGACTCTCGCCGGCTACCCGATCGAACGGCTCGAAAAGTACTACCGCCAGATCCTGTCCTCCCAGGACGCCGACGGCGGCTGGTGGTTCACCCGCGAGCCGGCGGAGCTCGGCCCTCTCCTGGAGGAGGCCCACAAGGGAGCCTCACCGCTCTATCAGCCGCCGCGGCACTACTCGGAGGAGCCGGACCCAGCGCAGGCCCTCGACGCGCTCGTGACCGTGCATCGCTCCCATTCGACGTCGCTCAGCCTGTGGGGCCTGGGTCTCCTGCTCAAGCACCAGGGCGGCTAGCCAGGGCTTCCCGGAGCAGCCGGAGCGTCAGATCGATCGTCTTCCTGTGAGTCCGGAAGGACACGGCCGCCATGCGCAGCGTGAAGCGGCCGTCGATCAGGGTCGAGGACAGGAAGATCCGGCCGTCGCGCCGGAAGTCGTCGACGATCTTCTGGTTGGCTTCGTTGGCCTGCTCCAGGGTGGCTCCGGGCGGGACCCAGCGGAAGGTCGTGATCGAGAGGTCGGGCTCCGGCCCGACCTCGAAGCCGAGGGCCAGGACCTTCTGGCGGAAGTAGCGGGCGAGGAGGAGCTTCTCGTCGAGCGCCGCCCGGAAGGGCTCGGTGCCGAGAAGGACGAGCGGCAGCCACAGGCGGAGCGCGCGGAACGGCTTCGTCAGCTCGGGTGAGACGTCGGCCGGGGAGATCGCTCCGGGATCGCTCAGGGCGTCCTGGAGGTAGTGCCCGGTGTAGGTGTTCGACTCCGCGAGATGCCGGACGTCGCGCACCAGCACGATGCCGGCTCCCCAGGGGAGGAACAGGCTCTTGTGCGGGTCGAGGACGACCGAGTCCGACCTTTCGATGCCCTTGAGCACGTTGCGGCCGTGCTCGGTGAGCAGGAAGAAGCCGCCGTAGGCCGCGTCGACGTGGAACCAGCAGCCTTCGCGCTCCGCGATGTTCGCCATCTCGTCGAGCGGGTCCACCGCGCCGGTGTCCGTGGTGCCGGCCGCGGCCACGATCAGCCAGGGATTGAGACCCTGGGCGCGGTCCTCGGCGATGGCCTGCTCCAGGGCGTCGGTCCGCATCCGGAAGCGGTCGTCGATCGGGATCTGCCGGATCGGGGCCTCGACCATGCCGGCGATCTTGAGCGCCTTCTCGATGCAGTGGTGCGCCTGGTTGGTCAGGTAGACGACCGCCGAGGCGTAGTCGGCTCCCCTGAGGCCGCGGGCGTCGCGGGCCGTGGCGATCGCGGTGAGATTGGCGAGGCTGCCTCCGGACGCGATGTTGCCTCCAGCCGAGGCCGGGTAACCGACGAGGTCCGCGGTCCAGCGGAGCACCAGGTTCTCCATGCGGACCGGACCCGGGCCGGTGAAGAAGATGCCCGCGTACTTGTTGCTCACCGCGGCCAGATAGTCGGCCAGCGCCGAGTGATAGATGCCGCCGCCCGAGATGTAGGCCAGATGGGCACCGGAAGCGGTCGCGGCGCCGGGCCGGACCACGTCCTCCTCCAGGATCTCGATCGCGGTGTCGAGCGGGATTCCTTCCCCGGAGATCCGCGTGCCGAGCAGGCGCAGCCCCTCGCCGATCTCCTCGTATCCCTTCAGGGTCTCGATCTCGCGGAGGAAGCGCTCGGAGGAGGCGGCCACCGCGCTGCGGAGCTGTCGGCGACGGGCGGGGCCGGGTTCGAGCGGACGGGCGGCGCGTTCGAGCTGGCGGATGCGGTCGAGCAGGTCTCGGTCCATTTGCGGTGGATTCTATGGGAGGCAGTGGGATAATCGGCGCATGATGAAAAGATCCTTCCTGCTCGCCGCCCTGCTCGTCCTGACCCCGCTCGCCGCCCGTGCCCAGGAGGACGTCGCCGCGCTGCTTCAGCGGCAGACCCAGGAGATGGTGGACGCCATCGCCTCCGGAGGAGCCCCGGTCTGGGACCGTTATGTGGATGACAAGGTCATCTACACCGCGGAAGACGGTTCGGTCCTGACCAAGGCCGAGCTGGTGGAGGGGATCCGGCCGCTGCCCGCCGGCGTCTCGGGGACCATCAAGGTCACCGGGTTCAAGGCGACCGTGCACGGGGACGTCGCCGTCGCCAACTACCTGAATGACGAGCACGAGACCTACCACGGTCACGAGCTGCACTGCCAGTACCGGACGACGGACACCTGGCTCAAGACCCCCGCCGGCTGGCGCCTGATCGCCGGCCAGGTGCTCGCCGTGCGCACCGATCCGCCGGCCGTGGCGCTCACGCCGGCGCAGATGGACGAGCTCGTCGGGCGCTACCAGCTCAGCCCGGACGTCGCCTACGAGATCCGGCGTACGGCCGACGGCCTCGAAGGCCAGCAGACCGGCCGCAAGTGGGAGGCGATGAAGGCGGAGGCGCCGGACGTCCTGTTCATCCCCGGCAAGCCGCGCTACCGCTGGCTTTTCCGGCGCGGCTCCGACGGCAAGATCACGGGCCTCATCGAGCGCCGCGAGGCCTGGGACCTCGACTGGACCCGGAAGTAGATGCTGGAGCTGGACGGTTCCCAGGGCGAAGGCGGAGGACAGATCCTCCGCACCTCGCTGGCGCTCTCGATGGTGACCGGCACGCCGGTCCGCCTCCGCAACATCCGCGCGCGCCGCTCGAAGCCGGGTCTCCAGCGCCAGCACCAGGTTGCGGTGCAGGCGGCGGCGCGGATCGGCGGCGCCCGCGTGAGCGGAGCCGAGATCGGTTCCCAGACGCTCACCTTCGAGCCGGGCGAGGTGACGTCCGGCGAGCACCGGCTCTCGATCGGCTCGGCCGGCAGCACCACTCTCGTGCTGCAGACGGTCCTGCCGGCGCTCCTGTGCGCGTCCGCGCCTTCGCTCCTGACCCTGGAAGGTGGCACGCACAACCCGCTCGCGCCGCCGTTCGAGTTTCTCCGGAGGACCTATCTGCCGCTCGTGAACCGGATGGGACCACGGGTCCACGCCGAGCTGGAGCTGTTCGGCTTCTACCCGGCGGGTGGCGGCCGGATCGTGGTGAGTGTCGAGCCGGCCGCTCGGCTATCCGGCTTCGAGTTGCTGGAACGGGGCGAGATCCGGAGTCGGCAGGCCGTGGCCCTGGTCTCCCGCCTTCCTCTTCCTATTGCCGAACGCGAGCTGGCCGTGGTCGCGCGGGAGGATGGATGGGAGTCGCTGGGCCTCCTGGCGCGGGAGGTAAGGACGCCCGGGCCGGGCAACGTCCTGATCCTGGCCGTGGAGAGCGAGGCGTTGACCGAGGTCTTCGCCGGCTTCGGCCGGAGGGGCGTGTCCGCCGAGGAAGTGGCGGGGCAGGCAGTGAAGGAGATGCGGAGCTACCTGGCCGCGGACGTGCCGGTGGGGGAGCATCTCGCCGATCAGCTCCTGCTGCTCTTTGCTCTCGCCGGGTCGGGAGCCTACGCCACGGTCCCCCTGAGCGGCCACACCACCACCCAGATCGATCTCATCCCGCTTTTCCTCGACGTCTCGATCCAGGTGGAGGAGACGGGCGGTGCCCGTCGGATCCGCGTCAGGCAAGAGCTGCCCACTGCTCCGGGTGCTGGGGATCGACCCTGATCGTCACGGACTTCATGGCCTTCGTGGCCATGTAGGTGTCGATGGGCACCCGGCAGCGGCTGACGATCTCCCGGCCCCGGAAGAGATAGCGCAGCTCCAGCTCGCGCGGATCATAGGGTGCCAGGTACGGCCGCCGGCGCCTGGCCTCCGCCGTTCCCTGTGGCTCCCCGAACTCGAAACGACCGAGGATCTCCGCGTCGACCTCCTCGCCGTGGAGCAGGACCTGCTCCTGTCTGCGGAAGGCGCGTGCCTCGTCCGTTCCGACGCTGAAGATGGCGATTACGACACCGATCATGAACAGCCAGCTCAGGACATTCACGATGGTCTCCATTCCACGACTCTATCAGGGACAGCGAACTCTTTGGGCACCTGCAAGTTGAGCCCGCGCACCGGATGTGCGAGCATGCCCATGCCCTGCCGTCTCTTGACAGCCGTGCGTTGTCCCTGAGCGAGAGCGAAAACACAACAGGTACTTGGAGTCGACTCGTATGAATTCTGCTCAGAGCATCCCTCCGGGATGGGACCCGGTCCCTCCTCCCGACGACATCCCCCGCAACGGCGACTCGGGTGACGGAGACCTCTTCTCCCGTCAACTGCTCGCCGCCATGCTGGCCTTCCGCAGCGGCAACTTCAGCGCGCGGATGCCGGTCGAGCTGACCGGCATCCACGGCAAGATCGCGGATGCCTTCAACGACATCCTGGCGGTCAGCGAGCGTCGCGCGCAGGAGACGACCCGCGTCTGCCGGGTGGTCGGCAAGGAGGGGAAGCTCAAGCAGCGCATGGCGGTGCCCGGCGTGTCCGGCGGCTGGGCCGACGAGGTGGCGTCGATCAACACCCTGATCGACGACCTCGTGTGGCCCACGACCGAGGTGACCCGCGCGGTCGGCGCCGTGGCCAAGGGCGACCTCGGCCAGTCCATGGCGCTGGAGGTCGACGGCCGGCCGCTCGAAGGCGAGTTCCTGCGCTCCGCCAAGCTGGTCAACAAGATGATCGACCAGCTCTCGGTCTTCACTTCCGAGGTGACCCGCGTGGCCCGCGAGGTCGGCACCGAGGGCAAGCTGGGCGGCCAGGCCCAGGTCAAGGGCGTGTCGGGCGTGTGGAAGGACCTCACCGACTCCGTCAACCAGATGGCCGGCAACCTGACGGCCCAGGTGCGCAACATCGCCGAGGTGACGATCGCCGTGGCCAGCGGCGACCTGTCCAAGAAGATCACCGTCGACGTGCGCGGCGAGATCCTGCAGCTCAAGGAA
>JACZDC010001415.1_pt1 | contig 15659 bp, 1 predicted proteins | sample 8641791 | NCBI WGS metagenome assembly JACZDC01 (sample SAMN15324613, study PRJNA640507) | soil metagenome | isolation source: intercropping peanut in the second line | place: China: Luxin town, Laibin City, Guangxi Province | collected 2019-07-25 | depth 10cm m
AGCGTGCCCAGGGTGGCGCCGGGGCCGACCTCCAGGAAGACCCGGCCGGGCTCCTGGAGCAACTCGCCGATCCCTTCCGCGAAGCGAACCGGGCTCCGCATGTGCCGCGACCAGTAGGCGGGATCGGCGAGGTCCTCGGCGGTGACCCAGGTGCCGGTGACGTTCGAGACGAACGGGATCGTCGGCGCCTGCATGGAATTGCCCATGGCAGTCACTCCGGCCATGGCGGGCTCCATCATGCCGCTGTGGAAGGCGTGCGTCGTACGCAGGCGCATGCAGGTGACGCCGCGCTCGGCGAGCTTCCGGTCCAGCTCCGCGACCTTCTCGTCCGGACCTCCCACGACGCAGAAGTGCGGACCGTTCGTGGCTGAGAGGTCGAGCCCCTCGGTCAGCAGCGGCCGGACCTCGTCCTCGGGCAGCGGCACGGCGAGCATGGCGCCGCCAGGGAGGTCCTGGATGAGCTTCGCGCGCCGCGCCACCAGCTCCAGGGCGTCGTCGAGCGCGAGCGCGCCGGAGAGACAGGCGGCCACGTACTCGCCGAGGCTGTAGCCGATCAGGGCCTGCGGCTGGACGCCCCACTCCATCAGAAGCCGGCCGAGCGCGTACTCGACCACGAAGCAGGCCGGCTGCGCGAATTCGGTACGATCGAGGCGCGACGGCTCGGAAGGGGTTCGGAGAAGCTTCGGCTTCTCCACCTTTGGAATCCACTCGCCGGGCGAGAACAGCACCTCGCGCAGGTCGGCGCCCAGCCAGGTTCTGAGCTTGTCGGCGCAGAGGTCCACCTGCTCGCGGAAAAACGGCTCGGTCTCGTACAGCTCCCGCGCCATGTCCACCCTCTGGTCGCCGAGGCCCGGGAAGAGGAAGACCACGGGCGCCTTGCTCTTGCTTCGGCCGGTCACGGACGGACCGTGGAGCGCGGAGCGGTCACGGGCCACCACGACGCGGCGGTGCTCGAACGCCTTGCGGCCGGTCTGGAGGGTCCAGGCCACGTCCGCGAGATCGAGGTCCGGGTGGGCGTCAAGATGATCGGCGAGCCGAGCCGTCGCCGCTTCGAGCGCGGCCGGGGTACGGGCGGAGAGCACGAAGAGCTGCGCCGGTCTCGTCGCCGGATCTCCGGACTCAGCTTCCGGAGCCTCTTCCAGGACGACATGGACGTTCGTGCCGCCGAGGCCGAAGGAGCTGACGCCGGCCCGCCGCGGGCCGTCCGACTCCCACGGCCGCGCCGCGGTGGCGACGGTGAACGGGCTGCCCGCGAAGGCGATCTGCGGGTTCGGCGTCTCGTAGTGAAGGCTGGGCGGCAGGGTCCGGTGGACCAGGGCCAGCGTGGTCTTGATGAGGCCGGCCACGCCCGCGGCCGTGTTGCAGTGGCCGAAGTTGGTTTTCACCGAGCCGATGGCGCAGAAGCCCTCTCCTTCGGCGCCGGCGGCACGGAAGGCCTGGGTGAGAGCCGCCACTTCGATGGGGTCGCCGAGCGGGGTGCCGCTGCCGTGGGCCTCCACGTAGCCGATGGTCTCGGGCTCGACGCCGGACATCATCAGCGCCTCGGAGATGACCTCGGCCTGGCCCTCGACGCTGGGAGCGGTGAATCCCACCTTGCCGGAGCCGTCGTTGTTCACCGCCGAGCCGCGGATCACGGCATAGACACGGTCGCCGTCCGCCACCGCGTCGGCCAGGCGCTTGAGCGCCACCACGCCGCAGCCGTTGCCTTCGACCGCGCCGGAAGCCGCGGCGTCGAAGGCGCGGCAGCAGCCGTCCGGCGACATCACGCTCCCCTCCTGGTAGAGGTAGCCGGTGCGCAGCGGCGAGCTGATCGACACGCCGCCCGCGAGCGCCATGTCGCACTCGCCGGCGAGGAGGCTCTGAGAGGCCATGTGGACGGCCACGAGCGACGTCGAGCAGGCGGTCTGCACCGAGACGCTCGGGCCGCGCAGGTTCAGCTCGTACGAGGCGCGGGTGGCGAGGAAGTCGCGGTCGTTCAGGAGCAGCACCTGGAGACCGCCGAAGCTCTCCAGCCTCTTTTCATTGGGCAGGAGGTTCGAGATCAGGTAGGAGCTGGCGCCGGAGCCGGCCCAGACGCCGATTCGTCCCGATCGGTCGGGATCGCAGGCCGCGTCCTCCAGCGCTTCCCAGGCGCACTCCAGGAACACGCGGTGTTGGGGATCCATGGCCTCGGCCTCGCGCGGGGTGAAGCCGAAGAAGGCGGCGTCGAAGAGGTCCGCGCCGTCGAGGGAGCCCTTGGCCCGGACGTAGCGCGGGTCGGCCAGCAGCGCCGGGTCGACCCCGCCCGCCGCCAGCTCCTCGTCGGTGAAGCGCGCGATGGACTCGACGCCGTCGCGCAGGTTGCTCCAGAGATCGTCGACGGTGCTTCCCGGGGACCCGCCCGGAAACCGGGCGGCGATGCCGACGATCGCGATTCCTTCCAGCTCACTCATCTCGGGTTCCTCGACGCGACGCTCGTTTCTGCTGGAGCTGCCGCATGGATTCGCGGCGGCTCTCGGTACGGGTCCGGGCCTGCTCGGCCTTCTCCTCGATCTTCTCCTCCGGCGCCTGTTGGAGGCTCTCGGCCAGACTCTCGATGGTGGGGTGCCGGAACAGCTCCACGAACGGCACCTCGCGGCCGAGCGCCTCGCGCAGGCGGCCCTGGAGCCGGGCCAGCAGGAGCGAGCTGCCGCCGACCTCGAAGAAGCTGTCCTGGACGCCGATCTCCTCCACTTGCAGGACCTCGCGCCAGGCCGCGGCGATGGCGCGCTCCAGGTCGTTGCGCGGCGCCACGAACGCGGTGTCCTTCGGCCGGACGTCCCGGGGAGCCGGCAGTGCCTCGCGATCCAGCTTGCCGTTGCCGGTCACCGGCAGCGACTCGATCTCCACAAACGCCCACGGCACCATGTACTCCGGCAGCGTCTCCTGGAGGAAGGTACGCAGATCGGCCGCCGAAGGCGCCTGCCCATCAGGGACGATGTAGGCGACCAGACGCTTCTCCCCCGGCACGTCCTCGCGGGCAAGGACCACGGCCAGCTTCACGCCCGGATGCCGCAGGAGCGCCGTCTCGATCTCGCCGAGCTCGATGCGGTAGCCGCGGATCTTCACCTGGAGATCGATGCGGCCCAGGAACTCCAGGTTGCCGTCCGCGAACGCCCGCGCCCGGTCGCCGGTGCGGTAGAGGCGCGCGCCGGGTTCGGCCGAGTACGGGTCCGGGATGAAGCTCGCGGCGGTCAGGTCGGGCTGGTAGACGTAGCCCACGGAGAGCACCGTTCCGCCAATATAAAGGTCGCCGGGGATGCCGATCGGGCAGGGGCTCAGCTCGCCGTCGAGCACCAGATAGCGGGCGTTGGCGATCGGCCGGCCGTACGGGATGCTCGGCCACGCCGGGTCCACGCGGCCGATCGGATACCAGTTGGACCACACCGAGGCCTCGGTGGCGCCGCCGTAGCTGATCACCCGCGCTCCCGGGAACGCCGCGCGCACCTGGTCCGGCAGCGGCACGGGAATCCAGTCGCCCGAGAGCTTCACGATCCGCAGCGGCCGCTTCCGGCCGTCGTCCGGGAAGAGCGGCGCGATCTGCTGCAACGCGGCCGGCGCCGAGTCCCAGATCGTAATCGGCTCGTCGCGCAGGATCGCCGCCATCCGGCCGGGGTCGCGCAGCGCCGCTTCCGGCGCGACATGGATGGTGCCGCCGGCGGCGAGCGTCCCGAAGACGTCGTAGACCGACAGGTCGAAACCGAGCGAGGTGACGAAGAGCAGCCGGTCGCCCGGCACGACGCCCAGGGTGTCGTTGACCCAGCGGATCAGGTTCACGATCGGCCGGTGCTGCACGCCGATGCCCTTCGGCAGACCGGTCGATCCCGAGGTGTGGATGACGTAGGCGAAGTCGTCCTGGGTGGTCTGGGACGGCAGGCGGTCGGACGGCTGCTGAGCGACGTGCCAGCCAGTCCAGAGGCGCTTCCTTCTCGCGCCGGCGCCGGGTCTCAACACCACGTCGTACCGGAATCGCAGCTCGTTGTCGAAGCCCGTCTCCCGATGGAGGATCGTCGCCTCGCCCGCGGCGCCGAGATCGCGGAACACGTCCTCGTCCAGCCACATCGCACGGCTCTGATAGGGCCGGCCCTCTTCGGCGAGGGAGCGGCGGAACTCGGCGTTGCGGCGGGCGTCGGGCACGTCGGCGACGAGCAGCGCGCCGCCGGGTGCGAGGAGGCGGAGGGCCTTCTCCACCACCTCCTCCAGGTAGAGCGGACCGGGGAAGAACTGGGCGGTGCTGGCGATGAGGATGAGATCGTAGGTGCCCGCATCGTCGATCTCGTGCGCGAAGCCGGTCCGCAGCTCGACGTTGCGAATCCCCAGCTCCGCTGCGCGCTGCCGGTTGCGCTCCTGGGTGAGCGGCGACGGGTCGAGCGCCACGGCATGGGCCACACGCGGCGCGATCTCCCAGAACAGGAGGCCGGAGCCGGCGCCGATCTCCAGGACCCGCGCGTCCGGCTTGAGCCAAGGCTCGGCGAGCGCGAGCACGCGGTCGCGGTACTCCTCCGCCTCGGCGCGGGTGAACGGCTGGCCGGTGTAGCTGCTCACGAAGCCGGCGGCAGAGACCTCGTCCGTGGCGCGCTCGGCGACGAAGTCCCAGAGGGCGCGGACCTCCTGCGGGTCGATCGCCTCCGCCGGCGGCTTCGGCGCGTCCACGTCCAGGCAGACCACATCCGCCAGCGGCAGCCGCCAGCGCGCGTCGAGCACGGCCGGCAGCCGCTCGGAGCGGACGATCGCGACTGGAGTCTTCGACAGGGCCAGGATCGTCTCGGCGCGCTCGACCGGCCAGGACACATCCAGCGGCAGGTAGTGGCCGCCGGCCTTGAGGATGCCGAGCACGGAGACGATCATGTCGATGGACCGCTCCATCAACACCGCCACGGGTACGCCCGGCCCCACCTTCAAATCCCGGAGCAGACCGGCCAGCCGGTTCGACCTCTCGTCAAGGCCGGCATAGGTCACGCTCTCGCCTTCCCAGACCACCGCCAGCGCGTCGGGCTGCATTCGAACCCGCTCCTCGAACAGGCCGTGCATCAGGACATCCTGCCGGAACGTCGCGGCCGTGTCGTTCCACTCGTGGACGATCTGCTGGCACTCTTCCGGCGCGAGCAGGTTGGCCTCGGCCAGCCGGCCGCGGGGCCGGCTCACGAGGTCGGAGAGCAGGACCTCCAGGTGGCGGGCGTAGCGCACGGCCGTGGGCCGCTCGAAGAGGTCGGACGCGTACTGGAGCAGGCCCGCGAGCCGGCCCGCGTCCTCGACGAACACGAAGGCGAGGTCGAATTTCGAGAAGCCGGTGTGCAGCTCTTCGGAGGCCAGCCTCACCTCTCCCAGGTCCGACGCGGGGAGCGGCGCGTTCTGGAGCGCCAGCGCGACCTGGAAGAGCGGCGAGCGCGACATGTCGCGCTCCGGCTGCAGCTCGTCCACGAGCTTCTCGAACGGCACGTCCTGATGGGCGTAGGCGCCGAGGCTCGCCTCGCGCACCTGCCGCAGCAGGTCGCGGAAGGTTTCGCCGCGCGAGAGATCAGCCCGCAGCACCAGGGTGTTGACGAAGAACCCGATCAGCTCCTCGGTCTCGATCCGGTTGCGGTTCGCGATCGGCGAGCCGATCGTCAGGTCCCGCTGGCCGGACAGGCGCGAGAGCAGTGCAAGCAGGCCCGCGGCCAGGATCATGAACGGGGTCACCCCCTCCTGCCGTGCCAGCTCCAGGACCCGGCGCGTGAGGTCGTGATCCAGCGCGAACCCGTGCTCGGCGCCGCGCTGGGTCTGGACCGGAGGCCGCGGATGGTCGGCCGGCAGCTCCAGGGCCGAAGGCGCGCCGCGCAGCCGCTCGCGCCACCAGGCGATCTGCCGCTCCAGCACCTCGCCGGAGAGCCAGCTCCGCTGCCACACCGCGAAGTCGGCGTACTGCACCGGCAGCTCCGGCAGGGCGCGGCCGGCGTAGAGCGCGTTGACCTCCCGCACCAGCACGCCCATGGACCAGCCGTCCGTCACGATGTGGTGGAGGTCCAGGAGGACGACGCTCCGCTCCGGCGCCAGCCTCATCAGGGTGGCGCGCAGGAGAGGCCCGCTGGCCAGATCGAACGGCCGCACGGCCTCGGCCGCGGCGATCCGCCGGGCCTCGGCGTCCCGGTGACCCTCCGGCAGAGGTTGGAGATCGACGATCGGCAGCGGCACTGCCGCGGGAGGCAGGATCACCTGGACCGGTCCGCCGTCTCGCTCTCCGAACACGGTGCGCAGCACCTCGTGGCGCCGGACGACGCCGGAGAGGGCCGCTGCGAGACGCTGCGGGTCGAGCCGGCCTTCGGCGCTCAGGGCCAGAGGGATGTTGTAGGCCGAGCCGCCCGGCTGGATGCGGTCGAGCACCCAAAGCCGTTCCTGGGCGAACGAGAGCGGCAGCTCGCCGGTACGGGGAGCACGGCGGATCGGCGGCGCGGACGGAGCGCCTTCGGCGTCGAGCACGGCTGAGGCCATGGCGGAGAGGGTCGAGGCCTCGAAGATCCGCCGCAGGGGGAGATCGACGCCGAACGCCTCGCGGATGCGCGAAGCCACCTGAGTGGCCAGGAGCGAGTGTCCGCCCAGCTCGAAGAAGTCCTGGTTCGAGCCTACGCGTGGCACGCCGAGCACTTCGGTCCAGATCGTGGCGAGCAGCTCCTCGGCCGGGGTGCGCGGCTCCATGAAGATCTCGCCCTCTGCGCTTCGCTCCTGCGGCTCGATGCGGGCGAGGGCGCGGCGGTCGAGCTTGCCGGTCGCGGTGAGCGGCAGCGAATCGATCACCGCCCAGGCGGTGGGCACCATGGGATCGGGGAGGTTCGCGGCCAGGAACGACCGCAGCTCGCCGAAGCTCGGCGCCTTCGCGTCGTCGCGCAGGACAATGTAGGCGACCAGCCGGCGCGAGCCCGAGGTCTCGCCGCGGACGGCCACGGCGGCCTGCTGCACGGCCGGATGATGGGCCAGGGCAGTCTCCACCTCGAACAGCTCGATGCGGTGGCCGCGGATCTTGACCTGCGAGTCGCCGCGGCCGAGGTACTCCAGGACGCCGTCCATCCCGCGCTTCGCCAGGTCGCCCGTCCGGTACATGCGGTCGCCGGCGCTCCACCCATCCGCCCAGGTGAAAGGATCGGGTAGGAAGCGCTCGGAGGTGAGCCGCCGCCGGTCCAGGTAGCCGCGGGCCAACCCGGCGCCGGCCACCCAGACCTCGCCGGCCACGCCCACGGGCACCGGGTTCAGGTCCGAGTCCAGGAGGTAGACCCGAGCGTGGTCCACGGGCGCGCCGATCGGCGGCCTCTCCGGCCAACGCGCGGGATCGCCGGACAGGCGGAACCAGGTGACGGCGTGGGTCTCGGAAGGGCCGTAGTGGTTGTGCAGCTCCGCACCAGGCAGGCGCGCGAACATCGCCGCCACCTGCGGCGTCACGTAGAGCTGCTCGCCCGCGCTCATCACCTCGCGCAGGCTGAGCGGGAGGTCGCTTTCCAGGACCGCCATGGCGAGTTGCTGCAGGGCCACGAACGGCAGGTACAGGCGCTCGACGCGCTCCTCGGACATCAGCCGCGCCAGCGCCGGCGGGTCGCGGCGCACGTCCTCGGAGACCAGCACCAGGGTGCCGCCGGCCCACCAGGTCGAGAAGATCTCCTGGAAGGAGACGTCGAAGGAGAGCGAGGTGAACTGGAGCGTCCGCCCGGCCTTCGCCGCCGAGGTGCGCTGCTGCCATTGGAGCATGGCCGTGATCGCGGCGTGGGTCATGGCCACGCCTTTCGGGCGGCCGGTGGAGCCCGACGTATAGATCAGATAGGACAGATTCGAGGCCGTGACGCAAGTCTCCCCCTCTCCCGGGGCGGGGGACTCGGGCGAACCGGGAGAGGGGGCCGGGGGGTGAGGGTCCATCCGCAGGATGGTCCCCACCACCGGCGCCTTCTCCGCCAGCGCGCCGTGCGTCACCACCACCGGCGCGTGGGCGTCCTCCAGCATCAGCCGCAGGCGCTCGACGGGCCAGGTGGGATCGAGCGGCAGGTAGGCGCCGCCGGCTTCCAGGACGCCGAGGACGGCCACCATCATGTCGAGTGATCGCTCCAGGAAGAGGCCGACCGGCACGTCCGGGCCCACGCCGAGGGCGCGGAGGCGCCAGGCCAGATCGCGGGCGCGGACCATCAGGTCGGCGTAGGTCAGGCTCTCCGATCCGTCCACGACCGCCACGGCGTCCGGCGTCCTCTCCGCCTGCGCGGCGACGCCTTCGTGGACCAGGAGAGGCGCCGGATGGGGGGCGAGCGGGCAGGTCCAGGCCGCCAGCTCCCCCTGCTCGGACGCGGTCAGCAGCGGCAGCTCGGAGAGCCTGCGGCCCGGGTCCTCGACCGCGCCGCGCAGGAGGGTCTCGAGATGGCCGAGCATGCGGTCCACCGTCGCGGCCTCGAACAGGTCGCAGGCGTACTCCAGGGAGCCCGCGGCCCCACCGTCCTCTTCAGAGAGCATCAGGGTCAGATCGAACTTGGCGGTGCCCGTGTCGACGTCGAGCATTCTGGTCTCGACGCCCGGCAGAACCGGCTCCGACACCGCCTTCTGCAGGACGAGCATGGTCTGGAAGAGCGGATTGCGTCCCAGGTGCCGGTCTGGGCGCAGCTCCTCCACCAGCTTCTCGAACGGCACGTCCTGATGGGCGTAGGCGCTCAAAGCCGCGGCGCGGACCCGGCGGCCCAGCTCCCAGAAGGAGGGATCGCCTGACAGATCGAGCCGCAGCGCCAGGGTGTTGGTGAAGAAGCCGATCAGCCCTTCCAACTCCAACCGCGTGCGGTTCGCGATCGGTGAGCCCACGACCACGTCCTCCTGGCCGCTGTACCTGGAAAGGAGGGCCTGCCAACCGGCGAGCAGGGCCATGAACGAGGTCCAGCCGTCGCGCCGCGCCAACTCGCCGAGGCCGCCGAACAGCTCCGCGTCGAGCGCGGCCGGCCGCCGGCCGCCGCGGTTGCCCGTGGCTGGCGAAGGCTGGCGGTCGTAGGGCAGCTCCAGCGATTCCGGGGCTCCCGCCAGGGTGCGCCGCCAGTGCGCCACCTCGCGCTCCAGAACCTCGCCCGCGAGCCACTCGCGCTGCCACCGGGCATAGTCCGGATACTGCACGGCCAGCTCTGGCAGCGGCGACGGGCGGCCCGCGGCAAACGCGGTGTAGATCGCCTCCAGGTCCCGCAGCAGCACGCCGAGCGACCAGGCGTCGGACACGATGTGGTGGGTCACCACCGAGAGGAGCCGCTCCTCATCCGAGACCCGCAGCAGGAGGACGCGCACCAGCGGACCGGTCTCCAGGTCGAACGGCCGGTGCGCCTCCCGCTCCAGGAGCCGCCGAACTTCATCCTGGTCGGCGACCTCCACCACGGGCAGATGGAAATCCGACGGCGGCAGCACGACCTGGACCGGCGTCCGGCCTTCGGTGCGGAACACGGTGCGCAGCGCCTCGTGGCGGCGGACGATCTCGGCCAGCGTGCGCTCCAGCACGTCCTCCCGCACCGGTCCGCGCAGCCGCAGCGCACCGGGCACGTGGTAGGCATCCTCGGGATCGAGCTGGTGCAGGAACCAGAGCCGCTGCTGGGTGAAAGAGAGCGACGCTGGAGCGTCAGCCGACCGCACGAGCGGCGGCGGCTGGAGCCCCAGGGCCGAGGCGCGGCGCGCCGACTCCAGCCGCTCCGCCAGGGCGGCCGGAGTGGATGCCTCGAAGACCGCGGCCAGCGGCAGCTCGACGCCGAACACGGAGCGCACCCGCGAGACGAGTTGCGTGGCCAGGAGCGAGTGACCGCCGAGGTCGAAGAAGCTGTCGCCCGCGCCGACCCGATCGCGTCCGAGAAGGCCGGCGAAGAGGTTGGCGAGCAGCTCGATGTCCTGATTGTCCGCGGCACCACCCTCGCCGGCCGGCGCCATCTCAGGCCGCGGCAGGGCACGGCGGTCCACCTTGCCATGGGCGTTGAGCGGCAGCGCCGGCAGCACGGCCCAGGCGGCCGGCACCATGTAGTCGGGCAAGCGCTCCTTCAGCCAGGCCTGCAGGACCGGCACGACCTCGTCCGAGTCGGCAGCCACCCAGGCCGCGAGCGCCAGGCCACCCGGCGCGTCGATAGGAGCCACCACAGCCTCGCGCACCGCCGGATGCAGGGTCAGCAGCGCCTCGACCTCGCCCGGCTCCACGCGGAAGCCGCGGATCTTGACCTGTTCGTCGATCCGGCCCAGGAACTCCAGCTCGTCTCCAGCGAGCCGGACACGGTCTCCTGTCCTGTACAACCGGGCACCCGGCGCGGCCGAGAACGGATCGGGAATGAAGCGCTCCGCGGTGAGGTCCGGCCGCCCCAGGTAGCCGCGGGCCAGCGGACCGCCGAGGAGCAGCTCGCCCGGCACGCCCGGCGGTTGGGGGTTCCCGAACCGGTCCACCACCCACGCGGTCCGACCCGGGATCGGCCGGCCCACGGACACGCTGTCGGCCTCGCCGTCCTCCGGCTGGACGACATGGAACGTGGCGGTGACCACGGCCTCGGTCGGACCGTAGCCGTTGAGCAGTCGGCCCGCGACCAGTTGCGAGTTGGCCCACAGCCGGGCGTTGGCGGGGAGCATCTCCTCGCCTCCCACGAGCACCAGGCGCAACGGCTCGATCGATTCGACCTCTCCGGGATCGGCCACCCAGCGGTTCCACCAGGCCGTGGGCAGGTTCACGAAGGTGAGGCCCAGCTCCGCGATCCGCCGCGTCAGCTCCCGGGTCGTCCAACGCCAGGCCCCCTGGATCACCAGGGACGCGCCGGACGAGAGAGGGTTCAGCCACTGCTCGATGGACACGTCGAACCCTGGCGAGGCGAAGACCAGGCCGCGGTCCCACGGGCCGAGGCCGTAGGCGGCGCGCACCGCATCCAGGTGAGCCGCGAGCGTGCCGTGAGAGACGCCCACACCCTTGGGCCGACCCGTCGAGCCCGAGGTGTAGATCACATAGGCCAGGGACTCGGGATGGACGGCGACCGCGGGAGACGTCGCGAGCTGCCCGGAAATCGTCTCCTCGTCCTGGTCCAGGAGGACGCGAGGGATGTCCGCCTCGATTTGCGAGGCCAGCTCCTCCACGCTCACCAGCAGGTCGGCGCCCGAGTCCTCCAGGATGCCCCGCATCCTCTCCGGCGGGTAACTGGGGTCGAGCGGCAGCCAGACGCCGCCGGACTTGAGCACCGCGAGCAGCGCCGTGAGCAGACCGGCCGAACGCTCCAGACAGACGGCGACCCGCGCCTCGGGTTTGATCCCCGAAGCCAGCAGATGACGGGCGAGCCGGTTCGCGCGGGCGTCCAGCTCGGCGTAGGTGATCGTCTCTGTCTCCAGGATCAGCGCCGGAGCGTCCGGCGCGGTCCGCGCCCGCTCCTCGAAGAGCTGATGGATGAGCGTCTCCCGGGTGGACACAGGCTCGCCGGCCCAGGCCTGGAGCTGCGCGCGCTCCGCCACGGAAAGCAGCGGCAGGTCGGAGAGGCGCCAGCCCGGCTCGGCAACGGCCCCTTCGAGGAGGGTCTGGAGCTGCCCGGCCATGCGCTGCGCGCTCGCCGGAAGGAACCGGTCGGCCCGAACCGTCAGCCAGCCGCGGAGGCGCCCTTCCCACTCATGCAACGAGAGCGTGAGATCGAACTTGGCGATCGTAGGCTCCGGATCGAGCAGCGTCGCCGCGAGGCCCGGCATGCGCAAGGGCGGTGCCGGATCGTTCAGGTACGCGAACAGGACTTGGAAGAACGGCGTTATCCCGGTGCCGCGGACCGGCTGCAGCTCGTCGACCAGGCGATCGAACGGCACCTGCTGATGGGCCTGGGCCGCAACCGCCACATCGCGCACCCGGCGGACGAGGTCCAGGAAGCCCGGATCGCCTTCCAGCGGCGCCCGCAGCACGAGGGTGTTGACGAACAGGCCGATCATGCCCTGCGTCTCGGGCCGGCTGCGGCCGGCCACGGGCACGCCGATACCGAAGTCCTCCTGGCCGGTGAGCCGGGAGAGCAGGGCCGCGAAGCCGCTCAGCAGGACCATGAACGGGGTGATCCCCTCGCGGCCCAGCGCGCGGATCGCCGCCGCGAGGCTTTCCGGCAGGTCCACGGCCCCGGAGACGCCGAGGTCGGCTGCTGCCGCCGAGCGCGAGCCGTCGCCCGGCAGGTCCAGCACCGGCAGGTCCGCGAGCTGCTCCCGCCAGTAGCCGATCTCCTCCTGGAGCGCCTCTCCCTGAAGCGCGCGGCGCTCGGCCGCGGCCACTTGGATGTAGCGCAGCGGCAAATCCGGCAGGGGCGAAGGCCGACCTTCGAGGAACGCCCCGTACAGCTCCGCCAGCTCATGGGCGAACAGGCCGAGCGACCAGCCGTCCGTGGCGATGTGATGAAACGCTGCCGAGAGGAGGTGCTCCTCCGGCCCGGTCTCGACGAGGAGGAAGCGCGTGACCGGTCCTTCCTGGAGATCGAACGGCCGCGCAAATCCCTCCTCCAGCACGCCGTCCAGGACCGGATCGGGCACCCCGGCGATCGAGATCCGCGCCAGGAGCGTCCCGTCGGCCGGCAGCACCCTCTGGAACGGCTCGCCCTCGACGTCGGGGTAGACCGTGCGCAGCGGCTCGTGGCGGCGGACGATCTCGGCCAGCGCCCGGCCGAGCACCTCGACGTCGAGCCGCCCCTGGAGGCAGACCACGACCTGGAGGTTGTAGAGCGCATTGCCGGGCTCCAATCGGTCCAGGAACCAGAAGCGCTGCTGGGCCGAGGAGAGTGGATACCGGCCTTCGACCACGATCGGAACCAGGGCCTCCCTGGAACCGGCTTCGCCCAGTCTCTGCGCCAGTCCGGCCACGGTCGGCGCCTGGAACAGGACCGCCACCGGCAGCTCGACGCCGAGCGCCTCGCCGAGCCGGAACGCGGCGCGCACCGCGAGGAGAGAATGGCCGCCCAGCTCGAAGAAGTTGTCATGCGCGCCCACACGTTCCAGCCCCAGCACCTCGCGGAACACCGCGGCCACCCGCTCCTCGGCCGCGTTGCGGGGCGCCACCGCGTCGGTGTGGCCGACGCGCGACGGCGCGGGTAGGGCCTTGCGGTCCACCTTGCCGTTGGGCGACAGCGGCAGGGCGTCGAGCACCACCCAGGCCGTGGGTACCATGATGCCCGGCAGCAGGCCGCGCAGGTGGGCGGCAAGATCAGGGATCAGCTCCTCGCAATACCCCTCTTCCGGCACCACGTAGCCCACGAGTCGGGCGCCCTCGGGTCCGTCGGAGCGCAGCGCGGCCACGCCTTGGCGCACGGCCGGGTGGCTGACCAGCGCGGCTTCGATCTCCCCCAGCTCCATGCGGATACCGTGGAGCTTCACCTGGTAGTCCAGGCGGCCGAGGAAGTCGATCTGGCCGTCCGGCAGGAGCCGAACCCGGTCGCCGGTGCGGTACATGAGCGCGCCGGGCGGGCCGAACGGATCGGGCACGAAGCGGGCCGCGGTCAGGTCCGGCCGGCCGAGATAACCGCGAGCCAGGCCGTCGCCGGCCAGGCACAGCTCGCCGTGGACGCCCACCGGCACGAGCTCGCCATGTGACCCCAATACTCGCGCCCGGGTATTGGCGAGCGGCCGGCCGATGGTGACCAGCCGGGTCCCGCGCGGCACCACGGTCCAGGTCGAATAGGTCGTGTCCTCACTGGGCCCGTAGAGGTTGACCACGCGCTCGACCTGCGGGTGGGCGTAGATCCGCTCCACGAGGTCGGGCTTCAGGGCCTCACCCGCCAGATTGACGGTGCGCAGGCCGGCGGGTAGAGGTTGTGTCACCAGCTCGGCCATGGGCGACGGCACGGCGTTAACCAGCGTGACCTCGCCGATGGCCGCGAGCTGCGGCAGGCCGACCACGTTCGGCGCCAGGATGACCCGGCCGCCCATCGCAAGCGGTACGAAGAACTCCCAGATGGAGAGGTCGAAGCACACGGACGTGGCCGCGAGCACGCCCTGGAGATCCTCGGGCGGGAAATTCTCCAGGGACCATTGGACGAGGGTCACGGCGCTGCGGTGCTCGATGCCGACTGGCTTGGGGCGGCCGGTGGAGCCCGAGGTGTAGATGACGTATGCCAGATGGCCCTCCCCCCCCGGCCCCCTCTCCCACCTCCCCGCCCCCCTCCCTGGGAGAGGGGGAGACTTGCGGTCCAGTTGAAGCGTTGGGCCGGTAAAGAAGGCAAGTCGGTCGACCAGGGCGGACTCGGTGAGGAGCAGCCCGGCTTCGGCGTCCGTGAGCATCAGCTCCAGCCGGTCCTGGGGATAGGCAGGATCCAGCGGGACGTAGGCGGCGCCAGTCTGGAGAATGCCGAGGATGGCGGCGATCAGATCGGGAGTCCGGTTCAGGCAGAGGCCGACGCGGTCCTCGGGTCCGGTCTGGAGACGACCGGCGATCTCCGCGGCCCGGTCCATCAACTCGCGGTAGGTCAGGCGTCCGGTCTCCCCGACTACGGCGACGGCGTCGGGCGTGCGCTCGGCCTGGGCGGCGACCAGATCGTGCAGGCAGAGCCCGCGCGGAAAGTCAGCTCGGGTGTCGTTCCAGTCCAGGACCACCTGCTGACGCTCGGCGCCGGTTAGGAGCGGCAGGTCCGAGATCCGGAGAGACGGATCGGCGCCTTCGAGCAGGGTCCGCCAGTGCCCGAGCAGGCGGTCGATCGTGGCCGGCTCGAACAGGGCCGCCGCGTGCTCGGCCAGCACGTCCCAACCGCCGTCGGGCCGGGGCGAGACAGCCACGAGCAAGTCGAACTTGGCCGTGCCGGTCTCGATCCGCTTCGGCTCGAATGCCAGGTCTCCCGCGGTCCGCGCGGGCAGCGGCTCCTCCAGGACGAGCATGGCCTGGAAGAGCGGGTTCTGGGACAGGTCGCGGTTCGGCTGCAGCTCCTCGACGAGGCGCTCGAACGGGATGTCCTGGTGCGCGTAAGCGCCGAGGCAGGCTTCCCGCACCCGCGCAAGCAAGGTCTGGAGATCCGGATCGTCGCCGGTCCGCGCGTCCAACACCAGCGTGTTGACGAACAGGCCGATCAGGCGCTCGACCTCGGACCGGCGACGGTTCGCCACAGGCGAGCCCACCGGGATGACCTCCTCCATCGTGTAGCGGGACAGGAGCGCCTGGAACAGCCCGAGGACGGCCATGAAGAGGGTCACTCCCTCGCTTCGCGCCAGCCGCTCCACGGCCGCGACCGTGACCGCGGGCACGACGAGCGACCGCACCGCGCCGCGGGGGTCCCGCACCGCCGGCCGCGGCCGGTCCGTCGGCAACTCCAGCACCGGCAGGCCGGCCAGTCGCCCGCGCCAGTACGCGAGCTGCCGCTCCAGAACCTCGCCCCGCATCCACTCACGCTGCCAGACCGCATAGTCCGCGTACTGCACGGGCAGCTCCGGCACCGGCCGGCCTTCGTAGAGGCTCGCCAGCTCGTCCAGGAACAGGTCGAGAGACCACCCGTCCGAAGCGATGTGGTGGAAGGTGACGAGCAGGCGGTGCTCCTCGGGTCCCAGCCGGAGCAGCGAGGCCCGGACCATCGGCCCTCGCTCCAGGTCGAAAGGCTTCCGAGCCTCGTCAGCCGCCCACCGATCCGCCGCCTCCGGGCTAACTTCAATCACCGGAATCCGCTCCAACCGCGTCCCCCCTCTCCCCTCGGGAGAGGGGGCCAGGGGGTGAGGGC
>JACZDC010076713.1_pt1 | contig 15636 bp, 9 predicted proteins | sample 8641791 | NCBI WGS metagenome assembly JACZDC01 (sample SAMN15324613, study PRJNA640507) | soil metagenome | isolation source: intercropping peanut in the second line | place: China: Luxin town, Laibin City, Guangxi Province | collected 2019-07-25 | depth 10cm m
GCGATCATGACCGGATCGAGCACCACGGGCGCCGGATTGCGCTCCAGCCACCAGCGCAGGCGGTCGGCCACGGTGCGCACGATCTGGGCGCTCGACAGCATGCCGATCTTCACCGCGTCCGCGCCGATGTCCTCGAACACGGCGTCGATCTGCGCGGCCACGAAGTCCGGAGACGCCTCCTGCACGGCGCGCACGCCGCGGGTATTCTGGGCGGTCAGGGCGGTGATGGCGCTCATACCGTAAGCGCCGTACGCGGCGAAGGTCTTCAGATCGGCCTGAATGCCGGCGCCGCCTCCGGAATCGGAGCCGGCGATCGTCAGGAGCCGCGGCGGCGTCCGACGGGAGCTCATCCGCAAACCGTCCTGCAAGCCTCAGGCCGCGCGGAGCTGAAGCCGCCGGCGGCGCATCCAGGCGACCACCAGCAGCACGGCCACGATGGCGACGCTGATCATCTGGGCCAGGGTGAACGGGCCGAAGAAGCGGTCGTCCTTGGCCCGCAGGATCTCCACGAGGAAGCGCTCCACCGCGAGCAGGCTCAGCACCAGGATGGCGACCAGGCCCGGACGCGCCTCGTTGCGCGTCTCGCGGCGGAAGAGCCAGAGGCCGATCGCCCAGATGGTGAGGCAGGTGAGCGTCTCATAGAGCTGCGTGGGATGGACCTTCAGGAGCTGGCTGTCCGGGATGCTCGCCGGGATGTCCACGCCGAACATCTGGCGCAGCTCGCCGGCCGTGGTCGGCGGCAGCCCGACCGGGAACTCCATGCCCCAGGGCAGATCCGTGGGCCGGCCGTAGTCGTCACCCACCAGGAAGCAGCCGATGCGACCGATGGCATAGCCCAGGGACAGGGCGAGCGCGGCGACGTCGGCCATGCCCCAGTGGAAGAGCTGGCGCTTGTACATGGTGAACAGCACACCCGCCGCGCCGAGCAGAAAGCCGCCGTACCAGACGAGGCCCGAGCGGTCGAAGAGCAGGTGCCAGTCGTGGTTGAGGATCGCGTAGTAGATCTTGGCGCCGACGATTCCGCCCACACCCGCGGCGAATACCAGGGCGCTGGCGTCCTCGTCGTCGCCGATCCCCAGCCGGCGCATGCCGGAGAGGAGCTGGACGTAACTGCCGAGAAAGGCGAAGACCAGCATAACCCCGAAGGGGCTGATCGAGAACGAGCCGATGCGGAAGAGCTCCTGGATCATAGTCGGGGCGCATCCTAACACGGGCGAGACCTCACCCCCTGTCCCCCTCTCCCATCTCCCTACCGCCCCCCGCCGGGAGAGGGGGAACCTTTCTGAGGCGGGATGGCCGATCCTCGGGTCCAGCGCTCGAAGGCGTCCCCCCTCTCCCGGGGTTGGGTGGGCCGGGAGACGGGAGAGGGGGACAGGGGGTGAGGTCTCAACTACAATCTCCCTCTCCATGATTACCGAAGCCACCCGGGACTGCTTCAAGACGCTCGCCGAGCGCATCGAGAAGGCGAAGGCCGAGGGCAAGGCCGGCCGCTGGCTGGTCCTCACCCACGACAACCCGGACCCGGACGCCCTGGCCTCGGCCCTGATCCTGAGCCACATTCTCCGCTTTGCATTCAAGCAGAAGGTGACGATCGCCTTCGGCGGCATCGTCGGCCGGGCCGAGAACCGCGAGATGGTCCGCAGCCTCCACGTCCGGATGAGCCACGTCCGCAACCTGAGCTGGAAGAGATACCGGCACTTCGCGCTCGTCGACACCCAGCCGAAGAGCGGCAACAACCAGCTCCCGGCGCGCATCGTGCCCGATCTCGTGATCGACCACCACCCGTTGCGGGCCAACACCCAGACCGGTCCGTTCTACGACATCCGGCCGCCCTATGGCGCCACGGCCACGATCCTGGCCGAATACCTGCTGGAGAGCGGCGTGCGCTCCACCCACGCCGTGGCCACGGCGCTGATCTACGCCATCCGCTCCGAGACCCAGGACTTCTCCCGCGAGTACACCGGACCGGACAAGGCCATCTACGACCACTTCTTCCCGCAGGCGAACCACCGCATCCTGGCGCGCATCCAGAGCCCGCGCCTGCCGCTCACCTACTTCAGCAACCTCCACGAAGCCCTGGAGAACCTGATCGGCGTGGACTCGCTGATCCTGAGCCACCTGGGCGACGTGGAGCAGCCGGACATCGTGCCCGAGATCGCGGATCTCCTCCTGAGATTCGAAGGTAAGACCTGGTCGATGTGCACCGGCTTCTTCGGCGACCGTCTCTATCTCTCGATCCGCACCACGAACACCCGCGCCGACGCCGGCTCGGTCATGCAGCGTCTCCTGGCCCGCCGCGGCAAAGGCGGCGGCCACGGCATGATGGCCGGCGGCTGGGTGGACGCCAGCAAGGTCGCCAAGGCCGACCGCGGCCGCCTCCAGAAGCAGCTCGGCCTCCGCCTGGCCCGGGAGCTCCGCAAGAACCCCGAAAAGCTGGCGAAGATCGAGCTGCGGCCCTCCGAAACGCCCGCCTGATCCGCGGCTCAGCCCTGCGGGGCGTTCTGCTCGGGCACTGCCGCATCGGGCTTTTCAGTGCCGGCCTCCCTGGCGGGCGGCCCCGGCTTTCCAGCCTTGGAATCCGCTTTCAACGCATCCTCGACCTTGCCGAGAAGGTGCTGGCGGAACTCTCTCTCGCGCGGTTTTGCCTGCTTCCCGCATTCCGCGTACTTCTCGGCAAGTTGCAGGGCCTCCTTGAGGAGGACCCTGTCGCCACCGCGCCGTTGAGACACATCCAGAGCGCTCTCGATGAAACTCACGTAGCGCCGGTCGGGCCATTTGTCCAGGAAGATGGACCGGCGCAGGATCTTCAGAGCCTCTTCGCGGTTGTTATCCTGATGGATCAGAATCTCGGACAGATAGTAGTAGCTCCAGGACAGAGAATCCGCTTTCCGCAGATGCTCTCGGGCCTCGTCATAGCGGCCGATGGCGGGAAGGGAGTAGTAACGGCCAAGGAGCAGGTGCGCCTTCTGGCTCCCCCCCTGGATCTGCAGCGCCTGTTGCAGAAGATCTTCCAGTTTATGGGCCCACTCCGGGTCCTGCCGCCGCCGCTGGTCCAGATAGACCGCAGCCAGGTTGTTGTACGCATCCACAAAATCGGGAGCCACGATCATCGCCTCCCGAAACGCGTCGACACCGACGTCGTGGAAACCCAGACGGAGGCAGGCTCGTCCGAACGCATTCACGGTCACCGCATAACCGAGAGCATAGGTCTTCCAATCAAGCTTGTGATCCAGCCGCAGTGATCCGAACCAGTTCTTCTCCTGCTTGATCGCCTGGAACACGGCGCCTTTCTTTTCCGGTTCCGCCCGCTCCAGGTCTCTGACGAGAGCCACGGCCTTCGCGCTTCGCGCCAGAATCTCGGTCTTGGGGCCCTCCGGATTGGCAATCAGCTCATCGAGGATTTGAAAAGCGAGCGACCGTTGTTCGGGATCCTCCTGCTCGGCCAGGGAAACAGCCCGGTTGTACCGGACCGTCTGAAGCAACTCAGGACGCCTGTGGTCAACGATCGTCTGTTCCGTGAGCAGGCGCTCCAGAAACTCGAAGTGTTCCGCAGCCATGTCGTCGTTGCCCAGCGTCCTTTCGAGCGTCGCCAGATGGAAACGGGCCAGCCAGTTGGCAGGATCGCAGACAAGCGACCTGCGCAGGAGGTCCCGGGCCTGGGTGAGCTCCTGATCGCGGCTGTCGGCTGGGTGATCCTGGGACAGCAGAGCCATAGCCTTCCGGTACAGATCAAAGCTCTCCCAATCGGCCGTCACCTTCCAACTGGCCAGCTCAAAAGAGATCCTCAATGCCATTCCCTGGATGGCGCGCGTCCGAGCGCCTTCACCGGTTTCAGAGACCTCCCAGCACCCCGAGCGCAACTTCGATCCGGCGACGACCCGGTGCTCGACATTGAAGGTGACCCGACCCTCTTCGCTCGTCAGCGAGCCCCGCAGAGTGGATTCGGACGGTCTCTGGAAGAGAGCACCCAGGTAACGAACGATCTGCCGGGGATTGAGAGACAAAGGTCCGATCTGGACCGCCGTATCCTCGTGCAGGAACGTCTGCAAATCGGCAAGCGGGTCCACCTCGAGCCGTAGATGACTCAGCGCCTTGTCGTCGAAGTCATCGAACTCCTCGCCGTGAGGCGCGGAATGGCCGCCGGGCGTGAGCCTCTGCAGAAACTCACGGACGAGATGCTGGTTCCGACCCTCCTGCTCCGTGGCTGGAGCCGTGAGCTCCTGGAGTTGAATGGCCGTTCCCGGCCGGATCGGAATCCGGCCACGCACACTGGAAAAGAGAAGTCCGAGCAGCGCCGCCGCGATCAGATAGACGAGCCACTGGCTGACCGTGCGAGCGCCGAGCCGGCCGGACTGGCCGATCTCGCCCCAAAAAGTCGGGCTCAGAGACCGCGCCTTGGCCGACGTCGCCCGGATCCGGCCGAGACGGGCTTCGTGCAAGATCTCGCGGGAGACCTGGCCCGAGGGAGACCTGGCGACCTCGTCGTACATGGCGAGCGCGTCGTCGTACTTCCCTGCCTCCACGAGGACCTGCGCAGCCGCGAGCTGCCCCCGCGCCTCCTCCTCTTCCGTCCTGAGGCTCTCAGCCCGGATTTCTCTCAGGGAACGGGCCACGGCGACGACCAGATGACCGTCACGGACAGGATCGAGCTTCGCGAGAAGTGATTCGAGGACTGCCTTGGCTCGCTCGTCATCCTTCTCACGACGGAAGGCGGCCGCCAAGCCCTGGATCCGGATCGTCTCCTGCAGCAAGCCCAGATGGCTTGCCGCATCTCCCTCGCCCGGGTTCGCCTTCACGAACGGGATCAACAAGTTGAGGGCGGCCTTCAGGTCGCCCGCCTCTTCCCTCTGCAGAACCGCCTCCGGGAGGCCGGGTTGCGCCGCCAAGGGAAGAGCCACCAGGAGCAGGCAGAGGAAGGTGAGAGAGAGATTGATGCGTGCCATGTCCGGGCTCCTTCCAAGGATTCTTGGTACCGCGCTCCTTCCGTGACTTTAGAGAATAAGCGTACCGTAAGCGCCCTCCCAACAGGTAGGGCGTCCGGTCACGGCGAGGTAGTGCAGACCGCTTGGGGTTCCCTGAGGGACTTCCGCATCGCCGAGCGTCTCTAGACGCAAAGGCGAATGCGTAGTTCCCGAACGAGCATCCCGAAGGGAGGCCGGGCCCATGAAGTGTCCGTACTGCGCCGAGGAGATCAAGGACGAGGCGGTGGTCTGCCGACACTGTGATCATGACTTCAGCATCGTCAAACCACTGCTTCTCCGCGTGATCAGCATGGAGAAGGACCTCGCGTCTCTCAGCGAGCAATCCACGGCGAAGTTCATCGACTCAGCTTCCCTGTCATTCACCGCTCTCATCACGACACTGCTCGGCTTCATCCTGACATCCGGTTATCTTTTTCTGAGCCTCGCTCCCCCTATTCCCGAAAGCGTTCTGCCCAAGGTTTTGTCCGTAGTTCTCCCTCCAGTCGTCCTCGGATTGGTGGCTGGAATGAGTTGGAGAGATTGCGAATGGACAACTTATCTGTATTGCGGCCTCGCGCTCGGGATCCTGGATTTCCTCTGCATCTGGTTCATCATCAGCAGTTTCGACGGCCTCCGGTTCCGTTGGGCCTGGGCCTTGTTCGTCTTCGTGCTCGCACAGCCCTCGACCTTCATTGTCGCCGCGCTCTTCGGAAAGGCGCTGAGCAGCCGCTGGACACCCAAATCCACAAAGAAGCGAGGCACCGACGAGAAGGACGTGCTCGCGGCAGCCACGGCCAAGGTGGCTACGCTCTTCGATTTGGTAACCAAGATGGTCGGCCTGGCGACGCTGATTGCAACCACCGTAACAAGCACCATCAAGTTCTTTGGAGGGTGAACCATGAGAGTCCTCAGGACAGTTTTATGTTCTTTCACCTTCGCCCTGGCAGCCACGGGCCATGGAGCCGCGGCTCCACCGTCTGGCCCCATCTGCCAGAAGGCACCGGCAGAGGAAGCCTTCGCCACAGGAATCGAACAATTCGGACGGCGCCAGTATCGGGAGGCGATTCCGGATCTGTCCGAAGCAGTGCGCCTGTGCCCCAGACCTCAAGCACCCTCGGTCGTCTACGTCCTCAACTTTGGAGAGTACCCCTATCTACCATTTTTCTATCTGGGCAGCTCCTACTACAAGCTCCACGACCGGCCAAGCGCTTTGCGCAACCTTTATCTGTCCGCCTGCACCGGCGAGCCATCCCGGGACGATGCCTTCGTGGACGATCTCGCCTCCTTGACCCGTCAATGCCGTGCCGAGCTTCTGAGTCCGCGCCGTCCCGACAGTCATCCGGATTTCAAAGAGGGCTTCGCGGCGGCAGATCAGAAGCGATGGGAGCAGGCGGCCGAAAGGATGTGGAACGCACTCCAGGTTTGGGATGAGGACGGCGGCACCACGTTCTCCTCGGGCCGCTGGCCCGACCCCTACCTGCCGCGGTACCAGCTCGCCGAAGCCCTGCTCAAGCTCGGCTGCGAGCGGGAAGCCTGCGAACAGCTCGACCGCTCGTTGCTTCGCAACCTGGGCGGAAAGAGGGTCGAAAGGGAGCTGCAGCGACTCGCTGAGCTTACGCCCCTCTGTGCACAGAAGAGACAAGAGCCCTATCGCAACTCACAGATCTGTGAACGCTGGCGGTGCTGGCTCCAGCAGAAAGGATCAATCCAGTGAACAAGAGACAGACAGCGGCCATGGCGCTGTGCGCGAGCCTCGCGATGCCTTTGGCCGCACAGACGAACCTCGAAACCAACGCAGGCGTGCAGTTCAACTTCTCCACTCCGGGTGCCGGGAACATGGCGCTCGGGGGCGCCTTCCTGGCTCTGGCTTTTGACGCCAGCGCAGCGTACACGAACCCGGCCGGATTGACCACGATTGCGCAACCCGAGTCACTCGTCGAGGCCCGGCACTGGAACTACACGCATGTATTTACAGACAAAGGAAGGATCGAAGGAGAAAGCATTGAAGGCAAAAATACCTTCGATAACATTAGAGGGCTTCGCAACGGCGAGGCAGAGAACCAAGTTGACGGGCTTTCTTACGTTTCCTATGTATATCCGCGGCGAAATTGGTCTTTCGCTGTGTATCGCCATGAGCTTGTAAACTTCGCAGCAACCTTCTCGACGTCGGGTGCTTTTCTGAAGTACGACGTACAACAAAATCCATATGGCATCCCGGGCGAGCTTGAAGGCCGGCTTGCTTCTCTTCAAAACAATATGGACGTCGACGTCATAGCCTATGGCTCGGCTGCGGGTTGCCGGTTGGGCCATGGCCTCTCACTGGGGTTGGGGATCTCTTACTTTGACTTCTCCATCGATACAATAGCACAGCGCTTCTTGCCCAACGAGCTTTTCGATCCTCCAAGCTTCAGTCCTGAGAACATGGTCAACATACAGACACAGCGAGGCCAGGATCACGACTGGGGTATGACTGCGGGATTCCTCTGGGAGAGTGAACAGAAGAGATGGAGCCTCGGCGGCATCTACAGGCAAGGTCCTGACTTTACGTTCCAAGCAACCAACAGCTCGACCAGACAGCTATCGGATGATTATTACTTTACTCCGCGCGATCAGCAGGCCGACTTTCACGTTCCTGATGTCTACGGCCTGGGCATAGCTTTTCGACCGCAGGACACGTTTCGAATCGCGGTCGATTACGATCACATACGTTATTCTCAGCTCACCGACGGATTCGCTGACATCTTCGGACTCGCAGGTAAACCTTTCAATGGGATTCCAGAGCTGGACAAGTTTGTCATCGATGATGCCGACGAGATTCATATGGGGATTGAGTATGCCTTCTTACGTAGCTGGCCAGTCCTCAGCCTCCGAGCAGGAGCATGGTACGACCCGAATCATAACCTCCGCTTCGAAGGACAGAACGTCGGTTACCTAGCCGTTTTCCGTCAGCGCGAAGACCAGATGCATTACACACTAGGGGCCGGCCTCGCGGTTCGCCGCATCCAGATCGACGCAGCACTAGATCATTCCGAAAGAGTCAGCGTTCTCTCCCTTTCTCTGGGACTTCGACACTAGGGGGGTATAACAATGCGCTCACTGTCAAGAAGCATTCTTAATATTGGCGTCTCACTCCTATCTTTACTGGCACTGGGCAAGTCAGCAAAGGCTGCTGATTGCCCGAGCTCCTGCCCTACTGCAACCTCCTCTGTCATCGAAGCCCTGAATGAGGCTCGGAGCTTCACCGACCGTGGAACCACAAGCGGCAAGAGCAACCGATGCTCCTACAACTCTCCGAAGTGCACGATCGCGACAGCGAGATTCATCGGACCGGAACAGGTCTACAAAGTCGTCTTGCACAAAGACAACTACATTCGCTTCTCACTGAGCTTTCCCAAGGATAAGTGCCGCTTGATCATGGTGCTCACGGCTACCGACAAGGGCTGTACCTGCGAGAAGCATTCCCAAGGCGATCTCGGTGGCAGCCTGGAAACGTTCGAGGGACACTTCGCTGAGGGAACCTACTATCTGTATGTTGATTCCATCGATCCGACTTCCTGCCCGCAGTACACGCTTACCGCGACAGGGTTTAATCCAACTCCCGACCTGGTGCTGGACCTGGTTGCTCCGTCAAGCGTCTACGCAGGCGGCGAGCTCAAGTATGCGCTCTCACTCCGGAACGCCGGCAACCTTGACGCCACCGCCGTCAGGGTCACTCAGCCCATTCTCCCTGGCACCCAATACAGATCAAGCAACGGTTGTGGCCAGGAGGGGAACACCGTCGTGTGCAAATTCGATCGGCTCGGCGTATCCCAGTCCGCGCCTGGACGCACACTCACCTTCGCCGTCGATCCCGCCACAAGAGGAAAGTTGGTTGCTTCGGCCAGAGCGGAAGCCACGGAGGGGGATCCCACTAGCCCAAACGTGGACTCCGCCACCATCAACATCGACACCAAGGTGAACCTCTCCATCCAACACAATTTTCCTGCCAGTTTCAACGCTGGCACGACCCTATCCTACAACCTCACCCTGTCCAATACAGAGCTATCCGACGCGACAAAGGTCGTCCTGACCAACAAGTTGTCTCCCGGACTGACGTTTACGAAGGTGCCTACCGGTTGCTCGAATCTCGGCAATACGTCCGTATGCGACAAGATTCAACGTATCAGAGCCCATTCGAATGACACGATACTCCCATTCATAGTGAAGTCGACGCCGTCGGTTTTCGGCAAGTTGTCCCAGGACATTTCCGTGAAGGCTGACGAAGTGAAGCCTGGCCCCGTCTCAACGACGATCAAGACCGAAGCTCGCCGCCTTGCCAACCTGACGATCACCATGGAAAAGCCAACCCCTGCTATCCAGGCAGCGGGTGAAAAGATCACTTACAAAATCACCGTCGAGAATAAGGGTCCATCCGATTCGGCAAAAGCCATGGTTACGGACGACTTGCCTCCGGGATTGACGTTCCTGGGTAGCTCATCAAATTGCAGCGCGGCGGAGAACAAGGCCTCTGTGACCTGTGAAATCCTGGGAATACCGAGCGGAGGCAAGAAGACGGTGACGTTCGACGCGCGAATCGACTCCTCTCTCGACGAGACGAAGCTCGTCAATCGCGCCATGGTTCAGGCCAAGGACAACTCGACCGATCCCGTTGTCACAAGCAAGCCCGTAGAGGCCCAGGTCTTCGTTCAGGCCGACATGCTGGCTCAGACGCCGAAGGTGGAGAGGCTCAGTTGGACTTTTCCTCCGACTCCGGGCGGCGTCAAGGCAGGCGAAAACCTCCTCTACACCGTCAGCGCCGTCAACAGTGGTCCTTCGGACTTCCACGGAGGAGAACTGCAGGACGAGTTGCCCGCAGGCCTCACCTTTGTCTCCTCGCCGGATGGCTGCTCCGTGACGAACCGCACGGTCACTTGCTCTGTGCCTGTCCTGAAAAAGGGCGACAATGCCGTGCGCCGTTTCGTAGTCGGAATCATTCCTTCGAAGACCGGCGCGGTCGACAATTCGGCCTGCGTCAACAGCCGGTTCAAGGCGCACGATCCACAAGAGAAGAACAATTGCGCGAACATCTCTACGAAAGTCGAGACGGAGGCGGACCTGTCGTTGACATTGAGTGATTCGCCCGACGCTGTGCGTCCCGGCGAGGAGCTGACGTACAAGGTCAACGTCAAAAACGAAGGACCTTCGGACGCTTCTGGCGTTGTCGTGGGTCTTGGTGATACCTCGATCGAGCTCGACGACGTGGCCGCCGGTGCAGTCAAAAGCCGACCTCATAGCATCCTGGCTCCCGCCGAGCCTGGCGTCCTCAGCGCAGAGGCACGCGTGTCTGCGGATACAGTCGACCTCAACGAGGACAACGATTTCGCCGAGACGTCGACAACCGTTGCCAACCCGGAGGACACCGATCTCGCCGTGAGGCTGAGCGTCGACGCCGAAGCCGCTGTCGCAGGCAGGTCGCTCACCTATAAGGTGACGCTGACGAATCAGGGGCTCAGCGCCAGCGGTGAGACTGACGTCTCCGTCAGTTTTCCGCAGGAAGCATCGATCTCCCCAACGGATTGCTGCAGATTTGACGCGCTCGCTCCCGGCGTGTCGCAGACTCGCGCGCTGACCGTAGACGTGGGTTCCGAGCTGACCGGCTCGCTGCTGGCTACAGCCGACATAGTTCAAGCTGACACCCTGAATCCAACCAACAACAGTTCGTCCATAGAAATCCCCGTCGTTCAGCCTACGAAGAACACCGAGTTGTGCGCGAGTTGGAGCGTTCGCTTCTTCCGTGGGCAGCCCGCGGGTACTAGCACGGATCTGCTCTTCTTCGTTCCAAACCTGCCCGATGGAATCGTCGCCACCGGCAGGGTCTTCACGGAGGCAGGTGACTTCCTGCAGACCGTTTCGGTCTCATCCGACAAAGAGGAGTTCCGACGCCCCACCCTGTCGCTGCTGGCGGGGGCAGGCTCTATCGAGTGGACGCTACGGAAGGGTCTCGTCGGCAGCGGAAGCTCGATCCACAAGCGCGACGGCGCCGAGATTCCAATCCCAGGCTTCTGCCGTCGACCCGGGCACATCGGCGCGAAAGCCCTCATGCTTCGCTCCTTCCAGGTGGACTCCGCAGTCAACACGTTCGTGGCCATCAGGAATGAGACGGACGAGGAGGTCGAAGCTCGAATCACCTACTCCAGTGAATCGGCCGAGCCCAGGCAGCAGACGATCAGGATCGCCGGCCACGGAGTGGCGACCCGGAATCTCAGGGCGGAGCTGGCCTCCTGGGACGGGTCTCTTGAGATCTCGGCGTTCAGCAAGGGCCAGCCGATCGAGGCCCTCAGCGGCGATTTCATCCGGATCGGCCGCGACGGGTTGAGCGGCGCAGCCCTCGACCGGAAACCGGACTGACGCTCCCTGCCCGGCCTATAAGCTTCTGTGCTGCGATGGAACCTTGAATTGCGGCACAGAAGCTTGTTTTGCGGCGCGGAATCTTCCCTCCGGCCATGGAACCTTCCATCCCGGCGCGGAAGCTTGCAGCGGCCCGTAGATCGTTCCGTGGGCTCGCAGAACCTTCCGCCAGCCCACGGAGCGCTCGGTCGGCCTACAGGACGTTCCGCCAGCCTATAGAATGTTCCGTCAGCCCATAGAACCTTCCGTGGGCTCGTAGAACGTTCCGCCAGGCCGTAGAACGTTGCGCCGCCTCACAGAATGTTCCATCGGCTCGTAGAAGGTTGCGCGCGGGCAGGTACAATCTGCGCCTCATGGCGACTCCCTCCCCCACCCCCTACGTCTGCCCCGAGTGCCGCGGCCCGCTGACCTCCTTGGCCGCGGCGCTTTCCTGCCCGGCGTGCCGCCTCGAGTTCCCGGTCGAGATGAGTATCGCCGACTTCGCTCGCGGCGCCTACTACGACAGCTACGCCGCCGGCCAGGAGCTGCCGGCAGGACACCTCGAGGGGCTGGCGAACGAGGTGGGCGGCACCCGGTCGCGGATCGAGGACTACTACCTGCCCCTCCTCCACCGGCTGGCGCGGCGTCTCGGCCTGCCTCCCGGCGAGGTGCGGGTGCTCGACTGCGGCTGTGGCAACGGCCTCTCCGTCGATCTCCTCCGGCGCGCCGGCTTCGCGGCCTGGGGCAACGACCTCTCCGCGCTCCGCAAGTGGCAGTGGCGCGAGCGCGAGCACCGGGACCGGCTCGCCGTGGCCGATGCCCGCAAACTGCCGTTCCCGGACGGCTTCTTCCATGCCGTTCTCTCCTCCGGCGTCATCGAGCACATTGGCGTCGAGGAGACCGGCGGTGAGACCTACACGGTCAAGCCGTTGCCGGACCGGGACGCGCAGCGCGTCCGCTTCCTGAGCGAGCTGCTGCGCGTGGTGGGCGAGCGGGGCGAGCTCTGGCTCGACTTTCCCAACGGCGCCTTTCCCATCGACTTCTGGCATGGACCGCGCGCCGGCGGCGCCCGCGTCCATCCGCTCGACGAAGGGTTCCTGCCCACGGTCCGCGACGTCCGGGGATACCTCTCCAAGGTCGGGCCGGACTGGCGGGTCCGGCCGCTCAGCCCGCACGGACGGCTGGCCTGCCGGCAGGTCCGCCGCCACTGGTACGGCCAGCTTCTCCACCTTCCGGTCGCCGCGTTCCTCTGGAGCACACGGCTGCCCGGGCTGCGGCTTCTCGCCGGCAGCCCGCTCAACCCGTATCTGGTCCTGGCGATCGGACGCGGCTGAACATTCCCGGGCCGGCCGGGTCTTCGCATACAATCAGCGGGTCATCCGGTCTCATTCGGTCCCGACGGGGAGTCGTCCCATGAGCGTTCTGCGTCTTGTGCCCGGTGTGTCGCTTGTCCTCATGCTGACCTCCGCGGCCGTCTCCGCGGTCGTGGTCGTGCCGGCGTCGGATACGGTCCTGGATGCATCGCCCCTCCCGGTCCGGAGCCTCCACGACAAGACCTATTTCGAGCCCGCCCGGATCGTGCCGGAAGAGGGATCCGCAAGCGCGGGACTGCCGATGCCCGCCACCCGGTTTCTCGTCTCCGACGGCTTCGAGGGCGCGTTCCCAGGCCCATGGACCGTGCTCGGCGGTCCGTGGGGCGACACGCGCGACAGCGCCTACGCCGGCACGTGGAGCGCTGAAGCCTCCGCCGGCTCGTGGATGATGCAGGGACCTTTCGATCTGAGCGATGCCAACTCGGCGCTGTTTTCCTTTCGCTACCGGACGCGGCAGGAGGGCCGTCTCGAATATCTGGTCTCGATCGATGGGGTTAGCTTCCACGGCTACAAGGCGGAAGACGAGTCGGGAGGATGGCGGTATGCGTCGATCGACCTCAAGGAGGTGCCGGTCCTGGGCGACGTGACCGGCGAGCCGAAGGTGTGGATCGCCTTCGCGATCCCGGGCGACGGCGACGCTCACAGCAAAGGCGCGTTCGTAGACGAGGTGCTTCTCCAGAAGACGGTGGGGGCCGCGGCCGACATCCGGATCGATCCGCTGACCCTGGCTTTCAACCGCGGCGGCAATCCCCACATCTATCTCGAAATCGACTGGATGGAGGGCAACGGCCACTCCCACAAGCCGAGCCAGGCGGTCCTCGACCGCATCGTGCAGACGTTCGCCGCCGCCGGGTTCACGATCCATATCGACCTGAGCGACGCCATCCCGCACCAGGACGTCGTGGACGTAGGAAGCTCGCCCTCCAGCTCACCCGACATCAAGGCGATCAAGGACCAGTATTTCGATCATGCGGCGGAGGATTATTATTACTACAGCATCTGGGGACACAACTACAGCCGCAACGGTACGTTTACCACGAACGGCGGGGTCGCTGACCTGCCGGGCCGCGTCAGCCTGATCACGCTGGGGTCGTTCAGCGGCCAGACCGGGACGTTCAGCAATCAGGTCGCGACCCTCATCCATGAGCTCGGTCACAATCTGGGCCAGCTCCACGGCGGCCTCGACAGCAAGAACTACAAGCCGACCTACCTGAGCGTGATGAACTATTACTTCTCGAACGACGGCATCGGCCCGGTCCTACTGGCGAAAGGTTTTGCGAACACCTCGTCCGGCTTCGACGACTTCAGCTATTCGCACGGGCTCATGCCCAGCGTCAACGAGAACAACCTGGACGAGGCTTTCGGTATTGGCCTGGGCAAGGCCGTGGACTGGGACTGCAGCGGCACGATCACGTCAGGTGTATCCAAGGACATCCAGGATCTGGATTACTGCTACGGCGCGTTCGAGACGCGCGAGACGCTCACGGACTGGGACAACTGGACCAGCCTGTCCTCGCAGATCCACACCTTCGGCGCACCGGCGGCGGCCGCGGTGCCGGGACGGTCGGAGGACTGCATGTCCTGGGAAGAGTACGCTCCTCTCCACGCGGACATCGAGCGCCTGCGACGCCTGGGCCTGCTGCCGCCGGATGCCCCGGATACCGCCGGACCGCCGGCTTCGGCCAGCCTCGTCGAGCCGACCGAGCGTTCCTTCGTCATCCACAACGACGGCGGCCAGGCTCTCTCCGTGACGTCGATGGCGCTCGACGTGGCGACTCCGTGGATCAAGTGGGAGCCGAAGGCACCCTTCACCGTGGCGCCCGGAGGCTCGCAGGCCGTGTATGTCTTCGTCGACGTCTCCCAGGCTCCCGTGGGCACGACGAACCGCCGCATCCTCGTGCAGTCGAACGATCCGGACGAGAGCCCCTATCCAGGAGGCGTCAACCTTGCCGTGACGGCGTCGGCGCCGCCGGTCTGCTATCCCCTGACGCTGAGCCACGGCGGCTCCGGCGGCGATCCGGCCGCCACTCCGCCCGCCACTCCGGGATGCCCGGCCCGCCAGTTCGCCGCCGGCGAGACGGTGAGCCTGAAGGCGAGCCCGACAGCCGGCTGGGCGGTGGCGGGATGGAGCGGCACCGCCAACGATGCCAGCACCGGGACCTTCAACTCCTTCGTGATGCCGGCAGCCGCCCATGCCGCCGCCGTGCAGTACACCCAGTTCCCGGATGTCAGTCTGGTGAACAATGTGACCCGTACCGACTCGATGACGGCGGACGTGCCTCACGGCACCTGGAAGTTCTACTTCGTCGATCTGCTCCCCGGCAGCACCCAGCTCGTCGTGAAATTGTCCGGTATGAACAAGGATGCGGACCTTTACGCGCGCTTCAACGCGAAACCCGAATGGGGGATCGCGGACTGCATTTCGAACCTTTACGGCCTGGGCAGCGAGACCTGTACGTTCGCGTCGCCGGCAGCCGGCCGCTGGTGGATCGCGGTGAAGAACTACGGCACGGGCACCCTCACCTACAGCTTGAAGGCCTCCTGGAACGCGCCGGTGCTGACGCCGCTCGACTTCTACCCGGTCGCCCCCTGCCGCGTGGTGGATACGCGGACGGGATCGCCGCTCGCATCCGGCGTGTCCCGGACGTTCACGCTGGCCGGAGCCTGCGGCGTGCCCGCATCGGCGAAGGCCGTGGCGGTCAACGTCACGACGATCGGCTCGACCGCCCGCGGCAACGTGACTCTCTGGCCAGCGGATCTCGCGAAGCCGACCACCAGCGTGATCAACTTCGGAGCGGGCGAGACACGGGCCAACAACGCAATCCTGATGCTGGCCACGAACGGGACAGGCCTGCTTTCGGCGCAGGGTTTCCTGGCAGACGGCGGCACCGTCCATCTCGTCGTCGACGTCGCCGGCTACTTTCAGTAGCCGGCGA
>JACZDC010065093.1_pt1 | contig 15491 bp, 5 predicted proteins | sample 8641791 | NCBI WGS metagenome assembly JACZDC01 (sample SAMN15324613, study PRJNA640507) | soil metagenome | isolation source: intercropping peanut in the second line | place: China: Luxin town, Laibin City, Guangxi Province | collected 2019-07-25 | depth 10cm m
CCGGTCGTCCGGCGGCCGAACGGGCGGGAGAACTGGAGCGAGCCCTCCTTGATGTCCTGCTGCAGGTCGCTGACGAAATCGCTCCCGGAGTCCAGCCGCTGAGTCCGAACCAGTCCGTAGGTCTCCACGGAGATCCCGGTCCCGAAGAGACCGCCCGTGCGTAGGAACAGGCGGCCGCTGCGGTCGTCTGGTTCATAGAGAGCGCGCAGACCGAGCGTCAGTCCGCGGCTGAGGAAGTTCGAGTCCACGGCGTCGACCACGCCTGCCGTGCCGACCCCGCTCTCGTACCGCGCGCCGTAGCCGAGGTGGAAGCGCGGGCTCTCCGCCACCGAGAAGGTGACCCGCGCCTTGCCGGACTCAGAGCGGTCCACGTCCGCGGTCACCCGGGAGAAGGCGCCCGTCTCGAAGAGACGCGACCGGGCCTCGGCCACCTCGGTGGCGTTCAGCGGCTCGCCCGGCTTCAGGCCGGCCGCCTTGCGGAGCTGCCGCTGGCTGGCCCAGCGCTCGCCCGCGAAGCCGACCTCCGCGAGGACGACGTGCTCGCCAGGGGTGACCTCGTAGAGGACGTCCACCGGTCCGGCGGTGATCGCCGGGTCCGGAGGCGCGACGCGGATTGCGGCGTCAGGGTATCCCTGCGAGCGCAGCGAGTCCTGGATCCGGAGCGCCCCCTGGAGCACCAGGTCCCAGCGGACCGGCTCTCCCAGGTGGACCGGGACGAGCTGCATCAGCCCGTCCGGGTCCATGCCAGTGATCTCGATGCGGCCGAAGGTCCGCCGCTCCCCCGCCTCCACCCGGACGGTCAACCGGTTCCGGCCCAGGTCGCGCCCGACGATCCGCGCGCCGGAGTATCCGAGAGCGCCGAGGTCGCCGAGCAGCCGGCGGTCGGCGCCCGGGAGGCCGGCGGCCAGCTCGGCACGCGAGAGCCGGCCCGGGAACCGGGTGGAAAGAAGACGCGAGACCTCCGGTTCGACGCCCGCGATCTCCAGCTCCTCCAGCCCCGACTTCCCGCCGGCTTCGGAGCGGACGACCACCGTGCGCGGCGCGAGCGGATCCTCCCCGCGCTGGACCTCGACCTCGACCCGCGGCTGCACGTGTCCCGTGCTGCGGAAGGCGCGGACGGCGGCGTCCTTCATCTCGTCCAGCGACCGCTGCTCGTAGAAGTCGGCGCGGTAGGCGGCGACGATCTCCGATCGGTAGGACCGCGGCGGCCAGTCGCCTTCGAACTTGAACGTCACCCGCGGCCCCAGCGCGACCACGGCGACGTTGACGTCCACCCAGCCCGGCCGTCCCTCGACGGGGACCGTCTCGGCGGTGACCCGGGCGTCGGGGTAGCCGCGGCGGCGCAGCAGCTCGGCGAGGTCGACCTCGGTGTCGAACGCGGCGTTCTCGGAGACCGGCTCCTTCCGGCGCAGGGGGATGGAGCGGCGCAGGCGCAACTTCGCGATGCCGGAGACGTCCGGCGCGTTGAATCGGAGCCTGCGCAGCCTGCCCACGCTCTCCTCGTCCGACTCGCGGCTGCCGCCGAAGTCGAGGGCCTGCTGGATGCTGCCGCCCTCGCCTCCGAAGTCGGTGGTGAAGGCTTCGAGCTTCAAACCCGAGAGGCCGCTGAAGTCGTGGAGATCGAGCAGCCACGTGCGGCGCTCGGGGTTGCGCAGGTCCACCGAGAAGGCGAAGGAGGCGTGGCGTGAGAAGTCGCCGCCTACGGTCAGGCGCGCGGTCGGATCGGTCTCCCCATAGACCAGGACCGGCCGCACGGACAGGCGCGAGAGGCCGACCGACTCGCCGAAGCGCGAGAACAGGCGGGCGCCGTAGTAGCCGGCGAGACCCTGGGTGAGGATCTCTCCGGTGTCCGGCCCGTCCTTCTTGAGCGGGTCGCGCTCGACCTGGTTCAGGATGTCGAGCGGCGCCGTGTTGCCGCGGAGCTGCGCGATGGTCGGGTCCTGGAGCGAGCTGGTCGTCGAGAGGTTGATCAGCGGGTCTTCCAGGGGGTTGCCGGTAAAGATCAGCGAGCCGCGGTCGACCCGCGCGGTCTGGCCGTAGATATAGAGTAGGCCGCCGGGATCGAGGTCCACGCGCCCGCGGATCTCCGGCACCTCGGCCGTGCCGGCCACCGCCAAGGTGCCCCAGTGCGCGTGCAGGTCGGCCACGTTGTTGCGCACCCGGATGCCGTCCTCGGTGGTGACGTTCAAATCCAGGTCGATCCGGCTCGCCAGGGTCTCCTCGGTGCCCGGCGTCTCGTCCGAGGCCGTAAGCAGGGTGAAGACTTCGCGGTCGAGGTTGATGTCCCGCACGAGCACGCCGCGGTCGACGACGACGGTGCCGTCGAGCGCCATCCGCGAATGCTCTTTGAACGGCAGCGGGACCCGGAGCGAGAGCAGGCCGGAGACGCGCGTGGTCAGCCCGTAGTCGAGCCGGTAGGGCACGGATTCGAGGCTCAGGCTCACGAGCGCGCCGCCCTCCCCGCCCGCCAGGGGCCGCGCGCCGAACGCGAGACCGCCGCCGTTCAGGCTCGCGCTGCCTGCCGCGTTCCAGGAGTCGCCGGCCAAACGACCGTTGACGACCGGGTTCTCGATCTGGACCGCCGCGGCCGGGAAGAGGAAGGAGGCGCCCGTCCCATCCGCGCTGAAGGTGGCTTCGAGGCCGTCGACCGGGCCGTTCGCCCGGGCCGTGAACGAGAGCGATCCCGTGCCTTCCCCGCCTTCGAGGAAGGGATTCAGAAGCGCGGCGTCGAGCGTGCCGCCAGCCTGCGCGGACACGGTGCGGAGGATGGACGCCGGCGGATCTTCGAAAGGTTTCCAATCGGTCCTGAGGTCGGCCGTGCCGCTGGCGTCGATCGAGGTCGCGCCGATCTCGCCGCTCTCGACTCGCAGGCGGACCGGCCGCAGCTCCAGCCGGCCATCCTGAAGGCTGGCGACCACGGGCTCCTCGGCGGTCACGCGGCCATCCTCGGACTCCAGGGTCAGCCCTTCGACGCGCACCTCGCCGCGGCCCGCCGCAGGAGCCGCGGGATCGAAGGTCAGGTCCGCCGAAATCCCGGCCTGCATCCGCTCCGGCCGCGGCTCCAGGCCGAGCGCGGGGAGCAGGGTCCGGGAGTCCACGGACGGCGCCTGGACATGGACCGAAACCTCGCCCGGAGCGGGCTCGATCGGCAGGGCCGCCAGGGTCCCCGCCAGCGCCGGAATCCGGGCCAGGGCGCCGAGCGGCACCGTGGCAGTCAAGCTCGCCGGTCCGGCATCGGTGTCGATCTTCGGCGCCGACAGCTCGACGGTCCCGTTGCGGAGCGTGGCCGTCATCTCGGCTTCGCGCACCGGGTCCACCGGCTTCACGAGCTTGAGATCCAGATCGGCCTCCTGGAGCAGAGGCTCGACCGTGAGCCGTCCCGACGCCGCGAACGTGCGGCCCTCCGGAAGCGCGCCGGACAAGGAGGTGATCCGGACCTCCCGTCCCTCCCCCACCGCCTCGGCGTGGAGATCGGTGAGCGTGGCTCCCTGGATCTCGACGCCCGACGCTTCCAGAGTCGCGGTGGCCGACAGGGGTGTGAGCGCTGGCCGGAACGTTCCGTCGCCGTCGATCCGGAACCGCCCCGCCCGGACCATGGTGGGAGCGTCGAGGCCGGTGCCGTCCAGACTGATCCGGCCCTGGTACGAGAGCGGCTCGAGCTTGAAGGTGCCGTCCGAAGCGAGCTTGAAGGTGTCGAGCCGGGCCGTGTCCGAGGCGTTCGGTCGGGCAAAGAGGCCGGAACCGTCCGCGTCCACCGTGCCGGTGTAGGTGAGGGGGTGGAGACGGAGCGAGCCGTTCGCGATGACGTGGGCCTGGTCCAGGCTGTCCAGGTAGGGCGGATAGGCGGCCTGGGCGACGTTGGCGTCCAGTTCCGTACGATAGGCGCGGGGGGAGCCGGAGACGTCGAAGGCGCCGGAGACGCGGCCGGAGACCGGGCCGGCCATCGCCATGTCCACGTTCTCCAGCTCGCCCTTCGCGGTCCCCGTCCAGGTCGCCAGCCGGCCGTCGGCCTTGAGATGGACTCTCGACCCCGGCTCCGGCAGCCAGGTGGCGTCTACCTTGGCGAGCGGCGAGGTCAGCGACCCCGAGGCGCGCAGGTCGGCCTGGAGGGAGCCCTGGACCGGCACACCCTCCGGAATCGCCGGGACCAGCCGAGGCCAGAGCTTCCGGATCTCAGCCAGGGCGACTTTCACGTCGGGGAGCCGGACCTCGGCGTCGATCCTCTCCGCCGTGGCATTTGCTATCTCCGCCCAGCCGGCGGCCTCGACGGCGCCGCGAACGTGCCGCTTTCCGGGCGAGCCGGGGAGGAGATCGCCTTCGGCCGTCAGGCGGATCGCCTCGCCTTCGCCGGGCGTGACGCCGAGGTTCATCCGGACGAGTTGTCGATCCTGTCTCCTCCAGGTCGCTTCGCCCTGCCCCGCCACCCGGGCGAGCGTTTCAGGTCCGAGCGTGAGATCGGCCTGCGCATCGGCCACGCTCCCGGCCAGCGAGAGGTCCTGGAAGAGCGCGGCATCTAGATAAGGCCGCAGAACCTCGGCCGGAACCTCGCGGGCCGTGACCGCAACCTTGCCGGTGGCCTCGGGGAGCCGCAGGTTGCCGCGCGCTCGAAGGCTGCCGCCGGGCGGCGTGCCAGCCACGAGCAGCCGCGGCTCGGCCTGGGCGTCGAAATCGGCGATCAGCGGCGTGCCTTCGAGGCCGACCGTGCCCGAGCCGTCGAGCCGCAGCCCGGAGCCCGCCGCGCGCAGCGCCGGGATGCGCACCGGCTCGCCGTCGCGGTACTCCATCTGGACCGCGGCCTGGAGGGTCAACGGCTCGAAGCCCGGACGGTCGACATGGACCTGCGAGCTTTCGATCTTGAGATCCCAGAGACCGTCCACGAACGAGCCGCCGCCCTCGACCTCGTCCACCCGCCAGCTCCGGACGTACTCGGAAGCCGGCGCCGCCAGCGGCGCGCCGACGATCTTTCCCCGGCGGATGACGAGCCTCTGGATCTCGAAGCCCGGCGGTCCGCCGCTTTCGGGGATCCTGGGGACCGGCGCCGACAGGTCGATCAGCGGGTCGTCGATCTCCAGCGAACGGATCACGCGGACCGGGCTGCGAAGCGTCCGCATGTCCACCGCGGCGTCCACCCGGCGGGCCGTCAGCAGCGGAGCCGCGCCGGGCGCGCCGACCTTGAGGCCTTCCATCGAGAACCCACCCCAGCGCACGCCGAAGTCCTCGGCCGTCATCACGAGCCCGTACTCACTCCGCAGATAGCCGGCCACCCGCGAGAGGATCGACTGGCGCACCGAGGCCGAGCGCAGAGCGACCAGAATCGCCAGCGCAAGCAGCAGCGGGATCAGGGCCAGCGCCGCCAGGGCCAGAAGAATCCGGCGGCGGCGCGAGCGTCGGGGTGGCTTGGCGGGTTCGGACATAGGCCCGACTTCATGGTATCCCGAGCCGAGCCGCCGGAGAGGCAGGGAAGGCCCCCGCGACAGGATCGCGCGCCCCCGCCGGGGAGACTCATCCCCCCGCGGGAGGCGCTTGTCCCCTCGTGAACGGCCTGCGCGCCCCCGGGACCGCCAGTGGAACCGCTGCGAGGGTTTCATGCGCCCTCGGCACAGCGGCTCCGTCGGTCACGAGGGCTGGACGAGCCCCCTGCGCGTCTCCTGCTCCTCTCGCGGGGGCCGGGCGCGCGGTCAAGGAGGCACAGCCGCCGGAGCCGGGGGGCGATCAGCGCGCGTCGACCCGGCCGCGAGCCGCTTCGGCTCGCAGGATCGGCTCCAGGCTCTCCACCTCGCCCGCGATCCCGTCCAGAAGACCGGGCAGCGCCGCGTCGTCGTCTCCGATCTCCAAGTCCCGGCAGAGTGCCGCCAGCCGCATGGCACCGATCTGCGCGGCGCTGCCCTTGAGGGAGTGGGCGCCGGCCTGGAGGGACTTCCGGTCTCCTTCCGCGTGGGCGGCGCGCAGGGACTCCAGGCGACGGGGGAGCTCAGCCAGGAAGCTCTCGAGAAGCGAGCTGACGATCTCGCGCCCGGCCACGGCTTCAAGTTGACGGAGCCTCTCGATCGCCTCGGGATCGAAAGCGACGCTGGATTCGGGCTTCGGCTCCGGGGCGCGCGCGGCGGCCGGCTTGCCCATCCGCAGCAGGGTGGCGCGCAAGTCCTCGACCCGCAACGGCTTGGTCAGATAGTCGTCCATGCCCGCGGCCAGGCAGGCCTCGCGGTCGCCGACCAGGGCGTGCGCGGTCACCGCCACGATGTAGGGCCGGCGCTCGGGCCACTCCGCCCGGATGCGGCGGACCGCCTCCAGACCATCCATGCGGGGCATCTGCACGTCCATGAGCACCACGTCATAGGACTGCCGGCGCAGCGCCGCGAGCACCTCCAGGCCGTCGGCCGCCAGGTCGGCCCGATAGCCCAGGCGCTCCAGCATGAGCATCGCGACCTTCTGGTTCACCGTGTTGTCCTCCGCCACCAGGATGCTCAGGCCGCGCGGCAGCGTGATCGGCAGCAAGGCTTCGGGCGACAGCGGCTGGGTCTCCAGAAGGACCGTCGGCGCCACCTCGCGGCAGCGGAGGTGGAAGTGGAACACCGATCCCCGGTCCGGCTCGCTCTCCACCCACAGGCCGCCGCCCAGGATCTTGGCGAGATTGCGGCTGATCGCGAGTCCCAGGCCGGTACCGCCGAAATGCCGCGAGGTCGACGCGTCCGCCTGGCTGAAGGGCTTGAACAGGCGGTCGAGATGATCCGGCGAGATGCCGATGCCGGTGTCCTTCACCGCGAAGCGCAGCTCGCGCTTGCCGTCCGCGTCCACTTCGCCGGCCGACACGGAGACCACGATCTCTCCCTGCGAGGTGAACTTGACCGCGTTCGACAGCAGGTTCAGGAGGACCTGCCGCACCCGGGACGAGTCGCTGACCACCACGTGCGGCACGCCGCGGTCGACCTCGCGGCGCAGACCGATCCCCTTGGCCAGCGCCGCCGCGGCGTGCAGGTCCACCACCTCGTCCACGCACACGCGGACGTCGAACGGCCCCTCAGACAGCTCCAGGTGGCCGGCCGACACCTTCGAGAAGTCCAGGATCTCGTTGAGCAGCGAGAGAAGCCCCTCGCCGCTGGCCCGGATCGTCTCCACCTGCTCGCGATGCGGCTGCGGCAGACCGGCGCTGCCGAGCAGCAGGCTGGTCATGCCGATCACCGCGTTCATGGGCGTGCGGATCTCGTGGCTCATGTTGGCCAGGAACTCGCTCTTGGCACGGTCGGCCTGCTCGGCCACCTGCCGCGCCCGCTCGGCCTCCAGGCGCGCCTGCTCGGCACGGTCGCGCTCCTCCTGAAGGTCGCGGGTGCGCGCCGCCACCAGCTTGAGCAGCTCGGCCTCCCGCGCCTGGCTGGCGCGCAGGCGCAGCCGGATCCAGCCGAAGACGGCGGCTCCCAGCAGCAGCAGCGAGAGCGTCCGGAACCACCAGGTCTGCCAGACGTGCGGCACGATCACGATCGCCAGGCTCGCGCCCTCGGGGTTCCAGACCCCGTCGTTGTTGGCGGCGGTGACGTGGAAGCGATAGGTGCCGGGGGCCAGTCGCGTGTAGTACGCCGACCGGCGCGGGCCCGCATCCACCCAGTCCGGATCGACGCCGTCGAGCCGGTAGCGGAACCTGACCTTGCCCGGAGACAGGAAGCTCAGGCCGGTGTAGCGCACCTCCAGGTCCCGCTCCTCGGGTTCGAGATGAACCTCGGAGCTGACCGGGATGCTCCGGCCGTCGGCGACCAGCTCCTGCACCAGGACCGGAGGCGGGAGGGGGTTGAGGCGCAGGCTGCCGGGACGGAGCACCGCGATCTCCGACATCATGGGAAACAGGATGCGCCCGTCCGCCAGCACGAGGGCTCCCGGCTGGGTGCCGCCGCGGCCCTCGGCGTTCTTGAAACCGTCGCCCGCGCCGAAGGAGAGCACCGGCAGGACCCGGAGCCGGTGCGCCACGAAGCGCTCGACGTCGGCCTTGCGCAGGCGGAAGATCCCGCGGTTGCCGTTGGCCCAGAGATCGCCGGCGGCATCCTCCCGGATCTGGAGGATGGTGTCGTCCGGCAGACCGTTCGCGGCGCGCAAGGCGTCGATCCGGCCGCCGCGCAGCCGGTACAGCCCCATGTCGGAGGTGCCGAGCCAGAGAGTGCCTTCGCGGTCCTCGTGCATCACCAGGACCTGGAAATCCGGCAGGCCGCGGGCGAACGGGACCAGCCGGCCGGACGCCAGGCGGTAGAGCCCGCGCGAGGTGCCGAACCAGAGGGTGCCCTGCCGGTCCTCGTGGATCGCGAAGGTCCGGAACGGGTTCGGAGGGTCGTCGATCGCCGCCGGGACGAACCGTCCGTCGCTCCAGACGGCGGGACCGGCGACGGTGCCGGCCCAGAGGCGCCCCCGGCGGTCCTCGTAGAGCGACATCACCGACGCGTCCGGCAGCCCCTGGTCGCGGGTGAAGACCTCGATCCGGCCGCCGCGGAGCCGGGCGAGGCCCCCGGCCGTTCCGAACCAGATGTCCCCCTGACGGTCCTGGAACACCGAGCGCACCGAGTCGTTCGGCAGACCGTCGCTCTGCCGGATCTGGGAGACCTGATCGCCGGCGATGTGGATCGCCCCACGGTCCGTTCCCAGCCAGAGGCTGCCGTCCCGGGCCTGGAAGATCGACCAGGCGTAGCGGTACGGCTGGCCGTCGGGCTGGGTGAATGCGACCACGGGGGTGTCCTTGAAGCGGTTCAGCCCACCCGAGGCGGTACCGATCCACAGCCCTCCCTCCCGGTCCTCCATCAGGCTGCGGACGTTGTCGTCCGACAGCTTCGTGCCGGCCGCGAGCGTTTCGAGACGGCCGTCCCGGAAGCGGCTGAGCCCCTGAAGGGCGCCGATCCACAGGTTGCCGTCGCGGTCGGCGAGCAGCGAGTTGATGCTCCCGGCCGGCAGGTCGGTCAGCACGCCGCCGCGCCACCGGCTGAGACCCGCGGCCGTCCCGATCCACAGGGCGCCGTCGCGATCGATCTCGAACGTCTTGATCGCCACCTTGCGGTCCGCCGGCCACCCCGTGAGCGGAACGGTTCGGTCCTGGTCGAGGTGTACGACGCCGCCGTCAGCCGTGCCGTACCACAGGCCGCTCGCTCCGTCGCCGTGGAGCGCGGTGACCGCGGCCGACGTGGAGAGCAGGCGGAGACGCCCGTCCTTGAACGCTCCGAGCCCCTTGTCCGTGCCGATCCAGAGGGTTCCGTCCGGACCTTCGAGGAGCGCCCCGATGGCATTGCCGTCCAGCTCCTTCGCGACCTGGGAAAACCCGCCGCGCTCGTAGACGCACAGCCCGAAGCGGGTACCGACCCAGAGGCGCCCCTGGCGGTCGGCGAGGAGCGAATCGATCTGGACGCTGAGCAGGCCGGGATGGTCCCGCGGCAGGTAGAGGCGGAACCCCACGCCGTCGAAGCGCGTCAGACCGGCCTGGGTGCTGAGCCACAGGTAGCCGTCCGGCGTCTGGGCCGCGGCCACGACCGTGTTCTGAGGCAGCCCCTCGTCGGTCATCCAGACGTCGGCCCCGTACCGGTCGATCGGCCGCCCGGGTTCCAGAGCGACCGCCGGCGACGCCAGCAGGAGAGCTGGAAGCGCGAGCCGAAGCAGGAGAACGGAGCATTTCATGAGGAGCCGGAGAAAGAAGGTAAGATTATCATCATCCTACCCGTCCCCACCCGGCAGGTCACATCCCGGGATGAACGTACGGCACCGAGCCGTCCTGCTGGATGCGCTCCACGTACTCCGGGTCGCCGATCGCGTTGTGCCAGAGGCCGAACGCGCGGGCTCCGAAATAGCCGGCGAAGAACAGGAGCAGCACCGCGGCCGCGTAGCGCGGCGCCTCCCAGCGCTTCTTCGCCATGTGGACCCCGAGCGCGTCCTTGATCGGGCAGACCGCCACGCAGTCCAGGCAGCCCGTGCACTCAGGGCTGAGGATCGAAAGCTTCCGCGAGACCGGCTGGCGCGCCATGCAGACCTTGTCGCACAGGCCGCAGTCGATGCAGCTCACCGGATCGCGGCGGATCCGCGTCGGCGACATCCAGGAGAAGAGCCCCAACAGCGCGCCGTACGGGCAGAGATAGCGGCACCAGGCGTTCTTGACCAGCAGCGAGACCACGGCGAGCACCGCCAGGACGATCACCCCGACCCGCCCCAGGTCCGCGAAGAACATGCCGGTCTTCACGTCCGCCAGCCGGTTGTAGGGCGAATCGATGAACGCGTGCAGCGACTCGGCGCTCATGCCCACGATCGCCCAGACGAAGAAGCCCAGCAGCAGGTACTTGAGGCCGCGCAGCGGAAAGTCGAGGTATTTCCAGACCCGGAAGTTGCGCCCGAACATCCGCCGGCCGAGGCGCGCCAGCGTCTCGGAGAGAAAACCGACCGGACAGACCCAGGAACAGAAGGACTTCCGGAACAGGATCGACATCGCGAGCACCGTGATCAGGATCATCGTGGCCGCGGGATGGATGACGTTGAGCGTGCCCTGGTAGAACCAGTCGAAGATCCCCATGAGGCCGCTGATCGGCAGGAACCCTTCGACGCCCGGCGGCCGCTGTGGCAGAGGCAGCCGGCCCGCGTGCGCCGCGCTCACGAAGCGGCTGAACTGAATCCCCAGAAGCACACAGACCAGCGCGAACCCGGACTGGACCAGGATGCGCGCGCGGTAAGTCTTGTCTCCCTTGCGACCGACTTTTCCCTGGAGCCATGTGAGAGCGATCATCGTCCGAACCTCCAATCGGAGGATAGGACGCCGCCGCTCCGTCTCTCCCACCCCAAGGGCGGTTTTTCACTCTCTCAAAGGGTGGGTTCCACGGAAGACTATCTCCGCACCAGGTCGCGGGTGATGTCCGCGACCGTGGGGGCGCCGGCCAGGGCCATGGCGAGGTCGAGCTCGTTGTAGAGGAGACGGAGGATCGAGGCCGCGCCGCTCTCGCCGCCCGCGGCGAGACCCCACAGGACCGGCCGGCCGACGAGCACCGCCCGCGCTCCCAGGGCCAGGGCTTTCAGGACGTCCGTGCCCCGCCGCGCTCCGCCATCCATCAACACCTCGATCTTGTGACCGCGGGCGGCCAGCATGTCTACGATCTCCGGCAGGACGTCGAGCGTGGCCGGCGCGGTGTCGAGCTGGCGGCCGCCGTGGTTCGAGACCACGATGCCGGCCGCTCCCGCCTCGGCGGCGCGCACGGCGTCGTCCGGCCGGATGATCCCCTTGACCACGACCGGCAGGCTGGTGATCGACTGGAGCCAGGCCACGTCCTTCCAGGTCAGCGCCGGATCGAGGAAGGAGGCGACGTAGGCCGCGAGCCCGGAGTCGAGCGGCGCGGGCGCGAGCTCGCCGTAGCCCTCCGGCAGCAGGTTCGCCACCGCGAGGCCCGGCGGCAGCCGGAAACGGTTGCGAATGTCCCGCTCCCGCTTGCCGATCAGCGGAGCGTCCACCGTGAGCACGAGCGCCCGGCAGCCGGCCGCCTCCGCGCGCCGCACCAGCCCCTCGGTCGCCTTCCGGTCCTTGTAGACATAGAGCTGGAACCACACTGGCCCGGACGCCGCGGCCACCACCTCTTCGATCGAGGTCGTGGACAGCGTCGAAAGGACCATCGCCGTGCCCGCCGCGCCGGCCGCGCGGACGGTGGCCAGCTCGCCGTCCTCCGTGGCGAGCTTGTGGAACGCGGTCGGCGCCACGAGGATCGGCATCGAGACCGGCTGGCCGAAGACCGTGGTCGTCAGGTCGCGCCGGGAGACGTCCACCAGCACGCGGTAGGACAGCGAGACGCGATCGTAGGCGGCGCGGTTCTGGCGCAGCGTCACTTCATCCTGGGAGCCGCTCGCGTAGTAGTCGTAGGCCTGCTGCGGCAGGATCTCGCGGGCGATGGCTTCGAAATCGAAGATATTGACGGGTTCCTGGGACATGGAATGATCCTATCGCGAAACCGCCGCAGTCTCCAGAGGTGGGGGTGCGATAGGTCCCGGGGTCGTCCCACTACGGGCATGAACCGCCGATCGAGGTCGGCACGACCTCCAAAAGGGAGATGAAGATGATTTCGAAGCGCCTTGCCACGTTCGCCACATTCGCCGGCTTGTGCCTCTGTATCGCTCTCTTCGCCGCGCCGGCCGCGCAGGCCCAGAACCTCGCCGGGTTCAAGTGCATCCAGAACCTTTCGAACAGCGAGTACAAGACCAGCAGCGCCTCGCAGCTCGCGGGCGCCTGCAAGGACCAGGAGATCTGGAACCTCACCCAGGTCTCCAACGGCTACTACTGCATCAAGAACCAGTCAAACGGCCAGTACCTGGAAAGCAGCGCCACCAAGCTGTCCAGCGACTGCAACGGCAACAGCGAGTACTGGAGCCTCACGCAGGTCACCTATCAAGGCGAAACGCTCTACTGCGTGCAGAACGTCGACAACAGCGAGTACCTGACCAGCAGCGCCAGCAAGCTCTCCAGCTCCTGCGGCCAGCAGCAGTACTGGCGCATCTACAACCCCAACTGGCAGTGCGTCCAGAACGTGGGCAACACCGAGTACCTCGAGAACCACGCCTCCCAGATGGCCGACACGTGCGTGAACCAGGGCACCTGGTGGGTCGTGACGCCCGTCTCCGGACATGCCAACACCTTCTGCGTGCAGAACGTCGCCAATCAGGAATACCTGACCAGCAGCGCCAACTCGATGTCCGGCCAGTGCAGCGGCTCGAACCAGTGGTGGGTCATGACCGGCACCACCGGGACCTGCATGCAGAACTATGCCAACGGCCAGTACATGACCAACAGCGCCAGCCAGCTTTCCGACACCTGCAACTCGACGAACCAGTACTGGAACTTCACCGACGCGAACTACAACAACATCAGCTCGAACTGATCAGCCTTTCGGTTCCGACGTCGCGGCCTCGGGCACCTTGAAACCGAGATAGGTGCCCGAGCTGATCCCCATCAGGCCGAGCAACGTCGTGCTGAACTGCGGCATCTCCAGCCCGTTGTAAACCGACGCGCAGAAGATCACGCCCAGCACCAGGGTCCATGCGAACAGTTGGAAGCGGTAGAGGCTGATCCCCTGGCTGTCCGAGAGAACATCCTTCAGAAAACCATTCGAAGTCCTGGGAACGATCTCTGCCGCCGGAGCGGCGGCATTGCCGGGCGACGCGGGGTTGGAAACGTTTCCTTCACCCGTCTTGCCCTGGTCGATGATCTTGGCGCCGAGGGCCGTGGCCGAACCGATGCCCAGGAGCGTCAGGACCGAGCCGGTGATGGTGTCGAGCTCCTCGGTGATCAGCCAGATGAAGAGATAGGCCGCGATCACCAGGCAGGACCAGAACGCGAGTTGGAAGCGCGAGAGGCTGTAGGGCGCCTTCTCCGGCGGAATCCCTATCATGCGGTCGCGCAGGATGGGCGTATGCCGGGCCATGTAGAACGCGAGCAGGATCGAGAGCACGAGCCCGATGAGATAGCTGACGAACTCGACCGCCGGTACGATCTCCAGCTCGAATCTGGCCTTCGTGGGGAACGCCAGGCGGCCCTGGGCGCCGACGCTCACGGAAACCGTCCTCGTGAAGCTCACGGGCTCGGCCAGCAGCACGTGCCAGGCGCGATCCGATTCGGCCGTGCGGTCCAGTTCGAAGCGCACCTCGCCGGTATAGGGGTCGCAGGCCTCCGGCCCGCTGCCCGGGATCGGCACCTCTGCGAGGAAGAGGATGAGGCTGCCGCAGGCGTCCTGATTCCCACCGAGATAGGCCTGGAGGTTGTTGATCTTGAGGATCACCGCATCGCCGAGGCCGCCCCGGTCCGGATGGCCTCGCTGCGTGCTCCGCACGGACTCCACGCTCGGCCAGACCTGCGCGGGCGTGGGAGTTGGAGGAGCAGCGATCACCGACGGAGCGGCTACCGATACCGGTTCCGGCGTGGGCGTCGCCGCGGGATCCAGACCGACCTCCTGACCCCAGAGGGTGACGGGCGACAGGAAGACGACCAACAGGAGAGGCCAGGACCAGCGCGGCAGCCGGGTGCTCATCGCGATTTCCTCCGCAAATCATCCGCAAAGAATGGTGCGGGGATCGTAGCACCGATCCTGCGGTCAGGGCGCCGGCTTCGAATAGAGGTCGATCACCCGCTCGATGGCGTGCTGGCACACCTGGCAGAACGGCACCTGGTCACGGGTGAACATGATGCAGTCGGTCTGCGGCCGGTAGTAGCCGCGGGCCGCGTAGTTGGCGCCTTCGAACGCGCCCACCTTGCCAGCGTACTGATCGCTTCCGAGGAGCTTGGTCTCGAAATCCCGCTGCTCGATGAAGAGGGCGTCCATCTCGTCCTCGGGCCGGTTCTGGGCCCGGATCTCGCGCCGCCGCGTCTGGATCTCCGCCGCGTGCTTCTCGAACGTCTCCTTGGACCACGGGGTGGGGATCGGCGTGCCCGGCGCCATGAGATCCTTCCACTTGAGCGTGTCACGGTCGGCGTGCGCGGTGACGTTCGGCTCCCAGGGCTCGACGATCTCGTCCGCCGGCTCGTAGGCCACGTCCGAGGTGTAGTACTCGTCGGCCAGGGCCGCGAAGTGGTGGCCGAACTCGTGGATGAACACGTAGGGCGACCACAGGCTGTCCGCCGCCACGGTCGAGTAGAGGCCGAAGATGCCGCCGCCGCCGTAGGTGCGGCTGTTGGTCAGGATCTCGACGAACTCGTACGGCGCGAAGGAGGCGATGTCGCGCATCGCGCGGTTTTCAAAGGTGAGGACGTAGCGCTCGGAGCCGAAGGCGTCGTAGGTGGCGCCGACCGGCGAGCGCCGGTGGATGCCGGTCGACGGCCGCGAGATGCCCGACTCCGCGGCCGGCGGGCAGAGACCCCAGACGTTGAAGTCGCGCCGCCGCTCCTTGAACGGCGAGGTCGAGAACAGCAGGTCCACGAGCCGCTTCGCGTCCTTCTCGAACTTGCCGCGCTCGGCCGCGGTGTAGCCGTCGCCGAGGATCAGGAAGTCGACCTTCTGCGCCGACGGTCCGTTGTGCTCGATCTCCAGGAGCGTTCCAGGCGAAGCCGGCTTCGAGGTGTCCACGAACTGGTCCTTGGGATCGACCAGCACGGACCACACCTCGCGGAAGGCGTTCTTCGCGTCGCGCTTCTTGAGCACCACCTGCACGGGCGCGGCCGGAGCCGGGAAGCGGAGCGACTCGTGGAACGTACGCCATATCTCGTTGGCCTCGCCGGTGGTCTCCCACTCGCCGTAGACCGAGGCGAAGCCGCGCGAGTAGACGACGCGGTTGGACTGCCGGTCGATCACCTCGAACAGGTACTTGCCGAGGTTGGTGTCGTCGACCGGCCGCGCCGGGTTGCCGGGCCAGGGGAGCGGTTCGACGACCACGCGGTCGAGGCTGAAGTGCTCCTGGGTGGCGTCCCCGGAGTGGTAGTAGTCGACGCGCAAGGTACGCGGTGCGGAGACAGATTCAGCGGCGGCCGGGCCCGGGGCGGCCAGAAGCGCGAGGGCCATCAGGGTCGGGATCATGGC
>JACZDC010016896.1_pt1 | contig 15460 bp, 4 predicted proteins | sample 8641791 | NCBI WGS metagenome assembly JACZDC01 (sample SAMN15324613, study PRJNA640507) | soil metagenome | isolation source: intercropping peanut in the second line | place: China: Luxin town, Laibin City, Guangxi Province | collected 2019-07-25 | depth 10cm m
AAGCGGGCGCGCAGCGGCGCCGAGAGCAGGCCGGCGCGGGTGGTGGCGCCGACCAGGGTGAAGCGCGGCAGCTCGATCTTGACGGTGCGCGCGGCCGGGCCCTGGCCGATGACGAGGTCGAGCCGGAAGTCCTCCAGCGCCGGGTAGAGGATCTCCTCCACGGTCGGCCCCAGGCGGTGGATCTCGTCGATGAACAGGACCTCGCCGGGGTCGAGGTTGGTGAGGATCGCAGCGAGGTCGCCGGCGCGCTCCAGCACCGGGCCGGAGGTGATGCGCAGGGGCGCGCCCATCTCGTTGGCGACGATGTGGGCGAGCGTGGTCTTGCCGAGGCCGGGCGGACCGAAGAGGAGGACGTGGTCGAGGCTCTCGCGCCGCTCGCGCGCCGCCCGGATGAACACCCTCAGGTTGTCGATGATCTTGCTCTGGCCGATGTACTCGTCGATCTTCGCCGGGCGCAGCGACGGCTCCACGCCGAGGTCTTCGGGATCGGGTACGCCGGACAGGATCCGCTCGTCGGACGACATGGCCGCCATTGTATCCGCGCGGAGCCCCGGGCGCCCGAACCTTGACCGCGGCGGGGAAAACCGATAGATTGGTAACAATATAAGAGGGTTTCCAATGAGTCGATCGGTCGCCGTCCGCGGTGTCGCTCTGTCCGTTTTCTGGTTCGGCCTGTCCACGGCCCTGCTCGCGCAGGGGACGGCGACACAGCAGAACCCCACGGCGACCTTCTCGACCCCGGGTGCGCACGAGGTGACGCTGACGGTCTGCAACGTCTTCGGTCAGTGCGACACGAAGACGCAGACGGTGACGGTGCTCGATCCGCGGCCGTCGGTGCTCTCGGCGGCGGCGCTGGTCGCCACGGCGGAGGCCGGGCAGGCGATCCCCCTGTTCGGAACCGGGAAGGGGCAGCCGCCGCTCAACTACACCTGGCGGGTGTATCAGGGACTGACGCTGGTCAAGGAGCTGGCCGGCGCCTCGTCCTGGTGGCAGACGGGCGGGTTGGCGCCGGGACTGTACACGGCCGTGATGGGGATCACGAACGCGTCGGGCGTGGCCGAGTCGCTGCCGCAGCTCCTCCTGGTCAACGGGGCCACACCGCTGGATTTCTACACGATCGAGCCCTGCCGCGTGCTCGACACCCGGTTCGGCTCCCCGCTCGGCACGGGCGCGGCGAAGATCGTGAGCCTCGCCGGCACGTGTGGCATCCCGGCGACGGCCCGCGCTGTGGCGGCGAACGTGACGATCCCGGCGCCGGCGATCAACGGAAACGTCTCCCTCTACCCCGGCAACTACCCGGCCGTGGGCACCAGCACGATCAACTTCGTGGCCGGCAGCACGATCGCGAACAACGCGATGCTGCCGCTCGCCACGGACGGTACCGGCACGGTGGCGGCGCTCGCGGGTCTGCCGGCGGGCACGACGGTCAACCTGGTGATCGACGTCGCCGGGTATTACGTGCCGGAAGCGCCGTAGGGGCAACCCTTGTGGTTGCCCGGCCGAGGGCAGGCACAAGGCCTGCCCCTACGCCCGTGACAACCGGGTGAGGCTGGCGCGCAGCAGGTCGTGGAAAGCGGAGTCGGGCTTATCGCGGCGGGCGTCGGCCACGGCGCGCTCGGCCTGGGAGGCCTTGTAGCCGAGGTTGACCAGGGCCGAGACCACGTCCTGATCCGCGGGGACGGCGGCGGCGGTCTGCTCGGGCAGCTCGGCGGCGAGCTCGCGCATCTTGTCCCGCAGCTCCAGGATCATGCGTTCGGCCGTCTTCTTGCCGACGCCCGGGATGGTGCCGAGCCGGCCGAGGTCGCCGGAGGCGATGGCGCCGAGCAGGTCGTCCGGCGCCATGCCGGAGAGGATCACGCGGGCGAGGCGCGCGCCGATGCCGCTCACGCCGATCAGCTTCTCGAACAGCGCCTTCTCGCGCTCGGTCCAGAAGCCGAACAGGGAGATGTCGTCCTCGCGCACCTGGGTATGGATGAACAGGGCGACGCGGCCGGAGGTGCCGCGGCGCTCGATCTCGTACCAGGTGGAGAGCGGGATGTGGACCTCGTAGCCGACCCCCTGCACGTCGAGCAGGACGCGGTCGGTCGTGGCCTTGAGGATGTTGCCCTGGAGGTAGCCGATCATGGGGTGGAGCGCCCCGCCTCCGCGAAGGAGGCGGGGCCGAATGGATACCGGATCAGCCCGCCTGGCCCGGCTGGGGCTGGGTCGGCTGACCGTTGGCGTCGATGCCGAACTGCTCGAGGAGCTGCGGGTTGAACGTGACGTCCATCTCGCGGCGGCGCTTCTCCAGCAGGGCGGATTCGAGGTCGTTGAGCTTCTGGCGCCGGACCGTGTCGCGGGTCTGCTCGCGGACCGAGGCGAACTGGATGGGATCCCAGCTCTTGCGCTCCTTGACCTCGAACAGCAGGGCGCCCTGGGCGTCGCTCACCGGCTCGCCCATCTGGCCGGTGTTGAGCGCGAGGGCGGCCTTGGCCAGCTCGGGGTTGGCGCCGATGCCCGGGATCGCACCCTGGGCACCGAACTCGGAGCTCTCCTTGATCTCCAGACCCAGCTCGGCGGCGATCTGGTCGAGGGTCTTGCCCGCAGCCTTGGCCTGGCGGAGCTGCTGCAGCGCCTGATCCTGCTGCTTCTGGCGGACGAGGGCGGCACGCACCTGCGGATCCACGTCCTTGAGCTCGGGGACGCGCGGCGCCTTGATGTCCTTGAGATAGAGGACGGCCCAGCCGGCCGGCGTCTGCACGGCTTCGGAGACGCCGCCCTTCTGCAGGGCGAAGGCGGCATTGGCGAACGCCGGGGCGTAGCCGAGGCCGTTGATCGGCTGCTGCTTGGCAAAGGGTCCGGTCTCGGCGAAGGTCACGTTCTCGGCCGGGTTGGCGAAGCCCTTCAAGGCGTCGGCGCTCTTCGGCTTGGCGTCGGCCACCTTCTTGGCGAGCGCCTTGGCGCGGGTCTCGGCCAACTGGGTGGTCTGCTCGGAGGAGAGGCGCTGGCGGATCATCTCGCGCACCTCCTCGAACGGCTGGGCGCCGGCGGCGCGCTTGTCGAGGACCTCGATGAGGTGGTAGCCGAACTGGGTCTTGATCGGGCCGATCACGGTACCGACCTGGCCGTTGAAGGCGGCGTCTTCGAACTCCTTGACCATCTGGCCGCGGCCGAAGTAGCCGAGGTCGCCGCCGGAGGTCTTGGCCCCGGGCTCGTCGCTCATCTCGCGGGCCACGGCGTCGAACGCCTCGCCCTTGGCCAGACGGGCCTTGGCGGCGGCGATCTTTGCCTGCGCCTCGGCGTCGGGCTTCTTCTCGGTGCTGGCGAGGACGTGGCGGGCGTGGATCTGCTCGGGACGGGTGAACTCGTCCTTGTGCTGATCGTAGTAGCCGCGGAGGGCCTGATCGTCGACCTTCGCAGCGGCGGCGAGCTGGTTCTGGTCGATCAGCAGGTAGGCGGCCTCGCGCTGCTCGGGGAGGCGATACTCGGCCTTGTGCTTCTCGAAGAAGTCCTTGACCTCGGCGTCGGACGCCGTGGCGGCCTGGGCGAAACGGGCGCGCGGGAGCTGGATGTAGCGGATGCGGGCGCGCTCGACCTGGTCACGGTAGGACTTCTCGACCTCCTGGTCGGAGACGAAGACGTTGGCCTCCAGGATGTCCATCAGCTTCTTGACCAGGATCTCGTCGCGCAGCTCGGCCTCGAACGCGGCCGGGCTGGGATAGCGGGCGCCGCGCAGGATCTCGGCGTACTGGTCCTCGCCGACGAAATTGCCCTGGGCATCTTTGAACGCGGGCTCCTGGAGGACGCGGTCGCGAACCTCCTCGTCGGTGGCGGTGAGCCCCATGCGGCGGGCCTCTTCCAGGAGGATCTTCTGGCTGACCGCTTGATTGAGCGCCTGGAGCGGCAGACCCATCTGCCGGGCGGCCTCGGCGGTGAACTGCTCGCCGTAGATCTGCCGGTAGAGGCCTTCGAGCCGCTTGTAGTGGCGCTCGAACTCGTCGATGGTGACCTTCTGGCCGCCGACGTTGGCGGCCACGTTGTTGGATGTGGCGCCGTTGCCGCCCCTCCGACCCAGGCCTCCGCCGAAGTCCGTGAAGATGTAGGCAATGAACAAACCCACAACGAGCCAGAGGATCCAGCTCAGATATTTGAGGTTGTCGCGGAACACTTTCAACATCGGAAAAGCTCCTTTCCCGGAGGGGACCGGGAACTTTAACACAGGATCAGCGCGGCTCCTCCTCCGAGCCGTACAGGATCGAGGTCGAGTAGGAGGCCAGGTCCACCGTCGACGGATTGGCGAAGGCCATGTTGATGATGGTCCGGCGGGACGGGCGGGTGAGGGGGGCGACGCGGTGGACGGCCTCGTCGGTCTTCAGGAAGTAGCAGTCGCCGGCGTCGTGCCACTTCCGGCGCACGTCCGGACCTTCGAGGTCCCCGATCTCCAGCTTGCCGGGCACGAACTCCAGGGCACCGCCGGCGTCGCTCGGCGGCCCCTCGATGAAGATGTTGAAGGCAAAGGCGTAGGTGTCCACGTGCCCGCCCTGGATGTCGCCCACCTGGTGGAGGATGTTCAGCACGTGATTCTCGACCGGATCGGGTACGACGAGGACCTCCTCGCCGGCCACGCCGGAGAGGAACGCCAGCAGCCCGGGATCGTTGTAGAGGTCCGGGATGATGGACGAGTACTCGGCCACGGTGTGCCCGCCCAGGGTGCTCATGCGCCGCGGGGTGCCGCCGCTCTCCATCATCTGGAAGTCGCGCCGGATGGAGAGCCGGCTCAGGCGGTCCACCTCCAGGCGGAGCAGCTCGAAGCCGTCCGGTCGGAAGAAGCCGGGGAAGCGGACGTACTTGTCGGCCTTGAACGCATCCCGCCAGGAGCGGCCGGCCGCCTCGGTCAAGGGGTAGCGGTCCTGGTCCACCACGAGCCTTGCGATCATCTGTCGGTCTCCTTGGATTCGGGCCTGGGCAGGAAGCCGGTCCTGACGAGCCAGTCGAAGAGGGTGCTGAGGAGGGTTTCGTCGAGCGGCGGGCAGGCGATCCCCGAACCCTCCAGGCCGGCGCGGGTCCGCCTGTCGTCGAACCGCGGGTCCCGCGGCAGGGGGGCGGCGTCCGCGTTCGAGGAGCTGGCCGCTCCGGCGCGGCCCCAGGCGATGAGCGGCGCGAACGGAGCCAGGGCGTTCTCGGAGTCCTCGCTCAGGTCTTCGGCCAGGCGCGCGTCCCACTCGGCGAACGGCACGGTCCGGACCGGGTAGCCATAGCTGCGGGCGAAGTCGTAGACCTCGTCCCAGGGGAGCGGGCGGGGGTTCGCGAAGTGGAAGTTGCCGCCGATCCGCTCCGGCTGCAGGGAGAGGTGGACGATCGCCGCGGCCACGTAGTTGACCGGCGTCACGTCCAGGAAGGAGGAGCGCTGGCTGTCCTCGGGCACGACGCCGATCTGGAGGCAGCCCTTCATCATGTTCCAGATCATGTCGCGCGGGTTGCCGTAGCCGGTCTCGCTGTCGCCGGCCAGGGTGCCGGGCCGGTAGAGGTTGACCGGGATGCCGCGGCGCCGGGCCTCCAGCACGTGCTGCTCGGCGACCCACTTGGTGCCGCCGTAGCCGGTGAAGAGGCCGTCGCAGGTGGGATACTCCGCGTCCTCCCAGACGACAGGCCCGTCCGGATCGTCGCCATTGGTCCTCTGGATGCCCAGGGCCGAGATGGCGGCAGTGGACGAGACCAGGTGGAGCGGCTTGGTGCGGACATGGCCGGCCAGGCGCAGGGCCTCGCGGGTGGAGCCGACGTTGGCGGCCTTGAGCGCGGAGTAGGGATAGGTGAAGTTGACCCGGGCGCCGCAATGGTAGACGCCGTCCACGAGCCCGGCGAGGGCGTCGAAATCCTCTTCGGACAGACCCCAGCGCTCCGCCTCCAGGTCGCCGGGCAGCGCCACGACGCGGGCCTCGGCCATCTCCGACCACAGGCCGGCCGAAACCATGCGGCGGCGGATGCGGTCGAGCCCCTCGGCGGCGTCTTTCGCGCGCACCAGGCAGTGAATCCTGGCGTCGGTCCGCAGCAGCAGCTCGGCCAGGACATAGGCGCCGAGGAAGCCGGTCGCGCCGGTGAGCACGACCTCGCGCGGCTGCCGGATGCGCTCCGGGTTCGCCCCCGGGCCTTCGGCGATTACATCCGGGTCGAGCACGGCTCCGGAGGGGAAGTCGACGGGCTTGACCATGACCAGCTCCTGCTCCGCGAGCAGGGCTTCGACCGGACCCGCCAGCTCGGCGAGGGTCGGCGTGTCGAAGAGGAAGCGCAGCGGCAGCTCGACGCCGAAGATCCGGCGCACCTCCTGGAGCACGCGGGGGGCGAGCAGGGAGTCACCGCCGAGGTCGAAGAAGTTGTCGTGGATGCCGACCTCCTGGATGCCGAGCACGGTCTGCCATGCCTCGCAGAGTCCGCGCTCGATGTCCGTCCGCGGCGGCTCGTAAGCGGCCGGCAGGTTGCCTGGACGCTCGTGGAGGGTCTGCGGAGCTTCCTCCTGGACAGTTTGGAGTGGCGAGCCGGCGGCCTCGATCCAGTAGCGGTGCCTCTCGAAGGGATAGGTGGGGAGCCGGAGGCGCCGGCGCCGTTCAGAATGGAAAGCCTGCCAGTCGATTTCGACGCCCGCGGTCCAGAGCCGGCCGAGCGCTCCGAGGAGGAAAGGCCGGTCCTGCTGCCCGTCCCGGGCATGGGGAAGGGAAGGGACGGCGAGCGGCCGGGACGGGTGCTGCCGGGCGAAGGTGGCGAGCGCGCGGCCGGGGCCGATCTCCAGCAGCGCGAGGTCGCCTTCCGCCAGGAGCGCCGCCAGGCCGTCGGCGAAGTGGACGGGCCGCACGAGCTGTTGCGCCCAGTACGCCGGATCGGTCGCCTGCTCCGGGGTGATCCAGGTGCCGGTGACGTTCGAGAGGAAGGGGATGGCCGGCGCCTCGCGGTGAACCCCGGCCACGAGCCGCTCGAAGGGCGCGACCGCGGGCTCCATCATCGGCGAGTGGAAGGCGTGCGAGGTGTGGAGCGGCCGGGTTTCGATCCCCTGGCGCTCCAGCTCCGCCGCGAAGGCGGCCACGGCTTCGGACGGCCCGGATACCACGCAGTGGACCGGGGAGTTGACCGCGGCCAGGGACAGCTCCGGACCGAGCTGGATCGTCTCGGCTGGGGCGAGCACGGCGAGCATGGCGCCCGAAGGAAGCTCTGCCATGAGCCGGCCGCGGGCGGCGACCAGCGCCAGGGCATCCTCCAAGGTAAAGACGCCGGCCAGGCAGGCGGCGACCAGCTCGCCGACGCTATGGCCGATCAGGGCCTGCGGCCGGACGCCCCAGGAGATCCAGAGCTGCGCCAGCGCGTACTCGACCGCGAACAGCGCCGGCTGGGTGAGGTCGGTCCGGCGCAGCTCGTCGTCGGTCGCAGCCAGAAGATCCAGACCCAGGATCTCCCGGCAGCGATCGAACGCCTCGCGGAAGACCGGCTCCGATTCGTAAAGCCCCCGCGCCATGCCGGCGTGCTGCGAGCCCTGGCCGGAGAGGAGGAACGTCACCTTGCGCGGGCTCGCTGGCGCGCGGCCGTCGATCGGCGTGAAACCCGGAACGACAAAGGCGCGGCGGACCGGGAACGCCCGCCTCGCGGTCTGGAGGGTCCAGGCCACGTCCGCCAGATCCTGCTCGGGATGGGCGCGCAGGTGCTCCTTCAATCTCTCCGTAGCCCGGTCGAGCGCGGCCGGGGTGCGGGCGGAGAGCACGAGAAGCTGCTCCGGATGGGACGGCGACGCCGTCTCCTGAATCTCCGGCGCCTGCTCCAGGACGAGATGGACGTTGGTGCCGCCCATGCCGAAGGAGCTGACCCCGGCGCACCGCGGAGCGGGCCAGCCGCGCAGGCCGGTGTTGACGAAGAACGGCGTGCGCTCGAAGCCGATGCGGGGGTTCGGCTCCTCGAAGTGGAGGCTGGGCGGGATCTCGCCGCGCTCGACCGCGAGAGCGGCCTTGATCAGACCGGCGACGCCCGCGGCCGCGTCGAGGTGGCCGATGTTCGTCTTGACCGAGCCGATCGCGACCGTTCCGGAATCGACCGGTCCGAAGGCCTCGGCGAGCGCCGCGATCTCGATCGGGTCGCCCAGCTCGGTGCCCGTGCCGTGGGCCTCGATCAGACCGATCTCCGCGGGCGCCACGCCGGCCGCGGCCAGCGCCTCGGCGATCACCTTCGCCTGGCCGCCGACGCTCGGCGCCGTAAAGCCGGCCTTGAGCGAGCCGTCGTTGTTCACCGCCGAGCCGCGGATCACGGCGTGGATCGGATCGCCGGCCGCGAGCGCGTCCTCCAGCCGCTTCAGCACCACGGCTCCGGCGCCGCTGCCGCCGACCGTGCCGCGGGCCGCGGCGTCGAAGGCGCGGCACTGTCCCTCGGGCGACAGGATGCCGCCGTCCTGGTACACGTAGCCGGACCGCTGGGGCACGCCGATCGAGACGCCGCCGGCGAGCGCCGCGTCGCACTCGCCGGCGAGCAGGCTGCGGCAGGCCACGTGGACCGCCACGAGCGAGGTCGAGCAGGAGGTCTGGATGGTCATGCTCGGCCCGGTCAGGCCCAGCTTGTAGGAGACCCGGGTGGCAAGGAAGTCGCGCTCGCCGTGGAGGCCGATCTGGAACGCGCCCACGGACTCCAGCAGGTCCGGGTGAGAGGCGAGGTTGCGGTACAGGTACGAGTTGGCGCTCGAGCCGGCGAACACGCCGACACGCTCGAAGTCGGTGATGCCGGCGTCCTCCAGAGCTTCCCAGGCGCACTCCAGGAAGAAGCGGTGCTGGGGGTCCATCAGCTCGGCTTCCCGCGGCGAGATGCCGAAGAACGGGGCGTCGAACAGCTCCACGCCGTCGAGCACGCCGTGCGCCGGCACGTACTCCGGACGGCGGAAGCGCTCGGGAGCGACGCCGGCGGCCTCCAGGTCGGCTTCCGAGAGGTGGACCACCGACTCGACGCCGTCGCGCAGATTCTCCCAGAAGGCCTCCACGTCGGCGGCTCCGGGGAAGCGGCCGGCCATTCCGACGATGGCGACGGCACTGGAAGGAGAGGACGAAAAGGACGGCAAGGACGGCAAGGACGAAAGGGACGGGGAAGAGAGATGCCTTGCGAGGCTGCGGACGGTCGGGTAGCGGAAGAGGTCGACCAGCGGCAGCTCGCGGCCGAGCACCTCGCGCAGGCGGCTCTCGACCCTGACCATTCGCAGCGAGTGGCCGCCGAGGTCGAAGAAGTTGTCCTCGACGCCGACCTCGTCGATCTCCAGGACCTCCTTCCAGACGCCGGCGAGGACCCTCTCCATCTCGTCTGCGGGCTCGACCAGCCGGCGCCGGACCTCCGTCTCCCCCGCCTCGGCCTCGGGCCGGATGCGGGAGAGGGCGCGGAAGTCGAGCTTGTTGTTCGGCGAGAGCGGCATCTCGTCGAGCCGCACGAAGAAGGACGGCACCATGTAGTACGGCAGCCGTTCGGAGAGGAACGTGCGCAGCGCGGCGCGGAAGTCACCGGTCTCCTGGTGGAGCACGACGTAGGCGACGAGCCGGCGGTCGCCGGCCATCTGGCCCGGACGGGGCGCTTCGGTGTGGGCGAGGACGACCACCTGGCGCACGACCGGGTGCTGGGCGAGGGTACCCTCGACCTCGGTCAGCTCCACACGGAAGCCGCGGATCTTGACCTGGCGGTCCACCCGGCCGACGAACTCCAGGCGGCCGTCGGAGCGCCAGCGCATCCGGTCGCCCGAGCGGTAGAGGCGCGCACCGGGCTCGCCGTGGGGGTCAGGCACGAAGCGCTCGGCGGTCACGTCCGGCCGCCCGAAGTAGCCGCGCGCCACGCCGGGGCCGCCGATCCACATGTCACCCGGCACCCCCGCGGCGAGCGCCCGCCAGCCGCGGTCCACCACATAGAGAGTCGCGGCGGGAAGGGCGCGGCCGAGCGGCACCTCCGTGCCCGCGGCCCAGGGGTCGCGCCAGACGTCAAAGGAAGAAACGGCGATCGTCGTCTCGGTCGGGCCGTAGGTGTTGAGCAGCTCGACCCGCGGTCCGACGGTCCGCTTCCAGAGGTGGACCCGCTCGGCCAGCACCTTGTCGCCGCCGATGCAGAACAGCCGGAACGAGGCCGGGAGCGAGGCGGGGCTGGCCGCGACCTCCTGCACCAGCTCATGCCAGAACGGCGTCGGGAGCGAGGTGACGGTCACTCCCGCGGCCCGGCACTCGGCTAGCAGCCGCACGGCCGAGGTGCGGGCCGGCTCCGAGGCGAGCACCAGGGCCGAGCCCGCGCTCAGGCCCGCGAAGATCTCCTCCAGGCTGGTGTCGAAGCTGATCGAGCAGAACTGGAGCATGCGGTCCGCCGGAGCGAGGCGGAAGAGGTCCACGGCCGCGCCCACGTACCAGGAGGCCGAGCGGTGCTCGATCAGCACCCCTTTCGGCCGGCCGCTCGATCCCGAGGTGTAGATGAGGACGGCGGCGCTCTCGGGCATCGCGGACGGCTCGGGGTCCTCCCCGCTCTGGCGGTCGAGGATGCCGGCGTCGCGGTCGAGGCAGACGAAGACCGTCCCCTCCGGCGGCGCCGGCAAGCCGGCGAGCAACGGCTCTTCGGTGACGACGAGCGGCGAGCGCGAGTCGTCGAGCATGACCGCCAGGCGCTCGCGGGGGTAGGACGGATCGAGCGGGACGTAGGCGCCGCCGGCCTTCAGGGCGGCCAGGATGCCGACGATCGCCGCCGGACCGCGCCGCAGCGAGACGCCGATCAGGGTCTCCGGCCCGGCGCCCAGGCTCCGCAGGTGGTGCGCGAGCTGATTGGCCTGCTTGTTGAGCCGGCCGTAGGTCCAGCGCTCCTCGCCGAAGACCAGGGCGACCGCGTCCGGGGTGCGCGCCGCCCAGGCCTCGAACGGCGCGTGCAGGAGGCCGGGCTCCGGGCAGGGGGCATCGATACCGCTCCACTCCAGGACCTGCTGGCGCTCGGCCTCGCCGAGAAGCGGCAGGTCGGACAGGCGGCGGTCCGGCTCGGCCAGCGCGGCTTCGAGGAGGGTAAGGGTCTGGTGGTGGAGCCGCGCAACGGTCGGGGGATCGAAGAGGTCGGCGCTGTACTCCCAGAGCACGCTCCAGGGGCCGGTGCGCGCCTCCTGGACCGCGAGGGCGAGGTCGAACTTGACGTTGTCGAACTCGATCTCCAGCGGCGCGAGGGTCAGCCCGGGCAGCTCGATGCGGCCGGGGCGCTCGTGGTTGAAGCTGAAGCTCGCCTGGAAGAGCGGGTTGCGCGACAGGTCGCGCTCCGGCTGCAGCTCCTCGACCAGGCGCTCGAACGGCAGCTCCTGATGGGCGTAGGCCTCCAGCGCGGTTTCACGGACGCGGTCCAGCAGCCCGCCGAACCCCGGATCGCCGGCGAGGTCGGCACGGATCACCAGATTGTTGACCAGGAAGCCGATCATGCCCTCGATCTCCTGCCGGTTGCGCTCGGCGACCGGGGTGCCGATCAGCAGGTCGGACTGGCCGGAGACCCGGTGGAGCAGCGCGGCGAACGCGGCCAGCAGGGTCATGAACGGGCTGGTGCCGTGCCGGCGGGAGATCTCCTGGACGGCGGGCGGCAGCTCGCCGGGCAGCAGCGATCCGTAGCGCCCGCCGCGCGCGGTGGAGACTCTGGGACGGGCGCGGTCGGCCGGCAGCTCCAGCGCCGTCGGGGCGTCCGCGAGCTGCTCGCGCCACCAGGAGAGGAGGGCTTCCAGGTGCTCGCCGCGCAGCCTCTCCCTCTGGCCGGCCGCGTAGTCGCCGTACTGGAGCGGCAGCTCCGGCAGCGCGGCGCCTTGATAGAGCGCCGCGATCTCTTTCATGAGGAGGGCGTTCGACCAGCCGTCGGTGACGATGTGATGGAGGACGATCAGGCCGGCGTGCTCCTCGCGGTCCAGCCGGACGAAGGCGGCGCGCAGGAGCGGGCCGGCGGCGAGGTCGAACGGCCGCTCGGCCTCGGCGCGGGCAAGCCGCTCCAGCTCCCGGCTCCGCACCGGCTCCGGCAGACCGGACAGATCGATCACCGGCACCCGCGCCAGCCGTGGAGACAGGACGCGCTGCACGGGCTCGCCCGCCTCCATGGGAAAGACGGTCCGCAGCACCTCGTGGCGCCGCGCCACCTCGCCCAGGGCTCGGGCCAGGAGCGGGATGCGCAGCGGTCCGGTCATGCGGACGTAGAGTGGCAGGTTGTAGGCCGAGCTGTTGGGGTGAAGCCGATCCAGGAACCAGAGGCGCTGCTGTGCGAAGGAGAGCGGGGCGGTCCGCTCCTCGTCCCCAACCTCGTACCCGAGCTCCGACGCCAGCGCCCGAACCTCCGGGTCCAGCTCGCGCGGCAGGCGGACGTTCTTCCAGGCCTCGCCAAGGCGCGGGTCGACCCGGTTGCGGTCGAGGATGTTCGGGTCGCCGCTGCCGTCGATCATCCGGCCACCGCCGTAGGGGTCGAGCACCCTGGGGTCGAACGGGATGCCGAGGAAGTCGCAGACGCCGCGCATCGCGCGCTCCGGGTCGGCGACCATCTCCTCGTAGCAGAGGTCGAAACGGCGGCGCGGATCGATCCCGGCCAGGAAGTCGCGGATGTTCCGGTTGCAGCGCAGCCAGATGTGCTCGGCGACCGCCTGCGGCTCGGTATCAGGGGAGGCGTAGGTGCGGTGGAGCCGGTTGCGCACGAAGGACTCGACCATGGCCGCAGGATGGCGGTAGAGGAAGAGGTAGAGCGGCTCCTCGAACAGCTCCTCGGCGCGCTCGAGGGTGCGGGAGAGGAACGCGTAGCCGGGCGACTTGTCGACCAGGAGCCGGCCGCCGGTCTGGTCCTGGATCCGCCGGAAGACCTCCTGCACCGTGGCGTCCCCCTCGACCAGGGCGTGGATGCGCAGGCGCGCCTCCTCCTCGGTGAGCCCCTCCAGCTCCATGAGCGTGCGGTTGAGGCCCATGGCGCGGTTCGGGTTCGCGTGGACCTCCTCGGCCCAGCTCTTCATGTCCGGGTGCTGGAGGAGGTCCAGCTCCGGCGGCGAGAAGAGCGCGGGATGGCCGGCGAGCATGACGCGGGTGAGCGTCGAGCCGGAGCGCGGGGCGGAGAGGAGGAAGACCATGCGCGGGTTCTTCTTCCCGGAGATCGGGAGGGAGGGGGCGCCCTCTCCCGCGAAGCGGGGGAGGGTCGGGGAGGGGTCTTCCAGGTCGGAGCCGAGAAGACCCCTCCCCTTCCCTCCCCCGCGCTGGGGCGCGGGAGAGGGCGCCTCCCACCCTCCCGAAAACAGCTCATGTTCCAGGTAGTCGGCCAGCTCTCCGATCGACGGGCGGGCGACGATCTCGTTCGGGTAGAAGGGGACGTCGAAGTCGCGGCGCAGGCTCAGGATGAGATCGGTGACGATTCGGTCGAGGTCGACACCGGCGGGGAGACCGTCCTCGGGAACGTCGTCGATCCTGAGACCTGCGGCGAGGGCGAGCTTCTCCCGGAGCCATTGGACGAGGAGCGGCCGGCGGTCTCCGGGGGCGGCGTCGCGGATGCGGTCGCGCAGGGGCGGACCCTCGGGCGCCTGCTCGCGGCCGGTGGCCTCGGCGATCACCTGGGCGAAGCGGGCGATGGTCGGGTTCTCGAAGAGGCTGCGCACCGGCAGCTCGACGCCGTACATCTTGTGCAGGCGGTTGAGGAGCTGGACGGCGAGCAGGGAGTGGCCTCCCATCTCGAAGAAGCCGTCGTGGATGCCGACCTGCGCGATGCCGAACAGGCTCGACCAGACGCCGGCCAGCTCGCGCTCCAGGTCGGTGCGCGGCGCGGCATAGGCGGTCGTGAGGTCGCCCCGGTCCGCCTCGACGACCGGCTCCGGGGTCGCTTCCTCCTCCACCGTCTCCGGAGACGAGCCGTGCATCCGCAGCGCGAGATCGCCGGTGGAGACCAGGACCTGGGTCATGGAAAGACCGAGCAGGCGGTCGAGCACGGCGATCCCCTCTCCGGGAGTCATCGCGAGGGCCGCCACCGGCGCCGGGAGGCCGGCGGCCTGCCAGGTCTCCCAGGCCACGCTGGTCCACCGCACCGGGAAGCGCTGGTTGTGGCGCTGGGCGAAGGCGTCCAGGGCCGCGTTGGCGCCCGCGTAGGCCGCGAGCCCGAGACCGCCCAGAACCCCGGAGAGGGACGAGAACAGGAGGCAGAAGTCGAGGTGCCGGCCGCGGAGCAGCCGCTCCAGGACCGCCGCGCCCTGGAGCTTGGGACGGAGGTGGGCCTCGGCCGCGGCGCGCTCGGTCTCCTGGATCAGCCGCGCGCTGTCCGCGCCGGCGCCCGCGGCGTGGAAGACGCCGTGCAGCTCGCCCCAGGTCTCGTCGATCCAGGCGAGGACGCCGTCCATGGCGTCCAGGTCCGCCACGTCCACGGCGCGCACCTCGACCGTGGCGCCAAGGGTTCTGAGGATCTCGGGCGGCATTTGCGCAGTCCGACCGACGAGGACCAGACGGGCGCGGACGGTCCGGGCCAGATGCTCGGCGATCTGGAGACCCAGGTTTCCCAGGCCGCCGGTAATCAGATAGACGCCCCGCTCGCGCAGGCGGACCGACGACGGAGAGGAGGCGATCGGCTCGAACGTCCGCGCCCAGCGCTCGCCACCGCGGAGGGCGACCACAGGCTCCAGCGTCGAGGTCACCAGCTCGGCTGCTAGCTGGTCCACGAGGCGAGCCCGCTTCCAACCCTCGGGCAGGTCGACGTCCACGTTCCGGCAGGCGAGGTGGGGGTATTCCTGGGGGATGACTCGGCAGGGGCCCAGGATCGCCGCGCGCTCTGGAACCAGATCCTCCTCGCCGGTCACCCGCTGGACGCCGGTGGTGACCACCACGATCGACGCCGCCTCGCTCCGGCGGGCGCGGGCGAGGTCGAGCAGGCCGTGGAAGTCGGCCCGGAAGTCGGCGATCCGGTCATGGGACCCGTTTGGAGCTGTGGAGACCTGGTGCCCGTCCTGACGCATCCGCGCGGCCACCTCCTCGCCGAGCCCCTGCCCGTCGAGCAGGAACAGCCAGCGCTGCGGCGCGGTCGGGGAGACCGGCAGCGGCGCCGGCTTCCAGGCTGGCGCGTAGAGCCACTCCGCCGGGTCCGGCCGCTTAACGAGGCCGGCCGCCGGGGCCGCGGTGGAGACCTCGGCCTCGATCCAGCAGCGCTGGCGCTCAAAGGGATAGGTCGGGAGCGGCGTACGGCGGCCCGGCTGGCCGGCGTGGAAGCCGTCCCAGTCCACGTCCACACCCGCCATCCAGATCCGGCCTAGGGCGTTGAGGAGGAAGGCAGAGTCCGGCCGCGGGTCCTGGGAGTGGCGCAGGGAGGCGATCGAAGCCTGGCCCGTGACACGATCCGGGTGCTGCTGGACCAGCGTGCTCAGCGTGTGGCCGGGGCCGATCTCCAGGAAGACGCGGTCGGGTTCGCGCAGCAGCTCCCGGACGCCGTCGCCGAAGCGCACCGTCTGCCGCAGGTGGCGCGCCCAGTAGGCCGGGCTCGTGGC
>JACZDC010184529.1_pt1 | contig 15442 bp, 13 predicted proteins | sample 8641791 | NCBI WGS metagenome assembly JACZDC01 (sample SAMN15324613, study PRJNA640507) | soil metagenome | isolation source: intercropping peanut in the second line | place: China: Luxin town, Laibin City, Guangxi Province | collected 2019-07-25 | depth 10cm m
GAGTCCAAGGACGCCGCCATCCCGACCCGGGAAGCCCGCGGGAGGCGGCGGGCCCATGCCGGAGGTGTGCGGAGACGCGAGGGAAATCGTTGCTCCGCACACCCCGGGACCGGGTTTTTGCAAGCCTCAGGATTTCCCTTCGAACCGCTTTCCCTCGTCGTGACGGGCCAGGAAGAGGTAGGCCAGGAGATCACGGACCAGCCCGGCCGTGGCCGCGTCGGTCTCCACGGCCTGCTGGAACAGCCGCAGGGCCTTCCGGGCTTCGTGGTGGACTCCCTTGGATTGGAAGACGCCGGTCAGCTCCAGGGTGAGCGCCTTGACCTCCCGCGTGCGGCCGGCGGCGAGGAGGAGGCCGGCTTCTTCCAGCAGGCACAGGGCCACGTCGTACGGCATCTCCTCGTCCTCGAACCTCCGGCGGGCTTCGGCCAGGAGGCGCCGCGCCTCGTCGCGCTGGCCGAGCCCGGCCAGGATCCGGCCCTCCAGCCAGAAGATCCGGCAGGCCTCGATCCTGTCATTTCTCAGGAGGACCGCGGCGCGAACCTGCTGCAAGAGCTCCAAGGCCCCGGTGAATTCGCCGATGTGCGTGTAGTTGACGGCAAGATTGAACCGCTGCATGTAGAGCAGCCTCGGGTCTCCCAGGGCTTCAACGCCGGCACCGGCGGCTAGCAAGGTCGCAACCGCGCGGCCGTAGTCGCCCATCACCTCGTAGGTGAAACCTTTCTTGATCAGCACCCGAGCCGGGTGGTGGCTCACGGCCTCGGCCTGCTCGAAGCTTGAGAGGGCCTCGCCGAACCGGCGTTGATCCCGACGGAGCGATCCTTCGAGGTCGAGCAGCCGGCCGGGGTCGAGGAGGCCCCAGGGGTCGGCCCCTTCCTCCCAGAGGAGCTTCGCCCATCGACCGAGGCAGACCTCCGCGTCGCCGAGCCTCCCCTGTACCCTCAGGATGTTCATCCAATGAGCCATGGCATAGGCGCGGACCCGGCTGCGCCAGCCCTGTGGGCCCCGGACTCTCCAGGCGACCGCCAGCGCGAGCCGCGCCCAGCCGGCCGCGCTCGCCAAGTCGCGCGATGCCTCCTTCACGGACTCTTCGCAACAGCGCTCGGCGAGCGCCCAGCCCTGGTAGTCCTCGTTCAGACGCACCACGGCCAGCCGGGCGCGGCGGCCCAGGCGGCGCATCTCCGCGATCCGGACCTCAGCGGCGGCGCGGTCCGTGGGCGACGGGGTACTTTCGGCAACCGGCAGTGTCAGCAGGCGACGGACCGCGCCCGCGGCGTGGCGGATCAGCGCCGCGGTGAGGCTGTCAACCAGTGCGCCCGCGCCGTCCAGGCTGCGACGGAAGGCACTCTTCTGGGTCTCGTACAGTTCCAGCAGCTCGTCGGCATCGTCCCGGGAGATGCCCGCTCCCAACTCGGCCAAGGCTTTCAGATCGGGCTCGCCGGGCAGGGAGCTTCCCTGCTCCCACTCATCGATGAGGACGGGGCTCCGGCCGGTCTTCTTCCCGAACATTGCCTGGCTGAGCCCGGAAAGGGCCCGTAGAAGGCGCGCGATCAGGGTCTCCGGCTGCTTCGTTCCGCTCATGCGTATCCCCCCACCAGGAAAAACCCCGGATTTTCGTGAGAGAGGCACCTATAGTGGCAGGCGCGGCCCGCCGGGCCAGAGAGGCACGGCGCCGATGCCGCGCCGGAGACGCTGCCCATGCGCCAAGCCTTTCTCATTGCCACCCTCGCCGCTTCCCTCCTCAACCCGGGCACCAGCGCCACCCTGGCCGACTCGCTGTGGCACCTGCTCTCCTCGGCCTGGGCCTCCGCCGACGCAGGCTGCGGCATGGATCCGGACGGTCTCTGCCGGCCCGCCGCGGCGCCGCAGACCGACGCGGGCTGCGGCATGGACCCGAACGGTTGCCCGAAGGGATCATGATTCAAACCGGAGATCCTGGTCGTGCCGAGCCAGGAAGAGGTAGTCCAGGACGCGGCGGGCCAGCCCGGCCGTGGCCGCGTCCGTCTCCACCGCCTCCTGAAAGAGCCGGAGCGCGGCCAGCGCCTCGCGGTGGACTCCCCTGGATTGAAACACCGCCGCGAGATCCAGGCTGAGCGCCTTGACCTCGCGGGTCCGGCAGTCGGCAAGCAACAGGGCGGCCTCTTCCAGGAGGCACAGCGCCACGTCGTAGGCGAGCCCCTCGGATTCGAACGTCCCTCGGGCTTCCATCAGCAGCGAGCGGGCGGCTTCCCGGTCTCCCAGGCCAGCCAGGATGCGCCCCTCCAGCCAGAATACCCGGCCGGCCTCGATCGCGTCCTTTTCCTCCGTGACCGCTTCGCGCACCTGCCGGCCGAGCTCCGCGGCTTCGGCGAACCGCCCCAGGTGGGTGTACGTCACGGCGAGATTGAATCGCTGCATGTAGAGCAGCCGCGGATCACCCCGGCGCTCGACACCCGGGCCGGCCTCCAACAGCGTAGCGACCGCCTGCCGGTAGTCCCCCATGGCCTCGCAGGCGAATCCCTTCTTGACCAGCACGCGCTCCGGGCAGCGGCTCAAGGGGATGGCCTTCTCGAACAGAGCGAAGGCTTCGGGGAACCGGCGCTGATCCCGGCGAAGGGAACCTTCGAGCTCGAGCAGCCGGCCTGGGTCGAGCGCGCCGGCCGGGTCGGAGCCCGCCTTCCAGTGCCGCCAGGCCCTTTCGAGGCAGGACTCCGCGGCTTGGTGCTCGCCCCGCACCCGCAGGACATTCGCCCAGTGCGCCAGGGCGTACCCGCGGACGGCGTTGCGCCAGCCCGGCGGCCCCGGCACGCGCCAGGCGACCGCCAGCGCCAGCCGAGCCCAGGCCGCCGCCTCCCGGACGTTGCGGGATGCTCTCTGAGTGGACACCTCGCAGCACAGCTCGACCAAAGCCCAGGTCTGGAACCAACGGGTCAGCCGCACCACGGCCAGCCGCGAGCGCGGGTCCAGCCGCCGCAGCTCTTCGAAAAGCCCCTTGGCCTGCCGGCGGCAGAAGGGCAGCTCGAAGACGTGCGGCGCAGTCTCCCCGAGCGGCGCGGTGCGCGACCGCTTGACCGCCGCGAGCAGGAACCAGCGGTAGGCGCGCGACAGCCGCCGCACGGCCTGCTCAACCGCGGTCAGCTCCGCGTCCGAAAAGCCCTCCGCCCGGTCGATCCCGTCGAGCGCCTCCAGGCACGAGGCCACCACCGTGGCCGCGGCCGGACGGGGAGCCGCCGCCGGCAGCACGCCCGGCAGCAGGGCCTCGTACACCTCGGCGTCCAGGTCGCCCGACTTCCTCCCGCGGGCGAGCGCCTCCGACACCTGGTCGGGCGTCTTGCCCGTACGCGCGGCGATCTCCTTGTATCCCAACCTGTTCCGCAGCGCGAGCACCGCCAGCACGAGCTGCCGCAGCCTGAGCTTGATGATGAGCACCGGACAGAGTCCTCCTTGCGTGAGCGCTTCAAACATGAAGGTGCCGGCGCGGGCGCACGCGGGACGCGGCCAGGGAGAACAAAGGGAAGCTTCACCCCGGAGACCGGATTTCTCTCCGGATACGGACGTTGTTTCTCCACGGAAACCGGGGGAAATCCCGGGTGGGGAGAGGCCGGCCTCCTCTTACAGAATCGCCGCATGCTCAAGACCGACCGCATCCCGACCCTGGAGACGGAGCGCCTGAAGCTCCGTCCATTCCGCCCGGACGACCTCGACGAGTTCGCAGCCATGTGCGCGGACCCCGAGGTGATGCGCTACCTGGGTCGGGGGATGCCGATGAGCCGGGAGCTGTCCTGGGGGAACATCGCCTATTTCACAGGCCACTGGTTCCTCGTCGGCTGCGGCATGTGGGCCGTGGAGGAGAAGGAGACCGGCCTCTTCGCCGGCCGGATCGGCTTCGCCCAGCCGTACGGCTGGCCGGGCTTCGAGCTGGCCTGGGCGCTCGCGCGCCACCGCTGGGGTCGAGGCTATGCCACGGAAGGAGCCCGGGCGGCTCTCACCTGGGCGTTCGAGGTTCTCGGGCGAGACCGGGTCATCAGCCTGATCCAGCCCGCGAACCAGCCTTCCATCCGGGTGGCCGAGCGCCTCGGCGAACGCCCCCAGGGCCGGGCCGAGGTCGAGGGGCGGGAATACCTGGTCTACGCCATCGAGCGGTGACGACGCTCGCGAGCGGCCGCACGGGCCGCCCGATCTACCCCTGGACGCCCAGCCGGCGCAGCAGCGCCATCATCGGGCACCAGTGGCTGAAGCCGGACTGGAACAGGTTCAGCCCGACGAAGGCGGTGAAGAGATAGAACGCCGGGTGGACGAACCACCCCAGCGCCAGGGATAGCAGGATGAAGAGCCCGGCGATGGCTCGCAGCCAGTCATTCACGTTCATGCGGCCTCCTCGCCGGAAACCACCGCCTCGACGCCCACGGTCTTTACATACATGTAGTAGAGCAGCGGGATGACCACCAGGGTCAGCGCGGTGGAGATCACCACGCCCGAGATCAGGGCCACGGCCAGGCCCTGGAAGATGGGGTCCAGCAGGATCACGAGCCCGCCGACCACCAGGGCCGCGGCGGTGAGCGCGATCGGCCGGAACCGGACCACGCCGGCCTTGACCACCGCCCCCTCCAGCCGCTCCCCCGCGGCGAGCTCCAGGTTGATGAAGTCCACCAGCAGGATCGAGTTGCGGACGATGATGCCCGCCAGAGCGATGAACCCGATCATGGAGGTGGCGGTGAAGAAGACGCCCGCCAGCCCGTGCGCCGGCAGGATGCCGATCAGGGTCAGAGGGATCGGCGCCATGATGATCAGCGGCGTCACGAACGAGCGGAACCAGCCCACCACCAGCAGGTAGATGAGCACCAGCACCACCGCGAAGGCGATCCCCATGTCGCGGAACACCTCGTAGGTGATCTGCCACTCGCCGTCCCACTTGAGCGCATAGCCCGGCCCCGGCTCCGGCATGGCCGACATCAGGACCGGCAGCGGATTGCCGTCCGGACCGTGCAGAGCCGCGATCCCCGGCTTCATGTCCAGGATGCCGTAGACCGGCGACTCGGCCGCGCCGGCGACCTCGCCGATGACGTAGGTCACCGGCTGGAGGTTCTTGTGGTACCGGTAGCGCTCGCGCTCGCCGGGCAGCACCTGGACCAGCTCCGCGAGCGGCACCAGCGCGCCGTCCGCGCCATGGACGCGGGTGGCGAGCAGCCCCTCGGGACTGGAGCGCTGGGCGCGGTCGAGGCGCAGGACCAGCGGCACCGGCGTGCGCGAGTCCGGATCGTGGAGCAGGCCGGCCTCGGCGCCTTCGAGCGCCACGCGCAGCGTGCGCACCACGACCTCGGGCGTCACGCCGGCGCGCGCCGCCTTGTCGCGGTCGACCGCCACCTCGAGGCGCGGCGCCGGGGCCTCCACCCACCAGTCCACGTCCACGATGCCGGGGGTGCCGCGGAAGACCTGCTTCACCTTTTCGGCGATCTGCAGGCGGCGGCCGAGGTCCGGGCCGTAGACCTCCGCCACCATGGTGGAGAGGACCGGCGGACCGGGCGGCACCTCGGTGATCTTGCAGTCGGCGCCGCGGGCCTCGCAGATCGGCCGCAGGCGCTCGCGGACCTGCTTCGCGAAGTCGTGGCTCTCGACCGTGCGCTCGTGCTTGGGCAGGAGGTTGACCTGGAGGTCGGCCACGGCCGGGCCGGAGCGCAGGAAGTAGTGCCGCACCAGGCCGTTGAAGTTGAACGGCGCCGAGGTGCCGGCGTAGACCTGGAGGTCGGTGACCTCGGGCAGTCCGCGCAGGGAGAGGGCGAGCTCGCGGGCGACCGCGGAGGTCCGTTCCAGGGTGCTCCCCTCGGGCATGTCGACGATGACCTGAAGCTCGCTCTTGTTGTCGAACGGCAGCATCTTGACCTTGACCCAGCGCAGCGACACCAGGGCCATGGAGCCGACGAGCAGGAGAGCCACGGCACCGAGCAGCGCCCAGCGCCGCCAGGCCGCGCCGAGGAGCGGCGTCATCAACCCGGCATAGACGCGGTGGAAGCGCGTCTCCGCGGGAGTTTCCGCATGGACCGTGTCGGCTCCCTTGTGGCGCTCCTCCGCCTTGCGCCGGAACAGGCGGTAGGTCAGCCAGGGGGAGACCACGAAGGCGACGAGCAGCGAGAAGAGCATGGCAGCCGAGGCGTTGATCGGGATCGGCCGCATGTACGGACCCATGAGGCCGGACACGAACGCCAGCGGCAGGAGCGCCGCCACGACCGCGAGCGTCGCCAGGATCGTCGGGTTTCCCACCTCGTCCGTGGCACGAATGGTCGCCTGCCGCGGATCGGTCCAGCCCAGCTCGTAATGGCGGTGGATGTTCTCCACCACCACGATGGCGTCGTCCACCAGGATGCCGATGGCGAAGATGAGCGCGAACAGGGTGACGCGGTTGAGCGTGTAGCCGAAGAGATAGGACGCGGCCAGGGTGAGGGCCAGCGTCGTCGGCACCGCGACGAGGACCACGACCGCCTCCCGTCGGCCGAGCGCGAGCGCCATCAGGCCGACCACCGCGAGGGTGGCGATCCACAGGTGCTTGATCAGCTCGGAGGACTTCTCGTCCGCGGTGGCGCCGTAGTCCCGGGTCCTGGTGACCTGGACGTTGCCAGGGAGGACCGGGCCGCGGAGGGAGTCGACCAGGCGGTCCAGCTCCTGGACGAGCGCCACGGCGTTGGTGCCGGGCTTCTTGGCCACGGCCACGGTGACCGCGGGCGCGTCGGCCTGCTTCGACACCATCCAGACGAAGTCCGCGGGCTCGTCGGGTCCGTCGGCGACGTCGGCCACGTCGCGCAGGTAGACCGGCCGGCCGCCGTAGACGCCGATCACGGCCCGCCGCACCTCGTCGGCCGAGCGGAAGAAATTGCCGACCTCGACCTCGGTGTCCTGGTCGAGCCGCGCGAAGGCACCGGCCGGGAGGCGCCAGTTGAGACTGGCGAGCGACTGATACACCTGGAGCGGCGACACGTGGTAGGCCGCCATGCGGTCGCGGTCGAGCTTCACGGCCACCGCCCGGCGCTCGCCGCCGAGGATTGTGACGCGGGCAACGCGCGGGTGGCGGTCGAGATGGGCCTTGAGCTCCTCGGCGGTCTGTCGCAGCTCCATCGGGCTCGCCGGCACCGGGCCGGCGCCCCACAGGGTGTAGGCGAGGACCGGGACGTCGTCGATCGAGCGCGGCACGACCGAGGGCGGTATCGCACCGGGCGCTCCGGCGAGCAGGCTCGGAGTCAGCTCCGCGAGCTTGGCGTGGATGCGGACCACCGCCTCGTCCGGGTTGGTCCCGACGCGGAAGCGGACGATGACCATGCCGCCCGAGGGCTGCGACGTGGAATAGACGTACTCGACGTTCTCGATCTCATAGAGGGTCTTCTCCACCGGGCCGATCAGCCGGCGCTCCACCTCGGCGGCGGAGGCGCCGGGCATGCCGAGGAAGACGTCGATCATCGGCACGCGGATCTGCGGCTCCTCCTCGCGCGGGGTGACCATCAAAGAAAAGCCGCCGAGGAGGAGCGAGGCGACGACCAGGAGCGGCGTCAGCTTGGATTCGAGGAAAGACCGGGCGATCCTTCCGGCCATACCCAAGGACTTGCTGCTCATCTGGATTCCTCCTCCACCCGGGCTCCCAGCGGAGGCACGGCCGCCAGCCCGACGAGCACGGTCTCGCCGCCGGTCAGGCCCGAGAGCACTTCGATGCGGCCGCCTCCCAGATCGGAGCCCAGGGTCACGATGCGGGACACCGCCCGGCCCTCGGCATCCTTGACCACCACGAGCGTGGCGCCGCCCTGGCGCAGCACCGCGTCGACCGGGACCGCGACGGTCTGGCGCTCGCCGGTCGGCAGGAAGACGCGGCCGGTCGAGCCCGAGGGCACCTCGGTCCTGCCGAGCGCGATCTTGATCAGGAAGGAATGCGCCACCGGGTCGGCGCCCGGGCTCAGCTCGGCCACGGTGCCGCCGAAGCGGCCCAGGTCGGGCCGGGCGTCGATCGAGACCGGCACGGCCGCGCCCGGGGTCAGACCGGCCTTCGCCAGGACGCTCTCCGGCACGGCCACGGCCAGCCGGTGGGCTGAGCCGGATTCGATCTGGACGAGCGGCCGGCCGGGCGCCGCGAGGTCGCCGGCCTCGACGAGCCGGGCGGTCACCCGGCCGTCGAACGGCGCCACCACGCGCGACTCGGCGGCCACCGAGGATGCGGCCGAGACGGCGCCCTTCGCCTGCTCCACCGCGCCCTTCGCCTGCTCGTACTGCGATTTTGCGAGGTCGAGCTCGAGCTGGGAGGCAGCTTCGGAGGCGGCGAGCGCCTGGAACCGCTGATAGTTGCGCTCGGCGAGCGCGAGCCCGGCCTCGGCCTGCGCAAGGCCGCCGCGGGCCTGCGCCACCTGGCCGGCGGCGGTCTGCGGATCGATCTCCACCAGGACCTGGCCGCGGCGCAGCGGATCGCCGGCGCGGACGTGGACGGCGGTGACCGTAGCCATCACCCGGCTGGAGACCGCCGCGGTCCGATCGGCTTCGACGGTACCGGGAAGCTCGACGGTCACCGGCGCGGAGACGGTCTCGACGGCGGCGAGACGGGCGGTCACGGCCTGCTCCTGCACCGCCTCCGGCTTGGGTTCCTTCTGTCCAGCGCAGCCGGCAACCGCCGCGAGAAAGGTGAACAGAACGATCTGGGTCTTCATCTCGGAGTCTCCTCGGGGATGGCTGATTCCGGAGGTTTGCCGGCCTTGGCGGCGAGTCGGAAGGCGGCGAGTTGGGCCTGGGCGCGGGCGACGAGCTCGCGCGTCTCGGCGTCGCGCCGGGCGGTGGCGGCGTCGGGCAGGTCGAGCGTCTTCGCCACGCCGGAGCGGAAGCGCTCCTCCAGGATGCGTTCGGCCTCGCGGGCGGCGTTGAGGGAGCGCTCGGCGGTGTGGCGACGGGCGATCGCGGTCTGCATCTCCTCCCAGGCCTGCTCCACCTCCAGGCGGATGCCGCGGCTCATGCGCTCCACGTCGCTGCGGCCGGCCGCGGCCTCGGCCTCGGCAGCCACGACGGCGGCGCGATGCCGGCCGTCGCTCCACACCTCCCAGCCGACCATGGCCATCACCGTGGTCGAGTCGCCGTGCGCGCCCAGGAGGCGGTCGTCGAACAGGTCGTGCCGCACGGTCACGCCGACCCGCGGCAGCAGCGCGGCGCGACGGACCTCGCCCTCCAGCTCGCCCGCGGCGAGCATCTGCCTAGCGGCCTGGAGATCGGCGCGGTCCGCGGCGGCGGCGAGCCAGGCCTCGCGGTCCAGGCCCGCGGCGGGCTCGGCGGGCAGGGGCTCCAGCTCCCAGGTGGAGCCGGGGGCCGCGCCGAGACGGAAGGAGAGATTGGCCTCGGCCACCCGGGCGTTGCCACGGGCCTCGGCGAGCATCTCGTCGATCCGCGCCAGCTCGACCTCGGCGCGCAGCAGCTCGGAGCGGACGATCATCCCCTGCTCCACGTAGGACCGGGCCAGCTCCACGTGGCGCGCCACGGTGGCGCGCGAGGTCTCGAGCAGCGCGGCCATCTCGCGCGCCTGGGCGAGTATCACGTAGGCCTCGGCCGCGGCGAGCGCCGCGCTGTCGGCCGTCCAGCTCCCCTGGCTGCGCGCCGCCTCGGCGGCCAGCCGGGCCTGCTCGATGCGGCCCGGGAGCTCGCCGCCGGTGTAGACCGGGACCGAGACCTCCAGCCGGGTCATGAAGGTGGTGAGCGGATCGGGGTCGTTGGGGTCGGACTGCGTGAACGCCGGGAACGAGAAGCGCTCCTGGTTCAACTGGAACGCGAACGCCTCGGCCGGCGAATCGGTGCGGTCGATCATCTCCTGGAGCTGGACGGTGGGCAGGCGGAACGCCCGCGCCTGGCGGAGCCGGGCCTCGGCCGCCTGTTGGCGCGAGCCGGCGGCGGCCACCTCCAGCGCCTGCTCCCGCGCCCGGGACAGCGCGCCGGAAAGGCTGAGCGGCTCTCCGTTGGCCGGCCCGGCCAGCGCCAGGATCAATAGGATCGTGAGTCTCCTCGGTCTCATCTTGGCCTCCATTCGCACCCGTGCAGCAAAAGGCCGGCGGTCGCCCGCCGGCCCCATGCTTCCCTCCAGAGACAGCAGACGAGCTACGGGACGAGCAGCCCCAGGAGGTCCGAGGTCGTGACGATCCCGACCATGCGGCCGTGGCTGGTGACGAGGACCCGGTGGATGTGGGCCTCGCGCATCATCCGGGCGGCCTCGGAGGCGGGGGTGGCTTCGTCGACCGAATAGATCCGCGGAGTCATGATCTCGCTGACGAGGAGCCCGGGCTCTTCCACCTGGAAGCCTTCGAGCTCCTCGGCCGTGAGTCTCCGCTCCCAACCCCGGATGTAATAGTCCGAGGTGGGGAGGCGCTGGCTCAGCGGCCGCTCGGTCTCCATCCGGCTCTGTTCCGACGTGGCTCGCGCCACGTCCGAGAGCGACACCACGCCGACGAGCCTCCGTTCCGCGTCCTCCACCGGGGCGCCCGAGATCTGGTTCTCGGTCAGGAAGGTGGCGACCTCCTGCAGGGTCATGTCGTCGCGAACGGCGATCACGTCGCGGCTCATGATCTCCCGCACCGGGATCTGGCTCATCGGTCGCAGGCCTCGTTCCTCCATCACGCCGGGGCTGCTCATCCGACCATCACCTCCTCGTTCGCCTTCTGCACGGCCGCGGACGACTGGCGCGCCGCCTCCGGCGGCACCACCAGAACGTTGACGCCGCCGTCGCGGACCACCCGCGCGGCCACGCTGCCGAGCATGAAGCGTTCAAAGCCGCTGCGGCCATGGGTGCCGATCACGACCAGCGTGGGCTCCCACTCGCGGACGCGCAGCAGGATCTCGTCCTCCACGTAGCCGGTCGCGATCCTCGGCGCCACCTTGAGCGGGCTGTCGGCGGCGTGCCGGTCCAGGAAGCGGCGCATCTCCTCGCGGCAGTGCTCCTCGGCCTGGGACGGGCCCTCCCCGGTCGCGAACAGGTGGCGATCGAGCTCGGTGACCACGTAGAGCGCCTCCAGCTCCGGCAGGTTCGTGGACACATCCACCTCCCGGCTCAGAGTGGCGACGACGTTCAGGCCCTCGCGGAAGGCCTCCGCGGACAGGAACGACAGGTCGACGGGGAACAGGACGCGCGCCGGCGGGAGCGGCATCTCCCGGCGGACCACCAGGACAGGGCAGGTCGCTTTCCGCACCACCCGGTCGGAGGTCGAGCCGAACAGCTTGGACAGGAGCGGCGTCTCGGTCGCGCCGACGACGATCAGGTCCGCGTTCTTGCGGCGCGCGGCCTCCATGATCATCTGGTGCGCGGGGCCGGGCTCCAGCAGCATGCCGGCCAGCTCCTCGGCCTTGAGGCCGATCCGGTCGGCCTGGTTGGTCATCAGCCGCCGCAGGGCCTGGCGCTCGGCCTCCATCACCTCGCCCATCGACACCTCGGGCACGAACGGCGCGCCGCCGTAGGCGGTCTGCAGCGTATAGGCGTGGGCCAGGACGACCCGGGCCCCGGCGGTCCGCGCCAGCTTGAGGCCAGTGCGCACCACCTCGTCGCTCGCCTCGTTGAGGGATGTCCCGATCAGCACGGTTTCAATCTTCTTGACCATGACTCTCCTCCTTCCTGGAGGTCCTGGTCAGAGTCTGGATCGGATGGCGGAGGGTCTCGACACCCGGGGAGGTGGCGGGGCAACGCGAGGGGGTGGGCAGGGTTGCCCACCCCGATGGAGAGCGGCTCAGCGGCGGCCGATGGCGTCGTCGACGAACTGCGCCAGGCGGCCCTGTTCGAGCGGGTCGAGGATCTCGCCGAGCCACTCCTTGAGCGCGTCGGGATCGCGGAAGGCGCGGCGGTTCGGGTTATTGGAGCTGCGGATCACCCGCTCCACCTGGAGGGCGAACAGGGCGCTGTCGCGGATCAGGAAGGCGGTGCGCTCGACCTGCGGCGCCACCCCGGAGAGGAGCTGGATCAGGGTCTCGGCCACCGGCACCGGGAAGACGTCCGCCTGCAGAAGGTCCACGACGCCGACGTACTTGCGGGTCAGCTTCTTGATGATCGCGTGGTGCCCGGCGACGAACTGCTTCACCTCGTCGAGAGTCAGAGGGCTCGCGAACCGCACCTCGACCAGCCTGCCCACCACGTTCTGAGCCTTTTGCATTCAGTCCTCCGGTGCTTTCACATCGATGGACTGGGGAGTCTACCCTCTTCCGGAGACCCCGTCACGCCTCCTGCGCACCGGGCAGAGGCAACGGCTCCAGGCCCACGGCCTCTTCCAGTTTCTCCGCCGCGTGGGCCAGCCGGGCCATCACCCGGTAGTAGACCTCGTAGACCCGCTCCAGCAGGTGCTCGCTCAGGGAGTAGAGGTCGACCAGTCCCAGACGGGCCGGGTCGGCCGGGAAGATGTAGCCCTGGAGAGTGACCCCCGCGTCCGCATGGTCGAAGGGGTAGGCGACGCCGTCGAGCAGTTGATGGAAGGTGGTGAGCAGGGTCTTGAGCTTCGTCTCGCGGGTCCGCAGGGAGGCCTGGAGCGCTTCGGACTGCTCGTTGCCCTCGAGCCGCGGCACCAGGGCCGCCACCTGGGCGCGCACCACGTGCAGCTCGCGCAAGGTCTTGAACAGTCCGCCGAGGAGGGCCGCGGTTTCGAGCAGCCGCGGGGCCTCGGACCGGATCTCGCCCTCCGGATCGACGCGCGCCGCCACGTCCGGGTCCTGGAGCAGGCCCAGCGACGCGGCGAGGCGCGCGGCACAGGCGCGCTCGTGGGGAGTGAGCTCGTCGTCGGCCGCCTTGAGCCGCAACCGCGTGGTCTCGCCGGCGCGGCGGACCGCGCCCTCGTCGGCGCCCGGCAGGTCGAACTCCTTCGGTTGCACCTTGAAGCCGGCGCCGATCACGACCTCCGCCTGCCGCACGCTCATCATCCGCCGGAACGCCTTCTGGTAGCGCTCGCCGGCGCGCACCAGCTCGGGCAGGGAGCGCTCGGCCTGGCTTCGCGCCTCCCGCACCGCGTCGGCCGTCACCGCTCCTCCCCAGCCGGCGAAGCACACCGGGCGCAGCCCGTTGAACCCGTTCTGAAAGAAGCGCGCCAGGGCGTCGCTCTCCTGGTCGGAACGGTCGCGGCGGCTCACCACCTCGGTCACCGGCACGAGGCGCTCGGGCTTCACCGCGTCGCCCAGCATCTCCTTGTAATAGTCGAGCGTGACCGCCCGCGACAGCCCCTCGAAGTCCCGGAACAGGGAGGTCGCCGGCAGGTCGGACTGGAAGACGGGCGGCAGGGTCTCGCGCCGCACGCTGACGCAGCGCTCCTCGTCCGCCGGGTGGGTCGAGAACAGCTTCGTCCGGTCCTGCTGCGCGTGTTTGTCGAGCTCGCGCCGCACGTCGGCCGGCATGCGGTCGCGGTTGATCCGGGTGAGATCCGGCAGGCTGTCGGCCAGGCGGTTCTCGCGCCAGGAGACCTCCAGGTCGGACATCGATTTCTGGTGCGACAGGCTGAGCATGCGGATGTCGCGCATGGTGGCCTCGAAGGTGGACGATCCGACCAGCCGCGCCTCATAGCGGTCGGCGTCGTACTCCATCTGCCGCATCATGAAACAACTGATGGCCTGTCCGACCCACATGAGCCCGAGCAGGAGCTTGCGGGTGAGCCAGATGCACCCCCGCGCGACGCCGAGGACGAGCATGATGAGGAGGCTCTCCGAACCGGAAGCCTCGCGGCGCATCCAGTCGTCCCATTCGTCGCGCTGGTACACCACGCGGGCAAACCAGGCGTTGGTGGCGCGCACGAGGTAGGACATCCGCATGCCGGCGCGCTGCGAGAAGTGGCCGAACTCGTGCGCCAGCACTCCGGCCATCTGCTGCAGCGACAGGCCGGCCAGGAGCGGCAGGCCGATGGTGAGGACCAGGTCGTCCTCCCCCACCAGGCTGACCAGGCCGCGGTGCAGACCGGCATGGGCGTTCACCGAGGCGTCCACATAGATGCGCTTCGGGAGCGGCGCTCCCACCGCCTGGCACACCCTCTCCACGAACTCGAAGAGCAGCGGCTCCTGGTCGCGCCGGACCATGCGCGGCCGGCCGGCCTCGGCGGAGCGCGCGAACAGCGGCTTGACCAGGAAGGCCAGGAGGATGCCTCCGATCACCGCCGGCGAGACCCAGAGCGCCCAGGCCGCGAGCATCGCCCGGCCGCTGCCGTGGAACTGCGGCGTGGGCATCAGGACCAGGTACTCGTAGACGCCGTAGGCCACCAGATACACCATGTAGGCATAGACCAGGGGCAGCATCACCATGCCCACCGCCACCACGGACATGGCCAGCCGGTAGTTGGGCGGCAGCGGCACGGGCGCGACGCGGCCGCGGAAGGCGCCGAGGACGCGCTGGCGCAAATCGGGAGCGGACGGGGCTTCAACCGTCTGGGGGATCGGTTCCAAGGCAGACCTCCATGCGATGTCTGAGAAGAGTGACGTTTCGGCCCGAACATTTCAACCGGCGTGTTAGGATGAGCTAAACACGGCAACGATTCCATTTGCGGGAAGGGGGAGCCGGGCGGCGCAAGGGACCTGCCCGGCGCGCTGCAATTTTCCGCCGGCAGGCTCCACTCTTCTATCGAAGGGGCGGTCCGATCCGAAGCCCGTCCCGCGAGAGGAGCCGCGATGCTGGCCGACAGCAGCCCTGTACAGCGTGGGAAGGGCGGAGTCGAGTGGACCCGGGAGAACCCGTCTTCGGGAGGGACCGTCGTCCGCGTCCGTTTCCCACCGGTGGATTCCGAGATGATCAGCAATCTCAGGGAGGTCTCCGCGTCAGACCTCGTGCGCAGGATCCAGGAAGGAGAACCGGCCGCCGACACGGAGCTCGTCGCGCGCTTCAGCGACGGCCTCTCCTTCCTCCTGCGGCGCTGGACCAGGGACCGCGTCATCGCCGAGGACCTCTTCCAGGAGACGTTCCGTCTCGCCCTGGAGAAGATCCGCAAGGGCGAGGTGCGCGATCCGGACCGGCTCGCCGGGTTCCTCCGCTCGCTGGCCAAGAACCTCAGCATCGAACACTACCGGCGCGGCTCCCGGCGCGAGGCGAGGGAGGAGGAGCTGGAAGCCGCCGCGGAGCTCTCCGCGCCCGAGACCGGTCAGCTCGGGCAGCTCCTGCGCCAGGAGAAGGCGGCCCTGATCCGCCAGGTCCTGGAGGAGCTCGGCTCCGAACGCGACCGCCAGGTCCTCTTCCGCTTCTACATCGCCGAGGAGGACAAGGAGCAGATCCGCTCCGACCTCGGGCTCACCGGTCCCGAGTTCAACCTGGTCCTGTTCCGGGCACGACGCCGCTACCGGGACCTCTACGAACGGCACGCCGCCAAGGGGAAGGAGTAACCATGGACCACCGGCGTATCGAAGAGCTGAACATTCCCGAGCTGTATGCCACAGGTCGGCTTTCCGCTGAAGACGAAGAGATGTTCGAGACCCATCTCCTGGAGTGCCGGGAGTGCCGCGAGCAGGTCGCCTGGGCGGAGGA
>JACZDC010027660.1_pt1 | contig 15310 bp, 12 predicted proteins | sample 8641791 | NCBI WGS metagenome assembly JACZDC01 (sample SAMN15324613, study PRJNA640507) | soil metagenome | isolation source: intercropping peanut in the second line | place: China: Luxin town, Laibin City, Guangxi Province | collected 2019-07-25 | depth 10cm m
CTCACCGGCTCGATCGCCGAGTGCGGATAGACGGGCAGCATCCAGCGCCGCTCCTCCATCGTCATCGCCTGCATTCCGTGCCTCCCCTTAAACCCAGCCGGGTCCCGGCTGCATCAGGCCGGACGTCTCGGGCAGCCCGAGCATCCGGTTCATCCATTGGACGGCGCCTCCGGCGGCGCCCTTCACCAGGTTGTCGATGGAGGAGAACACAGCCAGATGGTCGCGGTCCACCGCCACCCCGATCCGGCAGCGGTTGGTTCCGACCACGTCCTGGAGCTTCGGCGGCGCGTCGAGCACGGTGACGAACGGCGAGCCTTCATAGAAGGACGCCAGCGCGGCCCGTACCTCGGCGGCGCTCCGGGCCTGGACGAGCTTCGCCTGCACCGTGGCATAGATGCCGCGGGCGAACGGTCCGGCCTGCGGGATGAAGTGGATGTCGGCCTCCACTCCCGAGGCCGCCGCCGCGAGCGCCATCATCTCGGGCTCGTGGCGGTGCGCCAGCGGGCTGTAGGCGTAGAGGTTGCTCCGCCGCGCCGGGTGGTGGGTGGTGGCGGTCGGGGTGCGGCCCGCGCCCGTGCTGCCGGTGACCGCGACCACGCTCAGGCGCGGCTCCACGAGCCCGAGCCTGAGGAGCGGGACCACGGCGAGCAGCGTCGCCGTGGTGAAGCACCCGGGATGGGCCACGTGCCCGTCCGGGGTCTCCGAGGCGTGCTCGGGCACGGCGCAGGTGAACGAGGCCAGCCGCTCCGGCGCGCCGTGGGCGTGGCCGTAGACGGTGGCATAGGCGCCGGCGTCCGCGAACCGGAAATCCGCGGAGAGATCGACCGCCCGCGCCGGGACGCCCGCGGCTTCCGCTTCGGCGAGGACGCCGTCGACGAGAGCCGCCGCCGCACCGTGCGGCGCGGCGCAGAAGACCGCGGCCGGACCTCCGGTCAGACCCGAAAACGTCTGCGCCAGAGACCCACGGTCCGAAAACGCAAGGCCGGGGAAGCAGCCGCCGAGGTGCGGAAACGCCGCCTCGACCGGCTCCCCCGCCTGGCTCTCCGAGAGCACCGCGGCCGGACGGAGGACCGGATGGCCGGCGAGCAGCCGCAGCACCTCGCCGGCCACATAGCCCGAGCCTCCCAGGATGATCGCCGGGACCTGGTTCATGCCTCGACCACCTCTGCGACCGCAGTCGGTGCCGCCAGTCCAAGGCTCTCCCGCACCCGGGCGGCCAGCCGGCCGCCGTGGAGGCGGGCGTTGATCGCCGGCACCCCGAGCTGCTCCTCGATGATTTTGGTGCCCGCGAGGTTGTCCGTGGCCGGCCCGGTCACCGCGACCGGCTCGATGCCGAACCGTTCGCGCAGCATGCGAACGCCGCCCCAGGCCGCCACCGGGTCGTTCGCGGCGAGCAACACCGCGGTCAGGGAGGCGCGGATCTCGGCGTCGGCGAGGATCGCGTCCACCCCATAGGCCCCGAGCAGGCCGTCGCCGAGCTCGGCCACGATGACATCGGGCCGGCCGGCGGCGAGCTGCGTGAGGAGCGTGCGGGTCACCGGCGCGGAGTTGGCGCCCGTGGTCGTCACCACCCCCAGGTCGGTGAAGATCCCGGTCTTCCGCGCCCCGGCGTCCTCCATGGCGAGGACGTCGCGGCGCAGCGAAACGCCCGTGGCCTTGAAGCCGTCGACCGTCAGTCCGCCATGGCTCAGCTCGCGCACCAGCGAGCAGGCTGCGGCCGTCTTGCCGCAGTTCATGCACGAGCCGACCAGCGCCACGACCGGCACCCCGGCGGCGTCGAGCGTCGGAAGCCACGGAGTCCCGCCGATGCGCGCGGCCACGCCGATCCGCTCTCCCAGGAACGGGAAATGGAGAACGGCGCCGAGCACCTCGCACTCGAACGGCGGGCCGAGATCCGGGCTCACCGAATCGCAGATGCCGATCACCCCGCCCATGTTGAGCAGGTGCACGCGGTCGCCCGGCGCGAGCTTCTCGGGCAGGTGGCCGGCGTAGCCGAACAGCGCCTGCCGATGCCCGAGCGCGCCGGCGATCACGTCGCCGCGCTTGACCTGTGCCATGCGGCCGCTCGGCAGCTCGAGCTGGTTGTACACGCTCTTGTCGTGGAGCACGCGCACCGCGACCACCACCCCCTCCTCGCACGGGATGTCCGCGGAGAGCCGCACCTCCCGCTGGAGCTGGCAGGAACGGGTGACCGAAGCGACCTTGTCGAGAGTCACGGTTTTCATGAACCGACCTCCTCCAACTCAGCGACCGGAACGGAACCGGCGCGGGCCCAAAGCATGCCGGGCAGACCGGCGAGGCGCGAGAAGCCGCGGGCGTCGGCCGACGTCCACTCACCCGTCGCCTCGCCGTAGACACCCTTGGACGCGGCCAGCAGCGAGTACGGAGACACCACCCCCTCCACCACCACCTGGCCCGACCGGAACAGCAGCCGCACCTCGCCCGTCACCCGCTCCTGCGAGCTGGCGAGCAGCGCCTCGATGTCGCGGCACACCGGCTCCAGGTGCTGGCCCTCGTGGACCAAATCGCCGTAGACCGCCGACATCATCTCCTTGACCTTGAGCTGCCGGCCGGTCAGCGTCAGCTTCTCGAGCTCGCGGTGGGCCGTGAGGAGCACCTCGGCCGCGGGAGCCTCGAACGCCACCCGTCCCTTGATGCCGAGGATGGTCTCACCGAGATGGATGCCACGGCCAATGCCGAACGGCGCCGCCGCCGACTCCACCCGCGCCAGCAGCTCGACCGGCGAAAGCTCCTCGCCGTTGAACGAGGTCGGCACGCCCTGCTTGAACCCGATCGTGAAGCGCTCCGGAGTCCGCGGCGCGTCGAACGCGCCCCGGGTCAGCACCCAGGCCGCTTCCGGCAGCGGCTCGACCGTGTCGAGCGTCTCGCGCCCGCCGATCGTCACGCCCCACATCCCGCGGTTGATCGAGTACGCGGCGCCGAACGGCGGCACGGGCAGACCCCGCTCCTCCAGGAACGCCACCTGCTCCTTGCGCGAGCGCGGCTGGTCGCGCACCGGCGCCAGGATCTCCAGCCCGGGCGCCAGCGTGCGCAGCGCCACGTCGAAACGCACCTGGTCGTTGCCCGCGCCGGTCGAGCCATGAGCGACGGTGGTGCTGCCGAGCCGCTGCGCCGTCCGCGCCACCTCCCGCGCCTGGATCACGCGCTCGGCGCCGACGCAGAGCGGGTAGACCTGGCCGCGCTTCACGTTGCCCATGATCAGGAAGCGGATCACCTGCTCGAAGAACGCCGCGCGGCCGTCGACCAGGATGTGCTCGACCGCGCCGAGCGCCTGCGAGCGCGCGGCCAGGCTGGCGGCAGCCTCGGCGTCGATCCCGCCGGTGTCCACCGTCACCGTGACCACGGGCCGTCCGAGCGTCTCCGAGAGGAACGGGATGCAGAAAGAGGTGTCCAGCCCGCCCGAGAAGGCGAGCACGATCGGCTCGGTCATGGGTTCACCTTTCCTCGAGGGAGCGCTCGAGACGCTGGATGAAGTGTTTCTGGTCGAGGGCGCCGGCGGTGGCCACGAAGATCGTGTCGTCCCCGGCCATGGTCCCGACCACCTCGGGCCAGGCGGCGCGGTCGATCGCCACCGCCACGCTCTGCGCGGCGCCGGTGGCCGTGAACACCACGGTGAGATGAGGTCCCGCGGGCTTGAGCCCGTGGATGAACCACGCCACGTCCGGAAGGCCGGTCTCCCCCTCTTCTCCCTCCACCGGAGGGATGTACCGCCCGCCCACCCGCGCGATCCCGAGGTCGCGAAGATCGCGGCTCACGCTCGACTGCGTGGCCTGGATCCCGCGCTCCGCCAGGGCCGAGATCAGCTCGCCCTGGCTCGCCGCACCCCGCTCCCGCAGGATCGCGAGGATCTCCTGTTGGCGCTGGTTTCGGAGGATGGGGTCGGATGGCATGGTGTCAGCTCTCGTGAAAAACAATGCGCATGAGTGTGCATGATAGTGAATGAATTGTCAACAGGAATCTTCGGGTGAGATAGCTCCATCCCCTGGAGCAGTACAGGCGTGTAACCCAGAGGAGGAGTGACGATGAATGCTCTCTTTCCAGCTCGTTCGTTTTCCGCACGCCGCGTGCTCCTGCCGCTGCTGGTCCTGGCATTGACGGGTTGGGCGGGAGCGGCCTCGGCCGTGACCGTCGACGGCGCCGCCCTGCTCGACGAGGCGCTGGTCGACGCGACGCTCAGCGCCGAAGCTCCTGACGGCACCGTGCTGGCGGCCGACGCCGGCCGCACCAACTGGGCCGGCCGCTTCACCATCGAAGTCCCCGAGAGCGCCGCCGGCGATCGCCTCGTCCGCATCGTCGCCCGGGGCGGACACACCTCGCGCGGTGAGTTCGACGGTACGCTGGCGGTGCGGCTCGACACCGCAGAGGCGGCGCAGTTCGTCGTGCTCGAGCCGATCACCACGCTGGTCGACGGCTACCTGAAGGCAGAGCCGTCGGCGACGCGGGAGGACGCCTACGCCCGGGTCGAGGCGTTCCTCGGCATTCCGGCGGACCCCGGGATCGGGGCCGTGGCGTGGGACGACTCGCTGGGCGTGGCGTCACCGTACTTTGACCGGTCGCTGTTCGTGGACCGGGCCGCCGGCGGGTTCGACGCCTATGTCGCCTCGCTGGTCCAGGACCTGCGCGCCGGCGAGACTCGGCAGTTCGTGCGGCGGCCCCTGTTGAGAGGAGCCGGCGACGTCGCCAAGGATGCCGCCAAGGACATCGCCGGAAAGCTCGGGGGCATGGCGCTCGACGCGCTCCTCGAGAAGACGGGGCTCCTCGACAAGCTCGGCCTCGCCCCCGAGAAGGTGAACGTGGCGACCAAGGAGCAGGTGGAGCAACTGGCGCGCTCCATCGAGTCGGTGCGGGCCGATCTGAAGCGGGTCAGCGACCAGATCGCCAGCAACACCGAGTCGATCGCCAACCAGGTCGCGGAATTGCGTGAGTTCCAGGCCTTCACCACGCGGAACGGACCGGGCGGCGGCAACAGCATCAGCGACCACCTGACCGCGTTCGAAACGGTACGCGCGGACTACACGGACTTCATCACCGGCAATACCACGTCCATCGTCCCCGGCTCGCTCATCGCCAACGACATCGACAACAAGATCCTCGGCGCCGGGAACGACTTTCGCGACCGGGTCGACAGCATCCACAACAACATCGTTCCGACCAACAACGTGGGCGGGCTCGTGGACGGGGTCTACACGCTGCTCGCCAAGGTGGCGCGTGAGAACGGCAAGGACTGGAGCGTGGTCGAGAACTACTTCGTGAAGCTCACCGGCTGGCAGACCGAGGCCATGAGCCTCTATCTCGACGCCAAACGCTACAAGAGGGCGCCGGAGGGAGACATCAACGCGTTGAAGGCGAGGTTCCGCGACCAGCTCGCCGCACAGCGCCTGGAGTTGCTGCGGGCGGCCGAGGTGTTCGTGCTGCACAAGGGGCCGCGCGGACTGACCGGCGTGCCGGCGGTCGACCTCGCGCCGATGATGCGCGCCGACCTGCTCGTCCATACCCTCGAAAGGAAGAAAGGCTGGTTGACAGCGGCGGTGCTCGGCTTCAGCGACCCGGTGGTGACGGGCCTGGCGAGCTACGCCGGCCCCTATGTGCAGGTGGACGCCGCGTCGCAGAAGCACCCGTTCGACGCCACCTACGGCCCCGCCGGCAACACCTACTACGGCAGGAACGTCGAGTATCCGCTCACCGCCCAGAACTGTTACTACTACCTCGGCCGCGACTTTGCGGAACGGAGCTCGTCCACCTACTTCGAAAAGCTGGTCGCCGGGCTGGGGTGTACAGCGCGTGTGATGCGCTACAAGGCGAGCCTTGAGCCGCCGCCCTTCCTCAGCAGGTTCGCGATCGCGAGCAGCGCGATCGAGGACGCCGACGCAGCCGCGCGCCGCACCGGTCAGCGCCCTGGCGACTACGCTCCGCCATTCGGCGCCCTGACCGTCTCGAAGGTCGACCTGGTGACCGGCGCCGACAGCACGGTGTCCAACATGGAGCAGGTGTCGCTGGCGGGATCGGTCAACGCCACCGCGAGCGCCACGTCGCAGTTCACCCTCGCCGGAGAGTCCCAGGATCGCACCCTCATCGCCATCCCGGGCAACGCGATCACCAATGAGATCATCTATCTGACGGCCCGGTGCGAGGGCGGCACCGTCCGCTTCGGTTTCGGCGCGATGGGGGGACAGGAGCAGGCGGCGTTCCTCTTCCGCCAAGCCAGGCGCCAGACGGCTGCCTGCACCGGCGGCTCCTGTCCCGCGCCCGAGGTGGCCTTCGGGTTCAAGTGTCCGGGATCGAGCCAGGAACAGTTCATGGCACCGCCGGCGGCCGAGGGTGGTCTCGCCACCGCCTCGGCACAGCCTTTCTATTTCAAGCTGGCGGCCGGCAATCCGCGGCACCGGACCCGGTTCACGTACACCCAGAACGGGAAGACCGCGGCGCTGTACCTGAACATCCCGACCACGATCGGCTTCTATGCCGGCCTCGTCGGATACGACCTGGTCGGCAAGTCGAGGGACGTCGGCGCGTTCCGCGACGGCACGAAGCTCCAGACCAACGGCGGCTTTCTGGAGAAGCGGGACTACCAGCCCATCAACGAAACCTCTTCTGGCGAAAAGAGCCTGTCGCTTCGTGTCCTTGGAGCCAAGCCGCTGGACTTCGACCTGAGCGCCACGGGCACGCTGACAGGCAAGCTGGTGCGGGAGGCGCAATACCAGGGAACCTGCAATCTGCTGAAGCCGAGCCTCACCGGGAGCTTCAGCCAGAACGATACGGTGTTCGCGACCAGGACGATCCTGGCTCCGGGAGAGTGTGTCGGCCTGGTCACGAGCCCGGTGAGCGAGACCTTCACCGGGACGGCAGCCGTGAGGCAGGTTGCCCCGGGCAGCACGCTCACCTTGAAGATGAGAGCGGAGACCCGGCTCCTCTATGAGATGAGAAAGGGGGAAGCGATCCACATGGCCGCGGACGGCAACCTCGCCGCGACCAAGCTGGAGGTTACGATCGCGAACCCGGGGAACTTCTAGAGCGATGCCTTCTTACTTCTTGGGTGGATAGGCTGGCGTCGGCGCCAGCCCCTCCAGCTTCGGCCGCTTCAGGTGCCAGCCGGTGGCGTCCTGGTAGGCCTTGGCGAGAGCCAGCGCGTTGCCTTCCTGGAACAGGTTGCTCAGGAAGGTGATGCTGGTCGGCGTGCCGTCCTTGCGGAAGCCGTTCGGCAGCACGACGCAGGGGTGACCGGTCAGGTTCGTCAGCAGGAGGTTGGAACCGCCGTAGGTCGGCGAGACGTAGACGTCGATGTCCTGGAACAGGCGGGCCATCTCCTGCATGGCGAGGGTGCGGATGCGGTTCGCCTGGAGATAGGCCACGGCCGGGATCGTCTGGCCGAGGCGGAAGGAGTTGGGCCAGGCCTGTTCGATCTGGCGCACGAGGAGGTCGTCCTTGCCGCTGCGGGTCAGCTCGTCGAACGCCGCCGAGGCCTCGGCGCTGAGGATCACCCGCAGCGGCTCGATCGGCAGCTTCGGCAGCTCGATCGGCTTCAGCTCGATGCCGAGCTTCCGCAGGTCTTCCAGGGCGGCGAGGTCCAGGTCGTGCCATTCCTTCTGGTTCTCCTCCGGCTTCTCCTCGAAGAGGGTCTTGAGATAGCCGACCCGGAGCCGCTTCACCTCCACCCCGGCGTCCCAGCGGAACGGGGCGTCCACCACCGTCAGATCCCGGCCGTCCGGGCCGTGGATGGCCTGGAGCACGGCGGCGCAGTCCTCGACGCTGCGGCAGATCGGACCGAGCTTGTCCATGGACCAAGAGAGCGCCATGGCGCCGTGGCGGCTCACCCGGCCGAACGTCGGACGCAGACCGGTGCAGCCGGTGCGGGTGCTGGGCGACACGATCGAGCCGAGCGTCTCGCTGCCGATCGCGAAGCCTACTGCGCCGGCCGCGGTGGCAGCCGACGAGCCGGCGGACGAGCCGCTCGAACCCTGCTCGGGGTTCCAGGGGTTGCGCGTCATGGCGTCGAACCAGACGTCGCCCCAGGCCAGCTCGCCCAGGGTCAGCTTGGCGACCAGCACCGCGCCGGCCTTCTCCAGCCGCTCGACCACCGTGGCGTCCTGGTCAATCACCTGATCCTTGAACGGCACCGATCCCCAGGTGGTGCGGTAGCCCTTGGCGGCCAGCAGGTCCTTGGCGCCCCAGGGGATGCCGTGGAGCGGTCCCCTGTCCTTGCCAGCGGCGAGCTCGCGGTCGGCGCGCTCGGCCTGCTCCATCGCGCGCTCTTCGGTGTACGTGATGACGGCGTGCAGGATGGGATCGAGCTTGCGCAGGCGGTCCAGGTACATCCTGGTGAGCCCGACCGATGTGACCTTGCCCGCCCGCAGCAGCTTCCCGAGTTGGGTTACGGCCAGGAACGGCAGCTCCTCGACGCTCGCGGTCGGCATCGGGACGGAGCTGAGCCGGAACGCGCTCTCCCCCTTCAGCTCCATGCCGGAAGGAACCGGATCGAACCGGACCGCCGGAGCCACGCTGTTGTCGAGGTGAAACTCGTGAATCGCGTGGTAATCCGCGAGCTGCTCATCGAGCCCATTGAGCATCAGCTCGCGCTCGGGGCCGGTGAATTCCAGGCCGGCGACCTTCTCGGCCTCGCTGAGCATCTCGGCGGTCACGGTCCCCTTCTTCTTCTCCTGGGCTGCCAGCATGCCGGGAGTCGCGGCGGCGGCAGACAGCAGCGCGAGGAAACGGCGGCGGTCGAATTCGGTCATCCGCCGATTCTAGACGACCTCAGGCGCCGGGAGGCGGAGTCGCGAAGAAGAACGCGAGCACGAGCACGGCATAGACGCCCAGGAGCAGCACCCCCTCGAACCAGTTCGTTTCGCCGTCGTGCGCGATGGCGTTGACCGCGAACGCCACACCGGCCACGGCGATCAGCTCCAGCGGGTTGGAGAACACCAGGTTCATGGGGTGGCCCAGGAAGTAGGACACGATCACCAGCACCGGCGCCACCAGCAGCGCGATCTGGATCGAGGAGCCGAGGGTGATGCCGAGCACCAGGCCCATGCGGTCGCGGCGCGCGAAGTAGACCGCCGAGATGTACTCCGCCGCGTTGCCCACGATGGCCAGCACCACCACGCCGAGGAAGAAGGTCGAGAGCCCGAGTTGCGAGGCGGTCCCTTCGAGCGCGCCCGAGACCAGCTCGGCCTCGACCGCGATCAGCACCGTACCGCCCAGGAGCACGCCCATGGCCTTCCACAACGGCCAGTGGCCGCCGGCTGCCTCCTCTTCCTCGTCGTCGTCCGCCGCGAACACGTTCTTGTGGGTGACGAGGGTATGAACGAGATTGGCGATGTAGATCAGGATCAGGACCACGGAGACGCCGAGGCTCAGCCGTTCGTCCAGTTGCGAGGCGCGCGGCGAGCTGACCAGCCCGCGCTCGGTGTAGTTGAACAGGGCCGGCACCATGAGCGCGATCACGGAGAGGATGAGCAGGCTCGAAAGCAGTCCGGCGTGCTCGCGGTTGAACCGCTGGCGCTCGCGCCCGAAGCTGCCGAACACGATCGCGAGGCCAAGCCCCAGGAGGCCGTTGCCGATGATCGCGCCGGTGATCTGGGCCTTGACCACCTGCGGGTGGCCGGCCATGAGGACGAACAGCGCGAGCACCAGCTCGGCCACGTTGCCGAAGGTGACGTTGAGAAGGCCGCCGATCGCCGAGCCGGCAATGGCGGCCATCTGCTCCGTCCCCCGCCGCACCCACTCCGCCAGCGGCACGATGGCCAGGACCGCCGTGGCGAACACCCACAGCGGTCCTATGTGCAGGACATAGCCCAGGACCATCGAGACCGGAACCAGGAGGAGAAGCAGATTGATCCCCATGCACGCTCCCTTTCGCTCAGGGCAGTCCCTGGACCATGACGTTGCGGAAAGACGCCGCGAGCCGGTCGAGGTCGTCGGGATCCGCGGTCAGGGCGATGCCGCCGCCCAGCTCGACCGCCGCGGCGATCACGTGGGCGTCGGCCAAGTGCGCCGACCCCGCCTGGGCAGCGGTCAGGACGCCCCCCACGATCCTGGCCAGCGAGCGGTCCGTGTCCCGGATGAGGATGCCCGTCTCGCGCGACAGGCACGAGTCGACCAGGGCATTGTGCCGGGGACCACGGTAGAGCTCGGCCAGGATCACGCTCGGGACGATGACCTCCCGGCGCAGGTTCGCCGCCGCGCGCAGGGCAGCACGCACCTCCTGGTTGCGCGGCCCGGGCTTCCCGGCCAGGGCCGACAGGGCTTCCGCGTCGAGCACCACGCAGGGTTTCATTCCAGAAGCTCCATATACTTCTGAACCAGGGCCTGGTCGATCGGCCCGTGCTCAGCGTCCAGTTGATCGAGCAGCTCCACGAGCAGGCGGCTGCGGCGGCGGTGCTCCAACTCCATCCGGATTGCCTGATTGACCTGGGCGGAAAGGTTCTGCTCCTCCCGCTCGAGCTCCTCGACCAGATCCTCGTCCAACGACACCGAAACCTTGCGCTTGGTCGAATTCATACTCCAAGCATACCAAAGTAGGATTCGGGGAGCAAGGATGCGGCCTTCGCTCATCGCGGCGCCCCCGGCAACTCGATCGCCATCCGGCCGTCCTCTTGGAAGCGCAGGAGGATGAGCCCGAACCGGTCGGTCCGCAGCACCGGGATGTGTCGCTCGGCCAGCCGGTCGAGGATGACGGGCGACGGGTGATGGTAGAGGTTGTCCACGCCCGCCGAGATCAGGGCCAGGCGGGGATGGGCGGCGTCGAGGAAGGAATTCGTCGAGGAGGTGTAGCTGCCATGGTGGGCCACCTTGAGGACGTCCACCTGGACGTCCTTCTCGCAGCAGGAGAGGAGGCGCATCTCGGCCCAGCTCTCGACGTCACCCGTAAGGAGCACGCTGCGGCCCAGTGCCTCGGCCCGGATCACCAGCGAGCGCTCGTTGGTGCCGCGGTCTTCATCTGGGTTGGGATGGAGCACTTTCAGGCGCCAACGCCCGACGGCCACCTCGTGCCCGGCCCAGAGATGGCGGACTGGAGTCCCTGGGATGGATTCGAGGCGACCGGCGCAACCTTTCTCCTCCCAGCCGGGCCCCATCCAGACCTCGCCGATGTCGAGATAGGCCGAGATGTCTACCAGGCCGCCGCAGTGGTCCTGATCGGGATGGGTCATGATGACGGCGTCCAGGTGGCGGACTCCTTCCGACAGGAGAGCCGGCAGGAGGACACGGCCGCCGAGGTCACCGGTCTTCCACCCTCCCCCATCCACGAGCACGGCGTGCTGACCATCCCGGAGCAGGATCGAATCTCCCTGCCCCACGTCCAGCATGGCCAGTTCGACGCCCCGAGTCCTTGGGAGATTGCACGCGACGAGGAGGACGAGACCGCCGGCTCCGGCGATCGCGATCCGGCGCGGTGCGAAGAGCGCCAGTCCGAGCAGCAGTGCGAGGAGCCAGGCCGCGGTCCACGACAGGTCCAGGGGAACCGGAAACCAGGACGCCGGACCGGTGCGCGCTGGCCAGGAGAACGGCGCGGCCAGGAGGTCGAGGAAGGGAAGCAGATGAGCGGCCGTGCCCGGAGAGACCAGCGCGGCCAGGGTCCAGAGCAGAGAGCCGCCCAGGGCGATTCCCGTCCAGGGGATCGCCACGAGGTTGAAGAGCGGCGACAGCGGCGTGAGCAGGTGGAAGCGCGACAGCGTCCACGGGAGGGTCAGGAGCTGGGCTCCCACGCTCGCGGAAAGCGGGCCGGCGAGCCACCGGGGCAGAGCGCTCCAGCGCTTCGCCAGGGTCGGCGCCGCGAGCAGCAGGCCGACCGTGGCTGCGACCGTGAGCTGGAAGGCCACGGACAGCACCACGTCCGGACGCTGCACGACGAGCAGGATCACCGCCCAGCCGAGCGCGTTCACCGCTGCCGGCGGACGCTCGACCAGGAGCGCCGTGACCGCCAGGAAACCCATGACCGCGGCGCGGATCAGGGCCGGGAGCGGACCGACCAGCATGAGATAAAGACTGATCGCGACCAGCATCAGCAGCAGCCGCAGCCACCGCGGAAGCCAGCCGGCCAGCAGCCACACCGCTCCGGCCACCAGCGCCACATGGACGCCCGAGACGGAGAGGAGATGGTAGAGGCCGGTGACCCGCAACCCCCGTTTCCATTCCACGGGAAACGCCGAGGCGTCTCCCAGTACCAGAGCGCGGGTGAGCGCTTTCCCTGGAGTATCCGGACCGGAGGCCCGGAAGGCCTTCTCCATCCGGCCGCGGAGTCGGGCCGAAAGGCTTGCCACCGGTCCTGGGGGAGACTCCTGAGCCATCAGCGACCGGCTCTTGACCCGGATCCTCCAGGGTCCGGCCGGCACCGGCTGGCGATTGGCGAAGCCGGGCGAGCGGGCCAGGTAGGCTCTCACCCGGAGGCTTGACCCGAACGGTGGCGGCTCCTCGCCGCCCGGTACGTGGAGCAGGACTTCGAGGTCCGGTTCCGTGTCCAGGCCGTCCTGCCGGAGCCGGACGACCTCGGCAGGCGCGGACCAGCCCGGTTCGTCGTCGGAATCGTCGGCGAGGTCGGGCGTCCAGTGGCCGGCGACGCGGACTACGGCCTCGACCGGCCGCTTCAGGTTGTACGGCGCGAGCGGGTCCCCGGGCAGGCCGTGGCAGACCGCGGCGGCGATCACGCCGGCGGAGAACGCGGCCACACAGAAGCCGGCCGGACGCCGGAGCGCGAGGCCCAGCACGGCCAGGGTGATCCACAGGGGAAGGGAGAACGACGGGAGCTGAAAGGAGACCCCGGCTCCGAGAGCCAGGGCCAGGGCAGGGACAAAGATCGGCGCGGTTCTTCTCATGCCCTATTAAAAAGACGAGAAACGCGCCTGGAATGTCATCAACTCATCCGAAATTTCCCCCGAACGAGGTCAGTGTGATACCTTGAATTTGAATCAGGTCTCGCAGAGAAGGATCACAGAGGGCCTCGGTCTCCTCGTCCCAGCCATAGCCCCAGTCGTACTCCCGGGCCAGCTCCTCCCCGTCCAGGCCCGGATGGCAGACCAGCTCGGTCATGCCCTCCACGTGAGCCAGCGCTTGGCGAAGCGGCGCCGCCGTCAGGTGGCCCGCGGCCAGGACCCCGACCGTCCGGTCCGGACTCGCAACCCGGCCGCGCGCCCGCCGGCCCAGCGCGTTGAGCGCCCGGAGCTGGAGCCCGCGCGGCGACAGGCCTGCTGCGGGCTCGTTCGGGATGCGCACCACTGGAATCCCATGCTCCCGCGCCAATCTCGCAACGATTTCGAACACCCCCGGCAGCAGGTGGAGGTGCTGGTGGCTGTTGAGGTGGACCACCCGCAGCCCGGTCGCGAGCAGGCGCTCGACCTGGGCGCGCAGCTCGGTTTCGAGATCGGCCGTGCGGATGCGGCCCAGCGCGTAGCGCGCCGCGAAGGCCGGGTACTTGGAATGGAGACGGCCGTCCGGACCGACGAGGCTCGGAATCCGGGCCGGATCGGACAGAGGCCGCTCGCCGACCAGTGTCAGGTGGGCTCCCACGTCGAGCCGCGGGCGGTCGCGCAGCCGCTCGATTGCCGGCTCGAAGTCGCGGCCATTGGGCGAGACGCTGACCGCGGTCACGATCCCGTGGTCGTGGGCCGCGAGCGCGCCGCGGGTCATGCCGGGATGCAGGCCGACGTCGTCGGCCGTCACGACCAGCCGCTTCAAGGTCAGGCGACCTGCGGCTCGGCGACCGGAGCCGGCTGCTGCCGGCGGCGCGGGTGCTTCATCTCGGGATAGAGGTGGATCAGCTCGCGGAAGATCTTGAGGATGACCGCCGGCGAGGAGAGCGTCGAGGCGCCGCGGCTGCGCGGGAAGTAGTCGAGGCCGAGCTGTTGGATCACGAAGCCCAGATTGCGCGCCTTGACCACCAGCTCGGCGTCGATCAGCGAGCCCTCCGCCCGCAGCTCGACGGCCTCCAGAACCTCGCGCCGCATCAGCTTGAAGGAGAAGTTGATGTCGCGGTGCGGCCAGCCGAAGAGCAGGCCGATCAGGGTGTTGTAGATATACGAGTAGACCGTGCGCCGGAACCCCTCGGTCGTGCGGTCGAGGCGGTAGCCGGCGATCATGTCCGCCCGTGTGACGTGCAGCGCCCGCATCGCGCGGACGATCACCTCGGGGTCGAACGGCAGATCGGCGTCCATGTAGACGACCACGTCCTTGGTCGCCGCCCCATAGCCGGTCTTGAGCGCGCCGCCGAGCTTGCGGTTGACCGCATGCTGAAGCAGTCGAATGCGCGGGTTCAAAGCCATCTCCGAGCGCACGATCTCGGCCGAACGATCGGTCGAGGCGTCGTCCACGATGATGATCTCGTAGTCGCCGCCAAGCGGCTCCAGAGCATCGACCGCGCAGGCGATCGCGTGCTCGATGCTCTCCTCCTCGTTGAACATCGGGATCACGAGGGAGACGGAGGACGGGGGCTTTGAAGTCTTCATAACTCTTTCCATTACTTCATCTCGAGTCCGACGAGCTGTACCGCAAGGCGCCGGGGCGTTCCGGGAGGGACGAAGGAGGCGTCGGACCGGAAGACCACCTCCACCTCGGCCATCCCCACCGTCGGGAGCGGCACCGTCACGGTCCTCCGCTCCCCCCGCCGGATCTCCACCGCGGCAGCCTGAGCGCCGTTCACCGTGATCGTCACGCGGTTCGACGCCAGCGGAGCGACGGTCGGGACCGTAAGGCCCAGGACCAGCTCGCGGGCGCCGGCCGGGACGAGCCGGACGGCAGCCTCGGGTGCCAGCCACCGCCATGCGGCCTCGCGGGCGGTCGGCTCATAGCCGAAGACTCCGCGCTCGACCCGGTACCTGCGACCCGGAGAAATGGGGCTCAAAGAGACAATGCGATAAAGATCTCGCGTGAGCTTACCGTAGGCGTCGCTCTCCGGCCAATAGAAAGATCGCGCCCCGAGCCATCCGGTCTCGCCTTCGGCGATCAGCCAGACCGGCAGGTCGGGTCTGCCGGCAAACCCTTCGTCGAACGTCGCCCGCGACCTCGGCAGGAGGTAAGCGGCGTGAGCGCCGAGCTCCTTGTCGACCAGGAACACGGTTTCGCGCGGCAGGTTGGCCAGCGCCCAGTGGATCGCCTGCACGGGCGGCGATTCGGTGCGGGTGCGCGCCGAGAGCAGCGGCCAGGCGTAAAGGACGGCGCCCGCCCCGAACAGGCCAGCCAGCACCAGCGCCGGCACCCGGACGCGCTTCGCCACGGCCTCGGCCCCGGCCCCGGCCGCGCAGGCGACACCGAGCATGCCGGGCAGGGCGTAGCGCACCGCGTCCCGCGGGTTCATCACGGC
>JACZDC010070644.1_pt1 | contig 15296 bp, 7 predicted proteins | sample 8641791 | NCBI WGS metagenome assembly JACZDC01 (sample SAMN15324613, study PRJNA640507) | soil metagenome | isolation source: intercropping peanut in the second line | place: China: Luxin town, Laibin City, Guangxi Province | collected 2019-07-25 | depth 10cm m
CTCCAGTATTCGCTGGTGCGGGCCAAGAACATCCGCCGCCGGCTGCGGGAGGCCCGGCTGCCGGACGACATCCAGCCCGAGGACGTCGCCGCCCTGCCGGCGGAGGTCTTCGGCGAGGACCTCTGGGATCTCGCGGTCACCGTGGCCGAGACCGGCGAGCTGGTCGAGAAGGGCGCCGAAAGCCTCGAGCTGTCGCTGATCGCCCGCCACGCCCTGAACATCGCGCAGCGCTTCAACGCGCTGTACCACAAGCACCCGATCCTCCAGGAGAAGGACGAGGCCCTGCGGTCGGCCCGGCTGGCGACGGTCCAGATCTTCCGTCGCGGCCTGGAGACCCTGGGCGAGCTGCTGGGGGTCCCGATCCCGGAGAAGATGTGATGCAACCCGGCGCGCCGAAGAAGCAGACGTCTCCCTGGGTGTACATCGGCTGCGGCTGCGCCGGCCTGGTGGTCCTGGCCATGGTCGCCATGGCCGTGATCACCTATCTCACCTACCGCCAGGGCAAGGAGCTGGCGGAGGGCTGGACCGATCCGGTGAAGCGGGAGGCGAGGGCCAAGGAAGTGCTCCCCTACGATCAACTGCCCGAGGGCTACTACCCCATGGGCACGATCTCGATCCCGTTCTTCATGGACATGGCGATGTTCACGGACGATCCTCCGCCCGCGGGCAGCACGCCGAAGCGGGGCGAGGAGACCGGCGGCTTCAAGGAGCGCGGCTTCATCTACGTGAAGGCGCGGCAGATGGGAAAGAAGGCGCAGGAGCTGGAGGACTACGTCTCCGGCAGGGGCCCCTCGCCCGACTGGCTCGACGTCAAGGCCAAGGTCAACGACGTCGACATCATCAAGCGCGGGGAGGTCCAGGCGAACGGCATGAAGATCGCCTACACCGCCAGCCGCGGCGACGTCGATCACGACGGCAAGTCCACAAAGGGCATCACCACCATGATGCTCCTCGGCTGTCCCACCAAGGACCGCCGCATCCGCGTCGGCATCTGGTTCGGCCCCGATCCCGATCCCGGCAAGCCCGTCAAGGAGCTGGACCTGACCGGCACCAACGCCGACCCGGAGGAGATCCGCAAGTTCGCGGAGCACTTCCGGTTCTGCGGGTAAATGGAAGCGACGCTCCGCCGTGCCGCCCTCGGCCTGGCGCTCCTCTGGATCGCCCTGGCCGGCGTCTTCGTCCAGCGTCTCCAGGGGCGGAGCTTCGACGACTTCTTCATCACCTACCGCTATGCCCAGAACCTGACGGAGGGCAACGGCTTCGTCTTCAACCCCGGCGAGCGGGTCTTCGGCACCACGGCGCCGGGCATGGGCCTCCTCCTCGCGGCCGGGCACTGGATCACCCGCATCCCCATCCATTGGCTCGGGACTCTTTCTACCGGTCTGGCCCTCGCGGCCATCGCCCTGCTCCTCCTGCTGGAGGCTGCGCCGCGCGGCCGGCTCCTGGAAGCGGCGGTAGGCGGGACGCTGCTCGTCTCCTGCACCGCGCTCTGGGCCTGCCACGGCGCCGAGGGTCCGGTCGTGCTCGCCCTTCTACTGTTGGCGGCGCGCTGGGGCCGGGACCGGACGTGGCTCGCCGGCCTGATCGCCGGCCTCGCGGTCTGGTGCCGGCCGGATGCGGGCCTGGGGGTCGGACTGCTCGGTCTCCTGCTCTGGACGGAAGCACGCCGTCTGCCTTGGCGCTACGGAGTCGCGGCCGGGCTCGTGATCGCGCTCGGAGCGGCGACCGCGTGGGGGTACTTCGGCCAGGTCCTACCCAATACCTGGGCGGCGAAGCAGGCCTCCGTTTCCGGGTTCGGCGCGGAGACCGGAGACAGTGGAAGCCGCTTCTGGCTGGCCGCCCTCCCCTTCCTCCGCCATCACCTCGGACCGCTCCTCCCCCTTGTGCTCCTCCTGGGCGTGGCCGGACAGGTGCCGCTCTTCCGCGAGGCCGGCCGGCCGGGGCGCCTGCTGGTCCTCTACTCCGCCCTGCTCGCCGTCGCCTATCCGCTGCTCGGCGTGAGCTTCGCGTCCTGGTACTCCATCCCGGTCGTCACCGCCCTGCTTCTGGGAGTGGCCTTCACGATCGGACTGGCAGGGCCCCGGTTCCGGACCTTTGCAGTTGCGGGCCTTATCGCGATCGTGGCGGCGTCGATCGTACCCAGCGCAATCTCCTGGTATCGGGGAGCCAGCCGGTTCGACCACTTCGAAGGCTACCGGGCCGCGGGTCTCTGGATCCAGCGGGACTCCCGGCCCGGAGACGGCATCAGCTTCGTAGAGATCGGCACCCTCGCCTACTTCAGCCGCCGGCCGGTGGAGGACCTGATGGGCCTTGTCACGCCCCGATCCATCCCGTTCGTCCGGGAAGGCAACCTTCTGGGCGCCTTCCTCGCCAAGCCTACCAGGTACGTCGTGGTAAGACCCAGCCTCCAGGGCTTCACGGGCCAGATCACCTCCCGCCGCTGGTTCCGGCGCAGGTATGAAGAGGTCGCCCGCTTCCTTCCGGACAGCGCGGACTGGATCGCGGTCTACCGGCTCAGGAGCTAGGACTCGGGCCGCGTCCGGATGACGTCGGTCAGCTTCTGGCGGTCTTTGCCAAAGCGGATCGAATCGGCGGGAATCGGGACGGGTTCTGTCCACGCCTCCTCCGGGCTCAGCCAGGGCAGCCGATACACGGCGAGCGGAATCTCCTGGGCGAAGCGGTCTCGATCCTCCTGGCCATGAAAGAGAAGGAGCAGCTTCCAGCCTTCTCCCCAGAGGGAGCTGACCTTGGCGAGGCCGCGTGCGAGGGTGGTGACCGTCAGCTCGTCCATGTTCTGGAGCGGATCGTCCAGCACCATCAGCCGGAGCGGATTGTCCACGCGCACGGCGCACAGGAGGAACAAGGCGACGGTAAACAGGTTGAGCTCCGCCGTGTTGAGCCGGAGATCCGCCTGCACGTCCTCGCCGATCCGGAAGCGCAGCTCCTCCCTGTCGTCGCCGTATTGCAGGTTGACGTCCTTGTAGGCCCAGCGCGCGGGCGTGAAGAGAGCCATGAGCTCGTTCAGGGCCTCGAGCAGCAGCTTGCCCTGCTCGCCGGGCTCGCCCTGGAGCTGCCGCACGAAGGTCTTTGCGACCGCGGCTCTGTCTGTCTTCAGGTCATCGAGACTCTTCCAGGCGTCGATCAGTATCTGGAAGTTCCTTCCACCTGCCGGCTCGGTGACCCGGAGAGCCTCCATGGCGTCCTCCAGGCGGTCCAGCCCGTCGAGCAACGGCCGCGCCCAATCGCCCGTCCCGACAGCGAGGTTGCCCACCTGCACCGCCTTGTCGTCTTTGAGGGCCTGCTCGATCGCGTCGCCAAGTTGAAGCGGAGAGGAATCGGTCGCGGCAGGTAGCAACCAGTGGCCGGCGGTATTCAAGCTGTCCTTCTGAGTCTGCAAGAGGCGCCGGGGCTTGATGGACTTCTCTCCTGTCTCCAATTGAGGCGGTGTCGTCGCCATCACTCTTTGAAACAGGCGATTTCTCTCCTCGGCCCAGCCGGCGGCCTGCCCGCGCAACTCGGCCAGATAGGATGCGTCCGCGGCCGGCTCGGCAAACGGCCCCAGCATTTCCGGGTCGGGCTCCCATCCGGCCTGAAGCGCCCCGCTCAGGGTTTCGAGGAACTGGCAATGCCGCTCGGCGAGGTCGGCGAGAGCACAGTGCCGGAGCCAGCGGTTGAGGTCGGAGAGGAAGCTCTCGGCCGTGCTTCCTCCCTTGCCGCTGGCGGTCCAGCCTTCGTTCCTCCGTAGACCGTCTCTGGCGTTCTTGACGGTCTGCAGCGGCCCGGACAGCTTGCCGCGCAGGGCGTTCAGGGTCCCGTCGATCTGGCCGAGGAGGTCTGGAGCATCGGCGACGGTCGGTTCGCGGTTCCAGTCCGCGCGGAGCTTGGCAAGCTCCGGCGAGTAACCTCCGAGTGCTTCCAACCGCTCCGGCGAAAGCGGCAGACACGCCGCGGCCAGGGCCGCAGGGAGAGGGCTCTTCGGGTCGCCCATCCAGGTCAGTTGATTCAGAGCCTCTTCCTCGGAAACGTCTCTGCCGGAAGTGGTAGCAAGTTGCTGCTTCAAGGCCACGGGAAGATTCTTCAGAGCGGACCTGACCTTGTCGCGGCTCGCCCTGAAGTCGCCCAGGACCTTGCGCTCGGCCGGGAAGAACGACTCCACGAAGACCACCGCCCGCTCCATGTTTCCTTTGCGGGTCAGGCTGTCCATCACGATCTGGTCCAGACGGAACCCCGTGGCCTGCAGGCCCGGGTTCAGGGCGTTGGGAATCCCTTGGGCCGGCCCGACCTCGTACTTCTCCGCGCTCTTGCCGTCGTAGTCGAGGATCACCTGGGCAGGTGAAAGGTCGCCGGCGCGCGGGTTGTGGATGACCGAGGAGTAGTCCTCCTGATCCTTCAACCGCTCGACCTTGCCGGTGACCGTCAGCTCCAGCGCCTCGACCAGGCTCGACTTGCCGCTGCCGTTCTGACCGAAGATCAGATGCACCGGCACCGGCTTCAGCTCGAGGATCCGCTGGCCGGGAAGCCGGTAATTCACCAGTTTGATCGATTTCAGGGCCTGCCCGGACTTATCGGGCTCCGGCCTCGCGTACCAGCTCCGTGTCGCTTGAAGGAGCCAGGGAAACGCACGCCTCAGATCAGCCTTGAGGAAGGGCTCGCCGTCGCTTCGAACAGTGAGGAGATTGACCCCCACCGCGTCCAGAAACGAGCGGGTGTCACGCGCGACGTTGCTCATCGCCTTTCCGAAAGAATCGAGCTGATCCCGCGAGGCAACGAAGACGACTTCCACAGTGATCGGCAGCCGGTCTCCGATCTCTGAATGGTTCAGCATCAGGTAGCGCACGTAGGTGGCCTGATCGATCCGCTTCTCGACCTCATCCACGAGCTTTCCCTTATCTTCAGGAAGCTCATAGACGAGGCCGACCGTACCCAGGTCCCTATCATGGATCAGCAGGTCGGCCTGCAGATCGAAGTGCTGCGCCAGCCGCATCCGGGGATTGACCAGGAAGATCTGGCCGGCAGCTTGATCGACCTCCTCGATCGCGTGGAGCGGCTTCAGGCCCAGGCTTGCGAGCGCCGTGGCCAGGGAGGACAGCCTAGAGGAGGAACTTGTGGAGCTCATCGTTGGAAAACCGGTTTGATGGTTGATGAGCCCAATTCCAGAGCGTTTCCGCGCCTGGAGTTTCGTCCCGCGCCTCGCGCGGCCAGGGAATCTTGTCGTGGTCGAGCTTCCAGGTGAGCTGCTTCCGCAAGGCGCCCCGCGGTGCTGGCTCCGGAAGCAGGTCCTCCGATCGAAGGCGAATCGTCAGATGGGAAAACGCCGGAAGGGCGGGACCCCGCGAATAGCACACCGTCGGTTGATTTCCGGCAGGGATCCAGAGCCAACGCTGATCCTTCTCCCAGCTCGCCACCCCTTGCCACGCGGCGATCCGCCGGCGCAGCGCCAGTTCGACGATCGCTCCCCAGGCCGCCCAGTCGGAATGGTCCAGGGCAGGGTAATACCAGTTGGCCCGGCGCAGACACTCGAGCCCGCGTCCTGGTCTTTCGGCGCGAAGGACCGCTTCCGCCATGGAGAATTCCCGCAGCAGGCGCATCTGGAGGTGCTCGACCCATCCCACCATGCGTTCGAATTGCGCCCGATCGGCAGGGGTCCCCTTCCAGGTCCTGGCCGTCTCCTTCTCGGCCTCGCACAGCTTCTCGAACTCTCTCAACACCCCTTCCTGCTCCGTTTCCGCGCAGCGATGGCCGAGCGTAACGGCCGACAACCGCCGCAGGTTGGCCTTGAGTGCCTGTGCCTGCCGGCGCCGGAAGACGAGAAGAAACAGCCAGCGCATCTCCTCGTCGAGGCTCGGAAACTTGCCTTCGCCGTTTTCCGGGACGAAGTTGAAACGCAGGTAATTGGGATGATCGGTGAGCTCTGGAGCATCGCCGACAGCTCGGCTCGCGGCGCGAAGGATTTCCATGCCGTGAAACTCGGTCTTGCCGGCACCTCCCAGGAAGAAGGCGGGAGCTTCCTCCCGCTTGGCGTCTGCGGCTGCCACCGGCCCGAGCCTGGCCCGCCGGCGGCCCATCTCCTCATAAACGGTGCGGATGGTGTCGTGGAGCACCGGGTCGGCGCCGCTGTATCCGCAGAAGGCCATGGTGCGGGTCCGCAGTAGCGTGCTCACCATGTCCCGGGACCAGGAATCCTCCCGCCAGTTCTGGATCTCCCGGAAGGTGAAAACGATGGAGGGAAGATAGGCTCCCAGCCAGTCGTTTTGCTTGCGAGCCCAGCGATAGCTTTCGGCACAGCCGTGAATCTTGAGCAGACTGGCCGAGCGATGGTCGTCGCCGTGACCGAAGAATTCGGTAGCGCTGGTGATGCGGCGGAAGGCATCGAAGGACGCCGGCGGAGCCTCTTGGAGACGCTTTGGCAGAGCCGTGGGTGACAGCCGGCTTCCATCGGGTAATTCGGGGGTCATGCCTGCCAGCCGATACGCTCCCTCCAAGAGCAGATCGAAGTTGGTGGTCAGCAACGTAGAAGCGAGCCCTTCGCGGACCAACCAGGCAAGCACACGGTGTCTGGGACGCAGGAGCCCGACATAGCTCTGCTCGGCTCCGTCAACTTCCAGATCGAAAGCATTGCCTCCCATGCATTGCGGGTCGGCAAAGCCTACGGTTTCCAGAAACAGGGCTTTCCCGGCTTCGGCAGGGGGCAGGGTGAAGATGAATTTGAGATCGTCCAACGAGATCTGGGACAAGCGCGGAGATCTCTTCCCGGTAAGCCCGGCAAGAAGAACGCGCTCCCGACTGCAAAGCCGTCGAATGAACTGCTCCTGATCGAGCGCGTCGTTCCTCTTGATCTCTTCGAGAAGCAGCGAAAAGGCGCTGGTCATCCAGTCGTTGATGGCGTAGTACTCGCGCGCCAGAGTCGCCACGTTGCTCTTCGTGGTCAGGGGAGTACCGAAGTCGCTGAGCGAAAACGTTCCTTTCAGTCCGCGCCGAAGCTCGTTCGCGAAGGCAGCGAGCATCCCGGGTGTCTCGTCCATGAGCAGCAGGGTCATGGCATCGAAGCGGGCGAGAAGGCGGCCGATCAGATGCGCGGTCGTATTGCCTTCGCTGTCGACCGAAAATCCCGAGCCCACAAAGAAGACCACCTCGCCAGCCACGATGCGCTTGGCCAGCCGGTCGAGGCCAGTCTGAGGAAACGCGAGGGTGGTCATGCGGGCAGATCCGAAGCCAACGCGGAGGCCAGGTCCTGGAGAGCTGTACGCTGGCTTGTCAGCATCCAACTCTGCCAGAGCGGGTCCGGGGAATCAGAGACTTCTTCGGCAAGGGCCGCCGATGCGGCTCGCAAGCGATCCTCCGAATCTTGCTGTTCCTTGTCGGCCAGAACCCTGGCGATTGCCTCCCGCAGTCGGCTTGCATCCAGGTGCAGGAGAAGATCCGGAGTTGTCTTTCGCGTCGCCACCAGTCGGAAGAGCAGGAGCAGCAATTCTTCGGGTTCCAGGGATGGGTAGCTGGTGGAGGTTGCCGGAGCGGAGACAGGCTCTATAGAGGGTGGGGTCGGTGACCCAGGCTCTTCCAGTGATTCCAATTCTTTCCTTCGCCGCCCATATCCCGTCTCCTCCACCAGCTTCCGAGCTCGCGCCAAATGCTGTTGAAGACCGTCCCGATTCCCGCGGTCCCGGCAGAGTCGAGCCCACTCCAAATGCGCGTCGCACTCGTGGAGGCGCATCAGGCCTCGCTCGGCAATCTCCAACGCTTCGAAGAGGTCCGCCTCGGCGCCGAGCCAGTCTCTCAGGTGGCGCCGCAAGGCCACTCGGGCTAGTAGACCGCGGGCCACAAACTCTTCGATACCCGCCCGCCGCAAGCCCTCCACGGAGTAATTCAGGTGCTCCGTGGCTCTGGCGAAGTCCCCAAGCCCAAGATTCGCGCGGCCCAGGCTCAGGTGGTCCAGGGCGATGCCGAGAAGGTAGCCCTGCGCCATAGACCAACCAAGCGACCGTTGCGCTCGACCCCGGACTTCCTCATATGCCTCCGGCTCATCACGGCTCAACTGTAGGTCGCAGTATAGATAGCCCTGAAGCAAGTGAAGCCGGGGGTATCCAGGTTGTTCCTTCGCCTGAAGGCCCTCAGCCTCGCGAAAGGTCTTCGCACTCTTCTCCAGACGACCCGACTGATGCAGGGCATCGGCCAGCGCCGCACGGCTGGTGATCCGCCAAGAGGCGTCGTCGCTGCGGTCGGCCAACTCGACGCTCTGATTCCCGAACGACACGGCTTGGACTACTTCTCCCATGGTCAGTGTGAGCTCGCTGAGATTTCTAGCAATATTGGCAGCGTTTCCCCAGTCCTCAATGCCAACAAGTGCCTTCAACCCCGCCGTCATCGGCGAAACCGCCTCCGCCAGCCTCCCCAGGGCGCGCAGCTTCAACCCGGCCTCATTGAGCACAAATGCATGAGCCCAAAAGGTGAGGTTGGCCGAGGGCTGGTCCCAGGGACGATCAAAAAACCCGAAAAGCGCCGACAGATCCGAGCCAAAGGCGCCGAGCTTCTTGGTGCTAAAAAACTCGCGGCCTCGCTGGATGCGCCGCCGGTAGATCTCTTCCAGCGCCTCCAGGTGGCGCCCCGCCCGGCAACCATGGATCACCGCGGTGTAGAGTGGCTCCATTGCCTCCAGCGTGTCGGGCAGGTCCGGCGCCTCATTTTGAAGGTGCTGATAGAGGCGCAGGTTGCCCACCTTCCAGGCTTGGGGCCGGTGGGTCTGAAGATCCTCCTGGAAATATACCCGGACCAAGGGATGGGCATCCAGAATGCTCGGTTGATGAGGATCGGCGTGCAGCAGAAGACCGTGCTCCCGGAGATTGGCGAGCGCAAGTTGCCAATCATCCTCTCCCAGGCCCACTAATTGCTCAGTCAGCCCCGAGATGGCCGGCTTTGCCCGCAAGGCCGCGATGGCTTTGGGCTGGGCCGGTCGGTCAAATAGGCCTAGCAATCGGAGGGCCGCCAGCTCCGGGCCTTCTCCCAGCCACGATGCGTAGGTGCCAATGACTCGCAGAGCGTGGCCGCCTTTACGCTCGGCAGCTCCGGCGAGGTCCACCTCCTCGCAACGCCGGACATCACCGCCATGGGCCCGGGTCAGGTAGCCACCCAGAAGTGATAGGGTCAAGGCGTGGTTTCCGAACCTGTTCGAGGCGGCTCGGAGCTCCGAAAGCTTCCCCTTGACTCCTAGTGTCTTCAGCAGCTCCGCTCCGGCCTCCGGCGAGAGGGACTCCAGGTCTTCCTGGGGGGCGGTCGGAAGACTCTCCAGATCGGCGATGTGCTCGCGGGTGGTGACCACACACAGACCCAGGCTGGCTCCGGCCAGACTCTTGAGCAGGGCTGCGAGCCCGGGGTCCTTGAGGCGGCCAGCCAGTGGGTGAGTCGGAGGATGTTGGAGTGGCTCGACTCCGTCGAGGATGAGGAGGGTCCTCTCCTGGCGGATGAGATCGGCCAGCCGGAGCCCGCGGTCCCGAGCTGCGCCGCTCGTGGGATCAGGATCTCCAAACCAGGCCAGGGCGTGGTCAAGGAAGCGGTCGGCGGAGGTGACCCTTTCCTCGGTACCCTGACTATAGAAGGACCAGTCGAGCACTCGCTGTGCTCCTCGCCAGCCGGAGGTGGACATTCGGTCCAACCAATGGCTGACCAGTGCGGACTTGCCAGTGCCGCCGAAGGCAACCAGCGTCAGGACTCGGGTGCTGGGGTCTTCCCAGGCGGCGTCGAGACGGGCGAGCTCCTTTTCTCTACCTATTAGAAGAGGCCCGGCGATGGGCAGGCGGCCGAGATCGAGGCGGGGTTGGACCTCACCCCCTGGCCCCCTCTCCCGTCTCCCTGCTTCCCGACCCCGGGAGAGGGGGGACACAGTCGGTGCGGTGAGAAATGAACGGATCTCCTGGGCAAAGGTGGCGAGGGCTTCGTCCACGCCTTCTTTGCTGTGCTTCGCAAGCGGCCTCCCTCCGCTTGGCCTGCCCTGGAGAGCAGCAAGCCAGTCCACGTCTGCCCAGTCACTGGGACGGACAAACAGCGGAATCACTTGCAGGCCCTCGTCTCTTCGCCGCTCCAACAGCTTGGGAACCTCCACATCCTGGATGAATCTGGAGGTCAGAAAGTCGGGCGAGACCAACAGAATGGCCACCGAGGAGCGGCTGATCGCTTGATCAAGCTCGGCGCGCCAGCTATCTCCGGGCACGATTCGGTGGTCGCTCCAGACCTCCGGCTCCATCTCAAGAGCGTTCAGATGAGAGACGAGCCGGTCCTTCCAGCCCTCGTCCCGATGGCTGTAGCTGATGAAGACCGTCGGCCGGCCGGAGGAGTTGCTCACTTTCCTGCGCACTGCAAGAAATTGTAGCCTGCTCGTCCTGGGCTCGAAAAGCCGGTTGAGCGGCTCGGGTTAGACCCGGTTGCTGCCGATCCGGGTCACCTTCATCGGCTGGTCCTTGGTGCCCAGCGAGCCTTCGTGACCGGAGCGGTCGGTGGCCACGACGTAGAACTCGACCGTGCCGTTCTGGTGGTAGCTGACCGGCAGCTCGATCGACCAGTAGCCGCCCGCCAGGTGCTCCTCCAGCTTCATCTCCTTCATCTTGCCGCCCGGCGGCTTGGCCCACATCCGGACGCTGGTGACCGCGTAGTCGTCGCGCACCCGGAAGCCGAGCTCCACCGGATTGCCGCGCGAGTACTCCAGACCGAAGCCGGGACGCAGCTCGACCACGGGCGCCGCCCCGTCCAACTGCGCGAGCTGCGCCTCCAGGCTCTGGCGGGCCGCCTCGATCTGCGCCGCGAGGTGTGGGGTCGGCTTGATGCCGCGCAGCATCTCCAGCGGCTCGTGCGGCTTCTTGCGGCGCACCCAGGACGGGACCTGGTCGAGCAGCGCCTTCTGCTTGGCCTCGTCGTCCTTGGCCGTGCGGTAGCCGGCGATCCGGGCATCCAGCCCCTCGCGGGCGCTCCAGGTGCGTTGCAGCGGCTCCAGCTTGGCGATGGCCTCGTCGTAGTGAGCATCGCGCGCCAGCGCCTCGGCCTCTCCCTCGACCGCGGCGGCCGCCTTTCCCCGCAGGTCCAGGGGATCCTTGAGCTTGGGTGAGAGCGATGCCAGCTCGGCCATCTTTCCCAGCACCTCCACCGGATTGCCCTTGGCGGCCTCGGCCTGCCGGTGAAGCTCGACAAGGTGGCTCGCCTTGTCGTAGCTCTCCTTGAGATCGGCCGGCAGGTTGGACCCCATCCCCGTGCCGGTCTCGACCGCGTTCCGCAGCAACCCGAGATCGCCGTTGTCCAGTCCTCGCTTGAGGTCGGACGGGAACCGGTCTGTGGAGATCATGCTGACCACGGATTCGAATTCGGCCAGTTGGGCGCAGACTCCGGCCGGCAGGGTACTCTGCGCGGAGTAATCGATTTCGCGCAGGATCGCGAACGCCTCCGTCTCCTTCTCGTCTGCGAAGAGGGCCTGGGCCTCCTTGAGCCGTGCAAGGACAGCCTCGGGTGAGGGGACCGATGGGGCCGCGGGCATCGCGGGACCGACCGGAGCCGCGGTCTCCTCCTTGGAGGGCCGGAGGAACAGCCAGGCGCCGACCAGCACGGCCAGGATCAGCGCTGCGGCCAGCGCTCCAATCAGGACCGTCGAACGCTTCTCCTTCTTGGGCGCGGCCGGAGGGGGAGCCGCCACAACCGTCTTGGCGACCGGCGGCGGTGGCGGCGGTGCGGACAGGGCGTCCAGGACCTCGTCGGTGATGGCCCGCAGAACCTCGCCTTCCATGGGAGGCTCGGGCTCCGGCATCGGAGCGACCGCGGCGAGCGGCGGTGCCGGAGTGATCGGAGAAAGCGGGGCCACCGGAGGGGACAGGGTCACAGGAGGCGCGACCGGCACCGGAGCGGGCGGCGCGATCGGCGCTGGCATCGCGACCGGAGAGGGTGCCGGAGCCGTTGCCTGGCCGAGCGCCTGCCGAAACGCCGCGCGGACGTCGCGGAACGACGGCCTCTCCGTCGGCTCGCGGCGGAGAAGACGCTCGAGGATCTTGGTCAGGGCGTTGTCGTCCGCCAGCTCGAGGGTGAGCGCGAACGGGAGCTGGACCGCGGGCGAGTCTCCCTGCGCGACCGAGGCTCCGAGCAGTTGGCACGTCGTGCGGGCGAAGGAGAAGAGGTCGGACCGGGCCGTGGACACTCCACCCTGCGCCAGCTCAGGAGCGAGGAAAGGCGGCGGGCAGCCACCCCGGAACGCCGCGCTGCCAAGACCGAGAAGCTTCAACTGCCTGCCGTCGGCGATCGCGAACAGGTTGTCGGGCGTCAGGTTGCCATGCGCAAGGCCGCGCGAGGCCAGGGCCTCCAGCCCGTCCAGCGCCTGGCCGAGAAGTCCGATCGTGGCCACGGCGGCGTCCAGGTCGAGCTTGCCCGCGAGGTCGAGCCGCCGGCCGTCCAGCGGCTCCAGGATCAGGAAGGCGCTGCCGTCCGAGGAGATCCCGGAGTCGGAGACCGCGGGGAGCGCCGGATGCTTGAGCACCGCCAGCGCCGCGGCGAACGCCTCGAATCGCACCGCGGCCTCTTCGAAGGGGATCGCCCCGGCGGAAATCGTCTTCACCACCACTCCGCCACCGGTCCGCCGATCGGTCGCGCGAAACACCGTACCCGCCCGCCCCGAGTGGAGGATCTTGGCGAGGTCGTAGCGCTCGGCAAGCTCGCGGAATTCCATTTCGCCCCCCGCTTCCTTCAGGAACTTTCGTTGGCCTTAGTATAGGTGAGGAGCTATGGAGGCGGAAGAACGCCTCCAGGAAGGATGTTTCTGCCTGTCATGAAGAGTTGTATCCTCCTTGTCGCCCTCCTCGTGCTGAGCCCGATCCTCCTGCTGCCCGCGCGCGCCGCGGCCGTCGAGGCATCGCCGTTCGGCGTCAACATCCACCTGCCGCAAGGCGCGGAGCTGGAGCGCATCCTCGACCAGGCGCAGGCCGCGGGCATCGACTGGGTGCGGATCGACTTCGTCTGGGCCTACGTCGAAGGGTCCCAGGACCATTTCGACTGGCGCGTCTATGACGCCATCGCCGCCGAGGCGCGCCAGCGCGGCATCGAGATCTTCGCCACCCTGGCCTACACACCGCAGTGGGCGACCTCGGGTCCTTATTTCCTGGGCGTGCCCGACGACCCCGCGGACTGGGCCGACTTCTGCTCCCGCGCCGCGAAGCGCTACAAGGGTCAGATCCGGTACTGGGGTCTGTGGAACGAGCCGAACCTGGACCACTTCTGGGCCGGCAGCCAGCAGGAGTACATCGACATCATTCTCAAGCGCGGCGCCGACGCGATCCACGCCGGCAATCCGGACGCCCAGGTCGGCGGCCCCGAGCTGGCGCACCTGACCTCGGGCGACGCCGACTGGTACGACTGGCTGCGCGAGTCCCTGGTTCAGGCCGGCGACAAGCTCGACTTCGTGACCCACCACGCCTACGACGTCGACGGCCCGCAGGACGTCACGAAGAAGCTGGCCGGCAAGACCCTGTTCGGCGACCGGCCCAGCCTCTGGGGCACGGTGAACCCGACGCTGGAGGAGGTCCTGAAGTACGCCGGCTGGTGGGGCAAGCCGGTCTGGCTCACCGAAACCGGCTGGGAGACCGACGAGGTGGGCGACGCGAAGCAGGCGTCGAACCTGACCGGTCTCTTCAACGAGTGGCTCACCGGACGCTCGGGCCGGAGCTGGATCGACAAGATCTTCGTCTATGAGATGGACGACGCGGACACCCCCGAGAAGCCGACCTGGGGCCTGGTGCGCCTCGGCGGCACGCCCAAGCCGTCCTGGTACGCCTACCGCGACTTCACGGCCGCGCAGTCCGGCGGTCCGGCTCTCGACCTCTTCAACGGCCGCTTCTCGGTCGAGGTCACCTGGCGCGATCATCAAGGCAAGACGGGCTACGGCCAGCCGGTCCCGGACTCCAACCTGAGCGGCTTCTTCTGGTTCTTCAACCAGGAGAACCTGGAGCTGGTGGTCAAGGTCATCGACGGCCGGTCCGTCAACGGCCACTTCTGGTTCTTCTACGGCGCGCTGTCGGACGTGGAGTACTGGATCACGGTGACCGACAAGACCACGGGCGAGACGAAGCAGTACCACAACGAGCCGGGCAACCTCTGTGGAAGCGCCGACACCCGAGCGTTCAAGGCAGCCGGGTCTTCATCGATCCAGACCGAGCCGCTCCGGGTCTTCGCGCCGCTCGCGAGCTGCGCCGGCGATCCGTCCGGACTCTGCCTTCTGGGCTCACGGTTCAAGGTCGACGTCCAGTACCGGGACCCCAACACCGGCTTCCAGGGCTCGGGCGTGGCGGTGCCGCGGACCGACCAGAGCGGCACGTTCTGGTTCTTCAACCCGCAGAACGTCGAGCTGGTGGTGAAGGTCCTGGACGGCCGGCCGCTGACCGGGAAGTTCTGGGTCTTCTATGGAGCACTGTCGGACGTGGAGTACTGGATCACCGTCACGGATACGGTCACCGGCGCGTCGAAGCAGTACCACAACCCGCGGGGAAACCTGTGCGGGAAGGGGGATACGGCGGCTCTTTAGGCCCTTTTTATGGTACCTTCCCCCGACTCTGTCTTAACTGGACGATTCGGAGGATTACCATGTTCATATCAAGACTTCTCGACCGGACCGGTCCGGCCCGGAGCCGCCTGCTCCTCGGGCTGGCAGCGGTCCTCGCGGCGCTGACCGCAGCGCCGGCCGCGGCCAGCGAGGCGGATCTCGCCCTGCCCAACTTCGGGGACGCCACGTTCCTCAACGGCATCGGCGGCGACACCCTGCTCCAGGGCGGACTCCTGGTCTGCGTGCTCGGCCTCCTGTTCGGCATGTGGATGTACATGCAGCTCAAGAACCTGCCCGTGCATCGCTCGATGCGGGAGATCTCCGAGCTGATCTACGAGACCTGCAAGACCTATCTCACCACCCAGGGCAAGTTCATCCTGCTCCTCGAGGTCTTTATCGGGGCCGTGATGATCTTCTACTTCGGCTGGCTGCGCGGCTTCGACGCCGCCAAGGTCGTGACCATCCTGGTCTTCAGCCTGGTGGGTATCGCGGGCAGCTACTTCGTGGCCTGGTTCGGCATCCGGGTGAACACCTTCGCCAACTCGCGCTCGGCGTTCGCCAGCCTCAAGGGCAAGCCGTTCCCGACCTATGCGATCCCGCTCAAGGCCGGCATCAGCATCGGCATGCTGCTGATCAGCACCGAGCTGCTGATCATGCTCTGCATCCTGCTCTTCGTGCCGCGCGACTACGCCGGCCCGTGCTTCATCGGCTTCGCCATCGGCGAGTCGCTCGGCGCCGCGGC
>JACZDC010147321.1_pt1 | contig 15295 bp, 19 predicted proteins | sample 8641791 | NCBI WGS metagenome assembly JACZDC01 (sample SAMN15324613, study PRJNA640507) | soil metagenome | isolation source: intercropping peanut in the second line | place: China: Luxin town, Laibin City, Guangxi Province | collected 2019-07-25 | depth 10cm m
AAATGCTGCTACAATTGCGAACATGAAGTAGAACAGAAATTTTTATCCGTTCCCAATCCCAAATTGAAGAAGAAGAGAACAGAGTTCAAATGTCCTTGTGAGATAGAATGTGATGGATGCAAAGAAAAAACAAAAAGAGAAAGGAAACCTTTGAGACAAAAGATCAAGTGTCATGGACTGACACGCTGTCCGAATACACCCCAGTGTGGAGAGAATGGCACCCTATGGAATAGAGATTTGAATGGAGCGTTGAATATTAGAAAGATAGCAGTGAGTCTGATAGCTGGAGAGAGATACCCCGCCTACCTGAGTCGAACAAACTCAATTGGAGAGGAGATCATTGATCCGGAAGAAGATTTCGAGAGAGAAGCTATCGATGAAGAGGAAGATAGTAGCATAGAAAGTTTAGATGAACCGGGAGTTGACAATAAGCTTCCAACAATTTTAGAGTACACGAAAGAAGTCAGGATCAGAGATTGATCAGGGTGCTGAGGCACCTTATAACAAGACTTTTACTTTATCTCAACCTTGAAGAAATTCACAATACGATGCAATCGCTAATTATGCCGCTTATCGAAATATTCATCTCTTGGACACATATCATCAAAGGCTATGTGGAGACTTCGATTACTTATGCACATCCGGGCGTTGTTTTACTTGGAAGCGTGTTATTATTAGTAACCCTCGATCAAAGTGTTGCATATTGGAGAAAGAAACGTAGCTTTATTGGAACTATAATCTTGATCATTCGAGGAGATTGACATTATACCAAATAAAACTGTTTCTGTCAATTTTAAATTCAAAAGGTCATTTTATTTACATCTTTGACAAAAGAGATGGAATACCTTTTATTCATCTTTCAGGAAGCCAATTTCCAAAGTCGATCGGCCCTGATTCCAGCAGAGCCGTTTTTGAAATTACATCAAGCCGACTGGGATTTGTTAAAATCATATTCTCGGGAAGAATTGTTGGATGGTCACATTGTCCCCAATGTTTTATGGGAGGAGATTCAATGGGAAGGCAACCGCGGAAGTCCTGTTCAAACCCCATTTTCAAATGCTCTCCACGATCTACAAGGAGGAGTTCAAGGTTATCCCAGAACTGAAGAGGATTTGACGTGGTGTCGATATGGTGATTGGATTGAAGGTTTAGTTGGAGATAAAGAGCAAGAGATAACTCGAGTTCAAGCAGAGATTTACACCGATTTCTGTGGAGGCTTTGATCATGTTGAGACTTTCCTAGAAGCACTCAAGATGACGTCGATTGATTCCAAGCCGATTCGAATTGTTGATAGCTTGTTGGTTTTGGAGAGAAATCTTGGCCTTCATGGCCAACAACACGAAGGTTATCAACCACCTCCTTTCAAGACAGTTGAGCAACTCTTGGATTTTTATGTTCAAAACGACATCAAAGAAACAAACAAAGAAAATTAAAAAATAAACAATATTTTTCTATCAAATCAAAATGATCATGAAAATAAAAAAAATTGCGCCCTCGCGGGATTCGAACCCGCCCCTTCTGGTTAAAAGCCAGATATTCTACCAAGTCTAAACTATTCGGGCAGCATAAATGTGCTAATTTAATTCTTAAATACTCACCCGACAAATTGTTAAATTTTGGTTATGGGTTTTTGTAATTAGAAAATATTGATTTATTTCGATTTGAAATTTATCGAATATCATTTACTTTCAATGATCATACCTCAATCAAAACAAAAACAAAGAAGAAGAATGAGTGTCAGAGTTGCGATCAAGATTGTCAACACGGATGTGTATGCTGCAAATCGAATGAAAGTAGAATTTGGAAAAGATTTCTCTCAATCCACTGACAATTGTCATCCGGATCCGAGAGTTGGTCCTCAGACATGGAACGAGGAAATTGAAGCTCTTACAATGACGCCCAAAGACAAGGTTACTTTCAAACTCTACTCTGGCGAGCAGCAAGTTGGAAGAAAATCGTGTACCCTCTCGAAATTTTATTCCAAACAGGCCATGCCGCCTGGCCCTCGTTCAGATTTCATCTACAAACTGAGCATTGGACATGGCCATGTCTATCTTCAACTTGCAATCGATTGGCCAGTTGATTTGGCCATGCTCTGGCCTTCTGACAAGCAGCGTTGGGTTGATGGCAAAATTGTCAAAACTCTCACACCGGAAGAATTGAATGCCCGATTCATCGTGCTCGCTCAAAAGCTCAAAAAGAAGGGTTGTCATGATGTCTTTATTGAAAAGCTTCGCTGGTTGGAAGGCTGGGATTTTGTTTTGATTTGCGATGACTCTGGCAGCATGAGCACTCCCACAGAATATCCAAACACTCGCTGGTCCGAGCTCAAAGACAATGCCAAGCATGTGATGAAGCTTTGCACTGCTCTTGACCCAGATGGAATCAGTGTTCATTTCTTGAACCGAAAGGGAGCCAAAAACATTACCGATGGAAGACAAGTTCACGACCTTTTTGTTAGAGGACCTTCGGGTGGAACACCTCTCGGAGAAGCACTGGAGAGAGCAATGGAGGAAAAGACAATTGGAAAGCCTATGGTCATAATTCTAGCAACAGATGGTGTACCAAATTCACAGGCAAAGCTGATCCAAGCGCTTCGTTCTCGTCAGATTGATCCTCAGACAGGTGACGTGAATCCTCGACTTCAAGACACCTTTGTCACCTTTCTTGCCTGCTCGAATGTCGAGTCTGAAGTAGGCTGGATGAACAAAATCGATGTTGAAGAGATCAATGTGGATGTGTTGGATGACTATCAATCTGAGCTAAAAGAAGTTGCCGCAGCTCAAGGCTGGGATCATGCGACTGCGTTGCAATGGTACACGAAAGGCGACCATCGAGCGAGAATGCTTGTGGGCCCTGTCTTTGCCGAATTTGACAAGATAGACGAAAAGGGATTCAGATATTACTAAAACACGTAATCATGGTGATGAATTTTCACATGCCAACAAAATAAAAGAATATTTTTTATGCCAGAATTTTAAATCGTTTCGTATATTGTCGATGGTGCTGTTTACATCGAGCATTTTTGAAGATTTCATTGTTGCAGTATCTTCGAGGATGACATCCTCCATAAACATTCAAGCGACAACGACCTCGTAGTAAAATATTTTCACAATAGGATTGACCTGCTTGATCGATTACTAATTCGCCACACCATCTTGGATCTGACATTTCCAGTTTATCAAAAATTTTAAAGAGAAATAAACTCTGAAATTTAATTTTAAAAATTGGAAAAGATTTCAGAAATTGGAAATATTAATTTCAAAGGTATCGCTGATTTTCATTTATATTTCTATTTTCAATGAATTAACTAATTAATTAATTCCAAAAATCGTTTTTCAGGGTTTCTAAAAAATTGTATTTTCAACTTTTTATTTTTTCGGTTTCAGAAATTTTTTATAAAAAAGAATATTTATTAATTAATTAAATAAAATTCCTTTTTTCAGGATTGTTTTCAAAATGATTTTCAAAAGTTATTTTCATAATTTATTTATCCATTCCAGGTAAAATCCTTTGGAATAGGTTGTTTTATGATGGCGAGAAATTCTTCTTCATTCTCTGCGGGTTCGTGCTCTTCTTGGTCCAAGAATTCAACATCGGTCATTCCCTCTGGGATGAGAATTGGCTCAAGAGACAATTGTTTTGTTTGTTGATTCATTTGTCCAAGTTGAGTTTTTAATGCTGATTTTCAATATAAATTATCTCTAACTGAATTATTAAAAGAATTTAGAAATTTTTGATTTTCAATTAAATTTAAATTATTGAGAATTTTGTTTAAACTGCGGAAATATAAAAGTTACAATCCCAATAATACACAAATGACAACTTTTGCAATTCAAGACCGTTGGTTGAAAGGACTAACTGAAGCTTTGAATGAGGAGAAAATTGAATTCAAAGCCTGTCAAAATGAAGAACGACAATTCTTGGAAATTCCAAAGTTCAACATGATGATTGGTCCGTCTATTGTTGTAGGTTCCGAATTGATGAGCTGCCCTTTGATTGGGGATATTTGGGATTTTTCCTATTGGAAATCTCATGCATACTCGCCCCTTGATTTAGGAAGAATGATCATTCGAAAATCAACTAAATGATATCTCTTTCACAAGAAAAGCAATGAGATAAATGTTTTTTATAAATCCAAATGTCTTGTTTTCAAATCGGATGTTATATCCAATGTTATCATAGGTTGGATTTTTCTATTGGAAGCAAACGCAGCACAGATATCAGAGAAATCATCAAATTCCAAAGACATTCGATAATTTTTGTCACGATATTTAACTAGAACATGCCCTTTTTTCCGCATTTCTACATATTGCTTTTGTGCGTTTGGAGTCCAAACCCAATCTTTTTGTTTCTTCTTTCCAATCCAAAAGGATTTGATTTGGGAATTCTGTTGATTTCGACTTAGGATTTTCCGATTATTATAAAAAAGCGGATAAGGATTATTCGAGCTGTAGAATCGAATCGCCGTCTCAACACTGTCGAACTTGTCTCGCCCATTGATCACGACACCTTCGCCGAACAAATAGACATAACCCTGATCATCGATTGCCCAAGGTTGAGGTTTGTCATTGACCAACATTGGAGAGAAATATGCAACAATTTTTCCAAAAGGAAAGAATTGGAAAATATGTCTTCCAATGAAAATCCATCGCCTTGTTCTGGCTTCTTGAACAATCAAAGTATTTCCATCCAAAGTATGGTCAATAATTGAATTCCTTTTAAAAGATTTTCCAAGAGGAGGGCTTTTGCCCAACCAACCGTCTCGAATTCTCAAAGAGCCAACATGTTGAATTTTATCTTTTGAAATATTTCTGTCAATGGATATTGTTTTTCCTTTTACCCAAATCGTAAATGGTTTACAACAATGACAACGGGTCTTAAACATTTCTGTTCCCCTTGCAACTAGATGCAAAAATAAAAAAGAGACGGTCAATTTTGATAGTCATTCAAATATGTTTGAATGCGTCCCGCTCTCCCAATTGAGCTAGCTGCCTTTTTAATAGACAGTGTAGGATTCGAACCTACAACCAGGACATTAATGGATAATGAATAACAGGTCGGACCTGTCTCTCGAATTGTTTGATTCGAGCCTCTAGTTTTTAAACAACTCTTGCCAAGCTAAAATTTGATTGTGGGATTAATTTAACTTATTTGAAAAACCAAATTGCAAATTTTTCAAATTGAATTGACTTCCACAAATCATTGGGCAACAATGAGCAAAAAATACATTTCAACTACTTGGCCGAAAGTAATCGTCAATGTTGAAAACTTACTTAAAGAAAGAGGGTGGACAAAAGGAAGGTGGGATGGATACATCAAGCAACGCTTTTGGTTTCTAAGAACAGAGAATGTGATTTGGCATCTTTACATTACTGAAACTTCTCCTTATGTTGGCATCTTATCAAAACTTGAGAATGAGGATCGCATTGAGTCGAAAGGATTCTACATTCAAGAATTCTCATTTGAACAACCTTCTCATCACCATTATTGGCCGCCTTCGGTCAACTCGGATGACGAATGGGAAGCTGCTGTCATGAAATACCTAACTGAAATTAAATAATTTATTGAAAAATTTAGATATTATTTTCTTTGTCAATGAATTCTTTTCAGAAGCAAAAATTACAAAACAAATGAATTTGTTCTGGTTGTCCCGAAAATTCCGGAGAAATGCACGCTATCATTGTGATCAACATGTTGTGAAAATGCCAACGGAAGCGGTTCAATTGCTTTATTCTGTTTTGATTGTACTTTTACCTGATCAAGCTTGGAGGGCATCCGCACCGCTCAACAAAAAAGGAACAGCCCGAGGTTATGATATTCCAAACCTCAACCATCCTCTTGCGATTTGGGTTAGACAGAGCCGAACAAATTTCAATTTATGTTTGGAGTATGCTCTAGCTCTTTGCAAAGAATACACTCGGCGCTATTCAAAAATTCATTTTGTTGAACAGCATGCCAATTGGTTGGCTCTAAATATCCCAGACAATCTACCGGCAAAGGCAATGACACCGATTCCGATTTGTACCCCTGACGGAGGACATGCGACAAGCATCAAAAAGGCAGTCAAAATCTATCGAAGAGCCTATGTGCGAAACAAACTCACATTTGCACGTTATTATCATTGTTCAATGCCGAGATGGGCTGTCAAACAAATCAAAAATCAGCAAGCTCAATAAAAAAGGTTAACTCAAATATGTCTTCATTTATTATCTTCTCAAAAAAGTGATCGCTTCTAGGATGAATATCACAAATTCACAGAAGTAGGGTTTGATTTTTTATTTCAGTTATCAATCATCAGAGTTCAAGCCCGGCCTGGCTACGCCGTGTAGGAAGAGAGCAACTCCAATCACAGCCAATTGAACAATTGTCATCACCCAAATTGGGTGATATTGTTTGGAGCAAACATAAGCTCCTTCATCCTTTACGGTGGCAATGATAATTACACCAACAATCCACCAAGCCAGCTTGAACAAGCCATTGATGACCAAAATTGGAATAGCAACAGCAACAATAGGAAATTCAATGATAATGCTCACAATTCCAAGAGCAACAAACAAAAGAATTACTGAGAGATTGACAGCGCCCGCCGTGAGCAGCCAAATTCTCATGTTGAAATTGACCAAGCTCGACAAGCCAAGCTCGACAAGCAAGGATCACTCCAAATTGTGCCGCTGCCTGAGCTGTCTTCAAAAGAAGAGGAATTTGGCGGAGTGAGAGTTTGTTCATTTTGTTCAGCAATGACAATTGCAGCAATATCAAAGGCCGAAAAGCACACAGCGAAGCAAATCAGCACACCAATAATTGCAGCTTTTCCAAAAGCCATTTTTGTCTCTTTTGTTTTTGTTGTTTTGTGAGTCGCGATTTGGGTTGGTTGAAAATTGCAATTTTGATAAATTGAAAATAATTTGAGAAAATTTAATTTATAATTTAATTAATTTCAAAATTCTTTTTTAATAAAATAAAATCAGAAACCAAAAAATATTTTTCTCGAAAATACAATTTTCTATAAACCCTGAAAATCGATTTTTATCTTTTAATTTTATTTTAATTCATTGAAAATAGAAATATTTCAGAAAATTGAAATTATAAAATAGAGGGTGGTGTTAAATTTCCGGAAATTTTCAAATTTTCAGTTTAATTATTTTAATTAATATATTCAAAAAGCCGTTTTCAGAGTTTCCAAAAAATTGTATTTTCGAGAAAAATGTTTTTTGGTTTCTGATTTGATTTTAATAAAAAGAATTTTGAAAATTAATTAATTAAATATATCATTTTTCGGGATGTTTTTCATCAATATTTTTAGACAACGAAATACAATGAGTATGAAAAATTTCAAATACATTTTGTCGCAACATATCTTTTTTGCTAAAATAGATAACACAGAGTTGAGATCATTGAATAAACAAATTTAAAAACTATGAATGAAGAAGCGATCCCTAATAATTTTTCTCAAGAGACTAGGAACTCAATTTTTCACAAAGAAATTTTTGATAGCCCGGATGACTTTACAATGTGCAGTAATGCATTTGGCACTCTTTCATACTTTATCCCTACGCTATGCAGGAAAATGTCGATCTTTTGCAAATCATTAACAGTTCAATTTGGACATCAATGGAACTTTTATCTGGTTGGTGATTTTGGCGCGATTCAATCTAACATTCGTCTATCCTACTCGCTCAACAAACTGTTAGCACGTTATCTCAAACTGTCGAAAAAGGAAATTGCCTATTTTCATCGATGCTATTTCTACATTATCCAATCTCTTAATATTTGGTCTGATACTATGCCTGAAGATGATGTTGAACAAATTCCAAGTGTTGTTTGCAAGTATCGTTACAATATTGAGAACGATTATCCGCCCTTTATTTATTTCCAACAACTGTCGTACAGTGAGCCTTGTTGTTCCTGGTTTTTTCACTATTTGTTTTTAGATTTTTTGTTTATTGAATGTGTACCAGGTTATAATTTAACCAGCTGTTTATTAAAATTCAAAGGATTCGATGAATTAGGAGAATATTTTGAACTTGACACAACAATCTCAGCCGCCAACTCTCTTCTTTTGCAAAGAACCAAACAGTCCGATATTTATGCTGTCTCATTTGGTTTTCCAGAACCTCTCAATGGCCCTACGCAAGTCAAATCTTATATCCAAAAAATATTTCACGATAGGAGAGATGCCTCTCCCTTCCAAGTACATCGACTACGCGGTTCTGCAATTTCCCTTATGAATGTTGATGCTGTGGGCTTTCCACTCATAATGGCTTTACAAAGACAATAAATGTCAAATTTTCAGAATTCCTAAATTATAACGTTAACAGAAAATGGAAAATTCTTAGAAAATCAATCACACCCTCCAAATGTATATTTCATAAATAGAAATATTTTTGTTTTTCCTTTGAATAAAATAATTAAATTTGAAGAATCTTTTTCATTGTTTCAAAAATTGTATTTTCGAGAAAATATTCATATTGGAAAAAACCCTTGAAAATAGTCTGAAAAATGGGAATTAAAAATAAATTAATTAAAGAAATTACTTTATCCAAAATAAAAACAGAAACCAAAAAATATTTTTTTCGAAAATACAATTTTTCTGAAACTCTGAAAATCAAATCTAACTGATTAATTAAAAATAAAAGGAAATAGAAATAAATTCTCGAAAAATAAACACACCATATAAATTTATATTTCAGAAAACAGAAATATTTGATTTAAAACTTGAAATTTCCAAAGTTGAATTTTTCAATTTTATTTAGGAAGATGACATGGAAGTTAGTTTTCGATAGACCATTGGGCCAAAATAAGCTAATAGTGCGAATATGGCCGCCGTTACAACGGCCCTTAGGAGGGAAGGAGTTCCTTCTTCTAGAGGAGAATCTCGATTTGCTTGAGTGAATGGAGGATTGGCAATGTAGATGATGAGTAAAACGAAAAAGAAAACAATCAAAGCTGTTCCAATTGGACTCTTGATGAATTTCATAACACTTAATTTCTCATTTGCTCTTAATTGGGCTAGTCTCTCAGCGGATTGAGCTCTTTGTCTCAATTCTTGTTCTAAAAAGCGACCATTTTGAATTTGCTCAAAAGGAATTCCAGCCGGGTACAAGTCAGCCGGAGCAGCAATTGGAGCGGACATTTTTGTTTTCCAAGCTGAGATCTCTGCTTTTTTACTTGGAAAATATTTTTTCTAAAAAAGAGAGAAGAGAAAGATAGAAGCGGAAAAGAAATGGCTCAGAGTAAGGAGGTGATGCAATTTGTCGGCCGATGTGTGGAGAAGACCAATTCAAAAGAGCAAACGCTGACTGCAACTGGAAAACTATCACCTCCAAAATTAGCAAAATTGATAAGCTCATTGGGGATAGTACCGTTTAAAGGAAAAGGATCCTCTGTGGTTAATCTTTGGCAACTTGCTTTGGCAAAAGGAGTTTGTAATCTTTTTGAAGGAAAAGAGTGGAATTTTTACAATCAAGTTTTCGACACTAGCTCGACAAATGATGACCGGATTCAACTCAAGCTGATTGGGAGTGGAGGCTATGCCAATGTGTATCAATTCTCAGTGGGCAAAAAATCATTTGCTTTGAAGCTGATTGGCAATTGGGAGGAGATTCAAGATGGTAAGAAATTGAGCATCAAAAAGAAGAATTCCTTGGAATCCCAATTGAGAGAGACATTTCTATTGAAATCCATCAATGAAACATGCAAACATCCTGCACTTTTGAGTTTGATTGATTATTGGGTAAGCGGTCAACGATTGGCCATTCTCACAGAGTATGGAGGAAAACCATTAGCCAGCATCAATCCTGGTTGGATTCGCTCTCATCCAACACAAATTTTGAGAATAGGACAACAGATTCTAGATGGATTGTTCTCTTTGCATCTGGGTGGCTTTATTCATCGAGACATCAAACCGCAGAATCTTCTCTACCAACTCACTGAAGATAATCAAGTGAATGTCAAAATCATTGATTTCGGTTGTGCAGATCGGCTTGATTCCCCTAAAGCATTCAAAGTGTTGAGAGGAACGCCAAACTATTTGGCACCCTATATTTGGCCACCTCTAGCAAGAACAGAAGCCAATTTGAAATCTGCTGATGTTTGGTCCACACTGGCAACGCTTTTCACTATGCTGAACAATCGAATCTCACCACTGAGAAAGCCGATTCTTGAATGCACAATGGAGATCTCCAACAACAGCAGCGATGACAAACAAACTCCGTGGCAGATGTTTGTTCTCTCACATACGATGGAACAAGTGGCTGAGAAAATAGGTTTAGTTCCACCTCCATTCCCCATTGCAGGCTTCTCTTGCTGGTTGGTCAGCAAACTCAACTTGATGAACAAATTGGAAGAACTACCCGTGGTCTGCAAAGAATTGGTTGCCTTCTATCCCAGTTTCCGAGCGTGCAATGTTAAGCTATGGTTGGAGCAATACAAGGCGAAAGCAAAGCAAACAGAATCACTGTCATCTCGACAAGAACAAAATAATGATTCGACACTGACAGATTCCTGTTAGAAGCTGAATTTGGCTTCATCAACGTATTTTTGCAGCGTTTGAATTCTTGGCCAATCCATATCAATGCACATATTAAACCAGATTGCTTCTTGAGCTTCTCGCTTTGAATCGCTTTTCAGCACGGGATAAAACTCTCGAATCTCTTCTGGCCAATCTAATACTTCAAGCATTTTGTGAATTGCGAAAGAATAGGTAAGATAGTTGTTCCGCACACCCTTGTGTTTTAGATAGGAGCTCAACGAGAGATCAAACATACGAATCAAAGCTGCTTCTTGAGTCTCTGTGAAGCGAGGGGGGCGATTGCCCGTCACTCGAGCCCAAATCATAACATCATCATCATAATAACTACTCAGACCTTCGTGTTTGAGTATTTTGCGAATGTGTTTGGGTCGAATGAGCAAGGGATCTAACATTTGTCTTCGTAGAATCTCAGCTCGAACTCGATCGAGAACTGAAGCGGGTATATCGGTCTCTTGTTTTGATTGGCGTTGCTTGAGACAATCAATGAAATGACCTCTTTTCTCATAATGAAAGGGTTCTGTAAAATCAATCTCCATTCCATAGGTTGACTCTTTGCAGCTGGTTGCTATACTACGAACTGTAGCACAGCTTGCACAAACACTGGTCGCCTCTTTCTCGTCTTTGCTCCACTCGGTGATGCGTTTGCATTCGGGGCAAAAAAGTTTCGAAGGTGCCGGCAAAAGATTCTTCAAATGTTGACCTTGCAGCTCTGCATTGTCCGTTTTCAACAAATTCAAATTCGAGACGGCAGCCGGTTTTTTGATTTTGAAATTAAAGGTTGTTGAAGCAGTCGAACTCGTAGCAGCGGTCGGTTTGCTGGACACAATCTCTGAGCCAGAGTTGGTATTCAAATAAAACCGTTGCGATTGATCTAACAAATGAAAGGGGGGCACTGAACTGGGCAAAGCTAGAACTTCCGTTGCTGCTGCTTCCAGGCACCAAGGAGTTGTCTCTACCGTGTTGGATTGACTGCTCTTACTCACTAGAGTGGAGAGGATAGGAAGCGTATCCAACTGAAAATCAATTGTTCTTTGGCTGTTCTCAAACACTTTGATTTTGCTCTTGCATCGCTCAATGCGTCTAGAGAGAAGCTGAGCGAATAGGTCATAGTTTTTTTGCTGAACATTCAGCAGATCATCGCTGATCCGTTTTTGCCATTTGTGATGCTTGGCCACTTTCGGGTGAATGATGTTTTTTGTTCGTCGCGAGAATTTGATCTCTTTCTTCATGATACCAGATTTGCGAAATTCTTTGAACCGTTCTTCAATAATTCCCAATTGTTTCACTTTTTTCTCTTCAATTTTGGTCCAATTGTTATTCCGAACATTGTCCATCTCTTCTTCCAACATGACTAATTTCTTCTTCTGAGTATTGAGTTTTTGAGCCTCTTTGTTGCCCATATCTCTCACAAAACCATTGTATTGGCGTTGGATCGACTGGGCAGCTGAACTCATGTTTCTGATTTAGGAAAGAAAGGATCTCTTTTATTTGTGATCAATATTTCAACTGACTTAGGATAAACGCATCAAATTCAACAGTGCAGCAAAAAAATCTTGTAAATTCATCTTTTTGCCATCAATGTAAAATTGATTTTCGTAAATGATAAACGGTTTGCATCGATAGATAAAGCAGCATTTCGAGAAATTGTTGAAATAGAAAATTTGATGAGAAGATTTCTCCAAAAGACTTTCATAATATGTTTCTGTTTTGTTCATCTCATATCGCTCCCAACCAAATTTCTCAAATAAGCTTTCAAAATGAAAATACAAATCGCGCCCTTGTAATTCAAAAATGGTATTGAAAATTACGTCCTTTTTTGAATTTCCAAATTGGTCTAGGAATTTCATTTACTTTTATAAATTTATTTCACAAACGCATCCAGTTTAAGAGGAGTGCAAAACATTCTACTTGTGTCGTCTCTTGATGGTTAATCCAAAATTTTCCAGGTACAATATTACATGTTTCCATTATTTCTCCAGATAGACAAAAATGAGTAGATAAATAATCACAATAAGCATAGACATGTATGTTGTTTTTGTGAAAATAAACTTCATCAGTCTCCGCATTGATGTTCTCACTCCATCCAAAATAAACGAAAAGTTTTACAATCTCATCATAAAAGCTATAATGCATGTCACGATTAAGTTGCTGAAAGGCATTGGCGATTTGATTGTCTCGTTTGTTACCAAATGAGTCTAAAAACTTCATTTAAATTGTTTTACTGAATCGGCGACTCATAACAAACGTATCATGTTGAGCAAGGCATTGAAAAATTCATGTCGAGAAATCGATTTGTAATTAAGAATGAATTTCCCATGACTTATAATACAAACTTTTGATAGATCAGCAAAACCTTGGTTGTTCCAGAGACCAATGCTGATTTGAACTTGATCTTCATACCAACTCAAAATTTCAATATTATTTTTGATCAAAATATGACCAAAACCATTGGCACTATTTGTTTCGAGTAAATGAAATTCCCAACCAAATCTAGAAAAGAGATGTAAAATTAATTCATAGATATCCCGCTGAGAATTTGTTTCAAGGTTTTGAAAAGTCTCGAAAATTGGATTTTTCTTTTGGTTACCAAATGGGTCCAAAAACTTCATTTGTAATTTTAAACAAAAACAATAAGCAAAATGTTCACGATCGAATTTACGGAAGAAAAAGATGTCAAACTCATTTTTCAAAATGACCAAATCAAAGTCGTTCTCATTCCAATGGCACCTGAAAATATCCTCGATCTCTCTACCAATGCTGATTTTGAGAAATCGCCATGCAATGGATTTTTTGGAATTCAGTGGACCAATTCCGAGTTTATCAACCTCGAATGTAGCAATTACAATGATGAAGAAGGTTGAGAACTGTCAGTTAGCATTCCAAAGACTCCAGAGAATCTTGCCTCCCTCAAAGAATGTTTTGAGCAATGGAAAGCTTATTTTGCTGAAACGTCTTCAAGTAAATCCTCCTCGCAAGAGTAAAATTAAAAATTATCTGCTCTCTACTTATAAGATGCCAATATTCATTTACGAAGATCGAGAGAATATTGCCACTCTGACCGATTATATTCAGAGGAATAGCCGTTCGCTTTGTGATAACATTGGCTCGATCTATTGGAAAAATGTCAAAAAAGATATTGACGTCTTCTACATTGATGGAGTTAGACCTATCAATCCACTCTCAATGGGATCTGAATTGATTAACGGAGTTTTGGTTGGCAAATACGAGCCCAATCACTGGCATATCATTCTGGTTTGTGCTAAATCAGGCACCAAGGGTGTTGGAATCTCTCTCATCAATCGATTTATTGAAGAAGCGAAAGCTAGAGGGGTCTCCCGGATTACTCTGGACGCTTTGCCTCAGGTGATTCGCTATTATAGGAACAAATTCAATTTCAAATTGTCAAAAACCTGCAATGAGAATCCTCAAGTCAAAAAAATGCTCGATCAAATGAGTTCCTATCCCAATGTTTATACTCTGGAACAAGCTCATGAAGATCCTTATATGGTAGAGTTGCTCAACAAAGTGATTGATCTCGGTTTGTCGCAAGGACCTATTTGCAAGGAACAGAAGCGGCTATCATTGGGAATTGATTTGGATTATTTATATTTCTGTAGCATCGATGGCTATCGCATGACACTTTGTTTAGATCAACCAAAAGAGCCAGCTGTTGCGCCTAAACCAGAGAGAAGACAGCAGCCCAGCCGGGCATCAAAGAGAATTAAAGTTGCCTAAGCGCTCATAACTTGCTTCGTGTCAGAACAATATTGTTCAAATGTTCTGCTTCGAGCATATTCTCCACACTGTGCTGGGCGGCTTCTTGCAGTTTTGGATCACGAACATAGATTCGAACTACGTTCTCTTGACAATTATTGGGAAGAATTCCAGAAATATCAGAACGCGAAAGTGAGAAAACTTGATCCACATTGTGTTTGGAATAGAATTTGACTTTTTCAATCGGGTTCTCATTTCCTTGACCAAAGTTGATTTTCCCTCTATGCAAAATAATATCCTCGGGTCTCAATTCTGGCATTCCACCAGATTGACAATTGACAATATCCGCAGCAGTCAAGGAATTCATCTGAGCCTCATTCTCTGGATTGACAATGAATTCTGAAGCCATAGTATATATCTTTCTTTTGTCAAGCCGGTCAATAATTTCTTTTGCCTTTTCCAATCCTGAATCCGTAGATTGTCGAATGGTACTGAGAATAGAATCGGTTAGCAAATGATAGCGAGAGACATCGTTGGCCCAGCTGGCAAGCTGGAGGGATTCATTGGCAGCAGAGAGAATATCGAAAATCATGTGATCAATGGCAATAGAAATTCGATGTTGATAGGCTCGACGATGAAGCGAGAATCGGCTCTGAAATAGTTCAACAAGAGTCCAAGCTTCTTTCCTGAGAAAGGCAATATTATCTCCAATCACTCGACTGTGCTGCATCAACCGATGACTATCGAAACTGGTAGTCAAACCGAGGTAATGACAATCTCTTGGAATGTAGTCGAATTTGTCTACATCCACACCGCTCTCATGATTGGCAACAATCTGAGAGATCCATGCCTTGTCCGGAGCACGATGACCCACAACAAGATCTTGTACCAAGCGAATATCGCTTTGACTCCAGTCTAGCGATTCCTCATTGATGATATGTTCAAATAGCTTTCCTCCCATCACTTCATGATCCCAATCCTTGTGGCCAATCGAATGCATCCAATGCTCAAATGTATGAGAGAAAGGTCCATGTCCGAGATCATGAA